>Ga0187855_10002415_pt1 | contig 14164 bp, 10 predicted proteins | sample June2016WEW_8_10_2_FD_132969 | JGI IMG/M metagenome (GOLD analysis project Ga0187855, IMG submission 132969) | Peatland microbial communities from SPRUCE experiment site at the Marcell Experimental Forest, Minnesota, USA - June2016WEW_8_10 | ecosystem: Environmental > Terrestrial > Soil >...
CCCGGCTTGGTATGTAACCGGGCGCATCCTGAAGAGGACCAACCTGAGCCGCTTCCAGTTGCACGTCTTCGACCGGTTCGTGTGGCTGTGGCGGCGCATCGACCAGCGGTTGCCGTGGCCGCCCACCTCCATCATTGGGATCGCAATCAAACCTGGCGAATAGCCCACGGGCGCGCCGGCATTTCAGCTCCCCTGCTTCTTCTTCTCCAGATTCCACAGTCCGCGCGATAGCACCCGGCCGCAGAACGGGCAATAGTTAATCCCTACGAAGCTGTGGCGCTCCTCGCCGAAAACAAAGAAGTACTCCGTGTCGATCTCCGTGATGATCCTGCCGTTCGTGAGCTGATACGGTTGCGCGTGGCGCGCCAGGTCGAGATCCATAAGCTTTTCGAGATCCGGGCAGCAGGTCATGTCGGCATTCTATCGGAATGCGGCCTGGTGGGGCAGGCGCTTTCGCCTGCCAACCGCTGGGCAGGTGGGGCAGGCAATTTCGCGGGGCAGGTAATTTCGCCTGCCAACCTAGGGTCCCAAGCTGTTAGCTCGCCCTGGTGGGGCAGGAGCTTTCGCCTGCCAACCCCACTCACAGCTCGCGGTCGTGCTGGATCGTGCCGTGCTTAATAGTTGCCTCCAACGCAGCAAGCTAAAAGCTGTAAACTAATCTGATTGGCCGCTGCCACCCAAGCACTTGCCCAACCCGCCCCGCGTCTGTCGCACCGCTGGATCATTACCCGCCGCATCGACCTGGCCTTCGTCATCGGCAGCGCGCTGGCCGGTTACGCCTACCTGGTCATGAACGTCGCGTTGCACGTCCCGATCACGCTCCTGTGGTGGTTCTGGTCGGTGGGCTTCGACGGCACGCACATATTCGGTACCGCCTCGCGCACCTTCTTCGATAGCCAGGCGCGCCACAGCCGCCGGTTGCTGCTGTTCGGCAGCGCAGCCTTCTTCTTCACCCTGGGACCCGCCATGATCCTGCTCGGCGGTAAAGCGGTCCTCGCCATGATCGTGGCCGTCTGGGCCTACTATCACGTGATCCGCCAGCACTACGGCTTCATGGTCCTGTACAAGGTGAAGAACCGCGATCTGGCGAAGCCGGACAACTTCCTCGACCGTTGGTTCCTGGGTGTGATGATGGTCTTCCCGCCGTTCCACCGCTTCTTCATCCACCACCCCGAGGAGATCGGCAGCCCGATCTCGTTTCCGCGTCTGGAGCCGTTCCTGTGGGCGCTGGTGGCCGCTACGGTCGTGATGTATCTCGGCCGGCAGATCGTCCGTATACACCGCGGCGATCCCGTGAACCTGCCGAAGTTTCTGCTGTTCGCCGGCGTGATCCCGCTGCACTGGCTGACGTTCGCGTACATGAGCTGGATGGGGGCGGTGCCCACTGTCACCATCGTGCACAACCTGCAGTATCACGCGCTGATCTGGTTCCACAACCGCAACCGCTACGGCGGCGCGCATTCCGCGGAAAGTCACGGTCGCATCCCGCGATCGGTCTCCCGCAGCCTGCTGAGTTACGTGCTGGTGGCTCTGGCATTCAGCGCGCTGTACCGCGTGCCGGGATTCCACCTGGGCCAAACCTCCGACTTGGCCTTCGGCTTCTTCTGCGGCTTCGGCCTGACGCACTATTACCTGGATAGCCGTATCTGGCGCGTGCGGCACGATCCCCAACTGCGCCAGGCATTGCAGCTCAACACCGCGTAAATTCCGCCGAAGCACATCGGCGCCGGGCCTACTGTAAATCATTGTAAGGATCTGCCCCCGCAGCATTACCACGCTCCCCATCCCGCGATCTATTCAGTTGGAAGGCAAAAAGGAGCGGTTATGACAAGCCCAAATAAGATAGTTGGACGGGCGATGTTCATCCTGCTGGCGACGGCAGCGCTGGCCGCGGCTGACACAACGAGGCCCCTACCAGGCACGGTGAATTATGTGGAGGGCCAGGTGACCCTCAACGGAGAGAACCTTCCCGCGCCAAACGCGGGTCCGGTCGCCGTCGAAACCAATCAGGTGCTGGACACCGCCCAGGGAAAAGCGGAGCTGCTGCTTTCTCCCGGCGTCTTCCTGCGCTTGGGCGAAGACGCCGAACTGCGCATGGTCTCGTCCGGAGCGCCCGCCATCGCCGTCGAAATGGTGCGAGGCGATTCGATCCTGGAGGTTGACCAATTGCTCAAGGGAGTTGGCTTGTCAATCCTGATGGACGGCTCGACCACCGATATTGCAAAGCAAGGCCTGTATGTTTTTGGCGGGGATCAGCGCTTCATTGGGGTGCTGGACGGAGAGGCGATAGTGCATCAAGGCAGCGCACATGTCACCCTCAAGAAGGCACATGGCGCCATGCTGCTTTCCGGGAAACCGTTGAAATCGCAGAAGCTGGATCTGGCCCTCACCGAAAGTCATCCACTGTACATCTGGAGCGAGCTGCGGAGTGCCTACCTGGCCCAGGCCAATATCCAGGCAGCCCAAGACATCCTGGCTTTCGGCGGATCCTATGACGAGGGCTGGTATTGGGATGCGTCCTTGGATTGTTTTGACTTCGTGCCCGTGGACGGCATCTTCTATAGCTCGTTCGGCGGGAGTTTCTATTCGCCAGTAACCGTATCGAAAGCTCCGCCTCATCCGATCCGTCATCCCCTCCCTGTCCACGCACCGATAACGAAGACGCTGTCAGCCTCTCTGAGTCGCGCCACGAGCGGGCGCGCTCCTGCCGCGCCGGCACGTTCCGGCGGAGGTTCCAATAGCGGACACACCGGTGGCAGCTTCGGTGGTGGCGGCGGGGGCCACATGGGCGGCGGTGGTCGCCGCTGAAATAGCGCGGTCCCATAATCGGACCGCTTGCCGACGCGCGCGGCGCAGATCGGAGCCACGACCGTAAGGGAGTGGTCATCCAGGCATCTGCCGCACCAAGGGTTAGAATGAATGAGGCAGAGCCATGAAGTCCCGCAGCCTGTTTTGTCTCCTTCTCCTGCCTGGCTCGCTAGCAATAGCGCAGCAGGCAGCCGCTCAAGGCCAGCCCGCCAGCGAAATGGAAACCAAGGAAGCGCCCGCGAAATTCACGTCGCGCGTGAACCTGGTGCCCGTGACGGTGGTCGTGCGCGACCGCGACGGCCACGCCGTGGGCAATCTGACCAAGGAAGACTTCCGGCTCCTGGATAACGGCAAGCCGCAGGTCATCACCAGATTCTCCGTCGAGAAACCGGGCACTCCGGTCGTGCTGGAGAAAGATGCTGGGGGACTCGAGCCGCAGCCGGAGACCAAACCGCCGGAAGCCGGCGCGGCCGCGCCGCCGGTCCTCGCCGACCACTTCGTCGCTTATCTGTTCGACGATGTGCACGTGAAGTTCGAAGATTTGGCGCGCGCGCGCGCCGCCGCCGGACGCGTGATCGCAAACTCCCTGCAGCCGGCGGACCGCGCCGCCATCTACACCACGTCCGGCCAAGTCGTGCTCGAGTTCACCAACGACCAGGCGAAGTTGCAGGAGACGCTGGCACGCCTGCGCCCCACCGCAGTCACCGGCGGCCTGGGACATGGCCTGGACTGCCCCGACATCAGCTACTATATGGCGGACCGTATCGTGAACCTGAACGACCCTCAGGCGCTCCAAGTCGCTCTGCTCAATTATCAAGCGTGCAGTGGCAATCAGTATGCCAGCGCCTCTGAGGTGAACGGGTATGCGCAACGCGCGCTGCACGAAGGAGAGCACGAGACCCGCCTGGCGGCCAGCGTCTTGATTCAGGTGGTCCGCCGCATGGCGGCGATGCCGGGACAGCGCAGTATCGTCCTGGCCTCGCCGGGCTTCCTGGTGCCTTTCGACGATCAGGCGGAATTCACTGACCTCATCAACCGCGCGATCCGCGCTAATGTGGTCATCAGCACCTTGGACGTGCGCGGGCTTTGGACGCCTCCCATGCTCGATGCCTCCCGGCAGGGGCCGGCTGGAGGTCCGCAAGTCCTCGCCATGGTAACTCTGTTCTTGGATCAGGAGGCCCAAGCCGCGGACCTCGTCATGGAAGACCTGGCCCATGGAACCGGCGGCACTTGGTTTCACAATAATAACGACCTCAATGACGGATTCCGGCGCCTGGCTGCCGCGCCGGAATTCATCTATGTGGTGGCTTTCACGCCGGAAAACCTCAAGTCGGATGGCAAATTCCACAAACTCCAAATCACGTTGCGGGAAACCAAAGGCCTGACCGTGCAGGCGCGCAAGGGCTACTACGCTCCCAGGCGCCAGGCCGATGCGGCGGACCAGGCGAAACAGGATATCGAAGATGCGGTCTTCTCCCGCGAGGTCATAAAGGATATTCCGCTCGCCCTGCACACGCAGTTTTTCCGCTCCGGCGAATCCGACGCGAACCTCTCTGTGATCTCGCAACTGGACATCAAGAGCCTGCACTATCGGAAAGAGGAAGGGCGAAACCAGGACACCCTGACCGTCGTATCCGCTCTTTTCGACACCAACGGAAACTATATCGCCGGCCAGCAGAAGACGCTGACTTTGCGCCTAAAGGACGAAACTCTGGAAAAGCGGCTGGACTCCGGGATCAGACTGAAGGCCACCTTTGACGTCAAGGTAGGAACCTATGCCGTCCGTGTCGTGGTGAGAGACAGCGAAGGCCAGATGATGGCGGCCGACAACACGGCCGTTGAGATTCATTAAGTGCAGCCGACGCTGAATCGCGGCTGCGATCCGTTCCCTGACTGTCAATTGCAGTAGCGCGGGAACCCGCGCCTGCCCGGCGGCCCTCGAACTTCCGCGCATTCGACCTATAGCCATGCGGCCGGTCCATGCCGGTCAGATGTGTAGCGCAGTAGGCGTCGCATGCGGGAGAAGCAGCGTGCGGTAGACGCGGCGTGCGGTATACGGGGCGTGCGGTATACGGGGCGTGCGGTATACGGGGCGTGCGGTATACGCGGCCTTGCGTGATTATCCCAGACGCGCGAAAATTGATTAGGGAATAAATCTCTGGGGAACCCGGGATCTACATTAGTGGCGAGGTTCGCAATGAGGAAAGCGCTGCTTTGGCTGGGACTGGCCGTGATCATTCTGGGAGACGATAGGATGCCACAGCGTCAGCCCATCCTTGTGGAGCTGTTTACCTCGGAAGGCTGTTCGACTTGCCCGCCGGCCGACGCGTTGCTCGCAAAGCTGGACCGGGACCAGCCCATCGCCGGCGCCCAGATCGTCGTGCTCAGCGAGCACGTGGATTATTGGAACCAACTGGGGTGGACGGATCCTTATTCTTCGGCTGCATTCAGCGCCCGGCAGGAGACGTATGCGCGCCGCTTTGCGCTGGACGGGCCTTATACGCCCGAGATGGTGGTGGATGGCGCTACGGAGTTTAATGGCAGCGATGCGCACAAAGCCCAGTCGGCCATCCTGGCAGCCCTGCGCGAGCCGAAAGTGGACATCCGGATTCGCCCCGCGGAGCCGGACGGTTCAGCCGTGACGCTCGAGGTAGATCCTTTTCCGGCCGGGACGAAGCACAAGGCCAATGTCTACGTGGTGGACGCGGCGGATAGTGGCGCCTCCGATGTGCTGCGCGGCGAGAATCAAGGCCGCAAGCTGCAACACGTATCCATCGCCGGAGAGATACAACAGGTGGGCAGCATTAGCGAACGTTCGGGATTCACGAAGCGCCTGCCAATCCGCACCGGCAGTGCGCCGGCTGGTTCCCGCCTGATCGCCTTCGTCCAGGAAAGCGGTAACGGCCGCGTCTGGGGGGTCGCTATGTATCCCATCCCGAAGTAGCGCCGCCGCGGCCGGGTTCGTCACCGCTCCAACCGCTATCCGCTCCGGCAACCAGCGGCGTCATAGCTTCGATGGTCATGCCCGGGCCGTGCAGAATTCTTTCTTCGTTTCCCATCCCCACTTAGCATTCCAGGACGGATTAGTCTGAAATCATCTGCACGGCCGTAACTCTTGGGCCCCTTCCGGATATTCTGTTTGTGGATATCGAATCCATGCCGGGAGATGTCAAGGCCACCAGCTTCGTGGAATTGTACGGCGCCTACGCGCGCGATGTATTCCGGTTTGCTCTTTATTTGAGCGGAGACACCGCGCTGGCCCAGGACATTACGTCCGAGACATTTCTGCGTGTCTGGCTCGCGGAACAGCCGATACGTCCGGGCAGTGTAAAAGCATGGTTGTTCGTGATTGCCCGCAGCCTCTACCGTCACGAACTGCGGCACCTGGGCCGGACGATGCCGCTCGATCCGGCGATGCCATCGGCGGATTCGGTCTCGGCGACTCCTGAAGCCGCCGTTGAAGCGAAGGAAAAACTGGCCCGTGTTCTGAAGGCGCTCGCCGCTCTAGCGGAGGTCGACCGTTTCGCATTGCTGTTGCGAGTCGTTGAGGGATTCTTCGGGAGGGGCAACGATGCTGACAAAAGGCTGATCGACGCGAACGAATCTGATGGTCGGGGCGGTCAGATTTGAACTGACGACCCCCTGCGCCCAAGGCAGGTGCGCTACCGGGCTGCGCTACGCCCCGACATCGACTGCTCACTTGATTCTAGCCCACCGCGCACGGGTGATGCACTCCACACGCCCGCTCCCAATGCAGTACATCCCGGCGGCGTTTCCGGGACGCCCTAGGTCAGGCCGGGGCAGCGCGAACTCCCATCCAGCCCAGTCGAGTCGCCCGGCGGCCGGATAATCCATATCCAAAGTCAACATTCATAGACCTTAATGTATCTTTCGTTGCTAGTGCCATACGCCGCCTAAAGGCTTAATCTAGGAGACGCACTGAGGAACCCTGCCTGCATCAAAGGGAAGGCGGGCGCCTCACGAGCCGAATTCGGATGCTCGGCTCAGACTACAGATTGGGATCGCACAATGCCGGCCGGCTGGATTCAAGGGTGAGGATCGGACAGATGGACAATCGACAGATCAGCGGCAGTCGCATTCTCGTTGTAGACGACCATTTACCGAATATCGAGTTACTCGAGTTCATTCTGAGCGGCGGCGGGTATGGCAACCTCCGGACCACCACCGAGGCCCGCGATGCGATTCCGCTTTTCATGGAGTTTGAGCCGGATCTGGCGATTGTCGATCTGAGGATGCCTCAAATCGACGGTTACGCGCTCATCGCGCAATTCAGATCGCTCACGCCAGCCGGCTCCTATCTGCCGATCCTGGTCCTCACCGCCGACATCTCCAGGGAGGCAAAGCAAAAGGCCCTGGCGATCGGGGCCAACGATTTTGTCATCAAGCCGTTTGATGCGAGCGAGGTCCTGTTGCGGGTTCACAACCTGCTGCACACGCGTCTGCTTTATCGTCAGATTCAAGGACAGAACCAGTTGCTAGATGAAAGGGTGCGCGAGCGCACGCGCGAAGTCGAAGAATCGAAGCTCGACATTCTGCTCCGGCTGGCGGTGGCTGCCGAGTATCGGGACGATGCCACCGGTGCACATACGCGGCGCGTCGGAAGCATGTCGGGCCTGCTGGCACAGACGCTGGGCCTCTCGGATTCCGAGACCCGATTGATTCGACTGACGGCGCCGGTGCATGACATCGGAAAAATCGGGATCCCCGATCACATCCTACTCAAAAGGGGCAAACTCACACGCGAAGAGTTCGAGACGATCAAGTCGCACGTTTTGATTGGAGGCAAGATCTTATCGAGAGGCAAATCCCCCCTCTTGCAGATGGCGGAAAGCATCGCCCTGTATCATCATGAACGCTGGGACGGCTCGGGCTATTGCGCCGGATTGGCCGCGGAATGGATCCCCTTGCCGGCCAGGATCGTGGCCGTGGCGGATGCCTTCGACGCGCTCACACACGAACGGCCCTACAAACCCGCCTGGGCTCCGGCGGAGGCAATGGCCGAGATCCGCCGCCAGAGGAACCGGCGGTATGATGCGCGAGTCGTGGACGCTCTGCAGAACCTCATTATGAGCGGCCAGATCATGGTTGACGAGGCCGTGCGACGCGGCGCTGCCAGTGAGCGATGGGCCGAGAATGCCTTTCCCAGTTCGGTCGCGTGTTAGTCGTGGCGCACGCTTCAGCGTGCCGCGGCGAACTTCAGTTCGCCGAACGCCCGTAACTTATTGAAAAATTTGGCCGTTGCCTAAAATCCTGAGCCCCGCCAAGCGGACCCCTCCTTGCAATTCCTGAACCACGCCGGAATGCCATTGGACATTCGATCTGCCGTTATGGTACATTCACAATGTCCCCAAAAGACGCTCAATGGGAGGTCTGTGCTTCTAGCGCGGATCGTTTGCACCAGTGAGGAGTTATGGCACATCAATCAGGAAAACAATATCAAGCCGCGGCCAAGCAGGTCCAAGCGCGCGAGTACCCGCTTGAGGAAGCCGTGCCGCTGCTGCAGAAGATCAAGTACGCCAAGTTCGATGAGACCGTCGAGGTTCATCTGCGTCTGGGTGTAGACCCCAAGCACGCCGACCAGATGGTGCGCGGCACGGTGGTGATGCCCAACGGCTTGGGCAAATCCAAGAAGGTGCTGGTGATCGCCGGCGGCGACAAACAAAAGGAAGCCGAAGAGGCCGGCGCCGATATCGTAGGCGGCGAAAACATGGTGAACAAAATCCAGTCGGAGAATTGGACGGATTTCGATGCCGTGATCGCTACGCCGGACATGATGCGCTCGGTTGGCAAACTCGGCAAAATCCTCGGCCCGCGGGGCCTCATGCCCAATCCGAAGACCGGTACTGTGACGCAAGACGTAACCAAGGCCATCAAAGAGATCAAGGCCGGTAAGGTCGAGTTCCGCGTGGATAAGACCGGAATCATTCACGCGCCAGTGGGAAAGATCAGCTTCACCTCCGACAAGCTGGTGGAAAATGCGTCCAGCCTGATCAGCGCGGTGGTAAAGGCCAAGCCGCCGGCGGCCAAAGGCAAGTATGTGAAGAGCGCGACTATCTGCTCGACCATGGGGCCGGGCGTACACCTGGACGTGGCGGTGTTCAGCGCCAAAGCGGCCACATAGTTTCTGCGAGTGTTGACATGAAGAAGAAAGAAGATAAGCAGAAAGATCTCGAAGCCCTGCATCGCGAACTGGAGCAGTCCCCGAACCTGTTCGTCACCGGTTATGAAAAGCTGCGGGTGGAGCAGGATTTCGAGCTGCGCAAGACCATACGGTCCGCGGGCGGCAAGTATCGCGTGATCAAGAACAACATCGTCGAGAAGGCCGCCGAGGGTACTGCCGCGGAGGAGGTCCTGAAGAACCTGCGCGGCATGACCTCCTTGGCATACACCACCGCCGATCCGGTGGCGCTGGCGAAGGCTCTGACAGCCTACGCCAAGGCCAATCCGACATTTACTTTCAAGGCCGGTCTGGTGGAGGGCAGGGTCATCGATGTAAAGTCGATCGGCGACCTGGCCAACATGCCGTCGAAGGACGAGATCTTCGCGAAGCTGCTGTTCCTGATCAAGTCTCCCGGACAGCGGCTGGTATCGGCCATCGGCGCGGTGGGCCGGAATTTGGCCGTGACGCTCGATCAGGGCTGCAAGGAAAACAAGTTCAAAGAAAGCTGATAAGCGCAAACGCTGACAGCGGAAAAGCTGACCGCTATCGGCAACGATTTTTTGAGATAGGAGTATTTAGGAAAAATGGCGGACATCAACGCAATTGCAGATCACATTCAAGGGTTGACGCTGCTGGAGGCTTCCCAGCTCGTCAAGCTCTTGGAAGAGAAGTTGGGCGTTTCGGCTGCGGCAGCGGCTCCGGTCATGGCGGCCGGCGGCGGCGCGCCGGCAGCGGCTGCCGCGGCAGCCGAAGAGAAAACCGAATTCACCGTTATTCTGACTGGGGTTGGTCCCAACAAGATTAACGTCATCAAGGCGGTTCGTGAAGTCACCAGTCTGGGTCTGAAAGAGGCCAAGGATCTGGTTGACGGCGCCCCCAAGCCCATCAAGGAAGGCGTCAATAAGGATGAGGCCGAGGCCATCAAAAAGAAGTTCACGGATGCCGGTGCGACCGTGGAAGTGAAGTAGCGAAGCAGGATCGATGCCTGCAACTTGTTGGAACCAAAGGGCCATGGTGCCTGGTTCCAGGGCTGTTTGACGACCGGGGTGGGCTCTGGTAAGATAAACGGTTGGGTTCGTGTTCCAACCGGATTCGATCCCTATTGGTGACCGTGAATTTCGAATCCTGGCAATTCAATTGCAGGCGGCGCGAAACTGCAAAGAGGGGATGTGTGTCCCTATTTGCAACTGCAATCCAACGTCGGGATTCGTGTGTCTTGGGTCACTCCTTTCCCTCGCCCTTCTCAGCCCATTACGCTGACGACTTCGACCAGGCTCTCGCAGTGCGCACCGTACCGGTCTTTATGCGGTGCCAGTCCCTCGATTCCCTAACGGCGGCCAGTCCCAGGAGCGATGCTCTTCCAGGTTCGCCGGTGCTTTGGTAGTTGTAGCTCTTTTGCTTAGGCTGTTCGGCCCTCAGGAGTGTAAAAGACATGGATATACAAGCAGGCGGCGCGGCCCCCGAGCGAGTTGATTTTTCCAAAATCAAGACTTCGATCCCGATTCCGAACCTCATCGAGGTTCAGAAAAAATCTTACGAGCGGTTCTTGCAGATGGACCTGCTTCCCAACGAGCGGGAAGATACCGGCCTGCAGACCGTCTTCAGCTCGGTCTTTCCCATTTCGGATTTTCGCGGCGTCAGCGAGTTGGAGTTCGTGGATTACTCCATCGGCAACTGGGAATGCAAGTGCGGCAACCTCAAAGGTCTGCACCACCTGCGTTCTACCTGCCGCAACTGCGGCGCCACCATCCGCACCGATCCGTTCCACGCGGGCGATGTGCTTTGCCACCACTGCGGCACCTTCAACAAGAACGTGGTGACGTTCTGCAACAAGTGCGGCGACCCGGTAGGGCTGCAGTTGAAGTACGACATGGTGGAGTGCCAGGAGCGCGGCATGACCTACGCCGCTCCTCTCAAGGTCACCATCCGGCTCACAGTGTATGCGAAGGATCCCACCACGGGCGCCAAAAGCGTGCGCGATATCAAGGAGCAGGAAGTCTTCTTCGGTGAAATCCCGCTGATGACGGACAACGGCACGTTCATCATCAATGGCACCGAGCGCGTAATCGTATCGCAGTTGCACCGTTCGCCCGGCGTGTTTTTCGAGCGCGTGCCAGCCCAGGGATACTTCCTCGGCAAGATTATTCCCTACCGCGGAAGCTGGGTGGAGTTCGAGTACGACCTTAAGAACTTGCTGTACGTGCGCATCGACCGCAAGCGCAAGTTCTACGGCTCGGTGTTTCTGCGCGCGTTGGGATTCAAGAGCGACGAGCAGGCGCTGCGCGCCTTCTACACCGTGGACCGCATCTCGATCAAGGACAGCAAGCTCTACTGGAACCTCTACAACAAAGAGGGCCAGTTGACCAACGGGCTGAAGGACCTGAAGCTGTCGCACGCCATCACCACCAAAGGCGGAGAGACCATCGTCGGGCAGGGCCGCAAGATCACCACCACGCTGCTTAAGAATATTCAGGCATCCAAGATTCAGCAGACGGAGATCGCGCCCAACGATCTGGAAGGCGCCTACATCGCCGCGGATGTGGTCGACATGGCCACCGGCGAAGTCCTCATCGACGCCAACAACGAGCTGACCACCACCGCTATACAGCGGCTGATGGAATCCGGCATCCCGGAATTCGAAGTCTTCTTCCCGGAACGCGACGACGTGGGCACGGTCATCTCCGCGACGTTGCGAAAAGACAGCGTTAAAGCCCAAAACGAAGCGCTCATCGAAATCTACCGCAAACTGCGCCCCGGCGATCCTCCGACGCTGGATACGGCCACGCAATTATTCCAGGGCATGTTCTTCGACCCGCGCAAGTACGATTTTTCGCGCGTGGGCCGCATGAAGTTCAATATCAAACTGTTCGACCGGGCAGACGCCACGCCGCTCGACAAGCGCACGCTCGACCCCGAGGATTTCCGCGCCACCATCAAGTACCTGCTCAAGCTGCGCAAAGGCATCGGCCTGGTGGACGACATCGATCACCTCGGCAACCGCCGCGTGCGCGCGGTGGGCGAGCTGCTCGAAAACCAGTTCCGCATCGGTCTGGTGCGCATGGAGCGCGCCATTAAAGAAAAGATGTCCGTGTACCAGGAGATGTCGACGGCCATGCCGCACGACCTGGTCAACGCCAAGCCCGTCATGGCGGCCATCCGCGAATTCTTCGGATCCAGCCAGCTCTCGCAGTTCATGGATCAGACCAATCCGCTGTCGGAGATCACCCACAAGCGGCGACTCTCCGCGCTTGGTCCAGGCGGCTTGTCCCGCGAGCGAGCCGGTTTCGAAGTCCGCGACGTGCACCCGACTCACTACGGCCGCATCTGCCCCATCGAGACGCCGGAAGGCCCCAACATCGGCCTGATCTCGTCGCTTTCCTGCTTCGCGCGCATCAACGAATACGGCTTCATCGAGAGTCCCTACCGCAAGGTGGTCAAGGGCGCCGTGGTGGATGAGGTCCGCATCCTCAACCCCGGCGACACGCAGTTCAAGGTCGGCGACATCATACGCCGCGCCGATATCGAGAAAGCCAATAGCGCTCTCGGCGCCAAGAAACAGGCGGCCGAGTACGAGGCGCATTGCGAGTATCTGTCCGCCTGGGAGGAAGACAAGTACACCATCGCCCAGGCCAACGTGGAACTGGATGAGAACGGCCGCATCGTCCCCGAGTTGTGCAATGCGCGCCAGGCGGGCAACTTCGTATTGAAGAATCGCGACGAGATCCAGTACATCGACGTCAGCCCGAAGCAGCTCGTGTCGGTGGCCGCCAGCCTGATTCCGTTCCTCGAAAACGACGACGCCAACCGCGCGCTGATGGGTTCCAACATGCAGCGCCAGGCCGTACCGCTGCTGCGCGCCGATGCGCCCTACGTGGGCACCGGCATGGAGCGCGTAACCGCCCGCGATTCCGGCGCCGTGGTGCTCTGCAAGCGTTCCGGCATCGTGGATTCGGTCGACTCCGAGCGCATCATCGTGCGCGTGGAAGGCGGCGCCGCGCACGAAGGGCAGCTCTCCCGCGAGGTGGGCGCGGACATCTACCAGCTCACCAAGTTCAAGCGCTCCAACCAGAACACCTGCATCAACCAGAAGCCCATCGTGGCCATGGGGCAGCGGGTGGTGAAAGGCACGGTGCTGGCGGACGGTCCTTGTACCGATATGGGCGAACTGGCGCTCGGCCGCAACGTGCTGGTGGCCTTCATGCCCTGGCGCGGCTGCAACTTTGAGGACGCCATCCTGGTCAGCGAAAAGCTGGTCAAGGAAGACTACTACACCTCGATTCACATTGAGGAGTTCGAGATCGAGGGCCGCGATACTAAGCTGGGGCCCGAGGAAATCACCCGCGACATCCCCAACATCGCGGATTCCTTCCTGCGCAACCTGGACGAGAGCGGCGTGATCCGCATCGGCGCCACGGTAAAGCCAGGCGACATCCTGGTCGGCAAAGTTACGCCCAAGGGCGAGACGCAGCTCACTCCCGAAGAAAAATTGCTGCGCGCCATCTTCGGCGAGAAGGCCGGCGACGTGAAAGACGCTTCGCTCTACTGCCCGCCCGGCATCGAGGGCACGGTGGTGGATTGCAAGATCTTCTCGCGCAAGGGGCAGGAGAAGGATGAGCGCTCCAAGGCCATCGAGGAATCCCAGATCGCGCGCTTGCAGCGTAACCTGCAGGACGAGATCCGCATTCTGACCGACGAGCGCGCGAAGCGGCTCGGCAACCTGCTGGAAGGCAAGCATCTCCTGGCCGACCTGCACGACGAAAAGACCAACAAGCGGCTGCTGGCCAAAGACACGGATCTCACCCGCGAAATCATCGAGAAAATGAAATCGCGCGACTTGAAGCGCATGCGCTTCAAGGACAAGGATCCGCGCATCAACGAGCAGATAGACGAAATCGAAGAGATGACTTCGCGGCAGATCGCGGTGCTCGAGAAGATCACGGACGAAAAAGTCGCCAAACTGCGTAAGGGCGACGAACTGCCGCCGGGCGTTATCAAGCTGGTGAAGGTCTATATCGCCATGAAGCGCAAGCTTTCGGTGGGCGATAAGATGGCCGGCCGCCATGGCAACAAGGGCGTGATCGCCCGCATCCTGCCCGAGGAGGACATGCCTTACCTCCCGGATGGGACGCCCGTCGAGATCGTGCTGAATCCGCTGGGCGTGCCTTCCCGTATGAA
>Ga0187855_10002419_pt1 | contig 14160 bp, 4 predicted proteins | sample June2016WEW_8_10_2_FD_132969 | JGI IMG/M metagenome (GOLD analysis project Ga0187855, IMG submission 132969) | Peatland microbial communities from SPRUCE experiment site at the Marcell Experimental Forest, Minnesota, USA - June2016WEW_8_10 | ecosystem: Environmental > Terrestrial > Soil >...
CGCGGTGCAGACATTGCCGATGGGCATCCAAGGGTAACGTCTTGCGGAGCACGCCGCGCACGCCCATGGTGAGCGCCCGCAACGCGAAATCGCCCGCAATTGTGTTAGTCCACAGAATTATTTTCGATTCCGGCGCGAGTGTCTGCAGTTCGTGCAGCGCCGCGGCCGTGATTTCGGGCGTCAGGTCCAGCACCGCCAGATCGGGGGTATCGTTTGCCAGAAGCTCCTTCAAAGCGGCGACTTTCGAGCAGCAGGCGTGTAATTGGAGCGCCGGATCGCTCGCGATTAAGCTTTCCAACCCCTTGGCTAGAATCGGCTGATCGGAATAAATAATAATGCGGACCATTTTTGTCTCCATATCTGGAAATCCCTGGGTCGAGTGCTGATTGGCTTGGGTTTTGATTGTTCCCTTTGATACATAACTAGAGCAACTGGCGGGCCAAAACACGTTTAAGTACCATTACTCTTAAGTGAAGTCCTTAGAAACAAGGGGCTATAGGGGAATATATCTATAGGGAATTGCCATATAGGCGTCAAAAGACGCTGGGTAAATAAAGGATAGTTGGGTATGAAACGGGTGCTGTCGCGCAGGCACACCCAGATTTAATGCCGCGCTCCGGTTGGAGCCGGGCAAGGGCTACGAGCGGTGGGATCCCGCCGGAGCTTCTTCCGCCCGTTCTGGCGCGGCAGGTGGCGCCTCCGGCTGCCCGCCCGGCCTCACCGGCGGGTCGTACCAACGGCGCCTCTTTTCGCCATACATCTGGGCGTCGGCGAACCGCAGCAAAGGATCCGGTTGATCTCCATCCAATGGCCAAATGGCGATGCCCACCGAGGCATTGACCGAAAGACGTTGGAAGCTCGAGTAAATGGGCTCGCGCAGCGCCTTCGCCAGCTTATCGGCGACCTGTTGGGCGTCTTCTCTCCTCTGCAGCAACGGCAACAGCACCACGAACTCGTCGCCGCCAATGCGCGCGACCGTATCTCCGCGGCGCACGCAATCCGTCATGCGCTTGGCGGTCTCCTGCAGAACCACGTCCCCGGCGTCGTGCCCATAGGTATCGTTGACCTGTTTAAAGCCATCGAGATCCATATAGAGCACTCCCAGCATACGGCCGCCGTGCATCGCGCGCTCAATCTCGGAGGATAGCCTTTCGTAGAGCAACGCCCGGTTCGGCAGTCCCGTAAGCCCGTCATGCTGCGCACGATAGGATAATTGATCGTGCAACCGGCGCCGTTCCATAGCCAAAGCGGCGATGCTGCACCATAAGTCGAGTTGTGCGCCGTGCGCATCCTCGAGGCTTTTTTCATCCCGGAAAAAAGCCGCGATCACGCCCGCGGTGGCGCCATCCACGACGATGGGCGCCGCGCAGAATGCCCGGAAGCGCACGTTCTTCTGCGAATCGATGAGATCCGCCCACTCCGGGACGTCGGAAAACTGCCGGGGACCGCGGAACTCCGGACTGCACGAAACCGAATCCGGATCGATTCGTTCGAGCACTCCCGTCCAACTGGCGGGCACCGCGGGCACGGCGCACACCCGCGGGCTATGCGGAGCCCGCAGCAGGATCACGCAAACTGCTCCTTCGCAGTGCAGCGCCACCGCCTCCGCGAGATGTTCGACGATCACTCCCACCGGCTCGTCCCGCGCGATCAGTTCCAGGATCCGCTTACTATCCAGGTCCAGCGATTCGGCTTCGCACGCTTTCCGCAGCGCATCGCGCGTTCGTTCGTGGGCGGCCTGCAACTGGACTGTTTGGGCGCGTAACGCGAACGTCTGGGTACGCACGCGTTTGCGCAGTAAGCCGACCCAAGCCAGCGCGGCAACCATCAGCAGCGTGGCGCCCGCCAGGATGGGGACGACCCGGCCGGCCGTGAGCCAGGGGGGCCTGCCCAGCACCAATATATCCGCCGGAGAACGGAGGATCAGCCGGAACGTGCGCGGCAGGATCAAGTCCTGGGATTGCTCGACTTCGACGGAGCAGATTCCAGTCAGGCGAAGGCGCGTGCCGGGATCCAGAGGTCGGCCCGGTCCGCCGCCCGGCAGATGCGCGGTGAACACCATCTGTCCGGACTCGATGGTTAGAACCTGTTCCGCAGGTTGCCGGACACGGTCGACCAACCTTCCGTCGATCTGTACCAGTTGATTGTCAAAGTCTCCTCTTAGCGCGTCTTGAACCGTGATACGTAACGGCTTGGGCGGCGCGCCCGGTCGCAAGCGTTTCACTTTGGCGCCGCGTACCACCGGACTGAATCCGGCAATAGCCGGAAAGCCGGCGACATCCACTGAATCGCCGGGAGCCAAGGCCACAGGCTCGTGATCCTGGATCATGACGCCGCCGGTCTCGTCGCGAACCCACGTGTTCCCCGACCCGTTGGAATATGTCACCGTTCCCTGCAGCCGCACGCGATGTCCCATATCCCGCGCCCGCGAAAACTGCAATAAATCCGCGATGGCTGTGGGAGCCATGGAATAGGGATCCGCCGGCGCGCTTCGCACGACCCGAATGCACTGCGCATCGGGAACGAACATCTGAATGCCGAGCAACTGGCGCTTGGTGTTGAACAGGGCCCCGCAGACGCCCGACAGTTTCACGTCCGCGTCTAACAGGTGCATCAGAGATCCGGCGGGAGCCAGCACATGCGCCTTATACGAATTCTTGCCCCATAACAAGGTCAACAGCGTATCCGCCCTGCCTTGGGCGACGCGCTGGACAACGCCTTCCAATTCAATCCAGTGACAGTCCTCCCGGCCCCAATTCGCGCTCCCGAAACGCCCGGTCTTGGCTGGCGGCAAACCCGGATGCCCAACCACCGTGATGCGTCCTTTAGCCACGTCCGGGGCGAAATCCGCGGTCGTCACTCCGGTGACGTCGACCTCGTCTCCCGCCTGCATCGAGGATCTCTCCTTCTGGCTCAGTTCGACGAAAATACCGTCGCTCCGGTCCTGTACGAAAAGGAGATGATTGCCGGAGTCGAAGTACGTGACCACGGCGTGCAGATGAACCGGATATCCGAGTTTGGCGGCTCTCAGAGACAACTGATGGACACCGGCTGCCGTGGTCAGCGTAGAACCCGCCAGCGGGGATTCGCTCCGGTCGGCGACTTCGACCCCGTCGACCAGGACCGCCCGGTCCAGCACCGGACGCCCGTGCTCCCAGGACAGAAAGCCGGCCACTTCCAGCGTGGAGGCATTCGGATCGGGGGCCACCGGTATCAAACGGACCTCGATCTGGCTGACTCCGTCCATCACCGCCAGGCCACCTTGCACCGGCGCGTAAGGCACTCCTCGAATTCGCAGGCGATGCGCCGGCGACCGGTTGGGATCGAGCGCCAGAATAGCCGCAATCGGAGTAACCGGCAGCGCGGCCGGCGGTGGCGAGGGACGAATTGTCTCGAGGGCTCCGGCGTCCGAAACCCACAGAGACAGGTCGGAGCCGCCCTGGCTGCTTTCCGTGGCCTGATCCAACACGCCATACGCTCGAATATCCGCATCCACCCAATCGTCGTTGACCACGATGGTCGAGGCCGGTACCGTGGCCAAAACCGTGGATCGCCCCGCGCGGATCTCCAGCGACACAATCCCAGGGCGGGCGGAACTCACCGATTGCACGACCCCGCGCACAGCCACTCGTCGATATTCGTATCGGGGGTCCCGCAAACGCGCCGTGGCTATCTCCACCGGCGGCGGCAGCGCATCCGCTCCCAGAGCCGAAACACGCGCCTGGACGATCGCGGGGGCCGTGCCTCCGGAAGAGGCCACGCCGGCCACCTCTACTCGCCAACCCGTGGCCGGCGGCATTTGCCCGTGCGCCAGGCCGACGCGGATTCCGCCGGTCGAATCCTGCACAAAACAATAGCTGGAAATGCCGTCGAAATAGGTAAGTATGCCCGTGATCCGGACGCCTACGCCCGTTTTTACCTGCGCCGCCGCAAGTTGACGGACCTGGCTGACGCTGGTCAGAACTGTATGAGTGAAGTCGGGTGCGTGCCCGCAGTTCGCGAGCAGAGCCAGAGCCGGCAGCGCGAATAGCCAACGGTTTGCAGGGTTCGGTCGGCACCCCGGCGGGTCCGAAGACACAAGTTCCGTTTTTCCGCTAACGACTGTCCCGAGCACGACACACCCTACATAAGAATCGGCAAAATACCTTCAGATTTTTATACCGGCTCTTAATCTTCATACATCTCTTGGCATACAGTCTATACCCCCATCAGTTAAGCCTGTCCCCATTCGCAGCCCGTTTCCCCGGCCGTTTGAACGAATCCGGCAAATTGCCCGCCCCGAATTTGAAAGAAACACGGTTTTTCGGCTTTCTTTTTAGTACATTTTTCTTATCGGAGTATCCAATGATAGGGTGAATAAAAGCAAGGCTTGCGGCTATAATCGGAGGCGTAATGTGTCGAGCTTTCCCACGCCCGCCGCTGGTTAGCCGCACCTCGGGGCCGCGCCTCTCAGCCTTCTGGAATACTTACGCGTTATGCTTCTGAATCCCAATACCTCCACACCGGCGGACGGCGTGGGAAACAGCGGCGTCCTGCTCGGCCCTCCCAGCCGCCGTATTACCGGCTTGCTCATCAAAGTATCGCTGGCCGGCGGCGTGGTTTGGTTCGCTTTTCAACTGGCCAACGAGCTGGCATCCTCCCATAACACCTTCCGGCTATCCCCGATCGGCACCATCGCGTTCCTGGCACTGGCACTGACGGTGGCTGCCTATGTTGCGATGCGCCAGCAGCGGGACCTGGTCGAGCAAACCCAGGCTCAATCCGAAAGGGATCTGGGCGTGGAAATGGAAAGAGCCGGCCTGGTGGGCGCCATCGAAGAAGCATCCGATGCCATCGTCATTACCGATAGCGAAGGCACCATCGAATACGTCAATCCCGCTTACACCCGGATGACGGGTTATAGCGCCGCGGAAGTGGTCGGCCGCAATCCCCGTAACGGCCGGCCGGGCTTGGGCGCCGCATTCCACCGGCGTGTAGCGGAGACCGTGCGGTCGGGAAACATCTGGCGCGGCGAGGTCGCCAGCCAACGCAGAGACGGTTCTTCCTATGTTGAGGATATTACGGTCGCGCCGGTGCGGGATCCCGGCGGCGCCATTCGGCGCTATATCGCCATCCGCCGTGACATGACCGCCCGCCATGCGGCCAACCAGGCCACAGCTCTCCTGGCGTCCATCGTGGAGTCCTCCGAAGATGCCATTATGAGCAGCACTACCGGCGGAATCGTCCTGAGCTGGAATCACGGGGCGGAGCGGCTCTACGGATACAGTGCGGAAGAAGTCGTGGGAAAGCCTGTCTCCATCCTGGCCCCTGCCGATCAGCGGTCCAGCCTGAAATGGATCGCCGTTCAATTGCAACAGGGCGAGCACGTGAACCAGTTCGAATGTCTGGGGCTCACCAAGGACGGCAAGCGCGTCAATATTTCCGTTTCCGCCTGCCCGGTGCGCGACGCGGACGGGCAGATTACAGCGCGCGCCGCCATCATGCGCGACATTACCGCCAGGGTGCAGGCGCAGGAGGCCCGTGCTTTGCTGGCTTCCATCGTGGATTCCGCCAACGACGCCATCCTCGGCGCCGCTCCGGATGGCGCGATTCTCAGTTGGAACAAGGGCGCCGAAGCCATTTACGGCTACCGCGCGGAGCAGGTGCTGGGAAAGCCGGTCTCCATGCTGGTGCCCGCCTCCGGCATCGGCGAGATCTCTCTCCTGCTCGAACAAGTCTGCCGCGGCGAAACCGTATCGCAATTGGAGACGGTTACCGTGAACCGCGCCGGGGCCCGGATTGAAGTGTCTCTGACCATGTCTCCGGTGCGGAACCAAGCCGGCGAGGTGGTCGGGGTTTCGGCCATCGCCCGCGATATCCGCCGCCGCCGCCGCGACCGGGAAGCTCTCCAGCACAGCGAGGAGAAGTACCGGCGGCTGGTCGCCAATCTCCCCGATGTCGTGTGGGTCGCCGACGAAACCGGCCGGCCTGTCTTCGTCAGCTCCAATTGCGAGCAACTCAGCGGCTTCACCCACGAGGAGGTCAGCCAGCCCGGGTTCTGGATGCACCGCATCCATCCCGAGGATCAACCGCATGTCGCGGACGCCTATCGGGCACTCTTCGAGAACGGCCGGCCGATCGATATCGAATACCGGTTTCTGCGCAAGGATGGACACTGGGCCTGGCTTCACAGCCGCGCCGTGCACGTTTATGAACGCAACGGAACGCGCTACCGCGACGGGCTGATTTCCGATATCACCGAGCGCAAGCGGATGGAACAGAAGCTGGCGCACCAGGCCACCCACGACCTGTTGACCGGCCTTCCCAACCGGTCCGTATTTGAAGACCGTTTTCGCCAGGTTCTGGCGCGCGCGCGGCGGCAGAACGGCATGGCCGCACTCATCTATCTGGACCTGGACCGCTTCAAACGCATCAACGACACGCTGGGGCATCTGGCCGGCGACACGTTGATTCAATTGGCGGCCGAAAGATTAGCCGGCTGTTTGCGGGAATCCGAGACTCTGGCGCGCAGCGGCGGCGACCGCTTCATGCTGGTTCTCGGCGACGTACACGGGCCGCACGACGTCGTGCGCGTGGCGGAGCGCGTTCTGGCGGCCCTCGCGCCTCCGTTCTCGGTGAAGGGCAACGAGGTGTTCCTGGGCGCCAGCATCGGTATCGCGATCTATCCGCGGGATGGCGCGGAACCGCTCGCGCTGCAGCGCGCCGCCGACAGCGCCTTGTATGCATCCAAGCGGGCGGGCAAGGGCCGTATCCAGTTGTCCGACCCGGAAATCGGCCAGGACGCCAATCGCCGCCTGGCCATCGAAGCGGAACTGCATCATGCCCTGGAGCGCGACGAACTGTCCGTCCATTACCAGCCTCAGTTCGACCTCGCCTCGGGGCGCATCGCCGGGCTTGAAGCGCTGCTGCGTTGGAACAATCCGAAATTCGGACGTGTCCCTCCGTCGGTTCTGATCCCCATCGCAGAGGAGAGCGGCCTGATCATGCCCATCGGAGCCCGCGTGCTGCGGGATGCCTGCCATCAAGGTAAGCTGTGGCGGGACGCCGGCTATGGGCGCATCCACATGGCCGTGAACACCTCCGCCGTGCAATTCGCGCGCGGCGATCTGGCCGAGACGGTGGCCTCCACGCTGGCCCAGACCGGTCTGAATGCCTCGCAACTCGATCTGGAACTTACCGAGAGCGTGATCATGCAGGATATCCGGGAAACCGCGCGGCAGCTCAGGGAATTGAAGAGTCTTGGCGTGAGCGTTTCCCTCGACGATTTTGGAACCGGTTATTCTTCGTTGAGCTACCTGGAGGAATTGCCGATCGATAATCTGAAGATCGACCGGAAGTTCGTACAGCGGATGAACGGGGACGACAACACACGCACGCTCGTGGAATCTATTGTCGGCCTGGCGCACGGCTTAGGCATGCGGGCAGTGGCTGAGGGAGTGGAAACCGGGAAGCAACTGGAACAACTGAAGGCCATGGGCTGCGACCGGGCGCAAAGTTATATGCTCGCCGTACCTGCCCCGGCACCTTCGATTCAGGCCCTCCTGGCAGCTAACGAATACGCCAAGCCCGTGGCGCACGCTTTAGCGTGCCGGCGGGACTTTTAAGTCCCGCTGCCGCCTTGGGGGCAAGGCAGGCCTCGCCCCCGCTCAGCATAACTAATTCCAGCTTACGTTCGAGCCCTGGATGAGGTGATAGAAGATGTAAAGCGCATCCAAGCCACTCGGTGCCGTGAGCTGCGTCGGGCAATCCGCGCTGGTGCCCAGGCTGCTGCACGCCGCGCTTGCCGGTCCCACCAGCAGCTCGCCCGGAGGGACGGTCGACTGGCTGCCGACGGTAGAGGGCAGCGACTGCAACACATAAGTCGGAATCGTGAACGACCCGGCGCTGACCGGCGCGATGCATTCGATCAGAATGCCGGGGGTAGTGGCCGATGGCGTGAGAACCGCCGCCTGCTCTGTCGAAGAAACCGCCGTGATGTCTACGTAACCGTTGGGGTCGCCGCCGCTCCAGTTGATCGTCAGCGGCGAATTGCGCGGGATCGCGCCCGCCGTAACCGTGCTCTGGTTGGTCCACTGGAAGGTTTGCGCGGAGGTGGGTACCGTCATGGCCGCCGACATAGATCCTACGTTCGAGCCGCCGCTTCCGTCGGTGATCGTGTAAGTGCCCGGGTTGATACTATACGTCCACGAGGTGGTCTCCCAGCCCGTGGCGTTGAGGAAGAATGGATTGATACCGCTGCCGCCCAGAAGATTGGCGATGGTCGCGCCGCCTACTACGCCGCTATATCCCTTCCCGTTCTTGTTTTTGGGTACCGGTTGGGTCCCGTTGACCGGCGCCGCGATGGAAAGGCTCGATCCGGCATCCAGGTAGGTGAGTCCTCCCAGGATTGGATCGGTCGGCGGCGGATATTGCAGGAACGGGCTGACCGTGCAGTTGTTCACCGAAGGCGATAGCGTGAAGCCTTGAAATGCGTCGAGTTGGTAGCCGCTTATTGTGGCGATTTCGCCGGACACCGTGTCGTTGTCCCATTGCAGCTCGCCGCCCAGCAGCGGAATGTTTAGGTTCAAATAGTTGCTGAGCAAGCTGATCGCGCCTACGTTAACATTGCCGCCTTTGCTGGCCAGCAGGTTGGCCATGTCGGCGTAATTGATGCCGTCCGCGTCACTGCAGGTGGGGCCGGTTCCGTCCACCGAAATGCTGGTGAAGTTGCTGACCGTGGAGCCGGACGAACTGCCGGTTTCCACGGCTACCTGCACATAGCAGCCCTGCGCGGAGTTGGGCACGATGAAGTCGATCTGATCGACCGCCGTATATCCCGAGCGTCCCGCATAAGTCACTTGGGCCTGTTGGTTGGCTACCCACACCGTCACGGGGCAGCTCGTCGGGGTGGCGCATGCGTTGACTTGCGTCGGAGGGCCGCTGGCTTCATTGCCGGTTGCGGCGCCTAAACCTGTGCCCCAAATCGTGACGTAGTCACCCGGCTTCACGGTAGTGAAGGGCGATGCCAGGACGTTCGTCACGGCGTTGGTGAAGATGCCTGGACCGGTGCCGGCCGAGTTCCAGGAGAAAGTCCCGAATGACGTCGCCACTACCGTGATCGGAAATGCCGCGCTGGTGGTGCCGTTATAGGTCACCGTGATCGTGCCCGTGCCGATCAGAGTATTGGAGGGCAAAACCGCGTTAATCTGCCCGGCCGACACGTATTCGGGATACGCCGCGACCGTGGTGCCCCCGACCGTGACGCTGATGGAAGCATTCCCGAGCGTCTGCGGCAGCGGGTAAGGATTCCATTCGGCCGCCGTCGAAGGTCCCAGGCCGGTGCCGTAGATGGCGAAGAACGAGCCTAGCGCAATGCCGGAATTCGGCAGCGGCGGCAGGGCGTTGCTGGCGGCGTTTTGAACGCCGGTTATGGTAGGCTGGGCAAACCCCGCGGACGCCAGGAGCCCTAATGTCAGAACAATTGCAAATAAAGTTTTCACGTGTGTGTGTTTTCCTTTCCCGTAGGTTTCAAGTCTATCACCACTCAACCCTGGTTGGAGGCCCAGGGTCGCGCAACTGCTGTCGTCTCTAGGGCGGCCCAGTACCGGTACCGCAATTCATGAATCGCCACTGTGCGATTCAATCCTTTACACTATCGTAGTTCGGAGTAGTGTGGCGCCGCCGGGCGAGACCGGAATTCGCGTCGCTGGTGCGTTGCGCCACGCAGCAGGAGCGAAACGTGACGACAAAGCTACTGGGACTGAGCCTCTGCCTGGGATTGGCTGGAGGTCTGTGGGCGCAGCCGCTGCTGAGCGTGAAGATTTCAGCTACGCTGGGGCCGCAACTGGGCGGCGGCACCGGAGGTGTCACCAGCGGATCGTATACATCCGGCATCACCGCCCAAGGCAGTGCCGGACAAACCTGCGTGCTCAGTATCACCGGAGCCGGCGGCAGCGGCGCGAAAGCCACTGTGACCCTATCCGCCACGAATAAGATTTCAGCCGGAACCATACTGACCATCACGGCGATAGGTCGAGGCTATAGCTTCACCACGCCACCCTCCACGGCGACGGTTGCCGCGGGAACCGCCAACTCCTGCGCCGGGACGGCGACCATCGCCACCCACGTGGACGATCCCCTGGATCTAAACGGGCTGGCGGTCACCGTGACGACCAACCTCAATCCCGTCGGCGTCTCATATAACGCATCGTCCATCGTTTATAACAACGTGACCCTGACGTTGACGTACGGTCCGCTCCAGTTGACCTGTTCCGGCGCCACCGCCACGATAACGCTGAACGATCCAACCGACGGTGGGAACGACACCCTGACACTGGCCCATTGCACCATCAGCTCCCTGGTCCAGGCGGCCTTGATCGTGAAGGCCGCCTTCGCGCCGGGCACCATTCCGGCGCCGCTTCCGCTGGCCTTTACCGCGCCGCTCATCTCATCGCCCGATACGGCCAGCCAGGCAACCTACACGATCCAATCCGGTGTGGACGCCGGAGACGCCACGGTTCTGGGCATGCGCGGCACAATCGCCACCCTCTGCCCGTCGAGCGGCGTCAATGCCTGCCCCACCGAGACCCTCACTCCGCCGGGTCCGCTTTCGTTCAACGCGCAGTCCGGCGGCACCACGCCGCCCGCGCAAAGCGTCACCGTATCAACCGGCGGCACGCCGGAGCCCTATGCAGTGACCACCTCGACCACGTCAGGCGGCAACTGGCTGACGGTAAACAACGCGTCTGCAACCGGCGGGACCAGCGGCGGGTCGTTCGCCGTGGACGTGAATCCTACGGGGCTGGCCGCCGGCACTTATACCGGCACGGTCGGCGTGTACGCGCCGGCTTCCAATAGTCCGCGGACGCTGCCGGTGACCTTCACCGTCGGTTCGCCGGGCAACCTGATCGCGGCGCCGTCCGCGCTGATCTTCGAGTCGTCGCCGGGTACGCAGCCGCCCACACAAGCCTTGGCGGTTACCCTTTCCACCGGCGCGTCTATAGCCTATACCGCGGCAGTTTCGACTTCGGATGGCAATCCGTGGCTCGCTGTCTCGCCTGCCGGCGGCACCACCGGCGGCGCGGGCCTCACGGTGGCGGCCGATGTTACCCAAGTGCCCAGGGCCGGCACTTATCACGGAACCATAACCTTGACGGCGGCCGGCGTCGCGAGCCTGGCGGTGCCCGTGACTTTCCGGGTGATCGGCACGCTATACAGCTTCGCGGGCGGTCACGATGGCGCCGGTCCGGCCGCGCCGGTCGTCATCGGTAGCCAGAACGTGCTCTACGGGACCACCGCCGCGGGCGGCGCATCGGACGATGGCATCGTGTTCTCTCTCACACCGCCCGCTTCATCGGGCGGCGATTGGAACGAGCAGGCCATCTACACCTTTAAAGGCACCGACGGAGCCAAGCCGCGTAGCCCCCTGGCGATGAATGCCAATGGCATCGTGTTCTACGGCACCACGGAAGATGGCGGAGCCAGTGGCTTCGGCGAGGTATTTTCCTTGTATCAAAATGGCGCCGGCGTCTGGATCGAGGAAGTGCTTTACAGTTTCACCGGCGGCGCCGACGGCAGCCATCCGCAAGGGCAGATTGTGTTGGCCAAGGACGTGTTGTACGGTGTCACCACATACGGCGGCAAGTATGGGCGCGGAACGGCGTTTTCGCTGACCGCTCCGGGATCTTCGGGAACCTGGACCGCGGCCGTATTGCATAATTTCGGCGGAACGGGAGACGGTGTCAACCCCTATTCCGGCCTTATTACCGCCAAAGGCGGCGTCCTTTACGGCACTACTTATACCGGCGGTGCCGCGAACGCCGGGACAGTATTCTCTCTGACGCCGCCAGGCACTTCCGGAGGAGCCTGGGTCGAGAACGTGCTTTATAGCTTCACCGGCGCGGCCGATGGGGGCAATCCTTATGGCGGAGTCACAGTCGGCGGCGTGGGCCTCCTCTACGGTATGACATCCGCCGGCGGATCGCAATCGGGCGGCGTGGTGTATTCTCTGACCGCGCCCGTTACGGGTAGCCAGTGGACCGAGGCCGTGCTGTGCAACTTCAATTCCTCGACGGGCGAATCTCCGCACGGCGGACTCGCGCTGAAATCCGGCGCGCTTTACGGCACCACCAGCAAAGGAGGCCGGTCCAGCGGGGATTTGGGCACGGTCTTCAAACTGCTGCCGCCCTCGTCGTCCGGGGGCGCGTGGCAGCTCAGTGTGCTGCACAGTTTTGCAGGCTCCGACGGTGCGAATCCGCTGACCGGACTGGCGCTCAGCCCCGACGGGGTGTTCTACGGCACCACGAATTCTGGGGGAAATTCGAACTTCGGGACGATATTCCTGGTGACCCAGTAGGCTGCTCGAACAGCTCGCGCGTACCGTAATCTTCAGTACCGGTACCCGACTGCGCGACACCGTTTTCCAAAGTGCGTTTCAATCCTTTAAACTAACTTGGTTTGGTTTACATCGGAGCGGTTTGGTTTATCATCGGGTAATGTTGGCCGCCGTAACGGCGGAGGAGAGCGAATCGTGTCGACAAAAACGTCTTCATTCCTGAAGCTGACTGTGTTGTTGGGCCTCTGCCTGGGCATGGCGGAAGGCCTGCTGGCCCAGCCTCTGCTGAACGTAACCATCGCCGGCAAGCTGGGACCGATCCTCGGCGGCAGCGGCGGCGTGGTGAGCGGGAACTATACGTCCGGCATCACGGCCACGGGCGCCGCGGGACAGACCTGCGTCCTCGACGTTACCGGAACCGGCGGTAGCGGCGCAACGGCCACCGTGGAACTCACCGGCACGAACACGATTGCTCCCGGTACGATCCTTGTCGTCACGGCTCCGGGCAAAGGCTACAGCCAGACCAGTCCTCCCACGGCTGCCACCGTGGCTACGGGGAGCGCGACATCCTGCACCGGCTCCGCCGTAATCACGACCAAGGTCGACGATCCCCTGAACTTGAACGGAGTGGCATTCACGGCGACTACCAGCCTCGACCCCGTCGGCGTCACCTTTAACCCCACCCAGATTGTCTACAACGGCCTCAGCTTCACATTTACGGCTGGACCCCTCCAGGTGCCGTGCTCGAACGCAACCGCTACCTTCACCATTAAGGATTCCACCGACAACGGCTTAGACACGTTAGGCGTGACCAACTGCACCCTGAAATCGCTGATCACCGCGGCCTTCCAGGCCAAGGTCGGCTTCGCCGCGGGCACCATCCCCGCGCCCCTTCCGCTGCCGTTTACGGCTGCCCTTATCGCTTCCCCCGACACAGACAGCCAGGGAACCTATACGGTTGAGTCCGGCGGTCTGGTCGGCGTATCCACCACTTTGGGAATTACCGGTACGGTGACAAACGTTTGCCCCAGCACCGGAGCCAACGCCTGCCCGGCGGAAACCCTCACCCCATCCAGCCTGCAGCCGTTTACCGCTCCGCAGGGCAGCACCACTCCGCTATCGCAGACCATCACCGTGGGCACCGCGGGCGTGGCATTGCCCTATGCCGCCACGGTTTCGGGAGGTAGTTGGCTCAGCGTCAATAATCTGCCCACCACCGGCGGCACCACCGGAGGATCTTCGGGATCGTTTGCCGTAGATGTAAACCCCACCGGCCTGTCCGCCGGTACTTATAACGGCACGGTCAGCGTCTGGACGTCGGCTTCCAATACGCAACCGCAAACGGAAAGTGTGACCCTTACGGTCACTTCCGTGGTGACCCCGACGTTGTCGACCAATCCCACTTCGGTGTCCCTCACCTACACGCAAGGCTCGTCCCCAAGTTCATCGTTGCTCGTAAATTCCTCCGGTTCGGCGATTTCATATACTGCCGCGGCGACCACCGTTAGCGGCGGGAATTGGCTGGCGGTTTCGCCGGGCAGCAGCACGACCCCGGGTAGCGAAACGGTTTCGATCGTCACCAGCGTGGCGAGTACCCTGGGCGCCGGAGCCTATAGCGGCCACGTGGTGCTCACCTGCGTCCCGACCACGGCCTGTAGCAACACCGGTGGTACCTTAAGCGTGCCAGTGACCCTGACTGTCGCCGTATCGCCCACGTTATCGACGAATCCCACTTCCATATCTCTCACCTACACGCAAGGCTCGTCCCCCGGTTCATCGTTGCTCGTAAATTCCTCCGGTTCGGCGATTTCATATACTGCCGCGGCGACCACCGTTAGCGGCGGGAA
>Ga0187855_10002421_pt1 | contig 14153 bp, 13 predicted proteins | sample June2016WEW_8_10_2_FD_132969 | JGI IMG/M metagenome (GOLD analysis project Ga0187855, IMG submission 132969) | Peatland microbial communities from SPRUCE experiment site at the Marcell Experimental Forest, Minnesota, USA - June2016WEW_8_10 | ecosystem: Environmental > Terrestrial > Soil >...
GCCGTCGAGCGTCTCAAGGCCGCGTTCGCCGATCATCGCCAGGTCCGGGTCTATACCGGCGACCCTGCGGCGTGGTCCGGAATTTTCCGCATTCTGCAGGGCGACGAGATTCGGCGCCGGTACTGCGCCTGGGTCGACGCCCACAATCCGAGTTTCGGTCCCGGCATCGCCGAGCGTTTTCGCTGGACGCGCACCATCGATCCCGCCGAGGTCGAGCGCATGCGGCCGCAACGCGAGGCCGTGGCCCGCCACCTCGATTCACTTCTCGGCGACGACGCGCTGCTCTGCCTGCCGACGGCGCCGGGCATCGCGCCCAAGCTTGCCACCCCCGCCGCCGAGCTCGAAGTGTTTCGCGCGCGGGCGTTCGCGTTGTTGTCGATCGCCGGTCTGGCGCGCCTGCCGCAAATCTCGCTGCCGCTCGCCACAATGGCCGGCTGCCCGCTCGGGCTCTCGCTCGTCGCGCCGCGCGGCCGCGACCGCGGTTTGCTTGATTGGGTAGCGGACAAAATAAACTGAAACGCCGGGCGCCGCCCTGTCGCGGCAAAAAAGCTACAGGCTGCGGGCGATGAGCAGCTTCATGATTTCGTTGGTGCCGGCATAGATGCGCATCACCCGCGCATCGCGATAAAGCCGCGAGATCGGGTACTCATCCATATAGCCGTAGCCGCCGAACAATTGCAGGCAGCGATCGATGATCTTGCCCACCAAGTCCGAGTGCCAGTACTTCGCCATCGAGGCGGTGACGGTGTCGAGCTCGCCTTTGAGGTGCCGCTCGATGCAATGATCGAGAAAGACCTTGGCGATAGTCGCCTCGCTTTTGCACTCGGCCAGCACGAATTGGGTATTCTGGAATTCGACGATCTTCTTGCCGAACGCCTGGCGCTGCTTGACGTAATCGATGGTCAACGCGAGCGCGCGCTCGATCATGGCGACGGCGTGGGTCGCGACGATCAGCCGCTCCTGCGGCAGTTCCTTCATCAGCTGGAAGAAACCCTGGCCTTCCTCGATCCCGAGCAGGCTCTCCGCCGGCAGCGAGACGTCCTCAAAGAACAGTTCCGACGTATCGGCGGAATCCATGCCTAGCTTTTTCAGCTTGCGGCCGCGGCGAAATCCAGTCGCGTCGGCGGTCTCGACCACCACCAGCGAGACGCCCTTCGCGCCTTGCTTGGGATCGGTCTTGGCGACGACGATGATGAGATTGGCGTGCTGCCCGTTGGTGATGAAGGTCTTGGAGCCGTTGAGCACATAGCCATTGCCGGATTTCTTCGCGGTCGTGCGCACGCCCTGCAGGTCGGAGCCGGTGCCCGGCTCGCTCATGGCGATGGCGCCGATCAATTCGCCGGTCGCCAGCTTCGGCAGCCAGCGCCGCTTCTGCTCTTCGGTGCCGTAATTGAGGATATAGGGCGCGACGATGCCCGAATGCAGCGACGCGCCGAAAGTGTCGAAGCCGGCCAGCGAATATTCGCGGTCGATCACCGCTTCATGCGCAAAGGTGCCGCCGGCGCCGCCATATTCTTCCGGCATCGAGGCGCAGAGGAGACCGGCCGCGCCGGCCTTGGTCCACACCTCGCGCGGATAGAAGTGCTCCTCGTGCCATTGCTCGAGATGCGGGACGAATTCGGCGGCGATGAAGCGTCGCGCCTGCTCCTCGAAGAGCACCACATCTTCGGTCATCCAGGCCTGACGCGGCAGATTGAGAACGTCGGTCATTGTCGTTCCATCCGATGTACATTTTTCACGTTAATCGCTTTTGCATGGCTTGCAAACCACCCCTTCATCGCAGCAATAAGCGCAGCGATTTTGCGCGGCTTGCGCCAACCGAGCCGCGGTTGGCCTCAGGCGTGAGCGGGAGTCCTTCGTCAAAGATTCAGTTTGCAAAATTGTGGAAGAATCCGCATCCTTACCAAAATAACGACAGTCCGGATACTCGCGATCCGGACGGCAGGGAGGGAAGCATGCTGACAAGACGAGGTTTTGCTGGTTTTGCGTCTTGTGCGATCTGTGCGGTGGCGGGGTTCGCTGCGACCGACGCGTCGGCGGCGGAGGGCGCGCCGCTCGCAGTGACGTCTGGCATCACGCGAAAGATTTTGTCGCAAATGGACGGCCCGATGCCGGGTTATGTGACGATAATCGTGGAATCGGAAGTAGAACCGGGGGTGACGGTTGCACGGCACACGCATCCGGGAATCGAATCGGGCTATCTCATTGAAGGCAGCCTGGACCTCCCCATAGCAGGGCAACCGACCCGCACGTTGAAACCCGGCGATGGTTTCCAAATTCCGCCCGAAACACCCCATGCTGGCGGCAAGCCCGGCGACAAGAAGACGAGGATCACGAGCACTTATGTCGTGGAGAAGGGCAAGCCGCTGGCGACCCCAGCCCCGGCCTGATCAAATCAAGCATCCGTTGCCGTCGGCGGCGGCTCGATGGCCTGGTCGCGCGCCGACGGCATTGGGCACATTGGAGCTCACGCGCGTCTAAACGCTTGTCGCGCTGATCAATTACTTCTTTTTGTGATCTTCGTCGTATTTCTTGAGCTTTGTCTCTTCGTCGCGAAGCAATTTCTCGATCTGCCCTCGCCGCGCTGGATCGGTCGTCATTTTGAGCATTGCGCGGTAGTGCTCAATGTTCTGCTGAATGACAAAGCGCTCCATGACCCTCTCCAAGGGCGCACTTCCTGCGTTGGCCTTTGAGCTAGATCAACGCGAACCGGCGCAAGTTATATGAATGATTTTCGCTGGAAAGGCTATTCCGATGTCCGACTGGAATCCGATTGCCACCGCGCCGGCGGATACTGATCTCGAGTTAAGTATCTACGACCAAGGGGAATATCATGCGCTGGCGTTCCCCTGCCGACGGGACGGCTCAGGCTGGCGAGATGTTGGCGCCAATCGGCCCATGCGGCTTAAGCCGACCCATTGGCGGCTATGGGAAGACAAGCGCGAGCCGCCTCAGCCAGGACCGCTTTTTTAAGGCCTTAGCGCGTTCACGCTCTGCGCGCTCCTCTTGCGGGCATGCTTCATGGAATTGCCGCAAGCCGCGCAGAGCGGCGAGGGGCTTGGAGATTGCCTAAGTTAAAAGCGAGAAGGGATCGCGCCATGACCGATCAACGATTATGTCTGTTCGCTTTGCACGCCACCGCCAAACTCGGTTCAGCGGTGGCCGCCGCGCTGGACCGGCCTTTGGCGGCGCATGAGGAGCGGGAATTCGAGGATGGCGAACACAAGACGCGTCCCCTCGCGGCGGTGCGCGGCGCCGACGTTTTCGTATTGCAAAGCCTGCACGGCGGACCCGAGCAAAGCGCCAATGACAAGCTGTGCCGGCTCCTGTTCTTCATCGGCGCGCTCAGGGACAGCGGTGCCGCGCGGGTGACGGCGTTGGTGCCGTATCTCTGCTACGCACGCAAGGACCGGCGCACAAAGCCTAACGATCCGGTGATCACGCGCTACGTGGCGAGTCTGTTCGAGGCCGCAGGCACGGACGCCGTCGTCACCCTGGACGTGCATAATCCGGCCGCCTTCGAGAACGCCTTTCGCTGCCCGACGGTGGCGCTGACAGCCGCACCGCTGTTTGTCGATTACGCCAAGGCGCTGGACGACCAGCCGCTCTGCGTCGTGTCGCCCGATCCCGGCGGGACCAAGCGTGCCGATCTGTTTCGCGAGGCGCTGGAAGCCGCGCTGCGACGACCGGTAAATAAAGCCTTTGCCGACAAACGCCGGAGCGCGGGCGTCGTCTCGGGTGACCTGTTCGTCGGCGAGGTGGCGGGAGCGACAGCGCTCGTCATCGACGACCTCATCAGCACCGGCGGCACGCTCCTGCGCGCGGCCCGCGCCGCCCGCGAGGCCGGTGCGAAACGGGTGCTCGCGCTGGTGACGCACGGTCTGTTCATGCCCGGGGCCGAAGCCGCGCTCCTGGATCCGGCGATCGATCGGGTCGTCGTTACCGACTCGGTGCCGGCATTCCGGCTCGCCACCGAAGCTGCCCGGGCCAAGGTCGACATCCTTGGCGTGGCGCCGCTCTTCGCCGAGGCCGTTCGCCGCCTGCACGCCGGCGAGGCCTGACCGATCTCCTGGTCTTTTAGTGGAGCATGATCTTTTCGGAAAAACCACTATCCATTTCCGGATCATGCTCTGAGGCTTCTTTCGAGCTTCACCGCGTCCGCGGCGGCGAGCCGCAAATACGTGCGCGTCAACGGCGCCCATTTCTCGGGCGTGCGTGGGTTAGGCTCCAACAAGTGCGCGATGGCAAGCCGCGCCCGCAGCGTGGCGCGATGGCAGCGATAGAAGATAAAAAGCTCCTCGGAGTCTCCGTCGTGCAGTGCGTGCACCATGCGGCGCCGTAAATATTCACTGGCCCAGGCGGCGCCGAACCGTTCGCATTCGACGCAGAGGAACGCGATTTCGTCGAAAGGATCAACCATTCTCAGGCGCCGATTGAATTCCAGGCAGTCGATGATGCGCACGGGATCGCCGAGGCAAATGTGTTCGGGACGCAGGTCTCCGTGCCCATCGACGATGCGCCGCATTCGTACGCGCTCGGCCAATAGCCGAGCCCTTGCGATCAGGAAACGGCGCTGCATGGCATCGATGTATCGCGCGGAGCCGGACGGCAGCTGAAAGCGCGGATCGAGAAGAATGCGGCGATTATAGGCGAGACTGCGCCACCACTCCGCAACATGCACGGCGGGTGAGATGAACACCGGGCCGGCGCGGCGATAGAACTGCACGAGAACGTAGGCCAGGCGGTCGAGCTGCCAGCGATGCAGGCGCCCTTCGATGATCACGCGGTCCAGCATCTGGGTCTCGTCGAGCCGGTTCATGACCACGAGCCAGTCGACGACCTCGCCGGGGCCGCCGATCGCAAGCCCATGCGCCGCACGCACCAGTGGAACAACGCCACGATAGACGTCGGGAGCGAGACGGCGATTGAGCTCGAGCTCGGCCCGGCAAGCCGCCTCGCGGCGGGCGAGCGTCGAGAAATCGAGATAGGGGAAACGGACCGGCTTTTTCAGCTTGTAGACCCGGTCGCCGGCCAGAAATACCTGCGACATGTGCGTCTCGCGAAGAATGACTTCGGGCACGGGCGGCCGGTAGGCGTCGCCCCGCATCAAGAATTTGCTCTTGTCGACGAACGACAGATCGGTCGCCGCAACCGGCTTCGGTTCTGGGCTGGATGGGTGCTTCTCGACCAGCATGAATAAAGGATATGGCCTGCCGATGCCGAGCGCCAATTGATGCGAATCAATCCGCTTTTTGCACAAAGCGATAAAAAACTCAGCCGAGAGGTGGCGCCATCGGAATTCTTCCGTCTGGCTTTGGCCGGAGCAGCGCCGACTTCAAATCCGTTTCAACCTGATCTCGGCGCCGTTAAGCTCGTCAAGAACGCTTTCGTGCAGGCATCCATCAGGGCGCCGATGCTGGTCGCCTTGGCCGCGCACCGTTCCCGGACCTTGACCCACGCGTCCGCACACGCCGCCCCGAAGCTGGCATTGTCATCGATCTCGTAGATGCCTTCGGACAGGCTGTGGCCGCGCTTTATCAGCTCAAGCTTCACTTTCATGGATGGTTCCTCAACACGTGGCTCCGAAGCCGCCGCAAACGCAACCCGGAAATGACATTCGAAAAACGGTTAAAATCAAGGGTCCGGCAGTTCCCCTCGCCTCTACAATAGCATATTTATTTGCGCGGCTCCCATTGTCGTTGATCCCGGTCAAAATGACGGGGATCATGAAGGTTCAAATTACGAAGGATCAAAGCCGGAAGCTGGCGAACGGAAAGCTGGGGCATCGGCCATGAGTGCAATCGGCCGCCGGGAGCAGCGCTCGTTCTTCATCTGGAGAATCACAACAACGAATCCGGTGTCATGACTGAGCCGACGTTTTCCGATTCATCCACGGCGGAGGCAAAGATAGAGATCAACCTCAGCCGACTGGGTCAGTTGTTCAACTCTCTCGACCCGTCTCCGTTTCATGAGCGTGACCTTGACCAGGATGCCGAAGAATACATCATGGGTTCGGCGGAAGAAATCTCGCGCCAGGGTCCGCTGCGGCTCGTGATCTATCTGCCCGTCGATCAATTGCCCAAGACTGGCGCACCCGATCTCGGCGAAGCGATCCACAACTATTTCGCGTATCGCGAAATGCACGAACGACGGCGGCTGCGCCTGTTGTTCCGCGACGGCCGCATCGCGCTCGCCACCGGGCTCGCATTCCTGTTTTGCTGCGTACTGTTGCGAGAACTGGCATTTTCCTTCGGCAGCGGCGCAGTCTCCGACATCATCGGCGAAGGCATGCTGATCATTGGCTGGGTGGCGATGTGGCGCCCGGTGGAAATTTTTCTCTACGAATGGGTGCCGGTCCGCCGCCGTTGTCGGATCCTTGCCAAGCTGTCGAAAATGCCGGTGATCGTTCAGCCGAAGTGACCGAAGAATATCTCTGGATAGGTTCAACGCAAAGATGGGCGGCTCCACACGAATTCATGCGCGGGCGCGAACGAAGGGCGAGGTCATTGGTCGGCCTCCGGGCAGCAGCCGGCGCTATTCGAGGGTCTTGCGGAAGCGCAGGATGCTCAGCGTAAGTAGCACGAGCGCAAGGATCGCCATCGCCGCGAAATCCGGCCATAGCACGCTGACGCCGACCCCTTTGAGCAGCGTCCCGCGGATGACGACGAGGTAATAGCGCAATGGATTGATGTAGGTGAACCACTGCAGTACCTGCGGCATGCTCGCGATCGGGTAGGCGAAGCCAGACAAAATGAAAAACGGGCTGAGGATGAGGAAATTGGTCGAGAACGCCTGCTGCTGGGTGGAGCAGACCGTGGAGATGAGCAAGCCGATCGCCAGCGTGCAGAGCAGAAACAGCGTGGTACCAAGCAACAGCACGAATGGGTTGCCGACGAAGGGAATGCGGAACCATACGAGCCCGACGGTAACGACCAGCGCGACCTCGCCCAGGCCGACCAGGAAGAACGGCACGGTCTTGCCGAGGATGAACTCGGCCGGCCGTACCGGCGACACCATGATCTGTTCGAGGGTGCCGACTTCGCGCTCGCGCACGATGGCAAACGCCGTGAGATTCACGATCAGGACCAGCGTCAGCGTGCCGATGACGCCGGGCACGAAGAACCAGCGTCCGTTCAGGTCGGGGTTGAACCAGGGTCGCTGCTCGAGCGTCACCCGCACCTGCCGCATTCCCTGGGCGCCCTGGACGCGCTGCATCAAGTCGGTCACGTAATCCTGGGCAAATCCCGACGCGATCGTGTTCACATAGCCCAGCGCAATCAGCGCAGTGTTCGAGTTGGTGCCGTCGACGATGACTTGGAGCGGCGCGGCTTGACCCTTGCGCAACAGTTCCGCGAAACCTGCGTGAATGACCAGCGCGACCGCGGCGCTGCTGGCATCGATGATTTTGTTGATCTCGCGCTGCGACGCAGCCACCTTGACGATATCGAAACGATTGCTCGAGGTGAAGCGCGCCACCAATTCACGGCTTTCCTGCGAATGGTCGAGGTCGAGCACCGCCGTGGACACGTGATAGACCTCGAAGCTTGCCGCATAGCCGAAGATCAACATTTGCAGTATCGGCGGCACGACCAGGAGGAAGCGCGCCGCCTTGTCGCGGCTGATCTCAAGGAATTCCTTGATCATGATCGCTACGAGGCGCGCGAACATCTGTTCGTCCAAACCGGTTCAGGTCAGGCGTTTGCGAAACGCCCGGGCGGCCAGCCCAACGACCGCGAGGGCGTAAATGACGAGGAACAGGATCGGCATCATCAGCTGACCGATGCCGATGCCTTTCAGGAAGATCGCCTTGATGATGGTGACGTAATATCGCGCGTATATCAGATAGGTCAGGTCCTGGATGAACGGCGGCATCTGATCGATCGGGAAGATATAGCCCGAGAGCAGCATCGCCGGCAGCAACGTCGCCACCAGCGCAATCTGACTGGCGCCGACCTGGCTGCGGATCAGGACGGAGAACAGATAGCCCATGCTCAGCACGACGGCGAGAAACAACGTCGTGGTGAGGAATAGCGCGAACAGCGTGCCGCGGAACGGCACGGCGAACCATAACACGGCGATCGTCAGGCAGAAGGCGGCGTCGAGCCAACCCAGCATCAGGTAGGGAATGAGCTTACCGAACATAACCTCGCTCGATGTCACCGGCGTGGAAACGAGAAGCTCCATCGTTCCGCGCTCCCATTCGCGCGCGATGGTAAGGGAGGTGAGCTGCGCTCCGACCATCGCCATGATGACGGCGACGAGTCCGGGGATGATGAAGTTGCGGCTCACCAGATCTTCGTTGAACCAGACCCGCGATTGCACCACCAAAGGCGTGACTTGCTGCAGGGTGCGGCCCTGGCGGTCGAGCCACGACAGCTGAATGTCGTTCGAGTAGCCGTTTACCACCGCCGCCGCGTAAGCAAACGCGATATTCGCCGTGTTGTCGTCGGTGCCGTCGAGAATCGCCTGCACCGAGGCAGTTCCGGCGTCGTTCAAGCGCTCGGAGAAATCGGGCGGCACCACGATGCCGGCCCGGCAATCGCCGCGATCGATCGCCGCCACCATTTCGGGGTAGGTTTTGACGTTGTGGGCGATGGCGAAATAGAGCGACGCCTGGAAATGCTTGAACAGGTCCTGGCTCGCCTGGCTACCCTCGCGGTCGAACGTGCAGATCGGCAGGTGCTTGAGATCGAGATTGACGCCGTAGCCGAACAAAAACATTTGCGTGAATGGCAGCAGCAGCGCAATCATCAGGCTGCGCGGATCGCGCCAGATCTGCAGCACTTCCTTCACTGCAATGGCCTTAAGCCGGCGCAACCTCATGCCGCCTGCCTCCGTTTGGCTATATCGGCGGCGACGAGGTGCACGAAGATGTCCTCGAGCGAGGGATGGATGCGCTCGAGAGCACTCGGCCGCAGCGACTTCTCAGCCAAATAAGCCGGCAACTCGGTGAGGCTGCGCGCGGCGTCGCGGACCAGAACGTGAATAGCATTGCCGAAGACGGAAGCATCGACCACTCCCGGCGCTTGCTGCAGCGCCGCCAGCGTCGGTCCGAGCGTCTCGCATTCGAGCAGGAGAAGCTCGCCGCCGAGCGCCGTGCGCTTGAGCTGGTCCGGACTGCCCATGGCGATGATCCGTCCTTGATTGATCAGCGCGGCGCGATGGCAATATTCGGCCTCGTCCATGTAATGGGTGGAGACCAGCACCGTGACGCCGTCGGCGGCGAGTGTGTGGATGAGATCCCAGAACCGCCGCCGCGACGTCGGCTCGACGCCCGAGGTCGGTTCGTCGAGAAACAGGATCGGCGGCCGATGCAGAACGGCGCAGCCGAGCGCCAGCCGCTGCTGCCAGCCGCCGGCGAGCGTCGCGACCAGCGCCTTCTCGCGGCCGCCGAGCCCGGCCATGTCGATTGCGAACCGCATCCGCTCGGCAAGCTGCTGGCGCGGCACACTGTAGATGCCGCCGAAGAACCGCAGGTTTTCCTCGACGGTGAGGTCGCGATAGAGCGAAAACTTCTGCGACATGTAGCCGATGTGTTCGCGCACCCGCTCCGGGTCGCTCACCACGTCGATGCCGCCGACTAATACCCGTCCGGCGCTGGGGCGCAGTAAGCCGCAGAGAATGCGGATGATCGTCGACTTGCCGGCGCCGTTCGGGCCCAAAAACCCCACGATCTCGCCGCGCCCGATGCGAAAACTGACGTCATCGACGGCGACAAAGCTGCCGAATCGCTTGACCAGACCTTCGACGACGATTTGCGCGTCGGCCGCTGCGTTGTTGGCATTCATCGGCTTTGCTCTTGGTCTTCGAGCAGCGCCACAAACACGTCCTCAATGCTTGGAGCGGCGACGGCGATATCGGCGAAGGCGACGCTGCCCCGTTGCAAGGCACTGCGCAGTTCGGGAATCCGCAGCGTCGCATCGTCGACCACGGCGTGGACGCCGTCGCCGACCAGGATGACGTTGCTGACACCTTCCAGCTCGGCGATCGCCGTGCGGACCTCCCGCCCGCGGTCCGACGCAATTGCGACCACCGCCCCGGGCATACGCTGTTTGAGCGCCGTCGGCGTGTCGCAATAAAGCACGCGGCCGTTATGCAGCAGCGCCAAACGGTTGCAGCGCTCCGCCTCGTCTAGATAGGCGGTGGTGATGAGGATCGTCACTCCCTCCTCGCGCAAGCCGTAGAGGATGCGCCAGAAGTCACGGCGCGAGACCGGATCGACCCCCGTGGTCGGTTCGTCGAGCAATAGAATTTGCGGCGTGTGGACAAGTGCACAGGTGAGACCGAGCTTTTGCTTCATGCCTCCCGAAAGCTGCCCGGCGCGCCGTCTGCGGAATTGGCTCATTCCCGACGCGGCCAGCAAGCGGTTGGCGCGCTCTTCGCGAACGTCCTTGGCGACTTCGAACAGATCGGCGTAGAAACGGATGTTCTCGTCGACGGTGAGGTCCTCATAGAGGCCGAACCGCTGCGGCATATAGCTGAGATGTTGCTTGCCGTTCTCGGGGTTCGCGACCACGTCGACGCCATCGATAATGATGCCGCCGCCGTCCGGCTGCATGACGCCGGCGAGCATGCGCATGGTCGTGGTCTTGCCGGCACCATCAGGCCCGACCAGGCCGAAAATCTCGCCGCGGTTGACGGTAAACGACATGCCGTCGACGGCCGCGGCCCCGGCAAACCGCTTGCTGAGCCCATCGACGGCGACAATGGGCGCGGGCGCTCCGCTCATGGCTTGCCTGCTTGAAGCGCTTCCAGCGTCGCGTCCGCCGGCATGCCGGGCACCAGCTCATGGGTCGGATTGTAGATGTCGATGCGGATGCGGTAGACCAGCGTCACCCGTTCGGCATGCGTCTCCACGCTTTTCGGGGTGAATTCGGCGTTGGAAGAGATGAAGGTGACGCGGCCTTTGTAGGTCTTGCCCGAATAGGTATCGGTCGTCACCGTCGCCGGCTGATCGTAGCGGATTTTTCCGATATCGGTCTCGTTGATGTAGGCGCGCAGCCAGACGTGATCGAGATCGGCGAGCGTCACCACCGGCGTACCGGGAACCATGACTTCGCCGAGCTCGGCCTGCCGCACCTGAATGACGCCGGAGAAGGGCGCGCGCAACACGGTGTAGCCAAGCACGATCTGCGACAGTTTCAGGTTTTCCTCGGCAGTATGGATATTGGCCTGGGCGAGTTCGACCTGACGCTGGGAAGCGTTCTCAAGCGCCTGATCACGCTGATGCGCGGCCTGCGACTGGCGAAACAGCGCATAGGTCTGGTCGCGCTGCTCGACGGTGCCGGCACCCTTCTGCAACAGGAAATCGGCGCGTTTATATTCGGCCTCGCGGAATTCGAGATCAGCGGCGTCGAATTCGACGGTGCTTTGTGCCGCGACGAGGTTCTTCTCAGCGGCGGCAAGCTGCCGCTTATGCATTTCCAGCGTCGCAGCATTGACCGCGACCTGCTGGCGGTAATCGGAATCGTCGAGCCGGGCGATCAGCGTGCCGGTATCCACCCATTTCCCCTCGTCGAACGGCAGCTCGACGATGGTCGACTGCACGGTCTTGAAGCCGAGCACGGCCTGGTGCGCCTCGATATTGCCGGAAACGAGGACGGTGGCAGCGGCGGAAGGTCCGAACAGCCAGTCGTGCAGCGGGCGCCGTTCGATATAGGCGGCGATCGCCGCGGCCGCGATTACGAGCGCGACGATCACGAGCACGCGTCGGCTGCGGCCCGGCGCGGCCGCTTCGATTTTCGCCGCGGCCCCGGTCTCGACCTTGGTTCGAGTAAGCGGCGAATGCATGGCCTTACCTTCAGCGTCACTTGCGTCGTTCATGACATCGCCGCCAATTCTCTTCTTTGATTCATATCAGAATTTCGAATGCGGCAAATGACCCAAGGACGGTTCGTTCGTCGACACCTTGCGCCGCAGGCCCATCAAGCATTGATGTAAATCAAGGCCACGGGACGGTTGAGCGCCTAATCAAGGACGTTTCGCACGTGCCCGACATGTCAATTCCCCGTGGAGGCTGGGCATGCACAGCGACCTGTCGCGCCGCTCGTTTCTTCGCGGCTCCGCTGTGACCACAGCGGGAGCGACAATGGTCAACGCAACATCGGCGCTTCTTGCCCAAGCCAAGACGGCCGAGAGCACCAGCGCGTCCGGCGGCGGACCCGACGCCGTTCCGATCAACTTGCAGGTCAACGGCGTAGCGCGGGCGCTACGGGCCGAGCCGCGAGCGACTCTGGCCGAAGTATTACGCGGGCCGCTCGGCCTGACGGGGACCAAAATCGGCTGCGATCGCGGCGCCTGTGGCGCGTGCACGGTGTTGGTCGACACGCAACCGGTCTGCTCGTGCATGATGCTCGCCGTCGATGTCGGCGCGCGCCCCGTCACCACGATCGAGGGTCTGGCGCCGGGCGACACGCTGCATCCGGTGCAGCAGGCGTTCATCGAGCATGACGCCTTGCAATGCGGCTATTGCACGCCGGGGATGCTCATGAGCTGCGCGGCACTCCTTGACCGCATGCCCGCGGCCGATGCCGACGATGTCCGCGCCGCGATCAGCGGCCACATTTGCCGTTGCGGTACTTATCCGCATGTCGTCACCGCGACACTCGCCGCCGCCAAGGTATGCAAGGGGTGACCATGGCGGCACAAGAAACCCTGCGCACCGAGACGTTTCCTTCCGGCATCGCCAGCGTCGGTCTCGGCAAGGTGCAGCGACAGATCCCCGCCGACGAGCCGCCGGCGCTGCCGCCGAACGAGGAACTGGCGGTGATCGGCAAGCCGGCGCGGCGCCACGATGGCCGAGCCAAGGTGACCGGCGCCGTGCCCTTCACGGCCGATATTTCGCTCCCCGGCATGCTGTATGCCCGCATCCTCCGCTCGCCACTGCCGCATGCGCGCGTAGGTTCGATCGACATTTCGGCGGCGGCGCGTCATCCCGACGTGCGCGGAATCCTGCTGATCGCCGACCCAAACGATCCGCAGAGCGCCAGCTTGCGCTACATCGGGGCGCCGGTTGCGGTAATTGCCGCCGTCTCGACGGCAGCGGCGGAAGACGCGCTGCGGCTGATCCACGTCGACTATCAATCGCTACCCTTTGTCGTCGACATGGACCGGGCGCGCGCGCAAACGGCGCCCGCGGTTTACGAAAGTGCGGAAGTCGCGCCGGGCGGCCATCCCTCGGGCTGGCCCGCACCTGTAAATCTGTCGCTCAACGGCAATGTGCGTGGACCGGCCATCAGCCGCCGCGGCGACGTGAGTCAAGGTTTTCGCGAAGCCGATATCGTCGTCGAAGCCGACTATCGCACCCCGGTGCAGACCCATTGCTGCCTGGAACCGCACGGCATCGTTGCCGATTGGCGCACGGACGGGCTGACGGTTTACATCTCTACGCAATACACTACCGGCGTGCGCCACGAGCTGGCGGAGGAGTTCGGCCTGCCGCTCAATCGCGTCCGGGTCATCGTCCATGCCATGGGCGGCGGCTTTGGCTCCAAGTCGACGCTTGGCAATTATGGCCGCTTTGCCGTCGAGCTGTCCCGCCGCGCGCAAGCGCCGGTTCGCCTCGTGCTCGACCGGGAAGAAGAACAGATGGACGCGGGCAACCGTCCGGGCACCTGGCAGCAATTGCGCATCGGCGCCAAGCGCAACGGCGCGCTGACGGCAATCTCGCTGCAAAGCTATGGCACGGCGGGTGTTGCGCTTGGCGCCGGCGTCGGCTTCAACGCCCAGACGCTTTATGACTGTCCGAATTTCGAGGGCGCACAACACGACGTGTTCATTAATGCCGGGCCGGGCTGTGCGATGCGCGCACCGGGCAACACACCCGGCGCTTTCGGACTCGAGCAAGCGATCGACGAGTTGGCCGAACGGCTTGCCATCGATCCGCTGGTGCTGCGCGGGCGCATCGATCCGAGTCCGGTGCGGCGTGAAGAGCGGCGCATCGGGGCCGAGCGGGTCGGCTGGCGGCGCCGGCATGCCCCGGGCGCGGATCAGGGTCCCGTGAAACGCGGCCTTGGCGTAGCGCAATCGCTGTGGATGGCCAATGTGCAAATTAATTCGGCCTGTGAGGTGCGCGCGATGCGTGACGGCACGGTCGAAGTGCTCTCGAGCGTGCAAGACATCGGCACCGGCACCGGAACCGTCCTGGCGCAGAC
>Ga0187855_10002422_pt1 | contig 14152 bp, 16 predicted proteins | sample June2016WEW_8_10_2_FD_132969 | JGI IMG/M metagenome (GOLD analysis project Ga0187855, IMG submission 132969) | Peatland microbial communities from SPRUCE experiment site at the Marcell Experimental Forest, Minnesota, USA - June2016WEW_8_10 | ecosystem: Environmental > Terrestrial > Soil >...
CTTCGACTCTCGCATCCGCGACAGCCCGTCTGCCGAAGTGAACTCGGTCATCAGCAGCCCGCAACCGGATTGCGCATTGGTCACGACGTCGTCTATCGAAGGATGTATCTCCGGGGCTAAAGCCCGTGCCGATTCTGTTGACTCAACGCGGGGGTTGAAACCCCCGCCTCCCTCCGGCACGTGCTCTTCCGCCGCTTGTTCAGTCTTGAACATGCTGGCATGGCGAATAAAGCGCCGGAAAACCGTATCCGTAACCCCGGCCATGGGCGCAAGAACCGTAGCCGGAGTTACCAAGACAGTTCCTAGGCGCACTTCAGCCGGTACCCGCGCATTCTCGGGCATCTGATGCTCCATGGGGTTGTCCCATTCCTTCCGAACGGTAAAGCCCTTGCCAGTCATCGCAAACCTCATTCACAGCAATCGTTCGGTCAATATTAGCTCGGCAACTCGGCCACTTGATAGACGAACGGTTTTCCACGCGAGTCTGGATCCCAGCCTGCAGCCATTGCTTGCCGAATGTGAGCCTCTACCTTTGCCGCCACGATTGTCGGCCGGGCAGGGTCAACCCTTGTCCAGCCGATCTTTTGCGTTTGTTTAGCCGGATATTCTAAAAGGAGCTCTCGACGTGCGCTCTCTGCAACGCTTACCCGAATTGCAGCGCCCTTCCATCCGTCCGCATCACACCATTGCTGCTCGCGGTGAAGATGCCAGATCAGAGAGAAACCCTCAATGGTGGTTGCGGCCTGAATTGAGCGTTTTGCACGTGGCATGGCTGATCATATCCTTCATTCAAGAAGTGTTGCTAACGCAACGAGGCCTCCGCCGCAGCGGAGGCCCAATCGTTTCTGGCCGTGCCTGTTGCGCCGTTTACTTGGCTGCCGTGGCTGCCGTAGCCGCGTCGGACTTCGCATACTTGCGGCGGAACCGCTCAACGCGGCCAGCTGTATCCACCAGGCGCTGCTTACCGGTAAAGAACGGATGGCAAGCCGAACAAATTTCTACGTGAATGTCGCCCTTGTGGGTCGACCGGGTCTCAAAGTTGTTTCCGCAGGCGCACTTCACGTGCACGGCGGCATAATTGGGGTGAATCTTTTCCTTGGGCATCTCTTCTGACAAACCTTTCCTGCAATGTTCTTATTGTATGGGGATTTGGACGGTTTAGCAATCAGCGGTAATACGTGAGCCTCTACCGTTGTAGGAAATCCTACGTGTCCGTCGGCGTCTCAGACCATTGATTACCTGGGGCATAGCCGCAAAGCCAGTTGAAGGCTTTATGGCGCTCCTGGGCTATTGAGGTGACTGACGCGAATTCAGTGGCATTCATTTTGCCAAATGGCTTCCCGAAGACCGGAAAGTCGCTGTCGATGGGCTCCCCAAATGCGTGTTCCTCTGCTGCCTTACTTGCGGACATTCCAATAACCGCCTCCATAGTCAATCCGTTCCCCAGGACTGACGGTATCTCTCCTGCCTCAAGAAGCTTGCGGGTGCGGCAGCGCCAGTGCCAAAGTTCCGCCCACTCCCGCTGCTGATCGATTTCGGAATTCGGACGAAGCATTGCTTTTCGGATCAAATCCGTCGCACGTTCACCTGGGGGGAAAGCGATCACCTCTTTGCCAGACTCCTTGTCATATTTTGGAATATGTTCGAGGCACCCAAGGGCCCACAACAAACACCCAATTGACTCGATCATCCAACTGGCATCGATGCGCTGCCGCATCGTCGTCTCAAGAGCTCCGGTCTGAATGAATATTCGTTCATTCTCTTCCATATTTTCCCAAAGACCAGCAGCGCGAATTTTTTCTTCCTGGGCCGTAAAAATAGCTTTCGTGCCGCTTATGAATTCAATTCGTTCCGCATCGCTCCATTTCTGTGCAACCCTCGCTATGTATTCTTCGGGTGGAGTCGCGGCTGCCTTCACATGGATGTGCGTCAGGATAATGGCACGCGTCATCGCTGTCTGGGCGTCGGGTCGACTACGGCTTCCATTCTCATCTTGGGTCATGATCATCCGGAGAGACTATCAGATTATCAGGCCATCTGCTGTTAACTTGTAGCAGATTGCTGATTGCTATCGTTCCAGCGCCTTCTCAATCCCCGCCTCCGCCAGCGGCGCCATAATCGCGTAGCCGATCGCGTTCGGATGCACGCCGTCATCGCTCAACTTTTTCGGCAGCCCGTCACGCTCGTCCTTCATTGCCGTGTGGTAGTCCACGTAGACGTAACCCTTTTCCGCCGCATAAGCCTTGATCCATGCGTTCAGCGCGTCGATCTTCAGCGCCGGCGTTTTTCCCGGCGACCAGGAGAAATCGAAGGCCGGCAGCACCGAGCACAGCACCACGCGAATATGGTTGGCCGTCGCCAGCTCGGCCATCGTCATCAGGTTGCCCTCTGACTCTTCCAGCGTGATCGGCCCGGTGTTCTCGGCAATATCGTTGGTTCCGGCCAGAATTACCACCACCTTCGGCATCAAATCAATCACGTCCTGGCGGAAGCGCAGCACCATCTGCGGCGAAGTTTGCCCGCTGATGCCTCGGTTAACATACGGCTTGCCGGGGAACGACACGTCAAGATGCCAGCCCTGTGTTATCGAGTCGCCCATGAATACCACGCGGTTTTCGCCCGCGGCGGGTGCACCAAGCGCCAAATCGGCCTCCTTGAACTTGCCCAGCCAGGGCCAGTCGTTCTTCAACTGTTCGTCGTGCGTGATTGGTTTTTGGGCCTGGGTGAGCGACGCTGCCGCCGGTGCAGCCTGTGCCGGAGCCGGCGCCATGGTTTCCGGCTTGCTTACCGGCTCCTGAGCTGTGAGCCGGCAGGGGATAAGCAGCGCGGCCATGACCGCTGCCGCAAGTGCAGTACGTAAAACGCTTCGATTCACCGGGAGTATCTCCATTTCCTGAGCGAGCGGGCATTTGCGGAACAAAAAAGGCCGAACTCGCGTGCGGTTCCGATTGTAACGCCGCGGCCTTGCTGCGCATTTTTCCACAGTAACGACCGTGCCCTGCACCGCAGCACGCCCACGCCGCTTGCGCTAGGCTTGGACCTATGAGTGTTTGCTCAATTTGCGATGGAGTAGGGCTGGTTCGCGTGGTCAACGCAGCGGGGCAGCGGGTCTCCCGCGCCTGCGAGTGCCAGGAGATGGTTCGTGAAGAGCGCCGCCTGGCCGCCGCACACATCCCTGAGCGCTATCGAAACTGCACCTTGGATACATACGATCCTGCGTTCAAAGGAGCCAACCCTTCTCTTGGTATTGCGCTCCTGACAGCCCGCCGATTTGTGGAGGAATACCCGGCCACTACCGCCGGCAAGGGGCTAATCTTCACCGGAACTCTCGGTGTGGGTAAAACTCACCTTGCCGTTGGGATGTTGCGCCGCCTGGTAAGGGAGCACAGTGTCAAGGGGATCTTCTGCGACTACCGCGAACTGCTCAAGAGCATCCAGAACAGCTACAACCCACAGGTCCAAACCACTGAACTCGAACTGCTGAAGCCGGTCTTTGCCGCCGAAGTGCTGGTGCTTGACGATCTGGGCGCGCAGAAGCCCAACGAGTGGGTTTGGGATACAGTTGCGCTCATCCTCAATACCCGTTACAACGACAAACTGACGACCATCATCACCACAAACTATCCTGATCTGCCCGCCGGCGCAGGCTTCAGGGCCGATGCGGAAGGTAAGAAGCCCGTCAAAAGCGAAGATACGCTGGGCGACCGGATTGGCGACCGCATGAGATCTCGTTTGGCCGAGATGTGTATCCCAGTGAATATGGTGGGCGAAGATCTGCGCCAGAGCATCGAACGTGCTCGCTTCGGATAATTTCGGATGTCAGAAGACTGTATCGTTCCAGTACAGCCCACTCTCAGATGAGTCAGAGACTCAACACCAGCACCAGCATGGCCGCAATGGTCATGATCTGGTAAGCCAGGTCTCGTTGCCGTTGAGAGTTCGCGAGCACACCGGTCAGTTCGGGCAGGGAAGTGGATGCGGATTGAAGAGAGGATCGCATCGTGCGCCTGCCTTTCTCTGCCTTTCGGCAGGAAATACGGTTGAAGTTCGTTACCGGTTCCGTGGGCATTTGAACTCTTAGACGTCGCACGCCACCGGGGGTGCTCAACAAAATGCTGATTTGAGCAAAATTATGGCACTACAATTCGTATCGGCCAATACCAATAAAGCGTAACCCGATCCACAGAGATGGGGGATGCCAGGGTATACCTTCGGTAACGGGTGTAGAATTTCGCTCGTGAGCACTGGACCCGAATTCAATCTCGCCCCTCCCGCCCAGGCGCAGGAACGCAACTGGCTTCCGCTGGCCGTAGCTGCCGCGGTCGTACTCTTCGCGGTCGTAGTTCTGGTGCTGGTTTTCGAGCACCCCAAGCCTGCCCCGAAGGTAACGCCCATCTCCGCGACCCCAGACCCCTATGCACAAAGCCTGCCCATCACCGCCCTCGCCATGAGCGAGTCTTCAAACCTTGCTGGAGGCAAGGTCACCTATCTGGACGGGCACATCGCCAACACCGGCTCCCGAACCGTAACCGGGGTCACCGTGCAGGTGCTCTTCCGCGATGGAGCCCACGAAGTGGCGCAGAACGAGACCCTGCCGCTCAAGCTCATCCGCATGCGCGAGCCTTACGTCGATTTGGAGCCAGTCTCAGCCGCCCCGCTCACCCCCGGCCGCGAACACGACTTCCGCCTGATCTTCGATGCGGTCTCTCCTGATTGGGACGGTGCCTACCCCGAGGTGCGCGTCATCCACGTCGAGGCAAAATAGGTCTATTCGGCCCGGTAATTTGAATTCGGTGACCAATTTTATTCCCCAATGTATTTCCGTCCGTGGTCCAACGAACGAACAGTTATATTCAGCGGAGAAAGAAGCAATGCTCAAGTGCGATGCGGGATCCGAAGGCAAGATTAGATTGGTAAGATTTGCATCCCTGTTCACGGTGCTGGTTTTAGCCGCTGCAGGTTTCGCCGCCGGCCAGGATGACCAGCAGCCCAAACTGAAAGTCAGCGACAAACCGCTGACCGCCGAGCAGCTTGCAGTCTACCGGGTGGTCCTGGGCAGTTGGATGGCGCAGGAGATGCCCGCGCTCAACCTGTCCATTCAAACGGTTCCGCTGGGAGATACCGGGCCTACAGCGGATCAAAGTTGCTTCAAGAGGCTGGATCTTGAGCCAGCCTCGCCCGCCATCGTCCATCGCTTTCGGCAGCAGGATTTGGCACAGTTGGGCCCGTCCAGAACCCTCACGCTCGTCGACCCGGATCGGCAAAAGCAGGAAGTTCGCTCGAACGACCCGGAAAAGACCGTAGGCGAAGGAAGAACCATTGAAGACGCCGTCAGCAACGGCTTTGCCCACGGCCTGGCTACTCTGAGCGAGATTCGCTTTGACAAGCAGCACAAGCACGCCATCGTCTCCTACGGTTTTTTCTGCGGCAGCCTGTGCGGCAACGGCGGAGCCCTGGTGCTGGAGAAGGTCGACGGCGTCTGGCAGCGCAAGAGCCGCTGCGGCGAATGGATCTCGTAGCGGCTATCGTCTTTTCCTTGCCAGCAATCCCGGTGCAGCCGGTCAGAGACCGGTAAAATCGACAACATATGGAACCAAGCAAGCAAAATCCTGGCGTCGCTGAGATCCTCCCCGATACCATCCTTGACGGCAGCCGTTTCGTCCGTGCTTGTCTGCGCCGCCCGGTCGATCGCACCCCGGTGTGGTTTCTGCGCCAGGCCGGCCGCTATATGCAGGAGTACCGCGACATCCGCAAGCACCACACGCTGGTGGAAATCTGCAAGCGACCCGACCTGGCCGCCGAGGTCACCATCACTGCCGCTGAAAAGCTGGGCGTAGACGCAGCGATCATCTTTGCCGACCTGCTGCTGCCCCTCGAGCCCATGGGCCTCGACTTCGAGTTCCAGGCGGGCGAGGGCCCGGTGGTGCATCATCCCCTCCGCACCGCCGAAGACGTTCGCGCCCTGCGCACCGACCGCGTTGACGATCTGGCCTATGTAGCTCGCGCCATCCAGAAGGTCGCCGCGCATTTCCGCGACCGCCTCGGCATCATCGGCTTCTGCGGCGCACCCTACACGCTGGCCAGTTACATGATTGAAGGCGGCGGGTCAAAGAATTACATCCACACCAAGCAGATGATGTACCGCGATACCACTGCGTGGCGCAGCCTTTTGGACAAGCTCGTCAAAGTTCTTGAGGAGTACTGCCTCCTCCAGGTCCAGGCCGGAGCTGACGTTATCCAAATCTTCGACAGCTGGGTCGGATCTCTCGGCCTCGCTGACTATCGCGAGTACGCATTCGAAGCCTCCAAGCGTCTGGTCCGTTCCGCCCAGCAGATGGGCGTTCCAGTCATCTACTTCGGCGTCGAGACAGCGGGTCTGCTCACAGAGATGGCCGCGACCGGCGCCGACGTCATCGGTCTCGACTGGCGCCAACCTCTCGACGTAGGCTGGCGCACCGTCGGCCATAGCCACGCGGTGCAGGGGAACCTCGATCCAATCACGCTTTTTGCGCCTCAGGAAGTCCTCGAGCTTCGCGTCAAAGAGATTCTCCGCGCCGCTGGAGGGCGTCCCGGTCACATCTTCAACCTGGGCCACGGTATCGTCCCCAACACGCCGGTAGAAAACGTGCAGGCCGTCGTCCGGATCGTCAAGGAGTTTCGATTGGAGGACGCTACGCGTGGCTAAGCAAGCCGTCCTCCTCCTCGCCCACGGAACCCCCGAAACCGTCGAGCAGGTTCCCGAGTACCTGCTCAAAGTCACCAGCGGCCGTCCGCTTCCCCAGTCGGTCGTCGAAGAGATCCAGCACCGCTACTCCCTCATCGGCCGCAGCCCGCTCACTGAAATCACCTTCGAGCTGGCCTGCCTCGTCGAGGCCAAATTAGCCGCGCAAGGCCAGCCCGCTCGCGTCCACTGCGCCATGCGCAACTGGCATCCTTATATCGCCGACGTAGTCCATCAGATGCGCGCCACCGGCGTCGAAGAAGCAGCGGTTCTCTGCCTGGCTCCGCAAAACTCCCGGACCAGTGTGGGGCTCTACCGCCGCGCCGTTGAAGCTGAAGCCTCCGGTCTGCGCATCGATTTTACAGAAGGCTGGGCGCAGCATCCGCTCCTTGCTGAAGCCTTCGCAGAGTGTCTGCGCCCGGCGTTGACCAAGCTGAGCGCAGAAGCAGGCGCGCCGGTCCCGGTCCTTTTCACTGCGCATAGCGTTCCTACTCGCACGGTTGAGCCCAATGAGGCTGGGCAGCCCGCGGACCCCTACGCCGATGAAGCCAGACACACCGCGGCTCTAGTGGCCGAGCGCGTCCCCGAAATCCCGCGCTGGTATTTCGCCTTTCAGAGCCAGGGCGCTAGCGGAGGTCCGTGGATCGGTCCCACCGTCGAACAGACCCTTGATTCTCTCGCCACCTCTGGTATCAGGACGCTGCTCCTCCAACCCATTGGCTTTCTTTGCGACCATGTTGAAATTCTCTATGACGTGGATATTCTCTTTCGCGGCTACGCGGCCAAACTCGGCATCCGCCTCGAGCGCCCCGAATCGCTGAACACCTCTCCGACTTTGGTCAGGGCAATCGCTGATTTAGCAGGTGATGGGCTGGAGCGTTTGCAGGCTTCCGCTGAGTGAAAATACTGAAAAATCGAGAGGCTACACGCTAGCTGGCTTTCCTTCAAGGATAAGAATTGACCTTGCAATGAATTACAACGAAGGCGCCATTCCGTTGCGCATTTCGATTCGATGAAGTGGTTGTTTGGGGCAGTTGAATTCGAATATAATTTACAAAGTCTCTCCGGCCAATTGGAAAGCATCTCTTCGGATGAAATCCCGAAGATTGTTCCGGACCGTTCACGTCGGAATTATCTAAGTTGTGCAAGAGGTGGAAGCTTGCCCGTCGGACATCCAAAGCACTCGATTGAGGGAATCGATGAACTCCGTTGCACCCGCTGCGGAGCTTCCATGAGGCGCTTGTTCCGCAAAGGATTTTTGCAGAACGAGGTCTATTCCCGGCTCGGTTACTACCCATGGGAATGTCCCTTCTGCAAAGAGTCTCAGTTGATCAAAAAGAGAGATCAACATAGGAAGCACCGCGTTGAGGCGCCGGCCGCCGTCTAAGTTCCTAGCCGGCATCTTCCTTTAATCCAATCCTATCGATAACTCGACTTCTCCATATCATCCTTGCTCACATCGTTCCTTTGCATAGTTCCAGGCCGAAAACGGCGGACTGCCAGCATCCGGATCATAGGTCACGATGAAAGGGTCCGGTCCAAATCCCGTGTACTGCGCATATCGTTCCGCCGCCGTTCCATCAGGCTCAACCTCGTCCTTCAAAAAGCCGTCTACAATTTGCTTGCACGCCGCAATCGCCTCGTCCAGTGTGGCATAATCACCCTTTTTGTATCGTTCGCTCTCGTCCATGTAGTGATAATTATCATCCACATAGACCGAATACTTATATCCTGATTCCGCCATATAGCCTCATCGTTTCTAGGAACGGAAAAAGTTCCTGGCCAGGAAGAGCACATTCGCAGGCCGCTCCGCCAGCCGCCGCATGAAGTAGGGATACCATTCGCGGCCAAACGGAACATAAACGCGAACAAGATAGCCCTCGCGAACCAGTCTGCGTTGCAGATCGCGTCGCACTCCAAATAACATTTGAAACTCAAACCGGCCGGGGTCGATCCCGTTCTGACGGGCAAACGACTTGGCTGCAGCAATCATGGCCTCGTCGTGGGTAGCCAGGCCGTGATAGATAGGGCTCGAGAGCAGCATCCGGCTCAGACGCACAAAGTTCGCATCCACGTCGGACTTGCGCGGATAGGCCACCTCCACCGGTTCCTTATAGGCCCCCTTGCAAAGCCGCACCCGAATGCCGCCAGCCAGCAACTGCTCCACGTCCGCCTGCGAGCGGTAAAGGTAGCTCTGGATCACGATTCCAATGGCCCCACGCAACTCAGCCTTAGCATGCAGACGCTGCACAATATCCAGGGTGATCCCGGTTAACCGCGAGTCCTCCATGTCAATGCGGACAAAATTACCCGTCGCTGCGGCATGCCGGGCGAGGGTCTCAACGATCGTCTCAGCCAGCCCGGCTGAGTGCTCCAACCCCATCTGCGTCAGCTTCACACTGATATTCGCGTTAAGCTTTTGCGCCTCAATTGAATCCAGCAGTTGGTGATAGATTTCAGCGGCCTGGTGCGCCTCCGCTTCTGAAGTAACGCTCTCGCCCAGCGAGTCCAGGGTCACTGCCATGCCTTGGCTGTTTACAGCTTCGGCCACGCGCAGGGCGTCTTCAATCTCCATCCCAGCTACAAAGCGCGAACTCAGCCGCCCGCCCATCCGGGAGCATTCGACAAAACGGCGTAGAAGTCGATTGTGAGAGAGAGCGATAAAGGCGGAACGCAGCAGAGGCATCTAAAGATTCCTCCGGCCAGAGCCCTAGCGCGGGCTCACCAGCCTCGCAGTACAGTTTCGCACAACCACCCGCATCTGGTTCAAGATACGGCCCAGGGTTACAGAATTGGTTAAGGCCTGCTCTATCTGATCTCGTAAAGCGCGCTGCCGTGAGCAGGCAAGGTCACGCCGATCTCCTTCGATTCCTTGCCGTCCACATCAGTCCACACATTCTCAGCCGCATGCTTCTTTCCATCCAGGCCGAGTTTTTCCCAGGTGGCGCGCAAGGTAACCGGTTTGTCGTCTAGATTGAAGAAGGCAAAATACTCGCGGTAAACTCTCGCCCCCGGTTCGTTGATCGTTCCGCGCCACACGCGGGCGTTTTCAAAACCGGGCAGTTTCGCGGTGTCCACCTGATGGCTATAGGTAATGTTCTGGTTCATGTAAAGCACAGACTGGTTAGTGATCAGCGAGCGCGTAAAGTCATCCAGCCTAGTCAGGTTCGCTCCCAGGATCAGCGGCGAGCGCGAAATGGCCCATAGCGTGAACTCAGTTCGCTGCTCATCCTGGGTCTCCCGCGACTGCCTTGGCTCGCCCATTCCCGGATGCGGCCCCAGCCAGCCCCAGGGCAGCATATCCTCGTCCGGCCAGCCGCCGGGCTTCACATAAGCCTGCCACTCCGCCAGCCGATCAAATGCATCCCGCACGCCAAAGGGAAATTCTCCGTCTCCAGCTTTGTGCTCGAAGACCCAGCCGTCCCAATGGTCGTCGGAGAGGCGCCACATCTGCGCATATTTCTCCACGAACGTTGCATCTCCGAGAGCCGTCGGCCCCGGCGAAAGGCTCAGCACAATCGGCCGTCCCGTTTTCTTGATCGCGTTGGCGATTTGCCGTATCTCCGTGGGACGGAAGGGCCGGGCGCTGATGCAGTCCACCTTGATGAAGTCCAGTCCCCAACTCGCGTACAGCTTCAGCATCGAATCGTAGTAAGCCTGTCCGGCAGCGTTATCCTTCACGCCGTAGTTGCCGTCGTCCCAGGGACAGGTCTCCGTCTGGTCCGCAGCGTCTGCTGCGTGATAGCTCGATCGCACGATGGGCAGATTGGCCTTCACCACCTGGCGCGGAATCCCACGCACAATATGGATGCCGAACTTCAATCCCTGCTGATGAACCCAGTCGGCCAGCGGCTTGAATCCTGCTCCGCCCGCGGAAGATGGAAACCGGTTCTCGGCTGGAATCAGGATGCCGTTCGCATCCCACACATATTTCCGCTGCTCGAGGTGCTCGCCGAGGGCATTCTGCATGTACCACCCCTCATCGATCACCGCATACTGCCAGCCATACTGCACCAATCCAGCCAGAACAACGGCATTGGCCTTGTAATCATCCTCACCGATGGTGAGTCCATACGCATCCCAGCTGTTCCACCCCATGGGCGGCGTAGGAGCAAGCATCTGTGCATGTGCCACGGTTGCGGCCATGGCGGCGAAGGCAAGTACGGAGGAAATAAAAACATTACGGGTGGCCATTGGGAAACATATAACACACTCGGCGATGTTCTTGCAGCAGCGAGGCCGCGGCGGTTCAAATGGATTCTGCCAGCCGTTTCGCCCGCCACAACGCGCCGTTCAGTGAAACCGCAGGCCCCATAGCCACCGGCATGTCAGGCGCGGCGGCATTGAGGCCGGCAAAGAACGCCTCGCGCACCAATGTCATTCCCTCCACCACGCCTCCGGTCCAGGCCACAGGAACCTCGACTGTAATCGCGTGCTTGCGGCGCAATTTTTCCCGCACCAACAGCACAAACGCCACCAGGTCTGCCGCCGCCTGCTGCAACACTCCAATAGCCACCGCATCCCCGGCCTCTGCCAGTTTATTGATGGCCGGCGCCAGTGCGGCAAAATCCGGACCCGGCGTGCTATCGCCCAAGTTCACCAGGTCTTCCAATGTCGGCGTGCCCCAAATCTCACCCACTTTTTTCAAAATTTGCGTCGGCTCATCGCGATCATAGGCATGCAGAGCCCGGCGCAGGCTGTTCACTCCGATCCAGTAACCGGAGCCTTCATCGCCCAGCCGCGAACTCCAGCCGCCCGCGCTCTCCCGGCTTCCATCCGGTGCCCGGCCGATGGTATTCGAGCCGGTTCCCGCAATCTGCAAAATTCCCGGGCCCCCGCGGAAGGCCGCATCCAGCGCGATGATCTCGTCACCCACCACCTCTGACCGCTCGACGTGAAAATCCTGAAAGACCGCCGTGATCCACTCTTTCACTCCCGGCATGGTGGCGCTGGCTACGCCCGCCGTGGCGGCACGCACGCCCTTCACACCTGCCTGGGCGTACACATCCTTGAGCAGTTCGCGCAGATTCTCTTCCGCAACCTTTTCGCCAACCCTCAGCCGTTTGATCGATCCGTTTTCCGCATGAGCCAAAATCCGCTCGCCGTCAACGATCGAGACGCGCGTCCGAGTTCCTCCGCCATCTATTCCCAAAACTACAGCCATTGTTTCCGTGCTCCTATCTTCAAAAAACTATCTGCTCACCAACTGCCCGCCCTGCATTGCCGCAACCATCTTACCCGCTCCATCCACAGCAACCAGATTGGCTTCTTGCCCCACGGCCAGTGAACCTGCCTGACGCCCAAGTCCGGTCATAGCCGCCGGATTTGTGGTCAGCAATCGCAGCCCCTGTTGCACCGTAGCTCCCGTGAACCGCACAAAATTCTCGAGCGCGCGGTCCAGCGTCAGCACGCTTCCGGCCAGCACACCATTCGCCGTAGCGTATCCATTGGTCACCTGTACCGCCATTTCGCCCAGTTGATATTCGCCGTCGGGCATACCCGCGGCGCTCATCGCATCGGTAATCAGAATGGCTCGCTCCGGTCCCTTGGCTCGCCACCACAGCTTCACTGTCTCTTCGGCGGTGTGCACGCCGTCGCAGATCAGATCCGCAAAAACCGCATCATTGGTGAGTACTGTTCCCAGAATACCCGGTTCGCGGTGGTCCAGGGGCCGCATTGCGTTAAAAGTGTGCGTCGCGCTCACGGCCCCCGCAGCAATCAGCGCGCGAGTCTCGGCCGCGGTCGCAAACGAGTGCCCCATCGTGATGCGAACTCCACGCGCAGTAGCGTGCGCAGCCAGTTCCGGCGCGCCTGGTAACTCAGGCGCCAGTGTCATCAGCCGCACCCATCCTTCGGCAGCCTCAAAAAGCCGGTCAAAGACAGCAATGTCGGGCGCGAGCAGGTCTGCAGTCGGGTGAACCCCGCGCTTCTTATGCGATAAAAACGGCCCTTCCAAATGAATTCCGAGCGGCCGCGCCTGCTTCTCAGCCGGCGGCGCGGCCAGCAGCTTCGCCAGCCCTGAAAGTGAGCGGAGCGTCGCATCCATCGGGGCAGTAACCGTAGTCGCCAAAAAGTTGCCCGTCCCATGGAGGGCGAGAAAGCTGCTGATCGCGTTCAGCGCTTCGGGCGTAGCCTCCATCGCGTCGTGGCCCGCCCCACCGTGAATGTGCACGTCAAAAAAGGATGGGGCCAGCGTGGCACCGGGAAAGTCCAGAACGCGAGCCACGCCCGGCAACTCGCTTGCCTCCCGCGACGAAATCGAAGCGATCCGCCCGCCCTCAATTGCAACCACGGGATGGTCCAGCATGCTGGTCCCATCCCAAAGCTTCTCTGCTGTAAGCACCGTAAGCATACCTATGATTATTGCAGGCTTAGCGCCCTCCGTAGAAGCAGCCCACGCTCGTTTAACGGCTCTGTCAAGCGCGAGCAACGTGATTTTTGCTAAAGTTTTGCCATGCATACGAAGGTTTTGTCCACGGCAACCAGTCTGGCTTTTCTCCTCGGAGCGGGATTTATTCCCGCGCAAACGGTTGACCTGCCCACCAGCAAACAGTTGATTGGCGAAGTTCCCGGCGTACCGCAGCGGTTGAACAGCCTGCCCATCACAATGGCCATCTCGCCGGACCGGCGTTATGTCGTCACAGTGAACGCGGGCTACGGCACTTTCGAGTCGCAATACGAGCAGTCGCTGGCCGTGCTGGATACGCAGACTGGAGTGCTGACGGATTATCCCGATTCCCGCACGCTGGCGAAGGACGCCAAACAGACGCTCTACTCTGGGCTGGCCTTCAGCCGCGATGGAACCCGCATTTACGCGACCATGGGCTCAACCTCCAGCCCGCTCGGCGACGGCAAAGACAAAACCGGAAACGGCGTGATTGTCTACAGTTTCATAGCGGGCAAAATCGCGCCCGAAAGCTTCATCCGGCTGCCGCTGCAGCAGCTAGCCCCAGGGCGGAAAACGAGGCTGATTGGCGAGGCGGAAGGCGATAAGGGAATTCCGTTTCCGGCAGCGATCGCCGTCGCTGGCCCTTCTGGCCCGGAAAAACTGCTGGTCGCCGATAATCTCTCTGACGATGTTCTCCTGATCAACCCGTCGAGCGGCGCCGTCGAGCGGCGCTTCGATCTCTCTGAGAGCGATGCCGTGCCCGGCACCTATCCCGTCGCCCTGGCAGTCGCAAAAGACGGTGAACGAGCCTTCGTAGCACTTTGGAATGCATCGGAGATCGTAGAGATCAATCTCACAAAAGGAGTGGTGGCGCGCAAACTCGCCCTGCTCAAGCCGCCCAGCACCGTGGCCCCCGGAACTCACCCCTGCGCACTCGAGCTTTCTCCCGATGGAAAAACTCTCTACGTGGCGCTCGCCAACCGCGATACCGTTGCCGCCGTCAATGTAGCCCCAGGCGCGAATGGCGGCCAGTTCTCGGTGAA
>Ga0187855_10002426_pt1 | contig 14131 bp, 13 predicted proteins | sample June2016WEW_8_10_2_FD_132969 | JGI IMG/M metagenome (GOLD analysis project Ga0187855, IMG submission 132969) | Peatland microbial communities from SPRUCE experiment site at the Marcell Experimental Forest, Minnesota, USA - June2016WEW_8_10 | ecosystem: Environmental > Terrestrial > Soil >...
CTATGACGGGCTCGCTGTCGATCACCATCGCGGCGAAGGCGAAGCCGAGGTTCCACGCGATCAAGGTTCACGGATACGCCGTCGTGGGCCGCTCGGAGACACTGGTCATCACGGGCGTCGGCTTCTACGGGAAGCCGCGCGTCACGAGCAACGAACGAGGAACGTCTGTCGCTGTTCTCAAGGATCGCGGCAACCAACTAGTCGTCCGCGTGAAGGTACCGGCCAGATCGCAAAAGGGTTGGCATACCTTCACCATCCGATTGGCGAACGGGCAGACGTCTCGAGTTAATTACTTGGTGCGCTAGCCGCTCGAGCGCTCGGCACCCGGGGGAAGTCGCTCCGGCGACCTCTTCTCGGCGTCGGACTGCTCTGGGGACTTCGCGATAAGGATCGCGGACATGCGCCTTCAACTCCGGTGCGGGCACGACTCATCGCGATCGGCCCCGCGTGAGGGCGTGAATCTCACTCGATCATCGGTGTGTTGGGCTCACGTTCCGGATTCGTTCCTCGAGAATCGTCGTGTTCGACCTCGACTGTTTCGACCGCTTCTTGCCGTTCCTTCGCCGGCGTCGTCCTCGATCAGGGTCGCTCTTGGAATTTTCACAACAATCTCATCCGAGATGGTCGCGACAACGGATACAGGAGGAGCCCTAAGGAGGACGAATGGAAGAAGTCAGCAGGAGAGCGTTCTTCAAACAGGCCGGAGCGGCGGCCGCGGTCGCCGCAGTCGCTACCGGTGTCGCCGCGGTACCGGCCGGTCTCGGCAACGCCGTGGCGAGCGCCGCCACCCGGGAACCCGAGCTTTCCCCCAAGGAGACACTCCAGGCCGGTGAGCACCTCGTGGCGCAAGTGAAGGACGCCCGCACCGGAGAGATCAGCCTCTTCATCGGTCACAAGGAAGTGACCATCCACGATCGCCAGATCGCCACCCGTCTCATTCGCGCAACTCGTTAGAAGGAACCTCAACCACCATGTCATCACACCGCGAAGCACCAGAGATTTCCAAGGACCCCGTCGCCGACAGCACGGACCTCTACGCCTTTGTCAGTCCCGACAAGTCCAACACGGTGACCTTGATCGCCAACTACATACCACTCGAAACTCCTTCCGGGGGGCCGAATTTCTATGAGTTCGGCGACGACGTCCTCTACGAGATCCACATCGACAACGACGGCGACGGGTGGCCCGACGTCACGTACCAGTTCAACTTCCGCACCGAGAACACGATTCCCTCGACCTTCCTCTATAACGTCGGACCAATCGAGTCGCTGAACAGCCCGAACTGGAATCGAAAGCAGTTCTATTCGGTGACGAGGGTGACCGGCAACGGCAACGCTCAGATGTTGGCGAACAACGTGCCGTGCCCGCCGTGCAACATCGGTCCACTCTCCACCCCGAACTACGCCTCTTTGGCAAGTGCCGCAGTGTGGCAGATGGGCAACGGCCGTGTCGTCTTCGCCGGTCAGCGCGCCGAGGCGTTCTTCGTCGACCTCGGATCGATCTTCGACCTTGGCGACCTGCGACCGATCGCCAACCTGCACAACACCTTCATGATCCCGGGCCTGAGCCTCAGCGCGGCACCGGGCGTGAACTCCCTGGCGTCGTCCAACGTGCACAGCATCGCGATCCAGGTACCGATCACCGACCTCGCCGCGGGTGGTGTCGCGCCCTCGAACTCCGCTCTCGCGAGCTCGAGCGTCGGTATCTGGACGACGGCCAGTCGACAGAAGGCTCGGATCTGGGACCAGAACAACGGCTGGGGGCACAACGACACCGGGCCGTTCGTCCAGATCTCACGATTGGGCAACCCGCTCTTCAACGAGGTACTCGTGCCGCTCTCCCAGAAGGACCAGTGGAACGCCTCACCTCCGGCGCAGGACCAGTACTTCGCGAACGGCGTCGCGCACCCGGAGTTGGCGGGACTGCTCAACGTCCTCTACCCGGGGTTCTTCACGCACCTCGCGGCGTACTCCAAGCCCCGCGCGGACCTCGAAGCGATCCTGCTCACGGGAATTCCGGCCGGCGTCATCGCGCCCACGTACTCCACGTTCACCGGCGCGACGCAGGCGGACATGCTCCGACTCAACCTCGCGATCCCGCCGGCGTCCACGCCGAGCCCGATGGGGATCCTCGGTGGCGACGTGGCCGGCTTTCCCAACGGACGTCGCGTCATCGACGACGTGGTCACGATCGAGTTGCAGGCGATCGCCGGCATCACGATTCCGTACGTGGATTCGACCTACACCAAGGACGCCGCGATTGCCGACGTCAGCGACGGCGACACCGGGGCCGGACTCACGCTCTTGCCGAGCTTCCCGTACCTCGGAACGCCCTACAGCGGTTACGCCGTACCGGCCTGACCGAACTCGGCTCATGACCGGTGTTGTGACGCGTCGCCGGTCGATGAGTTCGCTGTTGAGATTCACAGTCGTATATGACCACTAAAGGAGAAGTGCATGTTGTTAGGTGAAATATTCGGCCCGGACCTGTTGGTCGTGGTAGTCGTGCTCGCCGTCTTACTCTTCGGCGGTGCGGCGATCCCCAAGTTCGCGAAGAACCTCGGGTCCGCGAAGTCGGAGTTCGAGAACGGCCTGAAGGCCTCCAAGTCGGTCAAGGCCGAGGTTGACGCTGCCGTCACGCAGATCAAGACTCCCGGGTCCGTCTAACAGATCGTCCAGCGTTGTCGGGGAAGCTGTCGTAGCGACGTCCGCGACGTCGAACGGAGAGTCACTCAAATAAACGGGCCAGTGATCGTTGGTCCGGCCGGTCCCAGTCCCGCGCGTTCTCGGAGTATTGCTTCGACGCGATCGCAGTCGTCGGGCGTGATGAACGGTTTGACGCCCTTGCCGAGGTCGATGACCAGGCCCTCTTTCTTGGACGGTCGCGACGGATCCAGGTTGGCCCAGTACCCCATGTTCGCCGTGCCCCAAATGCGGGCGCGCCCCTTGAAGGCCGACAGCGCGATTCGCTGAACACCCTTGATCGATGCGTACGGCACCTTCTTGGATCCCCACAGGTAGTAGTGGCGAATCTCGATCGCGTCGGTGCCGCAGTCGACTGTCTTTTCTTGGTAGTTCTCGACCATCGACTCAATGTAGCGTCCTCGCCTTCGTGGATCGCCGAACCCAGTGCCGACGTCGATCCCCGGCGAATATTGCGCCGACCGGCGTGCGTTATCGTCCGTTGAAGCGGTGTGGGTCTGGGGGTCACGATGAGTCAAGCGGAAGAGTCGGTCGAGTACGTCGGCGACGAGGACACCGTGGCCGGCGTACTTCGCGGCGACGTCTTCGTCTCCATCGATGAACTCACGAGCCGTTCACGCCGAGCGGCGACCGGGCTCGGTTCGCTCGGCGTCGAGGCCGGCGGCGCCGTGGCGCTCCTACTGCGAAACGACCACGAGTTCTTCGAAGCGGCGTTCGCCGCGTCGGCCCTCGGCGCGGCCACGGTGCCGATCAACTGGCACGGGAGCGCCGAGGAGGTCGCCTACGTCGTGAGCGATTCGAAGGCGGCCGTGCTCGTGGCGCACGCGGATCTCCTGCACCACGTGCGCCACGCCCTCCCGACATCGGTCGAGATCTTGGGCGTCGCGACGCCCCCGAGCATCGCCGAGCGATTCGGCATCGACGCCGCCATCACCTCGTTGCCGAGCGACGTCACCGAATGGTCGTCGTGGCGTGACGGTTTCGAAGAGCTCCGAGACGTCCACATCGGAGACCCGCTGACGATGATCTACACCTCCGGCACGACCGGTCACCCCAAGGGCGTGCAGCGCCTCCCGGGCACGAACGACGGTTCCCAGATCGTGGACTACATGACCGAGGTGACCAGGCTGTTCGGCGCGTGGCCCGGCATGCGCACGATCGTCGCCGGACCGATGTACCACTCGGCGCCGTACGCCTACTCCTTGATCGCCGCCCGCGCGTACGGCGCGCTGCTGGTGCTCGAGGACCGCTTCGACCCCGAGGAGTTCCTCGGACTGATCGAACGTCACCGGATCACCTCGATGTACATGGTGCCGACGATGTTCGTTCGACTCCTGCGCCTTCCACCCGAGGTTCGAGCGCGCTACGACATCTCGTCGCTTCGTCATGTCTCACACACCGCCGCGCCGTGCCCCCCGGACGTCAAGCGCGCGCTGATCGAATGGTGGGGACCGATCGTCGACGAGTTCTACGGCAGTACCGAGGTCGGCTTCATCACCGGCTGCACCAGTGAGGAGTGGCTCGCCCACCCGGGCACGGTCGGTCGACCGCTCCCGTCGAGCGACGTGCGCGTGATCGGCGTCGACGGCGAGGTGCCGGTCGGGGAGTCCGGCGAGGTCTTCGTGCGCGCCCGCGCCAACGCCGACTTCACCTACTTCGGCAAGGCGGAGGCGCGCGCCGAGATCGAACGTGACGGCCTGATCACGTGCGGCGACATCGGGTTCCTCGATGCCGACGGCTTCTTGTACCTCTGTGACCGCGCACGCGACATGATCATCTCGGGTGGTGTCAATATCTATCCGATCGAGATCGAAGCGTGTCTCTTGAAACTCGACGGAGTCGCCGACTGCGCGGTATTCGGAATCCCCGACGACGAGTACGGCGAGTCGATCGCGGCCGCGATCAAACTCGACGCCGGCGCGACGTTGGGTGCCGACGACATTCGCGCCCACGTGCGCGAGCACCTGGCCGGCTTTAAGGTACCCAAGGTCGTCACGTTCCACGACTCGTTGCCGCGCGAGGACTCCGGCAAGATGTTCAAGCGCAAACTTCGTCAACCCTATTGGGAAAACGCTGGTCGCTCTATCTAAAGGTCGATCGTCACGAACTGTGACGAGACTCGATTGTTGAAAAGTCACTCCTCGTCCCCGAGTCGAGTGACCACGTCGGTAAAATCGACCTATGTCGAATTCCGGTCCCCCGGCGCCGCGCGTCCCGAATGGGGCTCGTCTCGAGGCGCTCGGCCAGGCCGTCGACGCGCGCCAGGGCGTACCGCGCCACCGCAAGAGCAGCAGGCGCTCGCGAGGGAAGATCGTCCTCGTCTCCCTCGCCACGGTCTTCGTGGTCGTCGTCGCCGCGGTCGCCGGCGACTACTGGTACATCAACCATCTGGTGCATCACATCAACGTCCCGAACGAGTCCAAGCAGTACAACAACACCGAGAACATCTTGTTGGTCGGTTCGACGACGCGCTGCGGGCTGAAGGTCCAGAACAAGGCGTACGGGCTGTGCTCCCAGGGCGTGACCGGCGTCAACAGCGACGTGGTCATGATCCTGCACCTCAACCTGACGACCAACCAAGTGTCGATACTCTCGCTGCCGCGCGACCTCTTCGTGCCGAACGCGCGCAACGACGGCGCGAACAAGATTGACGCCGCGCTCTACGACGGACCGCAGCAGCTCGTTGCCGCGATCCAAGAGGACTTCGCGATCCCGATCAATCACTACGTCGAACTGAACTTCGATACCTTCGCCGACGTGGTGAACGTTTTGGGCGGCATCAAGATGTACTTCCCGATGGAGGTCTTCGACGCGTACTCGGGACTGTACGTGCGCCACCCCGGTTGCATCCAGCTCGACGGGACGCGCGCCCTCCAGGTCGTTCGCGCGCGTCACCTGCAGATCCGATATCCCGGTGACAGCCAGGACTACCGCCTCTGGCCCCAAGAGGCGCTGTCCGACCTCGCGCGCATCCGGCGCGACCACGAGTTCTTGAAGGTCTTGGCCGACGCGGTCAAGGCGAAGGGGATCGCGAACCCGATTACCGACCAGCGATTGGTGACCGCGGTGGCGCGATATCTCACGGTCGATCAGGGACTTAATGCGGGCGCCCTCCTCAGTCTCGCCGAGCACTTCCACGGTGTCTCGGTGTCGTCGGTGCCCGAGTTGACGGTGCCGGTCGTGCTGGTCGAAACCGGCTCGAACGGGTACCTCTACCAGGGGTACTACTACGGCGACGTCGAGTTTCCGATCGACCCCGGCGTCACCCAGACGATCGATCGATTCTTGGACCTCGGTCCCGGGATCAACACGATGGACGGCAAGCCGCTGCCCAAGAGTTCGTCGTTCACCGTCTCGGTCGTGGACGGTAGCGGTATCCCGAACGAGGCGCACGTCGTCGCCGCGGGACTTCGACGACGCGGTTTCTTGATCCACGGCATCGGTTCGGCCACCCCCTTCGGGGTGCGCGAAGAGACCGTGGTGTACCACGCGAACAACTCCCCGGCGTCGTTGGCCGCCGCGCAGGCCGTCCTGCACACCATCGAGGGACCAGCGGTGATGGCGCTCGGTCGCACGACCGCGGGCGCACTGGTGACGGTGTTGACGGGCTCGGACGTGAGCGTGCTCGCGCCGCCGCGCACGACCACGGCGACCACCACCACGCTCAAGCGAAAGCACCACGGGACGCCGACGACCACGACGACCCGGCCCGTCACGCAGATCACCGTGGTCGACCCAGCGGCCGTGAAGCACGACACCGAACTCTCGGCGCCGACCGACGTCACGCAAGCGTTGCAGCCGTGGGACCCGCGTTCGTGCACCCCCAGTGGGGGCGAAGGTCCGTAGACGCTTCGCCGGAGAATCACCTTGAACGGCTGGGTCCGGTGTGCACTACATTCCCTTCCATATGAAGAGGTTGATCCTCGGTCTGGTCGTGTTGGTGGTAATCGTCGTGGCGGTCGTGATCGCGACCAGTAGTACGACGTCGCCGCGCGACAACGCGCCACTGGTCTCGCACTCGATCACCGCGACCCAGGCGGACATGACGGCGTTGAAGTCCGCGTTCCTTGCCTTCAAGCTGCACTACAAATCGATGGCGAGCACCGATCGGATCACGTGGGGCCAGGTCATCCAACCCTCCGGGCCCAAGACGCCGCTCATCGCCTACGACGCCGTCGACAAGCGGTACTGGGCCATCGCCGCGTTCAACCTCGTCCTCCCGGCCAGTTACAAGGCGGAGGTGTCGTTCCAGGACGGCGGCAACATGGGCATCTTCAACAAGATCGGTACGGGAAAATGGTTCATGACCGGTTCCCCGGGGTTCCCACTCTGCGCCAAGGACGTTCCCTCGGTCGTCGCGCATCTATGGGGTCTCAAGAACTATCCGGCCTGTAACTAGTCGCCCTTCACACCTCAGCGGAGATTCGCTCGTCGTTCCTTGCGCCACACCAATTTGAGGGCCGACCAATCGTCATCGAGGGCCGCCACCTTCACGTCGACGAGACCGAGCGTCAGCGCGGCTCCCCGCACCACGTGGTCGGTGATGTCCGAGCGGTGACCCCCGGCGCGCCGGGGCCACGCGATCCACAAAGAGCCGTCGGGTGTGATCGACCGCGACAGGTCCGCGATCGCGCGTCCCAGTGACGCGGCGTCTCGGAAGAACGCGACGACGACGTCCTGGCTCGATGAGCCGCGTCGGCGAACGAGACGAACCTTCGCCGGGAGTCCCTCCAACGTCCAGTCTCGCGGTGCGCCGAGGAGCGTCACGCGATGTCCCTCCTTGACGCCGATCTTCGCGGCCAGGGGCGTCGCTGAGTATCCGGCGCTCACGTGGTCGAGTGTAACGAGCGACGTCGCCGACGAGGAATCTACGACGGCCGTTCCGAGATATTCAGTTTTCACCTGCCCTTCACGCACGTCGCCGATGCGTCGGTGGGAGCGACCAGAGTCCGTGCAGCGGCCGTCTTGATGTGATATCTATAAGAGCACTCAAACCCAGGGGGAGCCAATGGCCCAATTCGATATGAAGAAACTTGACACGTCCGACCGCATCGTGGTTGGTATGGGTCTTCTGACTTTGATTTGCCTGTTCTTGCCGTGGTACGGCGTGTCGGCCGGACCGTACAGCGCGTCGGTCAGCGGATTCTCCACGAGTTACGGATGGCTCGGCGCGATCCTGATCATCCTCGCCGCGGGCTATCTGGCGGCGCTGCGATCCGGGTCCAACGTACCCAAGATCTCCTACGGGCCGGGCGTCACGGTGCTGGGTCTCTCGGCCATCGGCACGATCATCGTGATCCTTCGCTGGATCACCATCCCCAAGGGCGGGTTCGCGGGCTACAGCTACGGTCCCGAATTCGGCATGTACCTCACGATCCTGGCCGGCGTCGTCCAGGTGGTCCTGGCCTTTCGACTGTTCAAGGCGTCCGGCGAGTCAGTGCCGTGGGAGAAGAAGTAACGGCTGTCCTCGGCACCGCCGAGACCCCCAATTCCGAGTTCGATCCGGTGACGTGACGCGTCATGCGCCAAGGCCTCTTCTTCCCTCCGTTCGACGGCGTCGCCGACCCTCATCGACTCGTTGCACTAGCCCGGGCCGCCGAAAACGCCGGCTGGGACGGCCTCTTCCTCTGGGACCACCTGCTCTACGACGGCGACGTCACCAGGATCCTCGACCCGTACATCGCACTGGCGGCCATCGCGTGCGCGACGACGACGATCCAACTGGGCGCGATGGTCACACCACTCATCCGCCGTCGGCCCCAGGTGCTCGCGCGCCAGGCCGTGACGCTCGACCTCTTGTCGCGCGGCCGACTGATACTCGGTCTGGGGATCGGCGACGACGGTGCGGTCGGCGAGCTCTCCAAGTTCGGAGAGATGACCGACGCCAGAGAGCGCGGTCGGGCGCTCAGCGAGGGACTCGAGGTCCTCACCGGACTCCTCTCGGGCGAGAGCGTCCACCACGTGGGAACGCACTACCGGGCCGACGACGTCACCTTTCAACCGACGCCCGTGCGCGAGGGCGGCATCCCGATATGGCTCGCCGCGCGGTGGCCGAATCCCGTGCCCATCCGACGCGCCGCCCACTACGGCGGCGTCTTCGTGATCCAGATGAACGACGCGGCCGACGTCGCCGAGTTGCGTCGACGGCTCATCCACGAGGGCGCCGACCTGGATCACTTCGACATCGTCATCAGTGGCGCCATGGGCGACGACCCTTCACCATGGGCGAGGGCGGGCGTCGATTGGTTCCTGAGTTGGATCGGGCCGTATCACATGGACTTCGACGAGGTGCACGAGATGATCGTCGAGGGTCCGAGGGCGATCAGCCCTTAGAGGTCCTTGCGCCAGGCGACCATGGCGCCAGCTACGCGAGCCCCGAGCGCTTCGTTCACGGCGATCATCGGCGTGTTCAACGTCGAGTTGAAGGTGGTGATCTTCTTCGTGGGGTACTGTCCGGCCTCGAGCAGGCGCATGGTCGTCACCTTCAACAGGCCGCCCAGCCGATGACCCCGATGAGCCCGCACCACGAGCGTGTCCCACTGATACGCCGTCTGGGGCTGCTCGCGCGACACCGTGAGTTCGCTGTAGCCGACGAGTTCGCCGCTGTCGCGGTGCCGCGCCGCGGCGACCAGCAGGTCGCGTCCCATGGCGTCCGTCGTCGCCTCGTGGCTCCGGACGCGCTGCGCGTCCCAGTGCTCGGCCTCGACGTCGATGTCCACGTGGGGCGTCTCGGCGGGCATGATCGCCGAGAGGTGCGCTCGCGCGTCCACCAACTCCTCGGGCGTGCCATTGGTCCACGAGATGATCTCGTAGTCCGCGGCGAACGGATGCCACTCTGCCCACAGCCGATCGAGTTCACCGTCCGGCCGCGGCCAGGGCAGGTCACGGCGGACGTTCTCTTCGGCGACGCGGTAGCCGTGTCGGGCGGCGAAGGCCCGGTTGGGACCGGTGCCGATCTCGGCGGAGCCTTCGATGGTGAAGATGATGAGTGTCGGGCGGTCCAACAGGCGAGCGCCGGCTTCCAATTCGGCCAGCGCCGCTGACCCGTAGCCCCGTCGCCGTTCGGTGGGATCGACGTGGAGGATGCCCTCGATGAAACTCAAATTGTCGTCGCGCGTGACCTCGAGCGTGCCGATCGCGACGGGTCGATCGACCGTCGGTCCGTAGGAGTACAGACGAAAGACCCTGGGCGCGTCTTGGTCAATCGAGCGTGCACGCCACTCATTGGGGTGCCAGCCCTGGCCCGATTCACCTTCGCGTGCGCGTTCGGAGCGCTGTAGTACGCCGAACCACGCGTCGAAGTGCACGTCGTCGTTCGGGTCGATCCTCGTGAACTCCATGGCGGCTACCTGGTCGCGTGTGTCGGCGAGGGCAGCTCGCGGCCGTCTTCGCTCGCGCTGAGGTGACGGCGTAGACGGAGCATCAGCGCTCCGCCCACCAGTGCGGTGAGCCCGGTGCCGAACGGCCACCAGTTGCCGAGGTGCCGGTTGAAGTAGAACGCCGTGATGGCCGGTGCGAGGGTCCCGGAGAGGCCCCACGCGAGTCCGGCGGCGGCGTTGTAACGACCCCGCAGGTGCTCCGGGGCGATGTCGTTCACGAGTGCCGGTCCCACGGGCGACAGCATCGTCTCGCCGATGGCGAAGACGATCATCGCCACACAGAGCGACACGATCGCCAGCACCTCGGGCAGCGCGAGTGCCGAGTCGAGGATCACCCAGAAGACGAACCAGATGGCGGCGACCCCGGCCATCACCTTGGTGCGACTCCTGCCTTCGATCCGATTGAGGATCCAAAGTTGTGAGCACACGATGGTGGTGGTGTTGAAGAAGAAGATGATGCCGATGACGTGCACGGGCAGTTTGAGGTTGTTCACGACGAAGAGGCTGTAGCCGGCCTCCTGGGATCCGTAGCCACCGATCATCAAGACGACGGCCGCCAACACGTACTGTCGCAGTCGACGGTCGCCCAGGACCTCGCGCCAACCCTCCTCGCGCAGTTTGACGTCCTCGCGGAGCTCTCGGATCACTCCGCCGTAGCGGTACAGGGTCAGCACGATCAAACCACCCGCCAACGTCACTCCCGCATTGAACGTGTAGAGGAGGACGAAGGACGCGGGGTCGTGCAGGTTGACGATGCTCGCCGAGACGAGGAGACCGAATCCGATGCCGAGGTTCACGAGCATGAAGTTGAAACCGAAGGCCCGCTGGCGGTGCGCGGCCGGCACGATGCGTGAGAGCAGGGTGCTGCTCGGTCCCCAGCCGGCGCCGCCGAAGAGCGCGAGCAGCAGTGCGGCGACCGCCGCCTGCGTCTTGGAGTGCGCGTGCGCCCAGAGGATCAGTGACCCGGCGTCGGCGACGACCGCGATCATGATGATGCGCACCGGTCCGAACAGATCGGTGAACGTCCCCCACACCGGACTGGAGCAGATGCCGACGATCGCGGCCGCCGAGAGCAAGAGCGTGGCGAAGTCGGTCGAGAAGCCCCGCACGTTGTGGAGGTAGATCACGAAGAGTGAGTAGGTCAGGCCGCTGCCCATGCACGACACGAACGTGCCGATGTAGAACCGGCGCAGGGGGCCGGTGATACTGCTGCGAAAGTCAGCGGGAACGAGTGTTTCTATCAGTTTCACGAGACCGCGATTTTACTTCTGTGTCTTGTGCAGCGAATCACAAGTTCATTAATTGTCATATGTCGTGAAGTATTACGCTTGGGTGTAACTCGCCCCGTTGGGTGAGCGGAAGGCAGTAGATGGTCCTCAAGAGTTCCCCGAAGAGCCGCACCGATCTCCTCAGTGAAATTGCGCCCGACGTCGAGCGCCTTTACAACCGACATCTCGAGGCTCCGCGCCTGTGGTATCCGCACGAGCAGATCAACTGGGGCGAGGGGGAGAACTTCGCCGACACGCCGTGGGAACCGGCGCAGTACCCGCTGAACGAAGGGGTCCGCAGTTCGATCTACGTCAACCTGCTGACCGAGGACAACCTGCCGTACTACACGCACACGCTGCTCAGTCACGCCCCCAAGGGCCATCCCATCGTCGACTGGAACCACCAGTGGACGATGGAGGAGAACCGCCACGCAATGGTCATGCGCGACTGGGTCCACATCAGCCGCTGCATCGACCCGACGCTGCTCGAAGACGGTCGCCGGGTCCAGATGAAGAAGGGCGAGGTGCCCCAGCCCAAGGACATGGCCGAACTGATCGCCTACGTGTCGTTCCAGGAGCGCGCCACCCAGATCGCGCACCGCAACACCGGCGCCAAGCTGCCCAAGGACGACAAGATCGGTCGCAACGTGTTGGGTCTCATCGCCGGTGACGAGACCAAGCACTACCTGTTCTACCGCGACCTGACGCTCGCGGCCTTCGCCATCGACCCCTCGACGATGATGATCGCTGTCGCCAAGCAGGTTCGTGACTTCGCGATGCCCGGTACCGGAATACCGAGCTTCACGCGTCACGCGGTGCGTATCGCGCGCGAAGGTATCTACGGACTCAAGCAGTTCTTGCGCGACGTGCTCGATCCAGTGTTGGGTCTCTGGGACATCGAGCACCTGGCCGGACTCAGCGCCGAGGCCGAGAGGGCCCGTCAGGACCTCGCGGATTTCGTCGCGAAGCTGGGCGACGGGGTCGAACGGATGGCCCAAAAGGCCGCCAACGCCGCCGCGGCCGCCGCGGTGCTCACCTAACTTCCCACATCCATCACGCCGGTTTCACGACCGGTGAAACGCGCCAACTTTCGTACCCGCTTGCCTAGTATTTGACAACTGCGAGGAGGGTCCGGTGGGTCTGAGCTTTCAAGAGGCGAACGCGGTCGTCGGCGCACCCGGCAGCCCGTTCGAGATCACCGAGGTCGAACACGACGGCGTCACCACCCGGAACTTCGTGAACGCACCGAGCGACCTGCGTCAGTTCTTCGACACGGCCCGGGGCCTCGACGAGACGTTCATCGTCTACGAAGACGAGGAGTGGACCTTCGCCGAGGTGATGGAGGAGGTCGACGCCCTCGGTCATGCGTTGGTCCACCACTACGGCGTCGCACCGGGGGACCGGGTGGGCATCGCGTTGCGCAACTACCCGGAGTGGATCATCTCGTTCGCCGCGATCCTCTCGATCGGCGCGATCTCGGTCTCGATGAACGCGTGGTGGACCGCTCCGGAGATGGAGTACGCCATCAACGACGCGGAGCTCTCCGTGATGATCGGGGACACCGAGCGGATCGAACGCGGCGCGGCCGCGTGTCAGAAGGCGAACGTCCGGATGATCGGCGTACGCCTCGACGCCCTCGCGCCGTTGGTCCCGAACGTCGAGCACTGGCACGACGTGGTCGTGCGCGGGGCCGCGATGCCCGAGGTGACGTTGCGCTCGGACATGGACGCGACGATCCTCTACACGTCGGGCACGACCGGATTCCCCAAGGGCGCGGTCTCGACCCACGGGGCCATCTGTCAGACCGTCTTCGCCTTCTCGTCGGCGGCCGCCGTGAGCGCGGCGCGCGGATCCGAGACCGGTAGCGGAGTGGCGCCCTGCTTCATCTTGATCGTGCCGCTGTTCCACGTGACCGGGTGCATCCCGGTCATGATGACGTGCTTCAGCTTCCACCTGAAACTCGTGATGATGTACCGCTGGGAACCGGAACGGTCACTCCAGCTCATCGAGCGCCACCGGGTGACGAACTTCGTGGGCGTGCCGACCCAGTCGTGGGACCTGATCGAGTCCCCGCACTTCTCGCAGTACGACACGTCGTCGCTGAACTCCGTCGGCGGCGGCGGCGCGCCGGCCCCACCGACGTTGATGGAACGCATCGACGGGTCGTTCTCGAACGGACGCCCCGGTCTGGGCTACGGCATGACCGAGACCAACGCCTACGGACCACGGATCGAAGGGGACGAGTCCCTGACGCACCCCAACTCGACCGGACCGGTGCCGACGCTGGTAATGGACGTCGAGATCCGTGACGACGAGCGGCAGCCACTCGGGCCCGACGAGAACGGCGAGATCTGGATGCGCTCGCCGACGCTGATCCGCGGCTACTGGCGAAAGCCCGAGGCGACCGCCGAGACCATCGTCGACGGGTGGTTGCGATCGGGCGACCTGGGCCACATCGACGAGGACGGGTACCTCTTCGTGGCCGACCGCGTGAAGGACATGATCCTGCGCGCCGGGGAGAACGTCTACTCAGCCGAGGTCGAGGCCGCGATCTACGAGCACCCCGCGGTCTACGAGGCCGCGGTCTTCGGACTGCCGGACGAGCGCCTCGGGGAGGTCGTGGCGTGTGTCGTCGTGTTGAAGCCCGGCCAAGACCTCGGTGAGGACGAGTTGCGACTCTTCTTGCAGCCGAGACTCGCGAACTTCAAGGTCCCGAGTCGAATCATGTTCACCGAGACGCCGTTGCCGCGCAACGCCGCGGGCAAGTTCTTGAAACGCGCGA
>Ga0187855_10002428_pt1 | contig 14121 bp, 13 predicted proteins | sample June2016WEW_8_10_2_FD_132969 | JGI IMG/M metagenome (GOLD analysis project Ga0187855, IMG submission 132969) | Peatland microbial communities from SPRUCE experiment site at the Marcell Experimental Forest, Minnesota, USA - June2016WEW_8_10 | ecosystem: Environmental > Terrestrial > Soil >...
CAGTCGTATCAATCGCCACTGCCGGCATTACCACCGGCATCGGTTGCATGTGTCCGGCGCTCGGCGAGGGCCGGGCAGTTGCCACCGCCCTGACTTCTCTGGCACAGCAACCCGACGCCTCGGCCACGATCACTCGGACGTTGTTCGTTGGTCTGGCGATGATCGAATCGTTGGCCATTTACTGCTTTGTTGTCTCGATGATTCTCATTTTCGCAAACCCATTTTGGAGTCACGTCATCGCTCAAGCCGGAGGCAAATGAGTCATGCTCATCGACTGGTTCACCGTCGGGGCACAGGTGCTGAACTTCCTGATCCTGGTGTGGTTGTTGAAGCATTTCCTCTACAAACCCATCCTCAACGCCATCGACGCGCGGGAAAAGCGTATCGCCGCTGAACTTGCGGATGCCGATGCGAAGAAGACCGCAGCACAAAAGGAGCGCGATGAGTTTCAAAACAAGAACAAAGTGTTTGATCAACAGCGCAGCGCTCTACTCAGCAAGGCGGTGGACGAGGCGAAAGTCGAGCGCGAGCGTCTTCTCGACGAAGCGCACAAAGATGCGAATAATTTGCGCGCTGTGCAGGCGGCCGCATTGCGAAATGACCAAGAGAGTCTGGGCAGTGCGATCACTAACCTAGCAAAGCAAGAAGTCTTTGGAATCGCGCGAAAGACGCTCGCTGATCTGGCTACGGTCAGTCTCGAAGAACGCATCGGAGAGGTGTTCACGCGCCGCTTGCGCGAAATGGACGGAAAGGCCAAGGCGTTGCTCGGTGCAGCCCTCAAGTCGTCGTCTGAACCGGCCGTCGTGCGGAGCACCTTTGATCTGGGTGCCGCTCAGAGGGCCGCGATCCAAAATGCGCTCAACGAAACCTTCTCGGCGGAAATCCGTATGCGGTTCGAAACCTCGCCAGATCTAATCAGCGGCATTGAACTCACCGCGAATGGACAAAGGGTGGCGTGGAGCATCGCGGATTATCTGGCCTCGTTGGGAAAAGCCGTCGATGAACTCCTGAAGAAGAAGGACGAGGCTGCAGCGAAAGCCGAACCGAAGCCGGAAGTGAAAGCTGAGACCAAGCCGGAAGTGAAAGCCGAGCCCAAGGCAGAGGCTAAAACGGAGCCGAAGCCTGAAGTAAAAATCGAGCCAAAGCCGGAAGCGAAAGCTGAGACCGAGTTGGAAGTGAAAGCCGAGCCGAAGGCAGAGGCAAAAACGGAGCCGAAGCCTGAAGCGAAAATCGGGCCAAAGCCGGAAGTGAAGGCTGAGCCAAAGCCGGAAGCGAAAGCTGAGACCAAGCCCGAAGAACCTAAGCCCGAAAATGTGAGCGCATGAACATGGAACCTGAGAGCCTCCAGCACGATTTCGACAGCGCGTTCGCTGGAATAAGGCAAGTGCGCGAAGCCTTCACGCCGCGACTCACGCTGCGCGAAGTGGGAATCGTCACAAACATCTCCACCGGAATCGCCACGCTTTCAGGCCTTCCCGGCGTAGGGTATGAGGAATTGGTGAGATTCCGTGGCGATCTGTTGGGCATCGCGTTCAACGTGGATGAGGACGAAATCGGCGTGATCCTGCTCGGTGAATATCAGGATCTTCACGCGGGCGACGAAGTCGAACGCACCGGGCGGGTCATGGACATAGCGGTGGGAGACAGTTTGCTGGGACGGGTGATCAACCCGTTGGGCAAACCGCTCGACGGCAAAGGCCCGGTGGCAGGGGACCAGCGCCTGCCGGTCGAGCGTCCGGCGCCGCCCATTATGGACCGCGCGCCCGTAGTCGTGCCTTTGCAGACTGGACTAAAGGTTGTCGATGCGCTCATTCCTGTCGGGCGTGGGCAGCGCGAATTGATTCTCGGCGATCGACAGACGGGCAAAACGGCCATTGCGATTGACGCCATCTTGAACCAGCGCGGGCAAAATGTGATTTGCGTCTATTGTGCGATTGCCCAGCGCGCTTCAGCTGTCGCCAAGGTCGTGGCCAACCTCCGCGAAAAAGGCGCGATGGATTACACCGTGGTAGTTGTCGCCGAAGGGAACGATGCGCCAGGCCTTGTCTACATCACGCCCTACGCCGCGACGAGCATCGCCGAATATTTCATGGAAAAGGGACGTGATGTGCTCATCGTTTACGACGATCTCACGCAGCACGCCCGCGCCTATCGCGAGCTTTCCCTGCTACTCCGTCGTCCGCCCGGCCGCGAAGCATTCCCCGGTGACATCTTCTATATTCATTCGCGGATGCTGGAACGCTCGACGCATCTCAGCAAGGAGCGCGGAGGTGGTTCTCTCACCGCGCTTCCCATCATCGAGACCGAAGCGCAGGACATCTCCGCCTACATCCCAACCAATCTCATCTCCATTACGGACGGTCAAATCTACCTCTCGCCCACGTTGTTCGAACTGGGAATCCTTCCCGCGGTTGACGTCGGCAAGTCCGTTTCGCGGGTGGGCGGAGCGGCGCAACGAGCCGCGTATCGCGCCGTCGCCGGCAACCTCAAACTCGCCTACTCGCAGTTCGAGGAATTGGAAACGTTCGCAAAGTTCGGCACTCGTCTCGATGAATCCACTCGCAAGATCATCGATCACGGACAGCGCATCCGAGCCTGCCTCAAACAGCCGGAATCGCAGCCGGTGTCGATGATCGAGCAGATCACCGTGCTCCTGGCTTTGACGGCGAACCTTTTTGATCCGGTGCCGATCGAAAAGGTGAGCGATGCCGAGCAGGCGATAGAGAAAGCGACGTCGGACGTCCCGGCGGACGTAGCGGGGCGACTAACGTCAGCTGACAAATTGAGTGACGCCGACCGAAATGCGATTCTGGAAGTTGCTACGCGTGCGCTTGCTCCGTTCCAACCCACTTCTAAACCCAAACCCGTCGAATCCCCCACTTCTGAACCTAAACCAGTCGCCAAGGCGTCGCCATGAGTGGCACTTTGGAGAGTTTGCGTCGAAAAATCGACGGCGCGGGGGATCTCGAAGGTGTTGTTCGTTCGATGAAGGCGCTGGCGGCATCGAGCATTGGACAATACGAAAAGGCAGTTCAATCGCTGGATGATTACTATCGCACGGTGGAGCTCGCGTCGGCGGTGTGTCTCCGCCAAGCTGTGCCGATTTCGTTCGGCGAGGGCAAACGCCCGCCGCATGAGGGAGCTATCGGCGCAGTCGTCTTCGGTTCGGATCAGGGCCTTGTCGGCAGGTTTAATGAGGTGGTCGTGGAATTCGCCGTGCAGGAGCTCAGAACGTTGCCCGGCAAAATAACGAAAATCTGGGCGGTCGGCGATCGCGCTCACGCGCTCATGGCGGACACCGGTCTGGCCCCGGTCGGCCTGCTATCGGTTCCGACTTCAGTCAATGCCATCACGCCCCTTATCGGTCAGATTCTCATCGAAGGCGAGGCGGCTCTCGATCAGGGCGATGTTGGGGAGGTCTATGTCTTCCACAACCATCCGAAATTCGGAGCCGTTTACGAGCCTGTCGGCAAGCGGCTGCTGCCGCTCGATCCCACTTGGCAAAACAAGCTTGCCGCCATGCCCTGGCCGACAAAGAGTCTGCCAGAGGTCATCGAAGGAGTCGCGTCAGCGCTTCAGGCTTTCGTTCGAGAATACCTCTTCGTTCTGCTTTTTCAAGCGTGCTCCGAATCCCTGGCCAGCGAAAACGCCAGCCGTCTCGCGGCAATGCAACGCGCGGAAAAGAACATCGAAGAAATTTTGGAAGATCTAAACCGCACGTTCCGCCGTGTTCGACAGGAATCCATCGACGAAGAGCTGTTCGACGTGATCTCAGGGTTCGAAGCGCTGACGGGTCGTGGGCGTCACGCCTAAAGCCTTGAAAACCGATGCCGGCTTGTCAGCCGCGCTGGAGGAGAAGTCGAGAGGAACAACAAATATGCCTACTAAAGAGCAAGCAACTAGCGTCGATCAGGACAGCCGAACGTCACGGGGCCAGAATCTGGATCAAGCCGGCAAGCCGACCAAGTTTGTTTTCGATGCGGCGTTGTCTACCGCTGTCGCAGCAAATGGTCAACCCCAGAAAGAAGTATCGAATCCCACGGGTCCGCTCACGCCGGACATGCTCGACAAGATGAATCGCTACTGGCGCGCCGCAAATTATCTGTGCATCGGCCAGATCTACCTGTTTGAAAATCCTTTATTGAGAGAGCCGCTCAAAGCGGAACAGATCAAACCAAGGCTGCTCGGGCACTGGGGAACTTCACCGGGACAAAACCTTATTTACATTCATCTGAATCGCCTCATCAAAGAGCACGATGCAAATATCATTTATATTGCCGGTCCCGGACATGGCGGTCCCTCGCTCAATGCAAGTTCCTATCTTGAAGGTACTTATACCGAAGTCCATCCGGAGATCACGCCGGATGAAAACGGCTTGCGGCTTCTCTTCAGGAAATTCTCGACGCCGGGCGGAGTGCCCAGCCACTGCGGACCGCACGTCCCGAATTCCATGCACGAGGGCGGTGAACTTGGCTATTCGCTGGTTCACGCTTTTGGCGCCGCTTTCGACAATCCAGATCTGATCGTTGCCTGCGTCATTGGTGACGGAGAATCCGAGACTTGTCCGCTGGAAGGAAGCTGGAAATCAGTCAACTTCCTCAATCCAGTGCGAGACGGCGTAGTCCTCCCGATCCTCCACCTCAACGGCTACAAAATCTCCGGGCCGACTGTTCAGGGACGGACGAGCGACGAAGAATTGAAAGCTCTGTATGTTGGACGTGGTTACAGGCCCTATTTTGTCGAAGGCGACGATCCTGAGGCCGTGCATCAACTCCTCGCTCGAACGCTGGACGATTGCTACGCCGAGATTCGAGCAATTCAGCAGGAGGCGCGCCGCAGTGGGTTCAAGAAGCAGCCGATCTGGCCCATGATCGTCCTACGCACACCCAAGGGATGGACCTGTCCGAAAGAAGTAGATGGAATCCCAATTGAAGGCACGTTCCGCGCACACCAGGTCCCCCTCGCCACGGTCCGCGAAAACCCCGAACATCTCAAGATCCTCGAAGCCTGGATGAAAAGCTACAAGCCGCAGGAGCTCTTCGATGAAAGTGGCAAGTTCATTGACGAATTAGCGGAACTCGCGCCGAAAGCCAATCGCCGCATGGGAGGGAATCCTCATGTGAATGGCGGACGGCTGCTGACCGAGCTCGATCTACCAGACTTTACAGATTATGCGCTGGAGATTCCCGGACCGGGTCAAGTGGTCGCTGAAGCCCCGCGAAAGCTCGGAGACTTTTTCAGAGACATTTTCAAGTTGAATCCAACAAACTTTCGCATGTTCTGCCCCGATGAAACGAACTCCAATCGCTTAAACTCTGTCCTCGAGGCTACCGAACGTTGCTTCACGGCGGAAACTGTTTCGATCGATGACGAACTCAGCCCCGATGGCCGCGTGATGGAGGTATTAAGCGAGCATTGCTGCCAGGGATGGCTCGAAGGGTACTTGCTGACCGGGCGCCATGGCATGTGGTCCTCCTACGAAGCATTCGCGCAAGTTGTGGATTCGATGCTGACGCAACATGCCAAATGGCTGGAGCAATGCCGCGATTTTCCCTGGCGCAAACCTGTCGCATCCTTAAATGTTCTACTGACAAGTCATGCATGGCGAAATGATCACAACGGTTTCAGCCATCAGGCGACTGGATTTGTAGACAATGCGCTGGCGCGCCGGAGTGAAACCATCCGAGTCTACTATCCGCCGGACAGCAACTGTCTGTTGAGCGTCTTTGACCATTGCCTGCGCAGTCGCAACTATGTCAACATCGTGACCTGCGGCAAGCAACCCCAGCTTCAATGGCTGAACATGGACGAGGCTCTTGAGCATTGCTCGCGAGGGGCATCAAACTGGAAATTTGCGAGCAACGACGAGGGTGAAGAACCGGACGTCGTACTGGCTTGTGCAGGCGACGTACCAACCATCGAAATCTGCGCGGCCTCATGGCTTCTGCAGAAGTATGTTCCTGGCATCAAGGTGCGAGTTGTCAATGTGGTGGACTTGACCGCTCTGATGATGCCGGACGATCATCCGCATGGGATGGACAACATGTCCTTCAACGAGCTCTTCACCAAAGACGCACATGTGATCTTCGCCTTCCACAACAATCGCTGGCTCATTCACACGATGGTTCATGGGCGCTCGAATGAAGCCCGCTTCCATGTGCGCGGCTACATGGATCAAGGCACGACCACGACGCCGTTCGACATGGTAGTGCTCAACAAGATGAGCCGTTTCCACCTGGCCATCGACGCACTGAAGCATGTTTCACGGCTGCGTTCACAGGTTTCGGATGTAGTCGACATGTTCAACCGGAAGCTGTACGAACACCACGACTACATCCGACAACATCTCGAAGATATGCCGGAGATCAGGAACTGGCAATGGACAGCTGATTTCAGCGAGCCAACCGCTCCCCCGCCACTGGCCAAAGGACATCCTCGCGGAAGCGTGTTCAGTGATAGCTAAATGAAGAAAAGCCCGTTGAACCGGAGGTGAATCAAGATAAATTCCAGAGCTGGGCAACTGGCTAACAGCTCTTTCAACAACAGAGATTTTCGTATGCATTTTTCATTGCCGTACACTGCCGCTACGGACCGGGAGCATCCGCACACCATAAGTCTCAAACTGCGCGACATGAACCAGCTCTTCAATTCGATGGACCCTTCTCCGTTCATTGAAAAGGATCTCGACGACGACGCGGAAGAATTCATCGTAAGTTGGGCGCAAGAGTTCTCCCCTAAGGCTCCGGTCAAATTGCGTATCTACTTGGACCAGTGGCCGGCCGAAGATCCCAAAGAACTGATCAGGACGGCCATCCACAACCACTTTGCTCATCGTGCCAAAATTATTGACTTGGAGTTCAAGCGGCTCCTGAGGCAAGGCCGCACCAGTCTTTTCATCGGTCTGCTGTTCTTGGCTGCTTGTCTACTCCTCAGCAAGATGTTGTTAGGTCATGAGGCGGGCACTTGGGCTGCCGTCGTGCGGGAGAGCCTTACGATTGCCGGATGGGTCGCCATGTGGCGGCCGATGCAGATCTATCTTTACGATTGGTGGCCTCTGCTGCGACGAAGCAGGACCTATGCCAAGTTGAGCCACATGCCTGTGGAACTCGTCCAGAAAAGCAAGAGTTGAGTAGAAGTAGGAAACGAGATGGTGCAGACCTAGCCGCAACCCCAAGTGTTCTTCGTGAGAGAGTTACCACACGAACAGGCGGGCACCGGCAGAGAGAAACCATGAGCGAACCCGTTGTCGGTCACCCGAGCCACAACATTCTACCCGCGGAAGTCGAGGGCTTCGATTCCCTCGCAGAGCTTGCCCTGGACATGCGCTGGTCATGGAACCATGCCACCGACGAGGTGTGGCGCACGCTTGATCCCAAACTGTGGGAACTCACTCAAAATCCTTGGGTTGTCCTGCAGACGGTCTCGCGTGACCAGATCGAACGCGTGCTGGCCGATCCTATCTTCCGTAACAACGTTGATGAACTGCTGCAAGATAAGCATAAGGCGGCAGAGAGGCCTGCATGGTTTCAGCAAAAGCATCCGCAAGCTCCCTTGACCTGCGTCGCGTATTTCAGCATGGAGTTCATGTTGAGCGAAGGTTTGCCTATCTACTCAGGCGGCCTTGGCAATGTTGCCGGCGATCAACTCAAAGCCGCCAGCGATCTGGGTGTGCCGGTTGTCGGCGTGGGACTGCTGTACCAGCAGGGCTATTTTCGCCAGGTGATCGACAAGAACGGAGAGCAACAGGCTCTTTACCCGTATAACGATCCCGGACAGTTGCCGATCACACCCTTGCGCCAACCAAACGGCGAGTGGTTACGGTTGGAGATCGCGTTGCCTGGCTACTCGGTCTGGCTGCGCGCCTGGCAGGTCCTGGTCGGCAGAGTGAAGCTTTACCTGCTGGATACCAATGATGCTGCGAACTTTCCCGCACATCGAGGGATTACGAGCGAGCTTTACGGCGGCGGCCCGGAGTTGCGCCTCATACAAGAACTGCTTCTCGGGATTGGCGGCTGGCGGTTGCTCAGCACGCTGGGCATCAAGCCGGAAGTCTGTCACTTGAATGAAGGGCATGCGGCTTTCGCGGTGCTGGAGCGTGCACGAAGTTTCATGGAAGAAACCGGGCAGCCCTTCGAAATCGCGCTGGCCGCCACTAGATCGGGAAATCTCTTCACCACCCACACGGCGGTCGCTGCGGGCTTTGACCGTTTCGCTCCCGCCCTCATCCAACAATACCTTGGGTGGTATGCCGAAAAGAAGCTCGGCATTGCCATTCACGACCTGCTGGCTCTTGGCCGCCAGAATTCGAACGACCCGTTGGAAAGTTTCAACATGGCTTATCTAGCAATCCGGGGGAGCGGGGCGGTGAATGGCGTGAGTCGATTGCACGGGAAAGTCAGCCGACACCTCTTTCTGCCTCTCTTTCCGCGCTGGCCGGAGGACGAAGTCCCCATAGGGCACGTGACCAACGGAGTCCACATGCCAACCTGGGACTCGGCTCTGGCGGACGATTTGTGGACCGGGGCCTGCGGCAAGGGGCGTTGGCTGGGGTCAACGGAAACTATGGAGCAAGACATTCGGCAAGTTTCCGATTCCACGCTCTGGCAATTCCGCACCGCCGCCAGCAAGTCTCTTGTGGATTATGCTCGCGGGCGACTATCTCGGCAACTAGCTGTCTCCGGCGCGTCGCCCGAGGCGATTGACAGGGCGAAACATCTGTTTGATCCCAACGCGTTGACACTGGGCTTTGCGCGCCGCTTCGCGACTTACAAGAGGCCGAATCTGCTGCTGCAAGACCCGCAGCGGCTCCTTCGTGTGTTGACTAATTCTCAGCGCCCGGTGCAGCTCATCATTGCTGGCAAGGCCCATCCGGCGGACGGGGAGGGAAAGGCTCTGATTCAGGAATGGGTGCATTTCATCAGGCGACCCGAGGCATGCCCCCATGTGATCTTCCTCAGTGATTACGACATGCTTCTGACCGAGCACCTGGTGCAAGGGGTGGATGTCTGGATCAACACACCCCGGCGCCCCTGGGAGGCTTGCGGAACGAGCGGGATGAAAGTGCTCGTCAATGGGGGCATCAATCTCTCAGAATTGGACGGCTGGTGGGCGGAGGCCTACACGCCTGAAGTGGGATGGGCCTTGGGGGACGGCCAGGAACATGGCGACGATCCCGCTTGGGACGCAGTCGAAGCCTGCACGCTCTACGACTTGCTCGAACGGGAAGTGATCCCGGAGTTCTATACCCGAGATCAGAGCGGCATCCCCACTGCATGGGTTGCGCGAATGCGCGAAAGCATGGCGCGGTTGACACCGCGGTTCTCCGCAAGCCGCGCGGTGCGCGAATACACCGAGCAACACTACCTTCCGGCTGCGGCGGTCTACCGTGACCGCGCAGCGAACAAAGGCGCAATCGGCGGTCAAGTGGTCGATTGGCAGCATGCGGTAGATCGGAAGTGGGATTCGTTGAGCTTCGGAGACTTGCGCGTCGAAACCGACACGAATCGCCACGTGTTTGAAGTTGAAATCTTTCTCAATGATCTCGACCAGAATGCGGTCCGAGTTGAGCTTTATGCGGACGGAATCAACGGCAACGATCCCGTCCGACAGGAAATGAAGTGCGACCGATCACTACCCGACGGATCACGCCGCTGCGTCTACCACGCGACTGTACCCGCTGCACGTCCAGCGAGAGACTACACGGCGCGAGTGATACCGCACTGCGACGGCGTTGGGATCCCACTGGAAGACACCCGAATCCTGTGGCAGCGCTGATCCAATCGAGGAAAGAAAAGACGATGAAGAAAGCGAATGCAATCACCTGCTTGTTTCTGGATATCGGCGGCGTCCTGCTCACCGACGGCTGGGACCATAATGCCCGCAAACGGGCGGCGAAGCTTTGAGCTGAAGTGGGCCCACATTGAAGCCGGGATCAACTGACCTTTGACACCTACGAGGAGGGAAAGCTCACACTGGAGGAATACTTAGGTCGGATGGCCTTCTACGAAAAGCGGCCGTTCAGCCGGGCTCAGTTTCAGCTCTTCATGTTTGCGCAATCGAAACCGTATCCCAAAATGATCGAACTGGTCGCTCAGCTCAAGGCCCGGTACGGGCTGAAGACCTCCGTGGTCAGCAACGAAGCGCGGGAACTGAATTCGCACCGAATTCGCAAGTTCAAGTTGGACCGGTTTGTGGATTCTTTTATTTCCTCGTGCTTCGTTCACGTCCGCAAGCCGGACGCGGACATCTTTCGGCTTGCGCTCGATATCGCCCAGGTGCTAGCACGGTAAGTCGTCTATATCGAAAATACTCCGATGTTCGTCCAGATTGCGGATAGTTTGGGGATTCGAACCATCCTTCACACCGATTACCGGTCCACGTGCGCAAAACTGGCTTCGTTGTGTGCTGGGCATGCTCAGTAACTTGGAGGTGAAAGTCCTCTGGCCAACCTGATGGAGGTCAAGGCCTAGGTCTTCACGGCGGTGCTCCCGCAACTTGCCAATCCGTAAATCAAGCGCCCCGTTGTTGCAGTTCAACAACCATGGGTCGGCATCCAGAAGATTGGGGGTTACTGGTATGCTCAATTCGGACTTGGCAAGCTCGACCATAGCATTGAGGTGCCCGCGTGACTCCGAAAGATTTGCCCAAATCATAAAATCAAAATAATCCCAAGGGGTTTCCTCATCGTGTATCGACAACGCCGTTTCTTTTGCGCATCTTTCCACTTCGTTAGTAGTGTCTACTTTGAATCGCTTGTCATCCCAGACAAGCCAATTCTTCGATCCGTAACAGAAGCGCAAATTATGGCCGTGGCGAATGACTAATCGCTTGGCGTTACCTAAGTCGCTCAGGTGACACGAAGCCTGAGGATCACCCACTTTACTCGGTGTGTCGGCAGTAGTGAACGCTAATAGATTGGTTGCCATTTACTTTGCATCCTCACTAGCCTTCCCAGGCTCACGATACTTCGCGGCATTAATGAACTTTTTCAGCTCGTCGGGATCAAACAACAGGCGGCGGCAAATACGTAAGGGATGAAGTTTGCCCCTGCGAACAAGCGCCCGAACTGTATGTGGACTCAAAGCCAGTGCTCTAGCGACCTCCGCTAGCGTAAACAGCTGAGGAAGTTTTGCTGTTGAGCCAAACGGTGCTCCCTCGTCGTCGTCACCGGCCAATACACTGTTATTTTCCAAATCCACACCTCTCCAGTTTGATCGTGGGTGCCTGCTAGAGTGAATGTTGTATTTTTACGACTGCTGCGCATTTGCATTAGACCTCATCGGCGTGCTAGAGTCAATTGATAAATGATAACCCCTACTATTCGGCGGGAGCTTGACCTCCTCACCTTCTCTGGCGTGGAAGGAGTTCAGTTGTCAGGAGACGCAATAATTGGACAATTCAAACCGAAACTGGTTGAAATCGGTAGAACACGCAAAGTCGAGCTGATTGAGAGCTTCGTAAACTGGCCCGACGATGCCAAGAGCATTGTTCGCTTTACGCGCAGGTATGGTCCTCTGGAGATTCCCGCAATTCCCGGTGATCCCTTCGAGTTCCATCTGGACGAATTCAAGGCTGCGCAAGAGCAATTCCGGAAGATTTGGAGGAACCCACGAAAGCACTCGGCCTTGGAGTTCCTGAGTCTAAAAGGGTCGCTCCGATTCCACAAAGGGTCAATCACCTACACCGCGCCGACTCTATACGCGTATTTGCATGCTGATCTGACTAGCAGCCCTGCCGAGCGCGTCAGAATCTGTAAGCGGGAAGAATGTCATCACCCGTACTTCATCGCGGGACACCTCAAACAGCAGTTTTGTAGTGATGAGTGCGCCGAAGAGGGCCAGCGATTATTGAAAAGGGAATGGTGGGAAAAGAACGGCCAATCTTGGCGAGCGAAGCGACGCAGGGAGATTACGGAAGGAGCCAAGAATGGCTCTAAAGAAGCGCGGTAGGGTTTGGCACACACATTTCTTTGTTGATGGCCAACGCTTTCGGCAATCGCTTGAAACCAGCGATTGGCGCGAGGCTCAGAGAAAAGAGAAGGAACTCATCGCGCAAGCGTCTCAAGGAAAACTTGCGCCTGTGAGTCAGCAGTTTTCCAAGCTGACCTTTGGGGAGGCAGCGAACAAGAATCTGGCCGAGCGTCTCGTTCGCCTTGCTCCGCGAAGCGTGCAGACTGAGCGCGAGCGACTGAAGCCGCTCTGTTCAGTGTTCGGACCAGTCAAGGTGCACCGCATCACGGTCGAGATGGTGCGGACTTACGCGGCAGATCGGAAGGCCGCCAACGTCGCGAATAAGACGATCAACTTGGAACTCGGAGTTCTGCGAGGCGTTATGAAACGCGCAAAGCTCTGGCATTACTTCTCAGATGAAATCAAGCCCCTGCCGGTTCACACCCAGATTGGCCGTGCAATGACACTGGATGAGAAGCTCCGCCTCGCCAGGACTGCTGGGATGAGGCCGGAGTGGCAGAACGCACGATGGGCTATGGTGCTTGCCCTCAACACCACCATGCGAGCCTGTGAGATCAAGGCGCTCAGGTGGTATGACATAGATTTTCTGACCGGCACCGTCACAATTCGGAGGAGCAAGACCGAGGCGGGGCAGCGCGTAATCCCGCTCAACGAAGACGCCTTAAGCGCGATGCGGGAGCTTTATCGTCGGGCTTCTGCGATAGGGGGCACGCACCCGGATCACTATGTCTTCCCCGCGTGTGAGAATGACCGCTTCGACCCGACGACTCCCCAGAAGAGCTGGCGTTCGGCATGGAGGAGTCTGCGAAAAGCTGCAGGGATCGCCGCGCTACGCTTCCACGACCTCCGGCATCACGCAATCACAGAGCTCGCCGAGTCTCAGGCCAGTGATGCGACCATCATGGCCATCGCTGGTCACGTCTCCCGGCAGATGCTGGAGCACTACTCCCACGTTCGTCTTGATCTCAAGCGGAAGGCACTGGACGGGATTGCGACTCGCAGGAGCAATTCGGAGGGCAAACCAGGCGGTTACGACACAAACCACGACACAACGCAGCCTTTGGCGAAAAGCGACTACGGCGTAAGCTACGGAAAAGATTGGTCGGGGAGAGAGGATTTGAACCTCCGACCCCCTGGTCCCGAATTCAGTAGAGTCAACAGCTAACTCATTGGTCTGGTATCGCTTACGAATCTTGAATGCAAGCTCAGTTGCGCCCATGCACCCAATCGGAGTTCAAGGACCCGCGTGTTCTCGTCCACGGCTCTCGGCCACAACTTATTGAGTTATGGAGATTACACGAGACTGAAAGTATGAACCGACAACGCGACATTGAACCGTAGTGGCAAGACGAAGATGACTGGCTCTGCACGGTGGAATTCTTGCCCAACAATGACCCCGAAGGCCGAGTGTTTGCCGAAGACATCGTCGGCTATCTGTTTGGCTACTTCGTCGACCGCGTTGATGCCGAAGTCCGCAGTTCTGAGAACTCTCGTTGACTTTCCTTCCGTACCCGGTAAACGACAGTTTTCCCCTGAATTTCCGCCCGTGACATTAGTCACCTGCAGACGGTCACACGTCTGTCACCCTTGGAGGACTGCTGTTGAGCCCAAACTGCGCTACTTTCGAAAAGCAAGCGCCGAAGCATACTGCGGACGGGGAAGAGTCCTGATTCCCCCTCTGCGTCAGATGCATCTTCCGGAAGTAGAGCGCGCCGAAACTGAGACGAGCGCGCACAACGTCTTGACGAATCCGCAGCCCACGATACGTCCCATCAGTATTCTTTCTCCCTTCGGAAAGCATTGGGATACTATCGGACCGGTGCGAAAAGGCAAAGAGGGTAAGTCGGGCGTGACTATGTGGGGGTTGCTGGTTCCTGCGGGATGAACTCGATGGTCGAGAGAGTCAGTGGGTGGCTTGACAGAATCGATCCCGGCGTCCAGCGCCGCGTCAAGGGCCTGCGACTGGTAACCGCATATGGCATTGCCGCGATGCTGGGCGCGCTTCTCTACAGCTCGTATCACATCTCGGGCGGCTCGTTTCTCAGTTACCTAGCCGCTGGCTTCGGCCTCTGGGCAAGCGTTTCAGAAGGTCAGGCAACTCGCTGGTTGTCTACTCGCGATCTTGTGATCCTGAATGCTGCCGCGGTGACGG
>Ga0187855_10002440_pt1 | contig 14081 bp, 11 predicted proteins | sample June2016WEW_8_10_2_FD_132969 | JGI IMG/M metagenome (GOLD analysis project Ga0187855, IMG submission 132969) | Peatland microbial communities from SPRUCE experiment site at the Marcell Experimental Forest, Minnesota, USA - June2016WEW_8_10 | ecosystem: Environmental > Terrestrial > Soil >...
ACTGGCCGACGTCAAAGAAATCGAGCAGGCCATGCAGGCCGACATCGAGCAGCTCACCTGGATGAGCCCCGAAACCAAAAAGCAGGCCCTCGCCAAGCTGCACGCCGTCGTCAATAAGATCGGCTATCCCGACAAATGGCGCGACTATAGCTCCATCCGCATCGATCGCGGCGATTTTGAGGGTAACGTGTACCGCGCCGCCGTTTTCGAAGGGCGCCGCCAGTTGGCCAAGATCGGCAAGCCTGTGGATCGCGGCGAGTGGGGCATGACGCCGCCGACGGTGAACGCCTACTACGATCCGCAAATGAACGACATCAACTTTCCGGCGGGCGTGCTGCAACCGCCGTTGTTCGATTCCAAGATGGACGACGCGCCGAATTACGGCGACACCGGCGGCACCATAGGCCACGAATTGACGCATGGCTTCGACGATGAGGGCCGCCAGTTCGACGCGCACGGCAACTTGCACGACTGGTGGACCGAGGCGGATGCGAAGGAGTTCCAGAAGCGCGCCGATTGCGTGGCCGATCAATACGCGCAGTACACCGTGGTGGACGATATCAAGATCAACAGCCGGCTGACGCTGGGCGAAGACGTGGCCGATCTGGGCGGGGAGTTTCTCGCCTACATGGCCTGGAAGGATGCCACCCGCGACCAGAAGCTAACTCCGATCGACGGCTTCACGCCGGAGCAGCGCTTCTTCATCGGATTCGCGGAGTGGGCCTGCGGAGACGAGCGCGCCGAGAGCAAACGCGTGCATGCCATCACGAATCCGCACTCGCCAGAGGAGTATCGTGTCAACGGCGTGGTAGTGAACATGCCCGAATTCGCCACGGCTTTTGGGTGCAAAGTGGGCCAGCCCATGGTGCGCGAGAAGCCCTGCCGGGTGTGGTAGCGCGCACGTAACACGATGCCGGATCCAAATCTCCGCATTCTGATCCTGAGTACGCCGAAGACAGGCAATACCTGGTTGCGGCATCTGCTGGGGGGCGTCTACCGGCTGCCGCAATTCTACCTGCCGCCGGATTTCGACTGTGCGGCGCTCGACGGAGCCGGCAACCGCTGGGTCACGCACTACCATACGCGCCCGAACCCGCAATTGTTGGCCTGGATTCGCGAGCATCGCCCGGTGGTGATCACCACGATCCGGCATCCCGGCGACGTCCTGATCTCGCTCTATCATCATCTGCATAACTTCCGCTCCGGGGAGCTCGACCCGGACTTCCTGCACCGCATGTTGTCGGCGGGTTTCGAACGGACGCACATGACCACCGACTCCAGCGGTCAGCCGTTCTCCGCAGACCTGGCGTGCTCGCTCGAATGGATGGCATACGAAGAAACGCACGTCGTGCGCTACGAGGATCTGCGGGCCGATACGGTGGGCACATTGCGCGCATTGACTGCGCGCATCTCACCCGCCACGGACGAGCGCATCGCAGCCGCCATCGAAATGTGCGATCTCGATCTGATGCGCAAAATGGCCGGGACATACGCCGGATTTTTCCGCGAAGGCGGCATCGGATCCTGGCGCGACAAACTGCCAGCGGAAACAGTGGACGCGTTGCGCAACACGGAGCCCTACGCGAGCCAACTGGGCGCGCTTGGTTACTCCATGGACCCGGCCGATCCGCTGGCCTCCCGGCAGATCCAACCGCGGCAGCGGCATCCCATGGCCACTCTTGAGCGCTTCGAAAATGGCGTGCCCGTTGTACCCATTCTGATTCAATGCTTCTTCTGGGCCCACGCGGAGCAACGCGCACATTGGGAAAGGCGACTCGCGGCAACCGGACCGTCGAGTTTTTATGAGTGGCTGAACCTGCCCTGCGTGCCGGCTGGGCGAGATCTCTACGAAGAACTGCCGCTTTCCAACCTGGCCGCATTCGTATACGACCAGCGGCCCGATGTCCGGCTGATTTACCCGGATCTGACTGCGAGCGACCGCTACAAATACGCGCAGTGGTTCCTACGCTGCGCGGAACCCGAATATGGTCTGGATCGCGCATTCGTCGATTCGCTGCGCGCCGGACTGTTGCGCTGGGCCAACAAGCCCTGCCCTACGGACGGGCGAGGTCTCTACGAAGGGCTTCCCGTCTCGAACCTCACCGCGTTCCTTTACGACCAATCGCCCGATGTGCAGATCGTTTATCCGGATCCGACTTCCAGAGACCGTTACGATTTCCGGCAGTGGTTCCTGCAATTTGCGAAGCGCAGATGCGGGTTGGATGCGTCACTCATCGATGCGGTGCGGGCGGGTCTGCTGCGATGGGCGAATGCCAGGACCCGCATCGATGATGCTGACGGCGGTGCAATGAGCAACTTCGTCCTGCACATCTGCCAGACCCGCACGAACGTGCTGGCCAACTTTCCGCATATCCGCGGCAGGGACCGGCGCGCGCTGGTCCGATCGGTAATCAAGGCTGCCCGGGCGCTCCAAATGGACCCGGAGTACGTGCGCCCTCTGGAAGAGAGCTTGGGCCGGCACTGGCTGCCCAGGCGAGTGTTGCGGCGCCTCAGGCTTTACGAGTAACTGAGCGGCGCCTGTCCGTTCTTTTCCTCTGCGGACATCTCGGCTGCCGTGAGCCTCCGCGGCCGTATATCGATCGGCTTCGGGCTCTCCAGCACGAAACCAAACGGGCTGGTCTCGAGATCTTCGAACTTGCGGGCAGTCACCAGTACACGCGCCTCCAAGGAGCCGGCCGCTTCGTTGTACGCTTCCACGGCGCGGTCCAGGCTCTTGCCCAGCCGATCCCAGTGGCCGCTCATGTAAGCTAACCGCTTGTAAAGTTCCTTGCCCAGCCGGCTGATCTCCGCGGCATTCTGCGCGATATTCTCCTGCCGCCAGCCGTACGCCACCGCCTTCAGCAGGGCGATCAACGTGGTGGGTGTCGCCAGGATGATCATCTGTCCGGCGCCGGTCTCGATCAGTGACGGATCGCTCTCGAGAGCCGCGCTGAAGAAGCTTTCGCCGGGCAGGAAGAGAACCACGAACTCAGGTGCGGGGTCGAACTGCTCCCAGTATTGTTTGCGGGCGAGGGTGGCCATGTGGGTGCGCACCTGGCGGGCGTGATCCAACAGGCGCGCGCGGCGGGTCTCGTCGTCGGGCGCTTCACTGGCGGCCAGATAGGCTTCCAGCGGCGCCTTGGCATCCACCACGATGTTCTTTCCGCCTGGCAGACGGACCACTAGATCGGGGCGCAGCCGCCCATCTTCGCTAACGGCCGTCGGCTGCGAGTAGAAATCGCAGTGTTCCAGCATGCCCGCCATCTCCACCACGCGCTTGAGCTGCATCTCGCCCCATCGGCCGCGTACGGCGGGTGAACGCAGGGCAGTCGCCAGCCTGCCGGTTTCCGAGCGCAGTTGCGCTTGTGTCTCCAGCAGCGCGCGGACCTGCTCGGCCAGCGACGCATAAGCGCCGGCGCGGGCGGTCTCCAGTTCCTGCATCTTGCTGTCCACCTTTTCGAGCGATTCGCGCACCGGCCCGATCAGGTTTTGAATGGCCTGCTGGCGCAGATCCAGATCGCCACGGGCCGCCTCCTGTGTGGTTTGCAGCGTGGCCTTGGCAAGCTCCAGGAATGCCTGGTTGTTGCTCTGGAGCGCGTCGGCCGATAGCGCCTTAAAGGTGTCCGCCAGCTTCTGCCGCGCGTCATCCATGGCGGCCTGCAGCTCGCGGTACTGCTGCTCACGATTCTGGAGCCGCTCGTTCAGGACGGCCTTCTCGGGCTCCCACTCCGCTTTGGCGCGCTCGTAAGCCTGCCGGGCCGAGGGCCGCAGGAAGGGCCATGCCAGCACCATCCCCAGCGCCAGTCCGAACAAAAAACATGCAACTAGCAGAATGTTTTGCATTCTGGCTGAATTATCGCATAGTGGGCAGGCCTCACACGAATAACTAAAGTAAAGTGGTGTCGATCAAGGCCAGGTATGCGGCGATCAAGCGGTAGCTATCGTAGTAGTCATCCACGCGAATCGCCCGAAAGCTATCTCGCGGGCTGTGCAGAATGGAGAGCGTCTCCTGGGTGACCGAATGAAAGGTGATACCGCGGATGTGCAACGGGACGAAGGACTCGGCATCGTCCCTGCCCACCTGCTCCACGTTAATCGACTGCAGCGGTAGATGCATGCCGGCGGAGGCCTGACGGGCCAGCGTGGCCAATTGCGGATCGGCGTGGCTGAGCCACACTGCGGTTGGCGACAGACCCAGACATTCGATATTCACCAGGGCGCTGATGTTGGCAGGCTGCCCGGATCGGATGCTTTTCACGTAGAAATGCGAACCGACCAGGCCTTCTTCCTCGCCGGAAAACCCGATAAATACGAACGTATGGCGGCGCGGCGTTTCGCGGAGACCTTCAAGCAGACTGGCTAACAGAGCAGCGCCGCTCCAGTCGTCCACTGTGCCGTCGCCGGCTTTGACGTAGTCGGTATGCGCGGAAACCAGGATGCGTGAATCCGTGGCGCCCGGCAAGCTGCAGATCACATTCGGGGCCTTCAGATGTTTGACCGGCTGCTCCTCCAGCCGCTCTGGCGCACAGCCGGTTTCTTCGAACAGCTTCTTCAGGGTTTGCTCGCGCTGCAGGTTGTCACGGGCGGCCTGACGCAGGCGCGAAATCACGACTTCTTTGGCAACCGGATGGAATGTACCCTGCTGGCCCGCTGCCGAGAGGACTGCTGCCAGCGCCACAACAAGTGACAGAGCCGGGCGCAGACCTGCACCTGTCCGTGGTCTACTCTTCGTGGTCGTCGTGCCCGGCCTCGCCGCCCGTGCCTCCGGTTGCCAGCGCGGCCATCTCGTCGCGAGTGTAGCTGCGGGGCTTCGGTTTGTTCTTATCCTTCTCGCCTGTGGCCGCAGTTTCCACCAGGAACTCCCGCGCGCCCGCGAGCTCATCTTCAAGGTTGAAGGCCGGAACCGCGCGCAGAGCCGGGACCTGTGCGACGCCATGCTCGTTGAGGATGCACTCCATCCCGTTGGAAAGAGCAAAGCGGATACGAAGATTCTTTTTGACCGTGACCTTGCGCAGGTCGGAAAGCTTCATCGCTCCGCTTCCGAGTAGTTTTCGTCCTGCTCCAGCAGAGCGCCGCTCGCGATTCGCTCCTGGCAGGAAACGCAGAACTTGGCCCAGGGCACCGCGTCCAGCCGTTTGACGGAAATGGGTTCCTCGCAGCCTTGGCAGGTGCCGTAAGTTCCCAGGTCGATGCGCCGCAGGGCGTCCTGCACTTCGCGCAAAAGCTTCATGTCCAGCATGTTCCGGTTGAGGAAAATCCATTCTTCGTGGCTTTGCTGGCTCAGATCGCCTTCGTCGTGCGGGTGCTCCTGGCGGGTGATCACCTGGGCAGCGTTCTGGGCGGACATGCTGCGCCGCAGTTCGTCCACCTTCCGCTCTAGTATCTTTCTATAAGTCTCGAATTTGCTTTTCACGCTACTTCTCGATTCCAGCCTGAATACAGCCGCAGAAGATATGACGCCCGAAGAACCCGAAAAGTTGCAAAGGCAAAACCAGTGAAGGAACGGACGCCGCGGAAGCGCGCCAACGCTGGGCTGCTCACTGCGCATGGATCCGGGTCTGCGGGCCGGGAGCCGGGCAGGTCCGATGTGCGGCAAAACACCGTACTGGGGCTGGATTTGGTACTTCGACGGCTGGCGCGTAGCTGCGGCTCGTAGTGCGGCCATTACGGGGCCTTTACGGGTGCGCGAGCGGACGGTACCCGCTGACGGCCGCGAACGCATCGTATATACCGCGCGATCTCTAGGACGGCGTCGGCTGGCGCACTGTGGATGTTCAGCCCGGTGTCGCTCGGGAGCGGCGATGGTACCGACTCATCGTGACCCGCCCGTTTTTGAACTAGCGGCAACCACCCGGCATTGTAAAATCACGGAAGAACATGCAACGCGTCGCAATAACCGGTGTAGGCCTGGTCACGCCTCTGGGGCTTTCCGCCGCGGAGAACGTGTCACGCAGTTGCCGGGGTGAATCCGGAATCGGGCGCGCCCAGGCGTTCGTCGTGGAAGGGCACGCGGCCCAGGCCCTGGCGACGGTGGCCGATTTCGACCTGGAGCCTTTCCTGCGCGTCCCCAAGAACATTAAATTCATGGGCCGCGCGGTGCAGTTCGCCATGCGGGCGGCGCGCGAAGCGATCGATCAAAGCGGGCTCGATCCGCGCAATATGGATGCCACGCGCGTGGGAATCCAGGTCGGCTCCGGCCAGACGGGCGTGGAGTACGACGACTTCTTCCCCTCGCTCCTCATGGCCTGGGACGCGGGCCGGGAGATGGATTACAAGTATCTGGGCGGCCTGCCCTCGCACCTCATCGATCGCTACATCTGCCTGCGGACGCTGGCCAACGGCGGCCTGGCGCTGCTCTCGACCGAGTTCGGCATCCGCGGTCCGAACGGCAACTTCACGCAGAAAGACACGGCTTCCGCCCTGGCTTTGAACGCCGCGTGGCTGGATTTGCTCGAGGGCCGCTGCGATGTCGCCGTCGCGGGAGGTTACGACTCGCTGGCCACGCCGGGCAATTTCCTGGCCTATGAACAGGCCGGATTGCTGTCGCACGCCGATCCCGCGGAGGCATACCGGCCGTTCGACGCGCAGGCGGACGGGCTGGTGCTGGGTGAAGGCGCGGGTTTTCTGGTGCTGGAGCGCTGGGAGCACGCCGAGGAACGCGGGGCCACCGTGCTGGGCGAATTTTTGGGTGCTGGCTTGGCGATGGGCTCCAGCACGAAATGGCGTCCGGCGTGGACCGAGGATGCCATCTGCCAGGCTGCGCGCCAAGCCACCGCAAACGCGCGCGCGGACTTCGTTGTTGCGGCCGGCTTGGGCGCGGCCGAAGAAGACCGTTGCGAGGCCGTGGCGCTGAGCGCTTTGGTGGGGAATGGCATCCCGGTGACTGCGTTGAAGAGCCAGACCGGTTACATGGGCGCCGGCACGGCAGCCGCGGAATTGGGTCTGGGGCTGTTGTGCGCGCGCCAAGGTTTCCTGCCGGCGATCGCCCGTCACCGCCTCGCCGATGCGGATTGCGCGCTCGACTTGGTGGCCGGCAACGCGCGCCATCTGGAGGACGCGCAGCAGCTTGGCTTATTCCTTTCCTGCTCCTGGGGAGGCGCGGTGGCGGCCTTGGCCGCACGCGCGATCCGCGCTTAATTAACGGATTCCCGCACTCCCGTCGCCTGATTCTTGGGGAACAGCCGAATCGGAACCTTCCGTGCGTTGGTTCATCCATTTTGGCCCCATCCCCGAAACCCGGTTTGTCCGCATCGGCGGTTCCGGTCGGCGAAAGGCCCGATCTAGGACAACCTCGCCTCCACCCGCGCGCCCACAATGCGTCAATAACTGCTTCTCTGGCTCGCCTTCAACCGGAACAAGGCTAGAGCCAACGGCTCACACCGAGGGCGTGCGCCCCGTCACTTCGCGACGTCCAGCCGCAGATTGTCCGAACTACCCGGCGCCACCCGCGCTTTCTTCGCGCTCCCCAGGTAGGGCCGGATCGCCGCGGGGTTGGCGTACTCCAGATCGGCCCCGTCCTCCACGGCGAACAGCGCGTATTCCCCGGGCGCCAATCCGCGAAATTCGTAGCTGCCGTCACTATTACTCGGCATGGCACGATTGCCTGGAGTCAGTACCACCAGCGCGCCTGGAAGAGGCTGCCCGTCGCGATTGACCGTGCCGGAAATGCGGGCGCCTTTGGCGGCGGACAAATTGAGCCGCACAGCGGCGCCGGCCGGGATATCCAGCATCTCGCCTTCCCGGCGGCCGCCTTCCGCAAACCAGCTCCTCAGGTAGAACTCGTCTGCGCCGCTGAGCCCGATACGATAGCGCCCGGGAGGAATCGCCGGAATTGAGAATCGCGCGCCGCTGTCCAACGCCAGCGGCTGGCTGCGTCCAGACTCGCCGTACAGCCGGACCGTGAGTTGCGCTGGCGGGCTCTCTCCATTCTCCAGCACGACCGTCCCGCTCAGTGAAGGCGCCTCGTGCAGGGACACACTGACATCCATATCGGCCGCGGCTACGTCGAACTCGTCTGTGCCATACCAGGTATGGCTCCCGTCCGTCGTCTCTGCCCGGAGCGTATAGTGCCCCGGCAGAACGTCCCAGAGATTGTACAGGTCTCCTGTCTCGCTCCCCTCGCGGACGTGCACGGGATTCCCTGGAAGACCTGCGGTCGTCAGCGTGTATTGTTTCGTGAGGCTCTCGCCCTGTTCGCAGTGAACGTACACCGATACCGCGGGAACCGGGAGCACCGTGAAGTTCGCGGTGGCCTCCTGGCCTGCCTTGAGGATCAAAGGCTCCGCCGCCCCGGGATCGCCGACATTCGGATGATATCGGATAGCGTATCCGGTATGGGTCATGCTGCGGGGTGCGGAGTCTCCCAGCATTTCATTGAACTTGGCGTACCAGGGAACACCAGATACGATCAGGTAATAGCTCCCCGCCGGGAGACCGGAGAATCGATATCCGCCGGTGTCATCGGTCCGCTTGGAGGCGGCTTCGATCAGGGAGCGGTGTCCGTCGATAAGGCGGGAGACAAGCAGTTCGACTAGCGCAAGTGTGACCGGTTCGCCGGCGTCATCCACCACTTTCCCCGAAATGACGGCGGGCTGCGACAGTCGCAACACGATGTTATCCGTATTCTGGCCAGGGCCGGCGACGACCATGCCGGTCGAGTTCCCGGCTAACAGCCCGCGCCGCTGACCGGACAGTTCGTACTTGCCTTGCGGCAGTCCTTTGAAAGCAAAGCGCCCGTCGTCTCCGCTGACCGCGGACAACCGCTGGTCGCGGCGCTCGACGGACGCGAGGGTCACGCGGGCGCCCGCGACCGGCTGGCCGCTCGCGGCGTTCAGTACCACGCCCGCGATTCCGTAAGCGCCAGCGGCCTGTGCTCCGGCGGCCGGCAGCGCCGCCATTAGGCCGCCGACCAACAGGGCAATCATTGCGTTTCTCCGGCCGCAATTCTGACGGTGATGCTTTGGCGATCGCGCTCGCCAACATGAACGCTTACGGCCCGGCCGGCCCAGGCTTGACGGACGTCCGGATTGGCGTACTCGAATGCCTCGGCGGCGCCGGTCCACGCGTAAGCCTGATAGTCCCCTGGAGCGACTCCGGACAAGACGATCTTCGAGCTTAGACGCGCGAACCGGCTACGGAGTTCATTGCCGGAGGCGGGCAGCAGAACGACCCACGCGGGTCCCGGATCGCTCTCGGCGGATGCCGTCACATCCACCGTTCCGCCATCCAAAGCCAGCATCGCCTCGATCGGCGGCGGGGCCGCGCCGGGTGCAATCCTCAACTCGCCGCTCGCCAGTAGATCCGTCTCCCCCATACGGGCTGCGGCAATGTAGCCGTTGGCACAGTCCATGCCTACCCGGTAGCGGCCCGGCAGGACATCTTCGATTGCGAACTCCCCGGATGGTTCGGTGGAGGCTTCCAGGGGGTCTTCGGCGGAAATCCAGTCCTCCGCGGGCGAGAGCTTGATCGCGCAATTTGGCGATGACGGCGACGCGGGCTCGGAGGATGCCGCCACGCGCACGATGCCTCTCACAACCACGCTACCCGCCATCGGCACGACCACGGCCTTCACATCCGCACTGGCCGGCAGCGCCAGCTCGCCTCTCTTGCGCTCGCGGCCTTCTCCCTGGGTAGCGCGGAGGGTATAACTGCCTGGCGCTACAGAGTCGACCTGGAACGCGCCTGTGGCGGTGTCCAGGGTGACGGGTGCACCGCTGGGTTCTCCGCCCGCCCCGAGTAATTCAATCTTCGTCGGGAGAAGAGGCGAAAAGCCGGCGATCGCGCCGCGAATCCGGTATGCGGTGCGGAGGCTGACGGAAAAATCCGCCTGTAAGTCGCGTCCCGGCTCGACCGTTACGGGGGAGGCAGACGCCAGTTCGGTGGCTCCGCCGTAATAGACCGGAGCGAAAGCCTCGTTCGCGTCCGGATCCGGCGCGGCGCCTTCCCATCCCGCGGCCCTCAGAAAGTAGGGGCCAGCGGTAACGTCCGCTAAACGATACTCGCCGCGATCGTCCGTGGCGACGACGAACTCTGCCCGCACCTTGCGGCGGCCGTCCGCTACCAGGGTCGAGAGCAATTGGACCAGAGCGCTTTGCACAGGTTCGCCGGCCTCGTCCACCACCTTGCCTGTGACGACCGACAGAGGTTGAAGCCGGAGAATCAAGTCTTCGCGCGACGGACCGACCACCACGCGGGAACCGCTCGCCACGAAACCCGGCTTTTCGCCGTTGGCATAATATGCTCCGGCGGGCAGTTGACAGAAGCGGAACGTTCCGGCGGCGTCGGTAAGCGCGGCCGATTGGGGGATGGTAACCGCGGCCCGGCGCAACGGCTCGCCGGTAACGGCATTCAGCACCGTGCCGGCAACGCAAAATTCCGGCTCGTCGGCGAGCGATGGGGCGGCGAACATAACGACCGCGACGGCGAACCACACCCGCCGCACTGCCGGATGGGAGGGCATACCTAAGATTATAGAGGCGAACTAAGTTCGCCGACGCGGGCTAAAGCCCCGCCCTAAAGTCCCGGCCCAGCTAAAGCCCGCCCTCTATTAAAACCGCAACACTAGTTGGAAGCGGTACCGCTGAGGCCCAAAACCGACTTACCGAGGATAGACGCGGTATACGACACCTGGCTCCCCGCACCACCCGCCTTTGTGGCCGCGGTGAGGGTCTGCGGAGAAGGCGTGAATTTCCGGGGGTGCTTGGTCACCGCAGCGGTGAAGCTGCCCTTGGCCAGCGACGCAGTGCCCACCACGGTTGACTTGACGCCGTCAGCGCTAATCGGGGCGGTAATGACGATGTTATCCGGGCCTGCGGGCGGGAAGGTATACTTCAATGTCGCGGCCCCGGTGGTCCCGTAAACCGTGCCGCCGATATTTACCGTAATGGCGCCAACCGGCAGTGTGTAAGTCGCTGAGGTTTTCGTCGTGCTCGTGGGTACCGCCGTGGTGCTCACCACTGCGGTTAGAATTCCACTTTGCCCATTCGCGCCCAGTGGATCCGATCCCGACAACACGGGGCCCAGCGTACCGCTGATCGTGTAGGTGATGTTCGCCGCCATCAGCGGGCAAAGCGCTAACAGAGGCACAGCGACAGACAACAACAGTGACCTTCTTCGTAGGTACATTCGATTTCTCCCTCTCTCTGATTGGTTGCGGGTGATCCGCGGCTATTGAGTCTACTTGGTATTGGGCAGGAAAGCAAGAGCAGAAAAGACCTAAATCGGTACTGCACACGAGTCAGGCCTTGAACTGAGCGATCCGGATAATTCTGAGCCGCCGTGACGCCTTGGCCGCGCTCGCGATCCGGGCTTTTGCGGAATCCCGGCCCTTCATTTACACGGAGGGGAAAGGCACTGCTTAAGAGACGATTTCTGTTGTCCGGAACCATTTTGGATCGCGGGGCTCGTAGTTCGGCCCCAGAAGAGCTGCCGGACGAAGACTCGGCTCAATAAGGGGCGCGCCGCGATCCGGGGTTAACCGGGGCCGCAGCAGACGAAGTTCCACTGGGTGATCACGCGGGTTTCGCGCTCATATCCCAGAATGCCGATCGACGCCGGCTCGAGCGCGAAGAGTCTGCCGTCGTCGGGAGGCAGTCCCAGCCAGCAGGCTGTCAGCACACGTAAGAGGTGGCCGTGCGCGAACAAGGCAACATCGGCGGGCTGCCCATCGGGCACAGCGGCCGCCGCGGCCAGCGCGCGCTCGATCACCTGCCGCGCGCGCGCGGCTACCTGCTGGATGGTTTCGCCCTGCGGCACCTGCCCCGTCCAGATGGTCCAGTCCGGCACGTTTTTGCGGATCTCGGCGCTGGTGTGCCCTTCGTAGGCGCCGTAGTCCCATTCCCTCAGATTGGAATCGATCTGGGCCACGTCGCCGTAACCCGCCAACCGGCAAGTTTCGCGCGCGCGGCCGAGCGGGCTGGTCAGCACGAGGGCGAAAGGCCGTCCGGCCAGGCAACGGCCGATTTCCGCGGCTTGCCGCTCGCCGGCCGGTGTGAGAGGGATATCCGTGCGCCCGGTGTGCGCCCCCGAGAGGGTCCAGGCGGTCTCGCCATGACGCATCAGCCAGATTTCCGGACGGGAATCGATCGAGGGCATGATAAAGGATACCCGATAGAGCGAAAATGGGGAACATGTCCCTCGACCCAAACGCGGGCAAACCCGCGCAACCTTCGATGCTGGTTAACGTCCCCCGCCTGATCACGGCCTACTACACTGGCCGGCCCGACCCCGCCGTGCGCGCTCAGCGTGTCGCGTTCGGAACATCCGGGCACCGGGGCTCGTCGTTCGAGCTGTCGTTCAACGAGGCTCACATCCTGGCGATCACGCAAGCGATCTGCGAGTACCGCGAACAGCAGCAAACCACCGGGCCGCTGTTCCTGGCCATGGACACGCATGCGCTATCCGACCCCGCCTGGGCCAGCGCACTGGAGGTGCTGGCGGCCAACCGCGTGGACGTGATGATCGACAGCGCGGGCGGCTATACCCCGACTCCGGCGCTATCGCACGCGATCCTGACGTATAACCGCGGGCGGACGAACGGCTGGGCCGACGGCATTGTGATCACGCCCTCGCACAATCCGCCGGAAGACGGCGGCTTCAAATACAATCCGCCGAACGGAGGCCCCGCGGACACCGGAGCTACGCGCTGGATCGAAGACCGGGCCAACGCGTTCCTGGAGGGCGGACTGCGCCAGATCCTGCGGATGCCTTACGAGGGCGCTTTGCGGGTGTCGACAACACACCGGTACGATTATGTTTCGGCGTACGTGAACGACCTGGATAGCGTGCTGGATATGGAGGCCATCCGCGGCGCGAAGCTCAACATCGGGGCGGATCCGCTGGGCGGCGCCGGGGTAGCCTACTGGGGCCGCATCAGCGAGCGCTACGGCGTGCCGCTCACGGTGTTGAACGACGACGTGGACCCCACCTTCCGCTTCATGTCCGTCGATTGGGACGGCAAGATCCGCATGGACTGCTCCTCGCCCTACGCCATGGCGGGACTGATCGCGCTGAAGGACCGTTTCGATGTGGCCTTTGGCTGCGACACCGACCACGACCGGCACGGCGTGGTAACGCGCAGCGCGGGTCTGCTGAATCCGAATCATTACTTGGCGGTGGCGATCTCGTTCCTGTTCCAAAACCGGCCCGGCTGGCCGGCGCACGCGGCCGTGGGCAAGACGCTGGTATCGAGCAGCATGATCGACCGCGTGGCGGCCAGCCTGAAGATCAAGCTGGTCGAAGTGCCGGTGGGATTCAAGTGGATGGTGGATGGGCTGGTGAACGGCACGTTTGGCTTTGGCGGCGAAGAGAGCGCCGGCGCGTCGTTCCTGCGGCGCGACGGCACGGTGTGGACCACCGACAAAGACGGCATCATAATGGGCCTGCTGGCCGCCGAGATCCTGGCGCGCAGCGGCCGCGATCCCGGGGAGTGGTACCGGGAACTGACAAGCCGGTTCGGCGAGCCGGTCTATGAGCGTATCGATGCGCCGGCCACGCCCGAGCAGAAGGAGATCTTGCAGAAGCTCTCGCCGGCGCAGTTGCATGCCGCCGAATTCGCAGGCGAGAAGATCGAAGCCATGCTCACCACCGCGCCCGGCAACGGCGCGCCCATTGGGGGGCTGAAAGTGGTCACTGCGAACGGGTGGTTCGCGGCGCGCCCGTCCGGTACGGAAAGCGTCTACAAACTATATGCGGAAAGCTTCCTCGGCGAGAGCCATCTGCGGAGGATACAGAAGGAAGCACGGGAGCTGATCGCGCAGGCGTTTGCCAGTGCCGCGGCGGGCGCGGGGACGTAACTGGGCGCCCGATGTTATCCGCCGCACGCCCCTGCAAACGTAATCAGCCATGATGAGTTGCCTCCGGGGACCTGGATTTCTGGGACACCGTTATGGATCAGAAGCTGCGTACCCGTAAGATTCCACCTACCGAACAATGCATCGCCATACTGTGGGGCGTGCTCGGGAGCATCAGGGTCGTTGAAGCGTGTCAATTGCTGGACGCCTGTTCCGTCTGCGTTCATAATGAAGAGCTCGTTGTGTAGATAGTGGCGGTATTGAGTCCAACGAAGCGTGCCGTACTGGGGG
>Ga0187855_10002442_pt1 | contig 14070 bp, 17 predicted proteins | sample June2016WEW_8_10_2_FD_132969 | JGI IMG/M metagenome (GOLD analysis project Ga0187855, IMG submission 132969) | Peatland microbial communities from SPRUCE experiment site at the Marcell Experimental Forest, Minnesota, USA - June2016WEW_8_10 | ecosystem: Environmental > Terrestrial > Soil >...
ATCTGTCAATACCACGGGCTCGGGTGCCTTGGGTCCGACAGGTGTTGTGATTGTCACATGGGGACCACGCTGGCCTGCTGCGGCGGCTTCCTGCTGCTGTTGACGCCTGATAGCACCCGGTGTGACAATTTCATCCACGTAAGGGGCGTCCTTTGCCGCAAGGTTATCCGTGGCAATCGGTCCCTCTACCGGAGGTCTGGCGCGTTTGATGATTCCCCTAGCCTCGGCCTCGGCCACGCTCATTGCCCGCACGGCTGGATTGATGCCCGTTGGCGTGACGCCAACAGCATCGGGCTTCCTCAGGGGAGCGGCTGGGCCGCCTGTGAATCCAATGCCACGGGTCCTGTCCTCCGTAACCCCAGGTAAGCCGTGGGGCTTGGGTGGCATTATGCCCCCAGGTGTGCGGTCGGAAATCAGTATATTCGAGGGTGCACGCTGCACCTGTTGCACGGGACTGATGGCTCTCGGCTGCGGGGTGGGCTGGGGCACCCAAGGGGAAGCGGTTATCCCGACACCCTTGCCGCCTGTGGTATTGATGAGCACCAAGGGTGTGGGGTCGCCCATCTGCTTTGTGAGTCCGCCGGGCTGCAGAAACCCGTCCAGCCTCGGATCGTTGATGTTCCTGCCCCACGTCCAGCCACCCTTTCCATCCGATATGCGTTCACGGATGTATTCACCCTTCACGAGGGTGACGTTAAGCGCCAACGCATTGGAATTTATCGTCAACGGATAGGGATTGCCGTTGAGATATCCTGTGGTGTTGGTCGTCGGCACTACGGCAGGTGCGGGTGTTGGTGCAATCTTCTTCGTTGGCATGGGCTAATAGAACAGGGAAAGGTTAGGCTCGTTTGTCCCCGTGCATCATGGGTCTTTTTTCATTGTAAGCCATCTTCTCCAAAATTGTGTCTGCCAATGGAAGATTGTAGGCTCCAGCGTAATCCAATATCCGGATCACAGTGTCGGCCAGTTCAGCTACCTCCATGGAACGGTGGGGGAGATGATCATCCTGCAAATCTTTTCTGACGCCCTCCAAGCACTCCGATAGTTCGGAATGCATGAGGGCAATTCTCGAAAGCTTGAACAGCACCCCGTCAGAATCTGGCACAGTCCAAAATCCATGTGCCTTTGAGTTGTTGTACGCAAGGTAAGCGGCGTGGTTGAAACACCGTATGAAATCATCATCGAATTCGCCCTCATAGAGTGACATAAAACGTGTGCTTTCCATCGGTAAGGGTATATCGTATTCCAGTGTCAGTAACCTCTGATCCTGTGACATTTAATTCAGAATAATTTAGCGTGTCACGCGTCCAACGGAGCCTCAATTCCTCCAGATTATGCCGGATGTCGCGAAGTATGTCCACGACACAAAGGCCAATGACCAGCACCTCGAAAAAGATGACGAACCAAGGGAGCATCAATTTCAGCGCAGGGTCCATATCAGGTTGATACAGCCGTCTAGAACTCTGGCAGTCTGCGGGATGGAGACAACAGCGTTTACAATATCCACGGACATGGGTGGGAAGAGTGGCTCTATCTCTCCATCACGCAACTCCGGACGCGTGGGGTCAAGCCAGACACCGATGTGCAGGCCGTTCGGCATGCACACACGCACATACGGGTGAAGAAACATGGCTTCGTCGGGCTTGAAATACTTGAAATCCGGATTGTCGATGGGCTGGCGCTTTATCGCCCTGCCGCTGAGGATGATCGACTCGCAATTGTGCTCGTTCCGGATGACGTTGTAACCCACGCGATCCTCAAGTGATTCGAGTTGTATCATCGGAAGTCCAATGCCTCTAAGAACCAGGGCGGGATGTCGGCCTTGGTGTCGCTCAGCATGCGGCTGATATCCGAGTCCAAGGCGTAGGTGATGCAGGAGTCGTCCTTGGCCCGCATGCCCCTGCCACAGGTCTGGATGAAGCTCTTCAGGGTTTCCATCCTGTACCACTCCCTGTCGCGTTTCATCCGCGCCTTGACCACCTCATCCCCCATGCTGGCAAACTGGCACTTGAGCACGATCTGCCACCGGCACAGGTCATAGGCGAAATCGAATCCCTCGAACAGGCTTGGGCTGATGAGAATGCTGCCCTCGGTTATCGCATGGTGTTCCAGGGCTGCCTCGCGGTCGTTCACGTTGTCCGGATAGGTGACACGGGCGGCCATTCCCGCGCCGCGCAGGGCATCGGCCACCGCATTGGCGAAGGCGTAGGAATGGGTGTGGATGACACCCCTTTCGGGCTGCTGTTGCGCTATCTTGATCACCACGTTCAGCACCTTCGGGAGATTTTCCTCACGGTTTGACTTGGACAGGCTCCCTGCGTTGAGAATGTGGATGGGCCTGCGCTCCTTGTCGAAATCGCTCGACACACGGTAATGGGCAACCAAGGCGGGGTCCAAGTCGAGCTGCCTGCAGAACACGTCCTTCCTGCCTATGAAAGCGCTCATGAATACGCGTTTCGGAAAACGATCAAAATAATCGTGAAAATAGGGACCCACGTCTATCGGCTTGCACAGGATGGTGAGATTATTGGTGTTGTCATTCCTGTCGTGCCAATACACCCAGCCCTCTGGATTGGATCTCAGCCGCTGGTAGGCCACGCTCACGCGCTCGTACTCCTGCTTGGCATTGTTGGCGGCAATGGCGTCCTCCACCGAGGATTCACCGTCTGAGGCCAGTTCCGCCATCACTAGGACACGTTCGTGCACATCGGGGAGATAGCGCTCCCCAAGCCAGTCGATGAAGTCTGCTCGGTTTTTGCTGAGACATGTAAGTTCCTCGGCCAGTTTTGGGTCGGTGTGCTCCAGTGTCTCCTCACTTATCTCAATGCCCACCAAGGAGGTTAAGGTTTTCTCCAAATTGTGCGCCTCATCGAGCACGAGCATCTTTCTTGGCAGCATGCTTTTCACATAGGCGGCATCGGTGAGGAAATAGGCGTAATTGGTGACACCGAGTGCGCTGGCAAGAAATCTCTCCTTGGCATTCCGATACGGGCAGGTTCCCGCTTTCCTTGCCTTGCATGGTTTCAGGGCGAGCCCGCAAAATTTGTAACTGGGACACGCGTACTCTATGGCGCTCTTGATCAATTCCGCGCTGAAACCGCCTGTCCCAAAACGCCCTAGGTCATTCGCAATCTGATCCTGCAGCGCTTTCTGCACCACCAGAATGTAGCCGCCAGGCTGCATCAGGGGATCGACGGAGGGCGTGCTCATCCACCGGCAGAGCGTGGCTCCCACGGCTGTTTTCCCGAATCCCGTGGGTGCCTCCACGATTACGTCCTGATAGCCGTCGTCGAGGGCGTTCTCTATGAATTCCAAAGCCTCCACCTGTGGCGCACGGGGCGTAGGCAGCGGGAAATAATCAATGGCAGCCATAATCTGTTTACAGCACGAGTTCTCTGAAGAACTGTGCACTGCCCGTAGTTACCAATATGAGCGACCTGTTCAAGCTGCTGTTCGAAGATCTTCCAGAACCCGATGATGAGGTCATGCGGATTCTGGAGGCTGCTGAAAGGGTGGAAAAGCTGGAGGTTAAGAAAAAGCCCCTGAAGGACGCTCTGGATGACTTGCACATCGAGGATGTGGAACTCCAAGCCACTCCTGACGGCATGCTTGCGACATGGAACAGCGATGCCTCCTTCCATGCCGACACCAAGCGCCTAGGCCTTCCCGGGGTTATCACCCAGTTGGCGGGTCATGGCTGGGTGCCTGTATGCGGTGGAGACACGCGCCCCGGTGACGAGTCCCCGAGCTATACCTGGAAGTTCCTTGAGGTGGACGATGTGCCATATTCCACGGCGGATGTGGGCAATTCCTCCGAGGATGATGCTGTCACCGCCGCCAAGTTCAACGGGTTTGCCGCCCAAGACCAGAAGGTGACACAGCCGCCCATGCAGGGCAATGCTCGCGGACTGGAGAAGGGCAAGAAGAAGGATGAGTCCGTGGTTCCCGAGGAAAAGCCCTTCGACACGGTGAGTTTCGTGATGGCTTTCGAGGATGGAAGCCTTCCAGAGGACGAGGTTGTCGCGGGTTTCCAGCATCTGATTGACAATGGCACCGTGTGGCAATTGCAGGGTACCTATGGTCGTACGGCTGCCAATCTCATCCGGCAGGGATTGTGCACTGACACCCACCACGTGCTGGGAAGGGGACGTTCGCCTCAGTCAATGGGCGATGCTGACGATGCGAGAGTGGTTCCAGAGGAGTCTGTACGCCGATCAGGAGTTGCTGACAACGCTGAGGGGCAATTTGGCCCGCGTCGTAAGACTCGGATTGCCACATGAATGACTTTTACTGGGAAACCGTAGCATGGCATGAGGCTCGCCGGGTGGAGACACCACCCATCCTTGAGGCTTTCCGCGGCACAGATGTGGTAGGCTGGTGGGGCACGATCGAGCGCCAGCTTGTGGACATGGTAAACCGGTTCGAAACCACCCGCGATTTCGACAGCAAGGCCAAGGCGCAGGAGGCGCTCGACATCTGGCGACAAAACCAGATCACCGGCAGCATCAACGTGGAGACGATCAAGGCGCTGGAATCAGGGATGCGCATGCTCGCCGTGGACAAGTGGAACCAGAGCAACTATTTTGCATCCCTCCGCGACAATCTGCGCAAGCTTATCGCCGGTCAGGAGGAATTGCCCCCGATGCCGGATGAGACAGGCGGAATGGGCAAACCCGGCGGAGGAGGCGGCCCGAGGATGCCGAACAAGCCCATAGAGGGCGGCCCTGAGGAGAATCCTGAGGAGGGTGGCCCAGAGCCAAGTCAGGATTTCGGCCCAGAGAAGGAACCAGGCGGAAACGTCGATCAGGAAGGTAAACCCGTTGAGGAGCCCGAGGCAATGCCCCGATAGTTACACCATGAGCAAAGTTTCACCCAGTATCGCCGTCCTCCTAGGGGAGGCTTCCCTGAAGGAAGTGTCGCACGCCACCGTTGAACTCAAGCTGACAGGCACGTCAGCCGAGGTGCAACGTGCGGTGAAACACATTGCGGGCAAGAAGGGCCGTGCCAAGCTTGTGAAGATGGCGAAGAAAGAGGTGAAGGAACCCGAGCCAGAGCCCGATGTTGCGGAAGACGGCAGCGGACCCGAGGAGCGTGGCCCGCAGGACGAAAATACTCCACAGGCATTTGCTAACCGCTTGCTCGATGGCGATGATTCGTGATTACGCCAAAACAATTTGTTGACCGCCTCATCGAGGATTGGAACAGCAAGCCAGGCTCGGACGATGAATCGGAGGAAATCGGAGACGATGTCACTGTAGTCAGCGACGGCCAAGCCTTCAGCGGCAAGGTGGCTGAGAAGGACCCAAGGGACCCGAGGGGCGAGGTGAAGGTGAGCTTCAGGGGTCCGCGCCCGCCCAAGGACAAATTCAAGCCCGACGAACTGCGTCATGACGATCCAAAGGGAAAGTCCACGCAGATGCGTGCAATAAACCCGCTCCCGCCTGTTTCCAGTCGGCAGGGACGTGGTCCAGGAAGCTTCCTTTAGACCTGAGCTAGGTGGGCTGTGTCAACACGCCCGTCACCACCGGTAGCTGCAGGAATTTGACCGAGTGGTGTTTCTGCAGGCGCAGGCACAGGCGTTGGCGCTGGCGCTGGGTGAAACTGCAGAGGAGCGATATCCACATGCTTAGATGGCTTGATCATTGGAAGGATCGGCTCCTTCACCTCGATGAAATAGTGGCCGTCGATCAGCTTCCGCTTGTGATAGCTGAAAAGCCACGGGATAGGCTGGATCGTCTTTATCTTGGTAGCCAGTTCCCTGAGCAGTTCCGACCGTTCGATCCTGCCGTGCGCCTTGATCGTTTCCACAATGATGCGGGGCTGCGGTGGCAGGGGCAGAGATGCCCTGCGGACTCTGTTGATCAATTTGATGACCGCCTTGAGATTTTTCACCCCCAGTTCGACGGGTAGGGCATCTATCCTCTCATTCAGTTCCTTGGGAGTTTCTGCAACAGCCACGTAGTAGGTCACTCGCCTGACATAACGCCTTGCTGGCTTGGTTTTGTTTCTACGGATTTTCATACGTTTGGATTTTGTAGGCAGAGTAGTTACCACAAAGATGCACGTTTGTAAACAGCCAATTCATTTTTGTGTTTACATCATACCCTGTAAGTGTATGGTAACTCACCATGAGCGCTAAGAACACCATCATAGTGATCAAGGGACCATCTGGGCATGAATATGTTGCAACAGTTGGGCGTACGGCTGTCATCACGTCCAAGCTGGACGAGGCTCTTCCCATGTCAAAGGAGGAGGCCGAGAGGATGTGCAAGAATCTCGACCGTCCGGCAGAAGCGCATGACCTTGACTGGTATCGGGTAGAGGTTGGTCGGACCCGCGATGTCAACGTGCGCTTGGAGAATGAACTCTCCAGCGTGCTTGAGTAATACTACTTAGGCTGCGTCGAGTTCGAGTATGGAGTCCCCCGAGCCTGTGGCTGGGGCGTAACCCTCCATTGTCACGGTGCTTCCGACACTGACATTGTTCTGCGGATTGGTTGTGGAATACTGCCCGCCCGGCAGGTTGAAATTCCAAGCAAAGGGTGCGGCGAGATAAACTCTCGGGTTGGAGACGGACTGGTAGAAGGACATGTTGACGATGGACCCTCCGGAAAGGGTGGTCGTCTGCAACTGCATGGCATATCCTGCAGGCGGCGCAATGCCGGTGCCAATGCAGGTGGCCCTGATCGAACAGTTGACGAAGTAGGCGGCTCCGGACACGGACACGGTGCCAGTGACCACCAAGCTGCCCGTGTAGGTGCAGACAACGGTGTAGCTGGTCTGGGTGAGGGTGGTGGGCACAACCCATGAATTCGACAGGACGGTTTCACCACCCTTGCTGGCACCTGTCACCACCACACCCCCGCTGGAGTTGTAGGCGGTGTAGCTGACCCCAGGTGGGAATGTGCCTGTCGAGGGTGTGAGCTGGAAATTGGCCGTGCTCGAACTGGAACTGGTGTTGTTCAGGATGAAGCCGAAGATAACATTGCCGCCAAGGTTGCTCTGGGTGATCGACGTTGTGCCCGGAATTGCCTGCTGTCCTTGGGTGCTTCCTGTGTAGGTGTAGTCCTGCAGCGTGGTGGTGCCGCCTCCCAGCAGGGCAACGCCGTTGAAACTCGTCCAGCTTGCCTCGTAGGGCGATGCAGTGACGGTGAGGGTGGCCGCATTGGAGGTGGCGCTTCCAGATCCGTTTGTCACCGTGCAGGTGTAGGAACCGGCAGCCGAAAGGCCGACATTGCCTATGCTGTACGTGGCTGCGGTGGCGCTGCCGATGGCCACACTGTTAAGATACCACTGGTAGGCGAGGGGGGCTGTCCCCGTGGCTGTGATGCTGAAACTCACCGAATTTCCAACGGTGACGGACTGACTGAGGGGCTGGGTGACGATGGTGGGAGAGCCGGTGACGGTGAGGAGGGCTCCCAGAGAGCCTGTGGTACCGCCAGATCCCGTGACATTCACCGTGTAGGTGCCGCCATTGGAGGCGGCCACGCTGGCGATGGTGTAGGTGCTGGAATTGGCTCCGCTGATGGAGACACCGTTGAAAAACCACTGATAGGTGAGGGAACCCGCGCCCGTGGCCACGACAGTGAAGGTTGCGCCCGAACTTGGTGCCACTGTCTGGCTGGCAGGCTGGGTTATGATCTGCGGCGGTGCTATCGCAGGTGCCGCCTGCGAGGCAATTGGGCCAATTATCACCCAAGTGCTGCCATTCCAGAGGTTAAGCTGTTGGGTGGTTGTGTTCCAAAAGAGGTAGGGGAAAGAGGGATTGACGAATGCCGCCATGGTGCCCGCCGAGCCCGCTGAGAAGGGCAGCACCACACCCCCTATCGTTATCCAGACGGAGCTGTTCCACACCACTACTGTGTTGAGCGTGGTGTCCGAATAGACAAATCCGTCAACGGGATTGACGGGACGCTGCGCACTCGGTCCATAACCAAACGGAATGTTGGTCTGGACCGGTTCTTGGGTCTGTAGGAACGAACTGGCGGGTGCGGTCACGGAAAATTAAGGGGGTGGCAGGCCTTCCTCTTCCTCTTCTGCACGAACATCATTGGTTGCAACTGCCTCGCGCTCCCCACCTCCGAATAGACCCTCGTCGCCACCACCACCCTCTTCGTCACCTAAACCCTCTTCTGGAGCCGAGGCGGCGTCCGCTGCCGCACCGGCAGGAAGCACCTTTTCGTCCCCTGTCTCAGGCTCCTCCACAGAGGCAGCCCCAGCGCCACCACCGCCAGCCTCGCCTTCCAAGCCTGGTTCCTTTTCGTCATCCTCACCTGGAAGTGGAAGGCGCTTGAAATACCATTCCAGATTGGCACGGATTTCATCCACGAGAGCCCCGCTCCCTTGGGCGGCGAGCGCATAGAAAGCCTTCAGTTCACCGAATGAGCATTCGATGGTGTAGTTGTTGAAAGTCTCGGACTTCTTTTTGACAATCACGGTGGGAGGTTGGTTCACCTAACTACTGTGTTCCTGGCATCGTTGCACCCAAGATAGGAACGCATGAATGCTCTTTTTACCTTTGGCCCAGTTGCACCAGCGACAACATGGCACGCAATTGTCGGGTTCATATCCCAGTGAATTGTTGAGTCGGTCGATACCGTTGATCCGTAAAGGAAGCAGTGTTTTTCTACTGCAATGACGCATCTGTCTGCTGGGTGCCTCTCCACAATAATAACACGCAGATGTGGCTAACGATTCTATAGAGCACGCCAAGTAGAGGCTCCAAAATCGCGTCTTTTCATGTTTTAACTATCATGCACATTATTACATTCGCATCGAATGTAAGCTTCCGTTACATCAAGTCTGCAGGCACCCATATGTTTACGGCCAGCCCGAGGGTGCCGTACATCTTCTCCTTTTCCCAGTTTGACGCGATAAATGCCACGGAGCCTGTAAGCAAACTCATCGTCTCCGACAGCCTGTTCTGGCCGCGCCTTCCTGCCTTCACGGTGAGGCCCACGGGCGGGCGCGGTGAGAGTGTGCTCTTTTTCACGGGCGCGGGCGGCTATGGGGATCAGATAATGGCATGGCCTGTGGCGAAGGTACTGCATGACATGGGTTATCGGGTGCACATCCTATGCGACCCCGGCAACGACCACCTGTGGGGCTGGTTTTCCTGGGTGGCGAGCGTGCGCGTCATGCCTTTCCCCCTGTCCGAGACGGAGGATTTCGACCATCTCGCCCTGTACGCCTATGTTACAAACGTGGATGAGCACGCAGGCCAGCCGCATCCCACGGATCACCTTTTCAGGCTCATCGGCATAGATCCCACCACCGTACCGGAAACCTTCAAGAGAGTCGCGCCACCCCTGAGTCTGGGCCAACTGAGCGTGGCGGGCGGCGCATCGTCCAACTTGGGGCTCATACAGTTGAGCGGCTCGAACATCGTCCGCAGGCCCACGCCTGAACGCCTGAAAACCACGCTCACCCGCCTTGTGAAGGAAGTGCCCTTGGACTGGATTGGGCTGCACGACGTGGACGATGAGCATTTCGCGGCGGCTCGGGAGGTGGCTGCCACCAACCCATCGCTCCAAGTGAGGATGAACACGCCCTTTGACGAGTTTGTCGGCCTCACTGCAGCGGCGAGGATCACGATCGGGCCTGACAGTTTCCTCACCCATCTGAGGGGAGCGATGGGACTCCCAGGTATCACCATTTTCGGCACCCACCACCCAGCCATCCGAATCCGCTACTATCCCGAGATGCGGGCAGTGTGGGAGCAGCACGCCTGCCCCAGCTCCCCCTGCCTGGTGTTCCGGCGCGTCTTTCCCAAGTACCTGTGCCCGCCGCTGCCCACACCCAGACAGGAATGCGCGGTGATAGGTGCTGGGTATGACGTTCTTGTTGACAGCGTGAAGAAGTTGGTGGAAGAGTTGAAACCGCAAGTTAAGGCATGAACTTGGTGCAGTATTCCCACGACCACCTTGTCAGCGCGATAAAAAGCCTCGCCAAGGAGCCTGAGGAACGTCGCCTGCCTCCCGCCTTCACCTTCGTCAGCGGAGCCGACAACGGCTACACCACTGACATGACCATTTACAGGTTCATGATGCTTAACCAGCGCGACATGCTGCTCGTGCCCGTCCTGATGAGGCTTCTCGTGGTGAAGGCCTCCGTGGGCCTGAAGGATCGCTGGCACGATGTCATGGCCTCCTGTTTCCTGCCGGTGGCGTATTCCCCAGCGTCAAAGACCGGTGGGGCAAGCGTTGTCGGGGCGCAGCTCCTGTTCACACCCGAGGGGACGAGCTACCGCAATTACTGTCTCGCGCAGAAACCAGCCTCCACGGATCAGCCAGCCCGCATTGATCTGGCCATCAATGTGGAGGAACACTCGATCGAGGACGCGCCCGAATCCATGCAGAGGATAGTGATGAAGATCAACCCGTTCACGCTTCTCAAATATTCGGACAATGGCATCGCCGCCCTGTTCGGCGCGGTGGAGATGCCCGATGGCAGCCAGTATTTGACAGGAAAAAACCCAGACATGGACGAGGACATCTACGCCCTCGCAGGCGGCATCAAGAACAGCCCGCTTGATGTCACACCCTAGTATTTGTGTTTACATTTTCCTGTTTTGAGTTTCACTGCCCCCATGTACACCGTTGAACTCAGCGAAAAGGATCTGGACATCCTCATCAAGGCGCTGGGCAAGCTGGAGGAGATGGCGGGCATAGGATCTGGAATCCGGCCCATGATGGAAATGCTGTTCAAGGACATGGGTCCCTCGGAGGAGTGGAAGGGCGCACTGGATGAGATAGACCGCCGAATGGGAGGTGACGCCCTCTCGGCCCTCCGTCTCCGTGCCAAACTCGCTGAGATAAAGATGAACCCGTCCGAGTTTCAGACGCCGTCCAGTGATCACGCTGCGGGAGACGGCCACTAGGATACTCATATCGGGGTCGGGTGGGGAACTTAAACTCATCAGCGACCATTTCAGGTTCAGGCCTCCAGACTACTGGAGAAGCCCCCGATACCAGATCTATGTGGAGAGCGGAGGGGAGCGCGGGTGGAACGGATTCATCTACCCTGCGAACCGCCAGCATGACGGATCGCTTGTGCTTGGCCGGGGGCACAAGGACGAACTGATCAGGCTGCTGTCGGACGAGGGTGTTGAGACTGACATTGAGAAACTTCTCGAAAGCCCGTTCAAGGGAATCACGGTTGATGACATCCCGGATGACATCCTGCCGGGGTTCGAGCACGAACTCGACCACGATCAGCGCCTGTGCATCGCCGCCCTCCTGAAACATGCATTTGGCTGCGTGCGTGTCACTGTGTCCGGAGGAAAGACGGCTCTCTTCTACTCATTGGCGGCCATGATAAGACGGAGACATCCGACCGCCCGATTCCTTTACCTTGTGCCCACTGAGCGCTTGGTGCAGCAGGCCACGGAGAACGGGAAAACCTATCTTCCGGAGTGGGATATCACGCAGTTCGGCGGCGACAAAAAGGACAACACAGGGAAGGACGTGGTTGTCGCCACGGTGGCGACTGTCACGAAACGGTTTGAACAGTTGAAGCGCGACGGGTGGTTAAAAACCTTCACGGGTCTGCTTGTGGATGAGGCTCACCATGCCGCCTCTGGAAAAACGTGGAAGGAGGCCATCCTCTCCATCCCCGCCTTTTATCGGTTCGGTGCCAGCGACGGCCTGAAGAATGAACGGAAGAGTGATTTGGAACTGGGCATCACACTGCGGGGGCTGCTGGGTCCTGAGAGAAATTCGGTGCTCCTCATGCCACTCATCCGTTCATCTCGGGTGGCAAAACCCTACATCTATCTCGTGAACGTCAAGGGTTGGAGTGGCAGGTTTGATGATGTGCCCCACACTCCGAAACCTGGAACGACGGCTTGGGCTATCATCGGCGATGATTGGAAGAAGGGCACCTACGTCTGCCCGGCATTTGACGTGAACGAGGATGATGAATTCGTGGAACGCTCGGGCTGGCAGCGCCTGATGATCGATGATGAGGAGATGGAGGTGGAGAGCCGCTGGTGCCTTCTCAAGCGGGCCTATGATGAGGGAATCATCCGGTTCAAGGAACGGAATGAACTGGTCGTGCAGTGGGCGAAGCATTTTTCCAAACAGGGAAAGCCCACCCTTGTGATTGCCACGCGCACCCCGCACGTCTACATCCTGCAGACCCTGCTTCAGGAAGCTGGAATGGAGCCTCGCGTGCTGACGGGCATGAGTTCCTCAAGTGAACGCGACGAAACCTTCGACTGGCTTGTCAGCACACCTGGGAGCATCCTCATCAGCCCCATTGTGAAGGAAGGGGTGAATCTGCCCGAACTCAGGGCCGGTGTGATTGCTGACTCCATCGCTTCACCTGATCTGGCTCGCCAAGTGATCGGGCGTTTCATCCGCAAGAAACCTGAGGGCAGTAATTATGCCGAGGTGGTGATGTTCGTTGACCGCCAGTATAAGTCAGCACGCCACAACAGCATAGCTTTGGTGAGGGAATTGGAGAATGTACGGGCCTACAGCTTCTACTATCCCTGTGCGGGACCGGACAGCATTGGAAAACTCTATGAGGCTACGGATGCCCGTTAAGGCTTGTCAATGTGTGTCAATGTGTGTTCTAGTTAGTTCGCGCACCTCATAGGCGACAATACTGCTCGGACCTCTGGGTCCTTAGGCAGGTCTCACAAGAGAATAGGCGCAAATAGTGAACGTTGATTGCAGAGAGGCCACCTGGCAACGGGTGGCCTCCTCTGTTCTATGACATTGTTCAATCAACGTTCATTGACACACGATGCCCGACAGCGAGGACATCTCCTGCAGAAACCAGCGGACACCGAAGGCGAGTTTGGTGACCTGCTTCCCCGTGGACACCGCCGCTACCGCCATTGCAAGGCTGTCGCACCGTCGCCAGCCCATCGCGGAACACCTAACCACCCATTCTGGGGGCGGGGCAGCGCTAATCACCTTGCGGCAAAACAATACTAGCCGGTTCTCATTGCACCGGAACAGGGCGTGATCGCGGGATAGGGGCATCGAGGCCCGATTCCCGGGGTTAATTGTGAAAGCCCTGCACGCATGGATCTCCAGGAGACAGACTGCTAATAGCTCAGAAAGTCGAATAGCCCCGCCTGCGTCGGCGTTGTGAAAGCTGGTTGCCAGATTGAAACAACGCTCTGGGAAATGGCCCTGTCAGTGAACCCCACTTCTTGCCAGTTTTAACGGACTTCTTCTACAGATAATCCGTATTGGGGAAGGTGTATGCCCGAAGGCCAGTCGCTCCGCTCCTTTCCTTCGTTCATCTGGAGAAGAAAATACCCAAGGTTTTTGAACGAAGTCGGGCTTCGCCCGTCCGCCGTACGATTTGTTGATTTTTTTGTTTACAAAACAGGAAAACCGTGTTTTTGTCTCGAAGCTTCTTCAAAACACAAATCATGTCCACTCCATCGTCTCCCCTCACACCTGACCAACGCGCCCAGCGCACAGGCACCATCCTTAAATGGGTCGCATTTGCAGTCGTCGGTTTTGTCGTCTCCCCTTTCATCATGGGGGCAATCCAAGGCATGCTCGGCCTCCTCGTGGCAGGTGCTGTCTGCTTTGTAACATGGACATTCCTGCCCAATTTTGAGCGCAAGATGGCCAACTGGCGCTTGAAGGCTCTCAAGGCCGAGGCCGCAGCCAATCCTGTCGAGACGCTGCAGAACAACTACCAGCATGCCGCCGAGGCTCTGGAGAAGAAAAAGCAGGGGCTCATTGATTTCAAGTCGGGTGTTCGGGCCTATGCCGATCAGGTGGGCGAGTTCAAGCGCAGGTGGCCGCAGGACGGCCCCAAGTATGACGCCATACTGGCCAGACTGCAGGCCACAGCCGTCACGTTCGAGGCGAAATACCGCGAGAGCGTGAAAAACTTGGCCGACTTTCAGATGGAGATCGAGAAGGCCGAGGCCGAGTGGAATCTCGGCAATGCCGCCGCCAAGGCTCAGGGCATCGCGATGACTCAGGGCGACTTTGACGACATGATCAGCACCAAGACGGCGCTCGGGTCAGTGCAGCTTAACCTCGACCGCGCCCTGTCCGATCTGGACACCATCGATCTCACCATCTCCCTGCCTGAC
>Ga0187855_10002448_pt1 | contig 14036 bp, 10 predicted proteins | sample June2016WEW_8_10_2_FD_132969 | JGI IMG/M metagenome (GOLD analysis project Ga0187855, IMG submission 132969) | Peatland microbial communities from SPRUCE experiment site at the Marcell Experimental Forest, Minnesota, USA - June2016WEW_8_10 | ecosystem: Environmental > Terrestrial > Soil >...
CGGCAACGTCGTCCGGCTCGGTCTTGAGATCGACGCCGGCGATCACGTCCGCTCGGTTCTCCTTCTCGGCCAGCCGCGCCGCTTCCGAATCGGAGGCGGTCTCCGACAGCGTATAGACGCTTGCGCCCTGCGCATCGCCTTCCCGGCGCGGCAGCGCGTCAGCGTGGACGGAGACGAACAGCGAAGCGCCGGCGCCGCGCGCCACGCGCACGCGGTCGGCCAACGGCACGAAGGTGTCGTCGGTCCGCGTCATCAGCACGCGGCATTTGCCGTCTTTTTCGAGGCGGTCACGCAAGCGCAGCGCGACGTTCAACACAATGTCCTTTTCCAGTGCTCCGCCTGACGACTTGGTGCCGGTATCGATGCCGCCGTGGCCGGGATCGAGCACGACGAGCGGCCGCGGATCGCCGCTCGTTGCTTGCGGCCGATCGGCGCGGGGCAGTTCCGGGCCGGCCAGCCGGGTGGTCAGCGCGATCTTGCGCAAAAAGCTCTCGCGATCGGTCGCCACCAGATCGAGCACCAGCCGAGCCGGTGCACCGTCCGCGGCGTCGATGACCGAGGCCTTGTCGATACGCACCGGCTTGGCGAGATCGAGGACCAGGCGCGAGCCGCCCTGCATCACCAAGCCGAAACGAAAGGCCTTGATCAGGCCGCGGCCGCTCTCGCCGGTCTTCGGCGGCAGCCGGAATATCACCTGGGGGATGTCGATGACGACCCGATAGGGATCGGCCAGCGTAAAGGCGTGCAGATCGATCGTGCGGCTGAAATCCATCACCAACCGCGTGTGCGATTCATCGCCGGCGAGGCGCGCGTCGGTCGCGACCGGAAACGAATCGACGCCCGAAGCCGCCGGCGGCCGCTCCACCGCCGACGCAGCCACAGCGAAAAGGAGACCGAGGAAAGCCCAGCTCGCTGCCCGCACGGCCATCGGTTTTAAAACCCTCCACGCTGGTCTTACTCCATTAGGCAGGCGTGGTTAATCGAAACTTAAGTGCCTACATTCAGGGTGCCGGGATCGGTCGGCCGGGGGTACCCAGAGGGCTCCCCGATCGGCCTAATCCCACAGGCAGCTTGCCAATTCCGTAGCCGCGGCCTTATGAAGAAGAGGCTGACGGTCAAAGGTTTCGGTTGTGTCCCGTCAGGGCATCCGCCACGTCCGCCGCGATGGCTCCCGACAGCGGGAGCGGGCGGACGCTGCTTCGGCCCGTTCCGGCGCCCAAAAACGCGCCGACCAGATGCGGGACGAATAAGCGAGGCGATACCCTCAAGGAGCAGGGCAGCCGGAACTTACCTGCAGCGCGCCTGCCGGCAGCGATACGAGCCGCCGGAGCGTCGCTGATACCGTGAGCGCTCAGAGTAATCACGGCGGCTTAAGCGCTGCCGTCCACCACGGTTTGGAGTTCATGTTCGAGGCGCAAGAGGTTCGGTCGTATCGGTTCGCCAGCGTTCAGGTAACGCTCGCCGGCCGGCGGACCGATTTCCGTTTGCCGCACCCGGAGTTTCCGATCCGTTTCCTTCACCGACAAACGGGCGGCTCGCCGTCCTCCGTCGCCGCTGCGGCGCGGAGCCTACGGCATGCCGGCCCTTACGAGATTAGCCAATGGCCAACAAAATGCTTATCGACGCGACCCATCCGGAGGAAACCCGGGTGGTGGTCTTGCGCGGCAACCGCGTCGAGGAATTCGACTTCGAAACCGCACAGCGCAAGCAGCTAAGAGGCAATATCTATCTGGCGAAGGTGACGCGCGTTGAACCGTCGCTGCAAGCCGCCTTCGTCGATTACGGCGGCAACCGCCACGGCTTCCTCGCCTTCAGCGAAATCCATCCCGATTACTATCAGATCCCGGTCGCCGACCGGCAGGCGCTGATCGACGAGGAAGGACGCGCCCAGCGCGACGCCGAAGACGAGGCCGACCGGCGCTCCCGCAGGCATCGCGGCCGGGGCAGACCGTCCCCGGCGCGCCGCGACGAGGAAGTCGTGCGCAGCGAGGTGACTGAAACCGCGCCGGCTGCCGAACCCTCGACCGGCGAGGAAACGTTGCCGAGGGCTGAGGCCATCGAGGGGCCGACCCTCGCCCAATCGTTAGCCGAGACCGAAGAGGACGAAGCAGCCGTCGAAGCCGAAGACACCGAAGGACCGACGACCGCCCCGGAGCCGACATTTGCAGCAGAGCTGGAGCAACCGCCCGCGCAAGAGCCTTCTGTTGCGCCGGAAAGCGCTGAAAGCGCTGAACCCGCCGAGGCGCCGTCGGACGCTCATCCCCCGACCCAAGCGGAAGCAGCAACGGGTGCTGTTGAGACCGAATACAGCGAGGCTCCCGCCACCGAGACCGCTGACCTTGCGGTCGGCGCCGCCGAAGGCACCGGCGGCGTGAGTGAGACCGCCGAAAGCGAGGAGCGGACCGAGAACGGCGAGGAGGACGAAGGAGCCGAAGAGGTCGTCGAATCGGTTGGAGGCGCTGATGCGCTGGAGGAGGTACCCGACCGCGCCCCGCGCTATCGCCGCCAGTACAAAATCCAGGAAGTGATCAAGCGCCGCCAGGTCATGCTGGTGCAGGTGGTCAAGGAGGAGCGCGGCACCAAGGGCGCGGCGCTCACGACCTATCTGTCGCTGGCCGGCCGCTATTCGGTGTTGATGCCCAACACCGCGCGGGGCGGCGGCATCAGCCGCAAGATCACCAATGGCGAAGATCGCACGCGGCTCAAGGAGATCGCCCAGGAACTTGAAGTGCCGGAGGGCATGGGCGTGATCGTGCGCACGGCCGGCGCCAGCCGCACCAAGACCGAGATCAAGCGCGATTTCGAATATCTGCTGCGGCTGTGGGAAACCGTGCGCGACCTGACGCTGAAATCCACGGCGCCCAAGCTGGTCTACGAGGAAGGCTCGCTGGTCAAGCGCTCGATCCGCGACCTCTACTCCAAGGACATCGACGAGGTGATCGTCGCCGGACCGGAGGCCTATCAGGAGGCCAAGGACTTCATGCGCATGCTCATGCCGAGCCATGCGAAGAACGTGAAGCTTTACGCCGCCACGCAACCGCTGTTGTCGCGGTACGGCGTCGAGAGCCAGCTCGACGGCATGTTCTCCCCCGTGGTGCAGCTGCGCTCGGGCGGATACGTCGTACTCAACCAGGCCGAGGCGCTGGTTGCCATCGACGTCAATTCCGGCCGCGCCACCCGCGAGCACCATATCGAGGATACCGCGCTGAAGACGAACCTCGAGGCGGCGGACGAGATCGCGCGGCAGCTGCGGCTGCGCGACCTGGCCGGCCTCATCGTCATCGACTTCATCGACATGGACGAAAACCGCAACAATCGCGCGGTGGAACGGCGGATGAAGGAATGCCTCAAGCAGGATCGCGCCCGCATCCAGGTCGGCCGCATCTCGCATTTCGGCCTGCTGGAAATGTCGCGGCAGCGCATCCGCACCAGCGTGCTCGAAAGCTCGACGGAGAAATGCCCGTATTGCGGCGGCAGCGGTCATGTCCGCTCGGTATCGTCGTTGGCGTTGCAGGTGCTGCGCGCCCTCGAAGAGCAGCTGATCAAAGGCGCGACCCACAATCTCATCGCTCGCACCCGACCGGACGTCACGCTCTATGTGCTCAATCAGAAGCGCGCCCATTTGCGCGGGCTGGAGGAGCGCTTCGCCATCACCATCACCGTCAGCGCCGATGCGACGCTGACCGCGCCGCAAGCTTTCGTGATCGATCGCGGCGAGCAGGTGCATACGGTCGAAGCCGCCAAGGCGCTGGCCGCGCAGTACGAGCCGACCGCCGCACCGCTCGAAGAGGAAGACGACCTTGAAGAGGCCGGCACGGCCGAAACCGAGGAAGGTGAAGCGATCGCTGCGGACACTCCCGCCGAACACGGCGAAGGCGAACCGCGCCGGCGGCGGCGCCGGCGGCGGCGCGGCCGCAATGGCGGCGAAGCACCTGCGCACGCACAGCCTCTCCACCGCGAGGGCATTGCCGATAGCGTCGGCGAACCGGCCGCCCCCGCTACCGACGCTGCATCCGGCGCTGCGTCCGCAGACGAGGAGCTAGGCGAAGAGGTCGGTGACGTTGACGCCGCCGAGCGAGGTGAGCCGCCGCGCCAAGGCGAGCCCCGGCGGCGGCGCCGCGGCCGTCGCGGTGGCCGGCGCAATCGTTTGGAGCGCGAGGGCGAGATAATGCCCGCGGCGGACGAGGGCGGCGCGCACGCGCCGCAACCTGCGCTGACCACGGCCGAGGAACTGGCCGCGCCGCCTGCGACCGAACCGGAGCTGAAGGAGGCCGTCGCCGACCTCGATGCCGCGCCGATAGCGGCGCCTCCGGTCCCTTCACCCGCTCCCGAGCCGGCGAATGCGCCGCCGCAAGCCGCGGCGCCGCCCGCCGAGGAGCCGCCGCGGCGGCGCTCGACCGTGCGCGAACCGGCGCCGATCTCCGGCAACCAGGAAGCATCGCAACCGGCGCCGACACAGCCGCCGCCTCCCGCCCCGCAACCGGTGATAACCGAGCTTGGCGAGAGCAGGGATACCAATCGGCCGCGCCGCAGCGGGTGGTGGTCACGCCGCAGCGCCGGCGGGTGATGGAACGGCCGCTCGTGTTCGGTGGAGCATGATCTTTTCGGGAAACCGGTTTCCACCCCGGATCAAATCCGGGGCAGGCTTTTTCCGGATCATGCTTCCATGAAAAGCGCGTGGGTCGACCGTGACGCCGAGGCCATCGTTGCGCACGGTGCGAAATCCGGCATCGTCCGCGACCTGGCGCTCCGCATCTACACGACGCGGCTGCTCGGCCGCGACCCCAAGCTGGTGCTGCACGGCGGCGGCAACACTTCGCTCAAGACCCGCATGCGCGATCTCTTCGGCGAAGATGTCGAGGTGCTGCGGATAAAAGGCTCCGGCGCCGACATGGCGGCGATCGAACTCGAAAGCCTCCCGGCAGTACGGCTTGACCCCTTGCGCTGGCTGCGCGCGCTCGACGCCATCGCCGACGACGAGCTTGTCGGCATCGAGCGCGCCAACCTGATCGATCCGGCGGCGTCAATTCCGTCGGTCGAGATCATGCTGCACGCCTTCCTGCCGCACAAATTCGTCGATCACACCCATGCGACCGCGGTGCTCGGCGTCATTGACCAGCCGGACGACGAAGCGCGCTGCGCCGAGGTTTTTGGCGGCCGGCTCGCCTTCGTGCCCTACCTCATGCCGGGCTTCGGCCTCGCCAAGAAGGCGATCGAAGTCTTTGAGCGCGCCCCCGCGAGCGAAGGCCTCATTCTCGGCAAGCACGGCATCGTCACCTTCAGCGACAGCGCCCGCGAAGCCTATGACCGCATGATCGAGATGGTGTCGCTCGCCGAGGATTTTGTTGAGCGCAACCGCAAGGCGGTGACCGTCAGTGCGCCTGCGCTAAGCGACCTCGCGTTAGTCGCCCAGGTCGCCCCGATCGTGCGGCGCGCCTGCTGCCAGAAGGACGCCGATATCGAAGGCGCGTGGCATCGGCTGGTGCTCGAATTTCGAGGCGGCGACGCCGTGATCAATTTCCTCAAAAACAAAGACTTAAAGCGTCTGAGTGAAAGTGGCGTGGTAACGCCGGATCATACCATCCGCACCAAGAACTGGCCGCTCGTGTTGCCGCATCCCGAGGGCGGCAAGCTCGATGGCTTCAGGCGCACAGCCCGCGACGCGGCGGACCTGTTCATCGCGCACTATCGAAATTACTTCGCGCGTCACAACAAACGCGTCGGCGGCATCAAACATGAACTCGATCCCCTGCCCCGTGTCGTGCTGGTGCGCGGGCTCGGCCTGTTCGGACTTGGTCGGTCGAAGCGCGACGCCGTGATCGCGGCTGACATCGCCGAGGCCTGGGTCGAAGCCGTCAGCGACGCCGAAGCCATCGGCCGCTTCGAGTCGATCTCCGAAGCCGACATGTTCGATTGCGAGTATTGGCCGCTCGAACAGAAAAAGCTCGGCGCGCGGATGGAGTCGCCGCTCGCCGGACAGATCGTCGCCGTCACCGGCGCCGGCGGCGCCATCGGCGCCGCCACGGCAAAGGCGTTCGCCGCGGCGGGCGCCGAAGTCGCGCTCCTCGATGTCAATCTTCCCGCCGCCGCGGAGCAAGCCAAGGCGATCGGCCCGACCGCGCTGCCGGTTCAGTGCGACGTGACGGATGCAGCCTCTGTGCGCGCGGCGTTCGATGCAGTGGCCGAAAATTTCGGCGGCGTCGATATCCTGGTCTCGAACGCCGGCGCCGCCTGGCAAGGCCGCATCGGCGAGGTCGATGAAGACATTTTGCGCAAGAGCTTTGAACTGAATTTCTACGGCCATCAGCGGGTGGCGCAGGCCGCGGTGAAAATCATGCTGGCGCAGGGCACCGGCGGCTGCCTGCTGTTCAACGTCTCCAAACAGGCGGTCAATCCCGGCCCCAATTTCGGCCCCTATGGCGTGCCCAAGGCGGCGCTGCTGGCGCTCATGCGCCAATACGCGCTCGATTACGGCGCCGACGGCATTCGCGCCAATGCGGTCAATGCCGACCGCATCCGTTCCGGCTTGCTGACGCCGGAAATGATCGCGGCGCGCGCCAAGGCGCGCGGCTTGAGCGAGAAGGATTACATGGGCGGCAACCTGCTCGGCCGCGAAGTGACGGCGGACGACGTGGCGCAAGCGTTTTTGCACCAGGCGCTGGCGCTGAAGACCACCGCCGACGTCACCACCGTCGACGGCGGCAACATCGCCGCCGCGATGCGGTGATATTCGAACATATCGTTCAACGGGTCTGTCAGACGCAGCAGAGCTAGGCCGTCGAATCAGGTCCGTGCGGCAGATGCCGCTGCTCCATTTTGCTTCCGCTTTCGCGGCACAGCGGACATTGCTGGACCTGCTGCTAGCTCGATCCGAATGACCCCGAGCTGACGTTTTCTATCTCTGCTAAGATCGATCCCGCTCGCTTCCCAATCAGCGCTGGTCAGGGTGGCACCGAACGGCAGCGTGCGCCGTGGCACGGGCACATGGCCCCGTTCGCTCTGCTGGCCCGTTTTGAGATTTATCAAGAGTTCCAACTGCCGAGCCCACTACCGTGCGGGATGGCTACGTTTCTTTACCTATGCCCCAATACGGCCTTGAACGTTCAAGGCTGGGTCGCTGACGATCCAACCGAAGGCAAAGCTCAGGCTTATGAACCCGTCACCTGTACAGCGTGCACGCAGGTGCACCTGGTCAATCCTAAAACCGGAAAGCTACTGGGTTTGACTAAGAGTAGGCCACCCCGGCGGCGTGGCTATTGGGAACTCGTAAAAGAAATGGGACCGCGTAAAAGAAAAAAGCTGCTTGGCCGATAGCAAGGTGACAAACGAAGATCGGGGAGCGCTGGTCACGTGTCATGAAAATGGTGGCAGTGTATCTAGCAAAGGCGACCGAGCTTGAATCCTTAGCGTGCCGCTTCGATGAACCGTCGGCAAAGAAACCATATTTGGATATGGCCGATACCTACCGTCTTCTGGCGGAAGAGCGCAGACGGCATATCGAGGACAAGAAGTTGGATGGGAAGGTCCCGCCACAATCAGACTGAGACACCGCACTGACACCAGGGCCCCTGACACGATGCGCGGTGGGCACATCCTAACGCACAGAACGTGCTACGATGCGGTGGCGGAGGGCCGATGACCGCAATTTCCGACACCGCCCCTGGGCCACTTATCCGCTGGCACTATCTCGGCTACGCCGTGCTCGCGCTTGGCGTGATGACGGTCGCGATTGCGAGCCACGATCACTGGTTCCTCAATTTCGTCCATGTTATCTGCGGCGTGCTATGGACTGGCATCGACCTATTCATGGGCTTTGTGATCGGGCCGATCCTCCGCAAAGTCGGCATGTCTGTGCGCCGTGAAATCATCATCCGGCTGGTACCGCGGACGCTATTCCTGATGCCGACACTATCGATCATCACCGGAACCACCGGCTGGTTTCTCGCCGAGGATGGGGGGCTTCTCGATGTTCCCTGGCCGCAGTTCGGTTGGGTCGCAGCGGCGCTCGCTCTGGTAGTTCTGATGACGATCCAGGGGATTGGCTATCTGTTGCCGACCAATCTGCGGGTTTGCATCCAGTTGCGCCGGCCCGATCCCGACTTTGTCAAAGTCAGCCGGATGATGCGCAATTTCTTCTTTGCCGTCGCCATGCAGGGTACAATGCAAGTCCTAACTATCGTCATCATGGCCCGTTTTGTGACCGGCCTGTAAGTGGGGCGCGTTCTTCCCGTCGCGAACCTTGTTTCCCGTGACGCCCCAGGCCGCACCGGCCGAGCGAAACCATGCTATGAGTCGGTCATGCCCCACACAATAGCAAAAGAACTGAAAGACGCGGGCTTCCCCAACATCCAGGATGTCCAGCATAGGCAAGGCAGGGAGTTTGTAACCCCTGATGGTCGGGTTTCCGTCTATTCGTTGGGCGAAATCGCACCCACAGAAGATTGGTTTATTCCCACGCTTAAAGAACTCATTGAGGCGTGTGAGAAAACCAAAGGCTGTGACCACTTCATCCTTGAGCATTCACAACTCGGATGGTTTGCGACTATTGAGATTCAAGACAAGCAAACCTACAGCGGGTCCTATCAGCCGACTGCCGAAGAAGCAGTAGCTCGCCTGTGGTTGGCATTGAAAAGGCATGGAGAGATCATCTAGAGATCGTTGTTGCCGATCCTGGCACCTGTCTTAAACTGCCTCGTTACCAAGACTCGCCGCCTCGTCGACCGCCAAGCGAAAAGGCTCGCTGCTTTTCTACGGTGCGAAATGTCGCCCATCGCGTCCGAGCCTCTCCAGATGAGCGGCACCATTCAGCAGACCGAAAAGTGTGAAAATCGAAAAATACAATACGCCCAATACTCCAGGTACGGTGGATTTCAGTATGCAAATCCAATAATTTATCGGGTGTAGTTCGTGAAAGGCAGCGGGCAATGGCTGACGACTATTATCCCATTCTTGCCCGTGCAGTTTCAAGATTGGCAATCAACGACGCAAAGGGACGCCGAGAAGTTTACGAGCGCGCGCAAACGATTGTCATTGGGGAATTACGCAGACAAGATCCGCGAAAATCAGCACCGGAGATTATGCGTGAGCTGGCCGCACTCGAAACGGCCATCCGAAGAGTGGAGGCGGAATCGCTATCTAACCAAACTCAGGCGCCTGAAGGCCCGACAGCCCCTCACCTGACGGCAACTTCTGCCGCCATCGCGGACGACGGCAACGATATCGGGGTCCGACGCGAGCGCTTGGCAGGAAATGAGGCAAAAGTCCGGCCAGCGCCTGCACAACCAAAGGAAATCGACACCAGTAAGAATCGAGCGGAGGATGCGACTAATGATATGGGCAGAATGCCTGAATTGTTGGGCGCGATGCTTGTTCGCACCACCTTCATTGTGGGAATGCTGGCGTTCATCGCCCTAATCTAGATTCGTGGTCTTGTATTGGTTTCCGAGCATGTCATCGGATATCCAATTCTGATTGCCGCGATTAGCATGACGCTGTGTGTGTTCATCCTCCTGCCTTTGGCGATTTTTCGTAACGCACGAATTGTGCCGGCAATCGGCTTTCTGCTGCGTTATACATATTCGATGTCACGGAGGATTAGATTTCCCGACCACACTTAAAATTGGCATGGCTCCCGACGAGATATCACCGTTGCGACAGCGCACTATTATCGCGTGTCAATCCCAACCTACCGCCGAAGAGTCTGCCGCTGGCCCTGAACGTCGCCTGCCGTAATGCAGCGATCTGGTAGCGATCGTGGCAACACGGACAGGCCGCCGACATCACCAAAGCGACGTGATTGACCGGTTTCGACATTTGCCGGTCTGAGATTTGTGCGGCGCAACTCGCACGAACAGGCTATTCCAACGCTCTAATTGCGGATCGCCGCGTAGTTTAGCTACCAGTCGGCATCATTCGCTACGCTCGTTAATAATCGCTTAACCTAATAATCGCCTAACTGAGGGGGGTCCGCCGCACCTCATCGCGCGTGAGTCATTTTGCCGCTGATCCGACGCCGGGGAACATCGCTTGATTTGTCGCTGTTGCGCCAGCGCAAGACCCTGGCAAAGCGAATCAGTTGATTTGGGACCCGGAGGTTTGCTGAAAGACATGTCGGTAGCGTGCGTGAGCGTTCCAGGGAGCACGCTGTGGACCATTGGGACATCCGGTTAACTTTCGTGATTGCGCCTAAGAGGGGCCTGTTGCGCAGGATGGCGAAGCTGTTGCCGGCTGTCGCCTTCATAATGCCTGCGGCCGCAGTGCTGACGACACAAGCAACTCTTGTCGAAGCAGCGTCCGCGCAATGCATGGCGCAACCGGGTTCGTCAGCGCCAACAGGCAGCCGCTGGTACTACCGGATCGATCGCGTCAATCACCGCCGGTGTTGGTTTCTCAGTTCCCGCAACCTAAGCGCGCATTTCAGCATACGCCGAACTGGTGCGCTGAGACATCGCGACTTGATCAATCGCAGCTTGAGAGGAGCAGAAATCGTGGAGCAATCCGAACTTGATGAAAAGGCACGCCAAGGATCCACCGTCCTCCCCAATGAACAGACGCTTCGGGAATTGGCAGCGCCCCAGTTCGATGCTTTGACTTCTGCGGGTCTGGTCACACACAAAGTGACTACGATATCTCATGCCCCGCCACGCATTGGCGCGCCGACAGCTAGAGGCCAGCACGTCGATGCGATGCGCGCTGGAGAGCAGAGCTCGGCACGCGGAGCCAATGTTGACTTTGTTTTTCTTAGCGGCGCATTTGCAACAGCGCTGCTGGTCGCTGGCGGAGCATTCCAAGTTGTTGGTCGAATCCATCAAACCCGGAGGGCGCGTCAGCACGACCCAATTCCACTTCATTTCTGCGCATAAGAGCAAAACTTACCGCTTGCGAACCGCCGCTTATTTCACCCCGAGGCTCTCACAATCTGCGCGAGGCAGCATGTATTTTGTTGCACATGCTCCCGGCAGGTCTTGGCCCTTCGCGACATTTTGCTACGATGCGATGACTCGTCGGCTTTCGGGGCAAAGCAGACTCTCGTCGTGTAGGCAAATTTATGAGTTCACGCCCTAAGTCGAGACACCAGCGTCTCAATCGCTCGACAAAACCACGTTCTTGACGATCGGATAGACCTGGTTCTCCCAGCGCTTGCCGGAGAACACGCCGTAATGGCCGACGCCGGCGGCGGCCGAACGCCCCATGGCGAGCATCGTGGTGTGAGCGATCCCGCTATGAAGCGAGCGCCTTGTAAGCCATGTACATCGCCATCGCGGAGACGAATCCGACAAGCATGCGGCGAAGTCCGGTTTCGCTGAAGCGGTTGGCCACGCGCGCGCCGAGGTCCGTCCCGGCCCAAAGCCCCACGATCACTCCACCGATGACGAGCCAAGAGGCCGACCATCCTTGGTGCCAGTAAACGTACACAGCGGGAATCGTCGTCGGAATGATCGACATGGCAAGGCTGATCAATTGGGCTTGGTGTTGCGGCACTTTCAGCCACCCGCTGAGCCCCGCGGTGACGGCTAATCCGCCGCCAATGCCCAAGAAGCCTGACGAGAATCCGGCAATTGCGCCTACGCAAAGCAAAGAAGCTCCGTGAACCTGTGCAGCTCGATCACCGGACATTGCCTCCGGCGGCCGATGCGAAAGCCGCAAAATCATCAGAGCATCTAGAGCCATCAGATAGAAAACGTACGTCCATCGGAGAACCGAGCTTGAAACGCTGCCCGCCGCCAGGGCCCCCCCGACGCCGCCGACGATAAAGCCGAGGGTCAGCAAAGCCAACCAACGAACTGGGCTTCGGCTTCCCTTTTCCCAATAGCGCCTGATCCCGGAAATGCTGATGGGAGGAATTTGAGCGACGAGCGAAATGCCTTGCGCGACGTGCTGTTCGGCGCCCAATAGGAAAATCGAGAATATGACCAGTCCTCCCCCGGGACTGACGCCAAGAAGCCCTGAGGTGACGCCGCTGACCAAACCCACTCCGACACTTGCAAGCAAATCGTTGACAAACACGCTTAAGCTCCCGCCGTGCGACGCGGCGAAGCCTCGCCGCCTCAATCGCTCGACAAAATCACGTTCTTGACGATCGGATAGACTTGGTTCTCCCAGCGCTTGCCGGAGAACACGCCGTAATGGCCGACGCCGGCCTGCATATGGTGGCGCTTGAGATACGGGCGCAGCTTGCTGCAGAGGTCGTGCGCGGCGACGGTCTGGCCGACGGCGCAGATGTCGTCGCGCTCGCCCTCGACGGTGAGCAGCATGGTGCGGCGGATCGCGCTCGGGTCGACGCGGGCGCCGCGAAATTCGAGCTTGCCGAGAGGCAGCGCGTGCTCCTGGAAGATGAGCCGCACCGTTTCCAGATAGAATTCGGCCGTGAGGTCGAGCACGGCGAAATATTCGTCGTAAAACGCCTTGGTGATCGCCGCCTTCTCGATCTCGCCATTGGCCAGATTCTCGTAAAGCTCGTGATGCGCCTTCACGTGCCGCTCGATGTTCATGCTCATGAAGGCGATGAGCTGCACGAAGCCCGGATAGACCCGGCGAAAGGCGCCCGGATATCGCATCGGCACCGAGGCGATGAGCGTGCGCTCGAACCATTCGATCGAGCGCTCCTGGGCGAGCACGTTGACCTTGGTGGGATTGACGCGGGTATCGATCGGCCCGGCCATCAGCGTCATCGAGCGCGGCTGCGCCGGATTGCCGGCCTGCGCCATCACCGCCGCCGCCGCCAGCACGGCGACGCAGGGCTGGCACACCGCGACCACATGCGCGCCCTGCCCCATCACTTCCAGGAACTTGATCAGATGCTCGACATATTCGTCGACGCCGAAGCGGTCGGCCGTCAGCGGCGCGTCGCGCGCATTGTGCCAGTCGGTGATGAACACGTCGTGCTCCGGCAGCATAGTGCGCACGGTCGCCCGCAGCAGCGTGGCGAAATGGCCCGAGAGCGGCGCCACCAAGAGCACGCGCGGCTGCGCCGTCGCGATATCCTTCTTAAAATGCAGGAGCGTGCCGAACGGCGTCGCGTACGCCGCCTCCTCGCGCACCTCGACCTCGCGGTCGCCGACGATGACCGACGTAATGCCGAAAGGCGGACGGCTGTGGGTGAGGCCGGCCCGCGCGATCAGTTCGTAAGCCGCGGTCAGGCTGCGAACCGTCTGATTGTCGGCGAGGAACGGCTGACCGGTGGCGGCGGCGATCGTCGCCCACGCCCGTATCGGCGTCATGATATCGGATTGCAGTTGATAGGCGAGGTACAGCATCCGATGCCCACGGGTGCCGGAGGCCGTCTGGCGACGGCCCACCTCGACCCCTCCAGGGGAAAAGCTAGTGTATTTTTTGTTGCGCTGCGACAAAATTGTGAACATCCTGCACCTCGGGACCGGGGCGCGGGGTTTTGGCCGATTGAGAGCGCGCGCCGGCATTCCCGTCAAACGCCGCGGCTCGATCTAAGTCTCTGATCGAGCGTCACTCTTCATAACGAGACGAGCGCGATGTCCAAGGCCGTCCTCACCATTGCCAGCAAGAACTACGGCTCATGGTCGCTGCGCGGCTGGTTGCTGTGCAAAATGGCAAAGCTCGATTTCGAGGAGCAGCACGTCGGCTCAGACGATCCTTCGACCCGCGCGGAATTGCTGTTGCTGTCGCCGTCCTTCCTGGTGCCCTGTCTGATCAATGACGGGCTCAAGGTCTGGGACACGCTGGCGATCGCCGAATATTTGCATGAGATCAGGCCCGAGGCGGGGTTATTGCCGGCCGATCAGGCGCAACGCGCGCATTGCCGCGCGATTTCCGGCGAGATGCATTCGGGCTTCAGCAATCTGCGCTCGGCGCTGCCGATGAATCTGAAGGTGCATTTCCCCGGCTTCAAAGCCTGGGCGGGGGCACGCGCGGACATCGAGCGCATCACCGCGATCTGGACCGAATGCCTCGACAAGTACGGAGGGCCTTATTTGTTCGGAGCAAAGCCGTGCCTCGCCGACGCCATGTACGCGCCGGTGTGCACGCGCTTTCTCACCTACGACGTCGCGCTCGACCCGCTC
>Ga0187855_10002449_pt1 | contig 14033 bp, 10 predicted proteins | sample June2016WEW_8_10_2_FD_132969 | JGI IMG/M metagenome (GOLD analysis project Ga0187855, IMG submission 132969) | Peatland microbial communities from SPRUCE experiment site at the Marcell Experimental Forest, Minnesota, USA - June2016WEW_8_10 | ecosystem: Environmental > Terrestrial > Soil >...
AATTGTTGCGCATTGGTCTGGTGGCGCAAGTGCTCGACGAACAGAAGCCGGTGTTTGTCCCGAACCTGTCGCTGGCAATGCTGGAGCACCCTGACATGGCTCCTTTTGCAGCGGAAGTCGCCGGACGAAGCACCTATTTGTTCCCAGTAGCAACCGCGCAAAAACACTACGGAATTCTGTCGACGCCAAAGTTGCAGGGCGAGAAGTTTGCCCCTGAAGATGTCGAGATGCTTAGCGCCCTGGCCTCCCACGTAGCGGTCGCGCTGGAGTGCGCACTGGCAAGAGACACCGCGGAGCTTTACCACCGGGAGGTCGTGCAGCAGCGAGATCGGCTCAGCTTGTTGCTGGAAATCAACAATCATATTGTCAGTAAGCTGGAAGCGGAGGAACTGTTTCAGGCTGTGGCAGGGTCGATGCGCAAGCATTTGGGCAATGACATGACCTCATTGTGGCTCTTCAACAAGCATTCGGGCAGTTTGGAACGTAGATTTCTCGATTTCCCGACTGGAAGGGGCTTTCTCGATAAGGTTGTTGTTGCCGAGCCGACGAAGTTATGGAGCGAATGGTCGCGCCTCCGGACGCCACAGTATTACTCGCCCGCGGAAGCAGATATACCCGCGCCCCTCCGCGAGGCGTGTCGAGCTGAATCCCTGCTTTCGGCTGTCCTGGTGCCACTTCTCGGCGCCGATGGCCCCTTGGGCCTGTTGACCATGTGCAGTCGCAGGGCGAATGGGTTCAACGAGGCGGACCGCGACCTGCTGTCGCAGATCGGTACCCAGACATCCCTGGTACTCGAGAATGCTTTGGCCTATGGACGGCTCCGCGCATCGCGCGACGATCTGGAAGAGCAGAGGCTTTACCTTGAATCGGAAATCGAGTCTGAATACAACTTCGAGGACATAGTCGGCAAGAGCGCTGCCATCCGCAAGGTGCTGGACCAGGTCGCGATCGTGGCGCCAACCAGGTCCACGGTACTGCTGCATGGTGAGACTGGTACCGGGAAGGAACTGGTTGCCCGCGCAATTCATAATCTCAGTCCAAGGCGCGAGCGCACATTTGTTCGTCTGAACTGTGCGGCGATTCCTTCGGGTTTGGTGGAAAGCGAACTCTTCGGCCACGAAAAGGGTGCTTTCACGGGCGCCCTCATGCAGAAGCGAGGCCGCTTTGAGCTCGCTGATCACGGCAGTCTTTTTCTCGACGAGATCGGCGACATCACCATGGATTTGCAGCCGAAACTCCTGCGTGCCCTGCAGGAACAGGAGTTTGAACGCCTCGGAAGTACAAAGACCATCAAGGTTGATGTTCGTCTGATTGCGGCCACGCATCGCGATTTGGAAGGCATGATTCGCAATAATCAGTTTCGCGAGGACCTTTTCTACAGGCTGCGGGTGTTTCCCATTGAAATCCCGCCGCTGCGCGAACGGCGCGAAGACATTCAACTTCTGGTCCATTTTTTTGTGTCGCGTCTCGCCCGCCGTATGCAAAAGCGCATCCGGTCCGTTCCGCGACCCGCGATGGAGGCTCTGGTGAATGCCGATTGGCGAGGAAATATCCGCGAACTGGAGAACTTCATTGAGCGCTGCGTGATACTTACGCAAGGCGACGAATTGAATGTGCCACGAGCAGAACTGAACCGCTCCGCTGGCCGCACAGTGGTTGCGGCCGCGTCGACCTTCGAGCAAGCAGAGCGGCAGGCGATCATAGACGCGTTGAAAACTGCGTTTGGAAGGATTGCCGGCAAAGGTGGAGCGGCAGAGCGCCTTGGACTTAAGAGAACTACGCTGCAGAACAAGATGCGCAGGCTAAGTATCACTCGCGCTGATTATTCAGCCTGATCGCATTCGGTGCCATGCCGCCTGGTCGTTCATCACCGCCGTGCCCGGATGCGGGCAGTTGCAAACGGTTGCCGCAATGCCCAGCCAAATGAAATCAGCAAGTTGCCGAGATGGTTTTTGGCACCGTTGTTGCACATCCATTGGTGTTTGGGAGGTAGATCAGCGATGAAATGGCATGACATCCTGGATATCCTGGTCCACCCTAGTCACCGGTATGCGACCGTGGAAGACGTCCGCAAGATATTCGCGGACTACCATGACACACTGCACTGGCTCGCCCGTTTCTTAATTGGTGACAAGCTTGCCTCCGCATGCGTCATTGACGCTTGCAATATCGCAGAGCGACAGGGCCCCGCGTTCCACGAATGGCTCGCTCACTGGGCCGCACGAGCGACCCTTCGCTGCGCGCTCCAGATGCAAGAGGCAGACATCGCCGGGCTTGCACCCACATACGAGCGATTGGAAGGCGATCACGAAAATCGATCGCCTCTTTCACCGGAAGATCTTCAGCTTCTTGTCGAAAGATCGGACGTTCTGCGGGCTCGACTCGACCTTCTTTGTCGCTTCGTACTCATCATGTACGGCATTGCCAAGGAATCCTGCGAGGATGTTGCCGCGCAGCTCGAGGTGAGCCCGAGCGCCGTTGAGCGCGCCTATTGCGTTGCGTTTGACACGCTCCACCTCATGTCGAAAAGGATGCTCGGCAACGCGGATACTTCGGCCGCGTTGTCGCATTGACTCACCTTCCGTTCCGATGTTCGCGGTCTTTTGTTCGCGGTCTTTCGCATGCGTGTGCGTTCGGTCTGCGGCCGATCGCGGAGGCCAACTCTTCAAGGCGGCCGATTCAGCCGCCTTGATGCCTGCCGCGAACTTGCCCGCATGCTGGCACTGCCCGTTCTCGTTGGCGTCTCTTACTCGAAAGATCCCGAAATCTCAATGAGTTGCGTCGACGAACTCCGGTACTAGACCTGCAATCCCAACTAGCCAGCCATTTGAGGCTGCTAACGAATGTAAGAGGGGCCATTATGCTACGTGTCGCAACACAAGAATTAGACGGTGCATTGATCTGCAGGCTCGAAGGTCGATTCACGGGCAAGGGAGCTGAGGAAGTCCGGACGCTCGTCGCGCGCTGTGACAGCAAACTGGAGTTGATTGTCGATCTTACGGACGTGCTGTTCATCGACGCCATCGGGGAAGAGGTGCTTCTGTTTATCAAGAAGCTCGGAGGCCAGTTCGTGGCCGAGACTTCGTATTCCCTGGACGTTTGCGAACGGCTTCAGCTCCCGTTTATTGGCGCGCAAAAACGTAACGCGCACGTGTCGGGTGGTTCAAACGGAAACGGCCAGCGCCCGTCCTGATTCTCGTCGCCCATCTGGAGCAAATCTGATTAACGTCTCAGTCAACCGAGTTCACTGCCCGTGTGCCAGTGAACGGGTTCATTCTTACCACCAAGGCAATGCCGGAGATTGCATTGGGAGCGCTCGCGGGCACTCCGTTTTTCACGCTCCTATCTATCTCCCATTCCTCTCCATCCGGAAATCCACCGCTTGGGGGATTCGTTTGAGCGCCCACCACCGCGCCCGGTGCCCGCATGAGGGCAGCACCCATCGACCAGATATGGGCATTCTTCAGCATTGTTGACCGCCAGCACTTCCGCCTCAACAACTTGCAAGGGAGTCTGCGTTGGCAGGGCACCTGCAATCTTGGAGTACGCGAGCGACAACACGATTCGCTCAAGTCCAAAGTGCCGTCGGGCCTCAGCCGAAGTCCAGGTAGAGAAATGATGAAATCGAACCATCTCGCAATGCTTCTGACAATTCTTGTATTTGCGTCACCGATCGGGTCGCTTGCGCAACAAGCCACGGAGGACGTCCCGCTGCTTACGCTCGACGACGCCGTCTCCATTGCACTCACGAACAATCGGCTGGTGAAGAACTCGGTGTTGGAAGCACAAAAGTTCGACTTCCAGGTGAGTACGGCCCGCAGCCGGCGCCTGCCCCACTTTCAATTCGCTGCACTCGGTGGGGAGTTTCTGCAGCCATTTGACTTCACTTTTTCCAAGGGAGTTTTCGGGACGTATCCAGGGGTGGGGCCAATTCCTTCCACAAATGCCAAAGTCCATACGCCAGCACAGTTAACCGCCTACATAACTGGCGGCATGGATGTGCCCCTGTCGCAGCAGTACAAAATCGGGCTGGGAATTCACGCCACAGAACTTGGGCGCGATATCGCTAAAGAAGACGTTCGCGCTGAGCGCCAGAAGATCGCGGCCGAGGTGCGTAGTGCATATTTCGAGCTTGTAGCAACGCAGGCTGCTGTGGATGCAGCACGGGAAGGAGTACGAACTCTGGAAGAAACGCAGCGAGTTACGCAGCGCTACATCGCAGAGAAGACCGTCCTCAAGGGCGATGCGCTGGAGGTCGATGCGCGTTTGGCTAAGGCGCAATATGACTTGTCGGTTGCGGAGAACGGACTGGCCACGCAACACGAGCACCTGAATCAACTCCTGGCGCGGGATCTCGAAACTCCCTTTCGGGTTGATTTCATTCCGGAGGAGGACACGGCAGCTTGGAGTCTGGAGGAAGCGCGCCGGCAGGCGTCAGAAAATCGGCCTGAGATCCGCCAGGCTCACCTCAAGGAAAAACAAGCCGACTACGACCGCCGCCTCGCCAAAGCCGAGTACATACCGGACTTCGGTGTCGCCGTTAGCTATATCGGGATTCAGAATGTGCAAGTCCTTCCGGCGAACGTCGGTGTGGCCGGGTTTGCGTTGACCTGGGAGCCATTCGATTGGGGACGAAAGCACAACCGCGTACGCGAAGAATCCAACACCCTGGCGCAATCGCACAACGGCGCACAGGAGACCGAATCGCAAATCGGAGTTGAGGTCGGGCAGAAATACCGGAAGTGGAAAGAGGCTGCGTTGTTACTGAAGGCCGCTCGCACCGGTCACGAAGCCGCGGCCGAGGACCTCCGCGTCACCAGCAACAAATACAAAGAACAAGCCGCACTCATCAAAGATCTTCTGCAAGCTCAGGCTCGAAGTGCGGAAACATCATTTCAGTATCAGCAGGCGCTTTCTTCTTACTGGAGTTCTCTTGCAGACTTGCGCCGCGCGATGGGAGAGGAATAAACGTGAGAACGACAATCGCAACACTTGCATTCGTGCTGGTCATGGCCGGCTGTGGCTCGAATAAGCCGCTGGATCAGCCCCCGCAGGGAGTACAGGCTCAAGCTATAGATCACCAGGGGAGTGCGGGCGACGGAGGCTTGCGCTTCTCGGCGGTAGTCACGCCTGACTCGGAAGTTCCATTGGCATTCAGAATTCCGGGATACGTCATTTCGCTCAAGCAGGTACGCGGCCAGGACGGCAGAATGCGCGACCTTGCGGAAGGAGATCGGGTCAGCCGGGGCGCCGTGCTCGTCCGCATCCGATCGTCGGAATACGAGGACAAGGTACACCAGGCGTCCTCGCAGGCAGAAGCCGCCGAAGCTGTCGCTCTGAAGGCGAAACTCGATTTTGACCGGGCGACGCACCTATACGACTCTGAGAGCATCACCAAACCCGATTTCGATACTGCCCGGGAGCATTATGACGCAAGCCAGGACGAGCTGAAATCGGCTCGTGCCCAGACGAGCGAAGCGGAAATTTCCCTACGCGACACTTCTTTGATAGCGCCATTCGACGGCGATATCGTCAAGAAGGCCGTGGAAGTGGGCGCGTTCGTCGGACCTGGCGTTCCCGCATTCGCGCTGGCGAAAACCGACACTGTGAAAATCATAGTTGGCGTGCCCGACACGGTGGTGCGTTCGATAAAAGTGGGCCAGCCAGTTGATGTTGCCATCGACGCGTTTCCCGCACGCACCTTTCATGCGCGAATCAGCCGCATGTCATCGGCGGCGGACACGATTACGCGTAATTTCGAGGTCGAAGTCGCGATACCGAACCGCGATCACTTGCTGAAGGTGGGCATGATCGGTTCTTTAGAACTGGCGCATGCCGAAGGCGAAAGCCAATCGTCGGCCCTGCTGGTGCCCCTTGCAGCGATCGTGCAAGCGAAAGATGGCAAGTATGGCGTGTTCGTTGTTTCAAGCTCGAGTTCCGGAGAAGTAGCTCGCCTCCACAGCGTGGAAATCGGCTCGGTCACTGGAACCGACATAACCGTACTTAATGGGCTAACCCCAGGCGATCGCATCATCACCACCGGCGCCAATCTGCTGAAGGATGGGCAGCCTGTCGAGGTCCTGCAATGAAAGCCGAGAACCCCAATCACAGTCGTAATATCGCGCGATTCTTTGTCAACAACCGGCAGATTGCCTGGGTCGCCTTGTTCGCCACGCTTGCCTGGGGCGTATTTGGTTACATGAATATGCCCAAGCGGAAGGATCCCGACATACCTGTGCGCATCGCACTGGCCATAACCCCCTGGCCGGGAATTTCCGCAGACAAGGTCGAGCAGTTGGTCACGCGGAAGGTCGAGCAAGCCATCACTGGAAACAGCAAAGTGGACCGTGTGGAGTCCACCACCCAGGACAATATTTCTGTTGTGCAAGTCAGGCTGTTGGACAATATCAAGAACACCCAGCAGGAATTCCAGGACATTGGACAACGACTGGATCAGATCACGGACCTTCCCGACGGCGCAGGACCAATCACCTGGATCAGTGACTTCGGAGACACGGCCGCGCTGATGCTGACTGTTGCCAGTCCGACCGTGCCGGATCTTGAAATCGCGTTGCGCGCCCGCGGTGTGCGCGATGCGATTGAGAAGGAGCGCCGAGGAGATACGGGCAAACGAGTCACCGTTCTCTATTGTTACCCGGCATCCGTGCCACCTGCGGTAGTTGAGCGGCCATTTGTGATCCTCTCCGCACAGGCCCAACGGGACGGTATTGCGCATGATGTTCGTTCCTTGTCCGAAGGGAGCTGTTCCGGAATCGATTTTGCAACCACGAAGTCGGATGAGGAAATCCGCGCGTATGGACGGCAGTTCATTGAAAAACGGCTGCAAGAATATGACCTTCATCCCGACGCGTGGGGTCCGATTATCATTCGCGATCCTCAAGCCACCAAGGAACGTATCGCGGAAGTAGCTAACAACCGGTATTCGTATCGGCAGCTGGATGATTTCACCGATCTGATCCAGCGCACGCTGCAACGTGTGCCCGAGGTAGCGAAGGTCCAGCGCGCCGGCATTCTGCCCGAAGAGATCTATCTGGAGTACTCGGACGCGCGACTGGCAGCATTGAAATTGCAGCCCACGAAAATCAAAGACATCCTGAACGCGCGGAATGTGACGGCTCCAGGTGGAATTGTCGAGACCCAATCGCGAAATGTCCTGGTTGACGCAACCGCCGAGTTCAAAAGCACGAAGGATATTGGCAACGTGCTTCTGGCATCGCCGTCTACGGGAGCGCCGCTTTACTTACGTGATGTGGTGGACATATCGCGCGCATATCAGACACCAACACGCTACTTGAACTACCTGACGTCACGCGAGCCGAACGGGACTTGGCATCGGAACCGTTCCATCACTCTTGCAGTGCAGATGCGATCGGGAGAACAGATCTTCAAATTCGGCGCAGCGGTCGACAAAGCACTCGCAAACGTGCGCCCGCAACTGCCGGCCGACCTCATTGTGGCTCGCACGTCGGACCAGCCGCGGCAAGTGAAGGAGCTTGTCAGTCTGTTGATGGGTAGTCTCTATGAGGCCATTGTTCTCGTCGTGATCGTCGCCCTGATTGGATTCTGGGACTGGCGTGCCGCCATGCTGATGGCGGCCTCCATCCCCCTGACGCTGGCGATGAGCTTCGGTATCGTTCACGTTCTGGGGATTGACATCCAGCAAGTTTCTATCGCCACACTGATCATCGCTCTCGGCCTTTTGGTAGATATGCCGGTCGTGGCAGGGGATGCGATCAAGCGCGAGTTGGGTTCCGGCTCCCCGCGCGATCTCGCATCCTGGCTTGGACCAACCAAACTGGCGAAAGCGATTGTATTCGCGACCATTACGAACATCGTCGCCTACCTCCCGTTCCTGATGCTGAGCGGCGATACGGGCTTTTTCCTCTACAGCCTGCCGGTTGTGATGACGTGCACGCTGGTCGCCTCCGTCATTGTTTCTTTCACCTTCATGCCGTTAATCGCGTACTACCTGATCAAACCACCCAAGCGCCTGGAGCCGCCCATCTCGGAGCGGCGGCAGCACGGGTTCCCGGCACTCTATTACCGGGTAGGTAATTTCGCGCTCAGACATCGTTGGGGCACATTCGCAGCCTCGTTGATCGTGCTCGTTTTAGGAGGCGTATTTTTCCGAATGCTCAAGCCGCAGTTCTTTCCCAAGGACCTCTCCTACTTGTCGTACGTGGATGTCTGGCTTCCGCCTGATGCCCCGCTGGGTGCGACCGACACGGTCACACAACGAGCAGAAACTGTCATTCGACAAGAGGCCGAACGATTTGGAAACGAACAGCATCACCAAGATGTTCTAAAGTCGCTGACCACATTTGTCGGCGGCGGCGGCCCCAGATTCTGGTTCTCCGTCGACCCCGAGCGACAACAACTCAACTATGCGCAGATCCTCGTCGAGGTTTCCGACAAGCACTTCACCAACGAATTCGTTGGCCCGCTGCAGACGGCGTTGAGCCGCGAAGTCCCGGGCGCCCGGGTCGATGTGCGCCAGCTCGAGACCGGCAAGCCGGTCGGCATTCCTGTCTCGATTCGAATTTCAGGTCCCGAGATGGAAGTTCTGCATCGTCTCTCTGGCGATCTCCAGGCCATCTTCCGCGCCCAACCAAATGCGACCCGGGTACGAGACGACTGGGGAGAGCCTGCCATGAATGTCCGGCTGAAGGTTGACCCCGACCGCGCCAACCTTTCCGGCATCACGAATCTGGACATAGCTCTCTCCTCGGCCGCGGCGATGAGCGGATTACCGATCTCAACTTACCGGGAAGCGGACAAACAAATCCCCATTGCCGTTCGTTTGCGGATGGAGGACCGTGCCGGACTATCTGACGTTCAAAATGCGTACGTCTACTCTTTGTCCAGCAATCAGCGCGTGCCTCTGAGGCAGGTATCAAACGTCACGACGGAAATGGCAGTATCGAAAATCAAGCGTCGAAATCAATTCCGCACGGTTACGGTTTCCGCGTTCCCCATCCCGGGTGTTTTACCGTCTCAAGTGCTCACGCCGCTGCTGCCGAAAATCAAGGAGTTCCAGCAGAACCTGCCTCCCGGTTATTTCCTCGAGATCGGAGGCGAATACGACGAACAGCAGAAAGGTTTCAAGGAACTCAGCACGGTCATGGCGATTTCCGTGGTGCTGATCTACATTGCGTTGGTTCTGCAGTTCCGAAGCGCGGTCAAGCCGTTTCTCGTGTTCGCTGCAATCCCCTACGGAATGACAGGAGCGCTCGCCGGCCTGGTGATCATGGGACAACCCTTCGGATTCATGGGGTTCCTCGGAGTCGCCAGCCTTGTCGGTGTAATCGTCAGTCACGTCATCGTGCTTTTCGACTTCATCGAAGAAGCACACGAAAGAGGAGAGCCCTTGCGAGAAGCTCTGCTCGACGCCGGCATCGTGCGACTCAGACCTGTAATGATCACGGTCGGTGCGACGGTGCTTGGATTGATACCCCTGGCCATTCACGGGGGACCGCTCTGGGAACCTCTCTGCTATGCCCAGATCGGTGGTCTTTCTATCGCGACGTTTGTGACGCTGCTGCTTGTCCCGGTAATCTATTCCATCTTTGTGTTGGATCTGAAGCTGATTAAGTGGGAAACGGTCGCTCGGGTAGAGTCTGAAGCTCCTGTGCAGGCCGTACAGGCCGATTAGCTGACGGTGCTGAAAGAGGGGCGCAGCTTACGGCGCCATCGAAAACGAGCTAAACCAGAACGGTGGCCAGTCTTCAATGGAGAGGAGCGATCTCGGACAATGAATTTGCTTCAACAAATTGGCGCCGCCAGTCTTCTTGTAGTGCTTACACTATGCTTGCAGTGCGCTGGCGTCGCCGCACTTATCACTTGGTTGAGAAGTGTTGCCGCAAGGGGCCTTCGCGACCTGCGGATGTTCCACTCCGCCGTGCTGGTCATGCAAACCACGGTAGTGGTCATCGTTCTGCACGGAATGGTCATTCTGCTTTGGGCAAGTTGCTATCGCGGCCTTTGCTTTTCAACCTGGGAATCCGCTTTCTACTTCTCGGCGAGCAGTTACACCACGGTCGGATACGGCGATCTGATCCTCCCGCTCAAGTGGCGACTGCTGGGCCCTTTGGAGAGTATGGTGGGCATGCTGATGTCCGGAATCTCGGTGGGCCTTCTATTCGCGGTGATCACCCATCTGGTCGAAGGCGAGTCACAATCTCGTCTATCACTTCGAGCCGAACCCGTTACTGCGGATCCCATCGGCCTTCCACAAAGGTGACGCTGTTACTTCGGTCGGTCGCGGTCGGCCGTCACGCCCTGAAAAACAATGAACTGTAAGTTTGGGACTGGAAGCGTCAGAGAAATCCGTTGCGATCAATATCGACCGCGGTTTCAGAGCCCGGGGATGGGTGACATGCTGAATTAAACGTCGCTCTTGCCGTCCTAAGAAACCATCGGATGAGGTGCGGGCGACTTGATCCGTAACTGTTTGGGGAGAGGTGGGATCAAGTGCAGCGCACCCCTACTTCACCGACGGGCTTTGCGTGCGCACATGACATTTGCATGCAGTGTGCCAATCGAGACCGAACGTGATGATGCGCATCCTGCAACAAACAATTGTGAATTTTCGTCGCCGGGTCCTTCCCTCAAGCCCACATTGAGGCACTGCCCGGACAGGGCACGCCGCATCAAGCTTGGCTTCTCTGAAATAGGCGAAACTAGCGCTTGTAAGCGGACATCCAGATTGGCAATCCGTTTGCTGTTCCTAAATGTCGAGTTCCGTAAATCGACTGAGAATGGGGAGGCGCCGCGGACCATAGCGGCGAAGCTAGATCCGGCAGTAGAGCCGTCCCACGGAGAACAGGGCTCGCGAATACTGCAATACTCGATCACTAACATTCTTCGAATCAACCCGTTTTCCGTGACCAGATGAGGTCCGCGTGCCCGTTGCTGGGCACGGTATGGTTGTCCGGAACCTGGTTTATTGCGGAACCACAACATGAGCCATGATTTGATTCCGAGAGAGTTCGGCACGTGGCGTGCCTACATCATCTGGTGCACTGCTTCCGGTCCTTTTGAGAAGCCGTTCACAAGACTGTCTCGAGCGCACTGCGCCGCTGCGCCCGCGAATGACACGACAAGCGGCTTAGGAGTTCAGTCAATGATTAAGAATTCCGCATTACTCATGATCACATTCGCGATGCTCGCATTTTGCCCTCTCAGCCGTGCTCAAGATCAGGAGCCCACCATCGACTCCAAAATCGCAGTCGTGAGGGCGAATATGCAGGCAGACAGAACTGCCCTCATCACGGCAGGAATGAATTTCACCGACAAAGATGGCGCGTTGTTCTGGCCGATCTATCATCAATACGAATACGAACGATCCCTGGTGGATGATCGTCGCGCTGCCGTCATAAAGCAGTACACCCAGAAGTACCCGAACCTGACCGACGCCGAGGCCAAAGCGATGGCAGAACAAATGTTGGACTGCGCATCCCGTCTGGCTGAGTTGAAGAAGAAGTACTACAAGAAATTCAACAAGGTGCTTCCGGCCCTCACAGTGACGAAGTTCTTTCAGTTGGACCGTCGCATCGATTTGCTGATGGATATGCAAGTCGAAGCCGCCCTTCCTCCGCTTACACAGGCACAATACGTTGTGCCCGGAAGTAGCGTGGCAGAACCGCCTCAGCAATGAGGCACGCTCTATGAGGCACGCTCTAGCACGAGCGCAACTTTGATCCAAGGACTAGTCAATGTTCCACATGATGAAGCATGAGCCGGTAATGTTCGGGGCAGTGCTATTGATGATGGCCATGGCCGTGGCGCAATCTCAGCCCGACAGTGAGACGTTGTCCGTGCAGGGCTACCAGGGACAGGCAAGTGTCATTCGATACCAGGGGCGCGTGTTCGTGGATGCGCAAGCGCTTGCGCAAATCACAAACGGGTCGCTGAGTTTTGAGAAGAACAGAATTATTCTGACGTTGCCTTCTCCGGACGGCGCATCCTCGAGCGGCGATGCTCACACCTCAGGCTTCTCGCGCCCTTTCATAAGGGCGGCGATCGAGGCGATGGCGTCGATCAGAGAGTGGGGTGGAACCCTGCAGGCGGTCGTGCAGAATGGGTATCCAGTAGGAAATACCACGGCAGGAAACACGATCATGGCGTTCCAGGGGCGAGCTGCCGACAGCGTCGCATTAGCTGCAGCTGCGGCATCGACAGACTCTGACTATCGCGGGCTCGATTTGCTCAAGAACGAATTTAACAATGTGCAGACCTGGGCTGACGGATATGTCAAAGCGCGCGGTTCGCTGAGCGCGGCGGAGCTAAGCATGTCTGAGAGCCAGCTCAACAACGATTCCGAGGCCCAGAAGATCATCCATTGCGGCCAATTTCTGGCGCAGATGTTCGCCAGCGGTAACTTCCAGGATGATGCGGCCTGTCGTTAGCTTCTTAACTTGAAAAATATTACCTCCCCAATCCATTGCGGTGAGGGACTGCGTATCTGACGCAGCGTCCATCTCAGCAGCGTCACCGCAAAAACGTCGCACTTGGAAGGCGTTCTATCGGAGCCCGTCGACAGACCAGAATCACTGACAAACGTTAGAGAGAGTGGTACATTAGCTCGCGCAACAGGCGCTGGTCAGTACCAAAGCACTTCCCTTCGTGTCCCTTTGGTTGGTACCTTAGGGGCCGGGGATTGTTCTGGCTCATCCGCGGCTCTTTTTACGGTTGGCGGGATCAACCTGTTTGTTGGCTTTCCAGTTACGCCAAATACGCGCCTGCGAAGGGTAAGACACCATCTGAGCGTTTTCGGAAAGATGGCAAAATGGCTGCTCCCCGAGATCTTCTGTTTCGCTTCAATTCACGACGCACAGCCATTGCCGCGTTCGGCTGCTGCCTGGTCTGCGCATTGCTAATGGCAGCTCCGGTTCACGCCCTCGATCCGAACAAACGGCTCACCCAGTACATGCATACGTCATGGCGAATCCAAGATGGCTCCGCACCCGCCGACATGTTTTCAGTTGTACAGACCTCAGATGGCTTCCTTTGGCTCACATCCGGTTCCCAGGGCATGTACAGGTTTGACGGGATTCGATTTGTTCCGTGGACGCTGACGGTTGACGGCAGGACGATCGATCACGTCGTGAGCGTTCATAGCGACCACACGGGTGGACTCTGGGCAGTAGGGGAGCATGAAGTCTTTCACCTGAAAGGTGGGGTGGTCACCTCTCATTTCGCGTTGGAAGGACAACACAGGACTGGGAACATCAGCGAAGACCCCGACGGCTCGTTGTGGATGCTGCTAGCAGGTTTCAATCTGCATGCGCCCCTTTGCCATATTACCGACCATGAGGTGAAATGTCTTGGAGAGTCCGATGGGATACGGCTCCCTCCTACGGGCGGCGAAGCCTTATTGGCCGATGGGAAAGGCGGTTTCTGGCTTGGGGGGCAAAAAGCCGTTGTGCATTGGCATGGGGGCGTTTCGGAGGTTTTCCCGATCGAAGCGCTGAAAACGAATAGCGGGGATGGCGTAAGTGCACTCACACTTGATTCGAATGGATCCCTCTGGATCGGCTTACTCCCTCAGGGGCCGGGGGAAGGGCTCGGAAGACTGGAGAAAGGGGTTTTCAAGTCATTCGTCGCGCCTGGGTTCGATGGCAGCAAGCTCAACGTTATCGCTCAGACCCTTGATCGTGACGGAAGCCTCTGGGTGGGCACTCTAGGCAATGGGCTGTTTCGCACACGCGGGGATGTTGTGGAGCACTATGGGCGGGCGGAAGGCTTGTCCAGCGATTACGTGAACGACCTATTTGAAGACCGAGAGGGGATTCTGTGGGCCACAACATCGAATGGAATCGACAGCTTCCGTGATCCGCGGGTGGCCACCTTCTCAACCTCCGAGGGGCTGGGGAGCGAGAGCGCGGTAGGGGTCTTGGCCAGTAGAGATGGCACGGTCTGGGTTGCAAACGGCGACTCTCTCGTCAAAATCAAGAACGGGACGGTCACGCCAATTCGAGGTGGACATGGTCTCCCCAGTGACCAAGTCTCGT
>Ga0187855_10002452_pt1 | contig 14026 bp, 12 predicted proteins | sample June2016WEW_8_10_2_FD_132969 | JGI IMG/M metagenome (GOLD analysis project Ga0187855, IMG submission 132969) | Peatland microbial communities from SPRUCE experiment site at the Marcell Experimental Forest, Minnesota, USA - June2016WEW_8_10 | ecosystem: Environmental > Terrestrial > Soil >...
CACCGGCCGTGCTTGACCTCCGTAACAGGATATAAGAACGGCCACTCAATAAGTTCGCATCCCTCCATCGCCACCAGTTTTTCCATGTCCACCGGAAATGAAAGTCCCGGGTAATGCCGCAGCAACTCCTTCGCTTTCTCTACCGCTTGATTTTCCATTACCGCACTCCTTAAATTCAACGCTCATTTATTTATTCCTCCGCTTATCTTCTGCCTCACGGCGTAGTTTGCGCCTCTCTTCATCGATGGTGAAACGAATGAATGCTTTGACCCGATTTTTGGCCTCACCCTCAAGCATGCTGTCAACCTGCTTAAACATCAACTCCAGCTCGGTGTCTACGAGATCAAGTTCGCCTACCCGGTCCCAGGGAAAATGGTTGAGAGTTCCGGTAATCGCGGCGTAAATATCCACGATTGTGAGATCCAGAGCCCTGGCCATACCGGCAATAATATCCGGCTTTGGCTGAAGGTTACGTCCATTCTCAATGGAAGTGATGTTTTCCAGGCTCGTCCCGGCCAGATTTCCCAGATCTCCCTGGGTCATGTTGCCTTGACGCGTTCTTGCCTCTCTTATCAGGTTTGCCAACGATATCGACATAAATTTTCCCACCTTATCAATTCAGTGACTGATGGTAATATTATCACCATTCCAAAAGTGTGTCAAGTGAGTTTTGTCCATGGTAAATGAAAAAAACTGATCGTGTAAAGGTCTTAATCCTCAATTTCAAGTAGTTTAATTACGGCAAACTAAATTGACAGTATTAGCTTACCATAATGACAGTGATAATAACTGACAAAAGTGAAGGATGGCCCGCCTCCCAAAACCAGTATTGTTATTATAATAGAACAAGTGTACTATTGTCAAGTTGGAGTGTGCTTGTAACTATGTACTCGCCACCAGGGGCGTTAAGTCCAAGTCTCCGAATGCTGGTATGACACGTCTTAAAGGTGTAATTATTGGTTCTGTTAGGTTATAAAGCTTAACCATGTACGAGTAAGATCCATACCCATCGCTTATGCTTTCTTGTTAATAACCGATAAATACGCTGCATTCTCTCTCGATGCTTAAATCAAACTAAATTGAAATATCGATGAAAACGGAATTAACCTGGTTCGTTAGCTAGGTATGGCTTACGTAACATGTCTTTCTTTTTCAGGCCATTTTTATGGGCGTCGTGAATAAAACCTCGATCACCCATAAAGAAGTATAGCCACCGTGGAAAATTTATATTAATGAGAACATTTTCTAAGTTTTGATGTCCATCATTCTTTGAATCATTTTTAATTTCATCAAATGCATTCTGGAGTTTGATCAGCGCCGTTTTTATAAAGGGTGCGCCCTTGGCCCCCAAGAGGATCCCACCACTACCGATAAGGATACCGAACCGGTATTCTGCATTGATGTGGCGGCTGAAACTTTGGATAACACGAACTGCCTCGGTATTAATCTCCGGTTCTGGGAAGCCACAGTTAACGATGGCATATACTTTTTGGTTACCGGCAATCTTACCACTTCCGGCATAATAATGATAATAGTCCTCAAGAAAACGCGTCAACATTGCCGGCAGACAAAAAATATAAAGTGGAAATACGATTAAAATTGCATCTGCTCGGGAAATAACATCAAAATCACGCTGGGTTTGATGATGGGTAAGGCTTTGCCGAACGTTAATAATTATTTTGCTACCGCCATCGGTCCCGATTCGATCGCTGAGCATCGATACGAGATATCCTGAAACAGATTCTTCATTAATCTTAGGGCTGCCATTGATCAAAACAATGCTCTTACTCGTACTCATAGCTGACCACCTACCCTCTCAAGTTTCGTTTGATTTAGAAAGCTGGTGCAATCCGAGTCATTACCATTGAAAACCAAAACTTCAATATTCCGACGGTGTTTTTTCGTGATGTCTTCGAAAAGCTGAGCGTCCTCATCAGAGACCTCTTCTCCATAACCGATAATAATCTGCTTTGGGTAGGTCACATATCTTGAAGAATGCATGGTTGAACCATCGCACCTTGTGATAAAAAAAGGCAGGATATTAGGCAACCATCGGTCAACGGCGCTTTTTATGTTAGCGCTGAATTGTCCAAAAATCACCGGGCTGAGATATACAGCTACATCGCTATTGATAAAGTTATTGTTGATTTCAGCCATCGCGTCCTTGATGGTGCATTCTCCGGGCTGTTTAATCCAGCAGCCGAAACAACCTTTGCAGAATGCGATCTCATCCCTGCCGATCTCTCGATGTTCAATTTGAAATCCCTTTTCACTTAAATTCAATTTAACCAGCTCGTACAAACGGTTATAAATTGCGCTTTGATAATCTTTGTCTGAAATGATATAGGCTTTCACTGTTTAATCCTCCTTATGTTGACAATGTAAACATTATATCTTAATATGTTAGCGTTGTCAACATCATGTGCTATAATAGCTTTAAAAGTGGTTTATAACATGTTTGAAAAGGATGAAGGTCCCTTTGGTCAAAGAAAATTATCATCATAGCGATTTAAAGTCTGATCTGATTAAAAAAGGCTTAAAAATCCTGGTTGCAGAGGGATATGAAGGTTTTTCTCTGCGTAAAGTGGCCAGAGACTGTGGTGTAAGTCAAACCGCTCCCTATAGACATTTTAAGAACAAGGATGAATTGGTTTTGGCCATTGCGCAGGAAGCCATTGGAAAATTTAACCAGGCTCTCCAGAGTGCCGTGGATAAATATCCTGATGATTCTCAAAGTCAACTTAAGGAAATGGGTTGCGCATATATTGAGTTTTTTGTAAAAAATCCTGAGTATTTGCATCTTATCTTTTTAAGCGATACAAACAAGCTGTTTGGCGGACAAGAAGAATCGATGGACAATAACGACTGTCTTGAGGCTCTTAAAACAACCGGCAGTCCTTTTGGGACATTTTATAAAACGGTGGAACGATATTACCACGAACGCAATAATGACGATAACAACAGTATGAGTTTAGAAGAATTATTGCTTTATTGCTGGGGACTGGTACATGGCATTTCCATTTTAATTTTCAGGAATGAGTTTCCCATCGGCGGCGATACTTTGACATTGGCTCGAAAGATGATTTGGAATAAACTCTTTTCTGATTTGAGGGCGCGTTAATCATAACCGACAAAATAATAAACGCAAAGTTGGATAAGCCACGAATATTCTTATTTTAAACAGCAGTTACCGCAAGGACGGCAACACCGACCGCACCGCGCAATTATTGCAGACGCGCCTGCAGTCAACCGCCAGAGACAATCTTGAGCCGCTGGTTTTGGATACGCTTTATTTGGGGCACATGAATATCGAGCCTTGCCGCGGCTGCCGTACCTGTTTCGATAAGGGCGAGGCATTTTGCCCCATTAAAGATGATATGGCCGAAATCAAAGCCCGGATGAAAGCCGCCGACGCGTTAATCGTGGCCGGTCCCGTTTATGTGGACGACGTCAACGGCATCATGAAAAACTGGATTGACCGGCTGGCCCATGTCTGTCACCGCCCCGAATTCGCCGGCAAATCAGCCTATCTGGTCGCGACGGTCGGCAGCACCCGGGCAAGTCATACTCTGCGGACAATGGACACCGCCCTGCGCACCTGGGGTTTTTATATCATCGGGAAGGCCGGCTTTAAAACACATGCTCGAATGGAAAAGGAACAAATCGAAAAATTATACGGCGCGTGGCTGACTGTAATCGCCGAAAACATCTTTCTCAACATCAAAGGGGAGCATTACAAAGAAGTCTCGTTTGTGTCCCTGATGATGTTTAAAATTCAGCAGGTGGGTTGGAGTAAAGCCAAGCGTGATTCCATCGATTATCAGTACTGGCAGAGTAAGGGCTGGCTGGACGGTAAACAAAAGTTTTTTTTCAAGCCCAAAGCGAACGGCCTCAAAATCTCCGCTGCCCGCATCACCGGCGCCGTCATCGCCAAATTCTTTGTTTGAATATCAATCGAATCGAATGGGCTTCTGGGCATATCTGCAGCGAAATAATTCGATTCAAAGAGGCGTTTAACGATCAATAAAAACCGGTTCTAACAAACAGCTTTTCTCATGACCTACTGTCCAGCCACAGAACCATTTCTCTGATTCATTATTTCAGTGATTTTGATTTGAGGGTGACGGTAATAATAATTTTTCGCGGCAATACCGCCCTGGATCGCTTTTACCGGACACCAGTTATAACAGGCGAGACAATTCTCGCAATGATGCTGCCACACAGGGTGTTTGTCCGTCATCACTATTAACAGACCATTACCGAATGGCAATAAAATCAAATGATGCTATTTTGACATCGGTAATAATTAGCTGCATTTTATGGTAAGTTAGGCATGTGAGAAGGCAAAACTAAATTACTTCTCAAAAAGGTTTTGAGTTAATTTAACAAACAGTTTCTTATCTATTCAAACAAATATCGCTTGACAAAAGAGAAAACAGATGTTACAGTATTCTTCAACTTACAATATTCTGTACTGAATACTGTACTGCATATGGTTTGCTAGACAAGCTAACTTATGCCCTGCGAAACTTTGTGAGACTTTAGTAGTTACTTTCCGCAAGGCTGGAATGCCCCGGGGAGACAGAGTATTACAGGTTTGTGGTTGGATTTACAGTTAAGTGTGGTTGATCTCCCCTCCCGTGATGGAGGCGGGATTAATCGGGCTTAGTGGCAAAGCCAGTCTCACCTTCTAAGTGTTAGAAGGCAAAGAACATTTCCAAAATAATAATGAAATAAGGAGGTCAAATGAAAAGAGGAATTATCTGGATAGCACTGACTTTTGTACTGATCGGATCGCTGGTATTGGCATCTTGTTCTTCATCAACCACGGCTACCTCAACAACTAGCACTCCAACTTCAACAACAACGGCACCTGTTATTCCAACGTCCACTGCTCCGACCAGCATTCCAACATCTACTACATCCGTTAACACACCAACAACCGCTGCAACCACTACGAGTACTGGGAACTGGTGGGACAGTTTGGGCACTCCACAGTACGGTGGTACATTAACCATTTCGTTACCCACGGACATTACTGGTTGGGACAATTATAGCGACTCGGGGATGACGAGCATAATACCAGCCTATGAAGAGGCATTAACGACGGATGACTGGACTCTGAATCCGTCAGTGTTCGCTTATCAGCTATCCTACCGTTCCAGCAATTATGAGGTCGGTTATCTAGGTTCATCCTGGGAATTTACTAATCCCCAAACTTATGTTGTCCATCTACGCCAAAATGTTTACTGGCAGAATCTTCCACCTGCGAATGGCGCCCAATTTACCTCAGCTGATGTGATTTGGGATTTTGACCGAGTACTTGGCTTGGGTGATGGGTTTACTTCTCCCAGCCCTTACTACGCATCGAGTGCCTCATCCTTTGCTAACCTGATGTCGATAACGGCTCCTGATAAATATACTGTTACTTTTACTTTTAACCAAAATGAGAGCGAGGAAGCTTGTTGCGAGCTCTTACAAGGAGGAGGGGATGTTCTCAATTTTGAGTCTCCTCTAGCAGTACAAACTTGGGGCAACCTCAATGACTGGCACCATGCCCTGGGCACCGGACCATTTATTCTTACGGACTTTGTTGACGGTACTGCGGCAACTCTGGTCAAGAATCCAAATTACTGGGGATATGACGAAAGATATCCGCAGAATCAACTTCCTTATGTTTCTGGCATGAAAGTTCTTATTATTCCCTCACAGCCAACCGCGCTGGCGGCAGTAAGGGCGGGAAAGATTGACGTCATTGATAACGTTTCGATTCAAGATGCACAGAATATGGCTAAAACAAATCCTTCAATAATGCAATTAACCTATCCCTCTGGCGGCACTCCTACAGTGGATCCAAGGATGGATGTCAAGCCTTTCACAGACATCAATGTACGAATGGCAATGCAGATGGCGGTAAACTTACAAGATATTGCTAGTTCCTACTATGCAGGTACCTGTCCGCCGTATCCATCTTCGATGACTTCGATGTACATGTCGGGATGGGATTACCCTTACACGCAGTGGCCTGCCTCTGTGCAAGCTCAATATGCATATAACCCGACTCAGGCAAAAACGCTGCTGGCGGCTGCGGGGTATCCCAATGGGTTTAATACTGATTGTGTGGCAAGTTCAGCCGCAGACTTAACATTGTTGCAAATAGTCCAGTCTGAATTTGCGGCAGTTGGCATCAACATGTCTATCTCGGTAATGGATTCAGCCAGCTGGAGCCCCTATGTACGCGCGCATAAACAGGACCAATTGTGTTATGGCGGCAATTCATCCGGTTTTACATTCCCGCCACTGATGGGATTTAACAGATGGCGAACTGGCTATGCATTCAGTTGGGCGAACGTTAGCGATCCGAATTGGGATAGCCTGCGTAATCAGGCTGTTGCCGCTCCAACTGTTGCTCAAGCACAAGCTCTTGTTATCCAAGGAAACCAGTACATGGTGCAACAACATTGGGTAGTGTGTTTGGATACACCTAACTATTTCGCACTCTATCAGCCATGGCTTCACGGTTACAGCGGCCAGGTCTTTGCCATCTCCGGCGGAGGCGTCATCGGTCCACTTTATTTGGGCTTCTACACCTCAAGATTCTGGGTGACCCCGCATTAGTCTCTAGTCTACCGAGTTTGTATTCAGTTGAATTTATTAAGTTTTCGGAATGGGCCCATAAACAGGGCCCATTCCAATTCAAATAACAATAGATATAGGAGTTCCTCAAAATGAAGTTGGGATGCAATACGGTAATATTTAGCCAACTGGATTTAGATGGCGCTCTGCAGCACATAGCATGGGCAGGGTTCCAAGGTGCAGAGTTGTGTCATCAGGATGAGTGGGCCCGGCACGTTGAATTGAATACCGACCAAGCATATATTGAAAAAGTCAAAGAAACAGCAAAGAAATATGGGTTGGAATTATTTGCGATCCAGATTGGTTTGGGACCAATAAGAAGCGAAGACAATTTTAAATTGATGACAAAAGCGTTGGATGTTACTGCTAAGTTGGGTATACCTGTCCTGACGATGCGCGCTTTTGGTAAAGCCGACGATAAGGAAAAAACGAAAGAGGAGTTCAAATTTATCAAGAAAGTGTGTAACCAAGCGGAAAGCCGGGGAGTAATATTAGGAGTAAAACCACATGGAGGCGCTTCGGTTTATAATGCCGCAACGGTATTTCAAATGGTAGAAGAAGTAAATTCACCCAATTTAGGAGTAACGATCGACCCGCTGCATCTAACTAGAGGAGGTAGTGACCCTGCAGAGACAGTTTTAAAACTTGGGAAGAAAATTGTCCATACCCATTTTCATGACTGTCCACCGCCGCAAAATTATCCCGAAACGACAGAGCAGCAAACACCCGGGCGAAGTAATATCGATTGGATAAAACTATTGCAAAATCTTAAAGATGTGGGTTATAAGCGAGCATTGGATGTGCATGTGATTGGCGCTTGTTCATACCCTGTTTCAAGGCAGATGGGGATTGCGGCAGAGGCGAAAGGGTATCTCAGTAGGTGCCTTCTAGATTTAAAATAGCTAGTTTAGTTCAAGATTGCACTGCCAGTTCTTAATTGATGCTGTTTAACTTTTGTTTTCTAAGGATAGTGAATGCTAAAAAATCTGCGACCATTTAGAATTATGGTAAATTGGGTTACTTGACAATATGCGCTGCTTTACGCTTACTGCATGGAGTAGCTTCATCACGGAAGATAGAGAATGTTTTAATCAAATAGACGGCCTACGCCGCCTCGGTCAAACAATGATAATTGCAATGAATTACCTTATTTCTAAATCAAGATATCTCTAAACTATATTAAAATCATTTGGGATTAGCCGGTAACCAATAGTCAATCCTGCCCTGTTCTTTTGTATAAACAACCTCCCCTGTCTTCTCACCCTCACCCGATCCCTTGATCCTGAGGATTTTAGCAGTACGTTTACCGATATTAGTAATTGAATGCCTAACATTTGAAGGGCAATAGATTAAACTGTCGGCGCCAACAATCCTTTCAGAATGTCCCATGGTAGCCAGTATCCTACCGGAAATCACATAGTAGGCATGGTCAAAGATAGGCATCTCAGCGTTATTTACGTGATAATGTTCTACAATACCGCCGCCCGGTTCCAGTTTATCCATACCCAACATGATATATTTAGAATGTTCTCCACCTTCGGTCTCCTGATTATCAAGAAAACTGTAACGATGCATATCGACAGCTTCTTCCGGTTTTTTCCTATCCGAGGCGCGCCATGCTTGCTCTAGATCTTTTTTTGTAAGTATAAAACCTTTTCTTTCTTCTTCCATTAATGTCCTCGTTTTCTATTTAATAGTCCTCATTATAAGGAGCTCGAAATCGGTTGTCAATTAACTATATCTGTTAAGTTGATCTCGAATGAACCGTTGCGCACACAACTGCCGGTCGATCTTTTAAATGCTTGACAATTGCATTCTGTGGGTATATAACCGTATCATGTGATCAAAATGTGTGACGTAATGTTATTACGAGTGAAATTAAGATCGAGGGGCTTTCAGATGGATTCAAAACTCGCGAAAAAGTTGATAATGCTATCCAACAATTTGCGATGCTTATGAATTCAACCAAACAGGCCAACAGCGGAATCTTTTTGCAATTCTCCAAACAAGTCGCTTGATATTAAGGAGGTCTATAAATAATTTGCTCCATACCAAGGGGCAAGTTTGAGGTATTCTTAGAATTTATTTTCTTCTAATTTATTTTATGCTTCATTTAACATTGTGATTGTTGCAGAATGAAACAGTTATACCGGCCTTTGTTGAGCGGCGAATAAATGCCCATTATTCTATTGGTATTTATGTTGCATGCGAATGCATAAGAGATGTTAGCAAAAAAGGGCAAATTAGCACATTTTAAAAAAATTATTGCTGGAGTACCTGAAAAAGGCAGAAAATAATGGCCGATGATATTCCACAAAGGAAACCTATCAAAGTTCAAGCTGGAGAGGTGGACTATGCACTTCATTCATTGGGTTGGAAGGCTTTCCAGAAACTCTGCGCAACAATCACTGGGGAAATATGGGGGCAGGTTGTCGAAACCTTTCTAGATTCAAATGATGGCGGACGTGACGGAGCATTTTATGGTTGGTGGAAGCCAATTGGCAGAGAATCCTTTGAGGGATCATTCACGGTTCAATGCAAATTCTCTAACGAGCCTACTGGCGTACTGAAACTTCCGCACCTCACTGACGAGATAGAAAAGGCGCGGAAACTAGCTTTACGGGGATTATCTGATAATTATATTCTCTTTACCAATGCGGGGCTTACCGGATCAATGGAAGCCAAACTTCGAGCCATATTCGAGGACATCCCAGGCGTTAAGCACTTCGCTGCTTATGGACGAGAACGCATTTCACAACTTATCCGTGAATCATCCCGGCTTCGAATGTTGGTACCACAGATATATGGGCTTGGGGACCTTAGCCAGATTCTCGATGAACGAGCTTACATTCAAGCCAAAGAAATTCTTAGTGCGATCAGCGATGACTTGTCTAAATTTGTGATCACGGACGCTTATCACCAAAGTGCAAAAGCACTAAGAGACCATGGCTTTGTGCTTCTTCTTGGTGAGCCAGCGTGTGGCAAGTCAACGATTGCTGCGGCACTATCGCTAGCAGCTACAGATGAATGGGGTTGTTTTTTAATAAAAGCTCGAAATGCCAATGATTTAGTGGAACATTTTAATCCCCTTGAGCCGAAACAATTCTTCTGGGTTGATGACGCTTTTGGCACCACGCAATTCGATTGGAATAGTGTCGTTGAGTGGAATCGCACGTTTCCGCACCTTCAAGCCGCTATTCGGAGTGGTGCTAGGGTTGTATTTACGTCTCGTGATTATATATACCGTTCGGCTTTACATTACATCAAAGAATCTTCATTCCCACTGATTGGAGAATCACAAGTTGTTATAAGAGTTGATAATCTGAGTAAGTCTGAACGTGAGCAAATATTGTATAACCATATCAAACTTGGAACTCAAACGAAGAATTTCAAAACAGAAATTAAGCCGTTCTTACCGGAAATAGCTGCTAACCAACATTACACCCCAGAGATAGCCAGAAGGCTAGGCAATCCTATGTTTACAAAAAGGCTGAGGATCTCACATGAGGGCCTAAATGACTTTATAACCCGGCCTTTGGAATTCCTTTGCGAGATCATCCGTACAATTGATAAAGAAAGTCGAGCAGCTTTAGCTTTGATTTTTATGCGCTCTGGAGCGCTCGCCAGTCCTATACAAATGAACGAGCAAGAACAAAATGCTGTGGCCGTTTTAGGTGGTTCTCCCGGTGGCATTAGGGATGCCCTTAATTCTTTGAAAGAAAGCCTTGTACTCTTAACACTTCGAAATGGCATTTACGAGTGGCATTACAAACATCCGACAATCAGAGATGCCTATGCAGTTTTGGTCTCCGAAGACACCGAATTAATGGACATTTATTTGATGGGTGTGCCCATTGGGACCCTTTTCGGTGAAGTGTCGTGCGGAGAAGTTGGAATCGAAGGCTTAAAGGTCGTTGTTCCGCATGACCGTTTTGAAATCATTATGAAAAGAATGGAGGAACTCGACCTAACAGGTTGGCAGGAACGAAGACAATTTCATTGGTTCCTTGCTCATCGCTGCAACAGAAATTTCCTTACTGATTATCTAGTCCATCATCCGCAGTTTATCTCAAGCCTAACTGTCGGCTCTTACCTTGACGTTCGGTCAGATGTACAAGTAATCATTCGACTGCATGAATTGGGCCTTCTCCCCGAAACGATACGGAAAGAAATAGTCAGTCGTATTCGGACCTTGGCTGTTGAGACTCCTGATTCTAGTTTCCTTGAAGAACGGATTAGCTGTATTTTTGCACAAGAAGAATTAGCTGACATTCTGAACCATGTCCGCACCGATCTAATTATGCATCTTGACGAGCAACTTTATAATTGGGATTCGAACTACACTAGCGAGGAGGATCCCGATGAATATTTCGCCCCGCTAATTGAAACTCTTAAAGATTATCGTAAGATATTTGGCCGTGACTCTGAAGCGGCTGCCAAAATCGATGATATTTTGGATGAAATTGATTCCACGCTTGATGAATTGCGTTCCGAATATAGACCAACCAGTGATTTCAATTCTGACCCGCAGCATCCATTAAACGATGCTATCGCCCAATCTCGCTCAACCTTTGAAGACGTTGATGTTTAGCGATTGACAAACATTGTGCGGTGGCATTTCTCGGTACCATTGGTATCAGAACGGTCTTGAATAACAATTTTTTTTCGCCACCACTTAAAGGAATAAATCTGTTCTCAAATCCTTTCCATGCTAAGGCAATGAGAATAAAAACCACGGCAAGTGATGCCAGCGAAATTAGAGTAATGTTAGAAGCTACATTAGACGTTAAATCTGTCATAATATTTTTAACTAAATCCCATGAAGAAAGGCGTACTAACGTTTCCTGTTTTTTATTGAAGGTAAAACGGAATGTCAAACAATTTCTTCGACAAAGCATACCCTTTTCCCTCAATATAGCTATATCTACAGCGGAAAAGTGATGCAGTTATTTACATGGCCGGTTGGAGCAGCCAAGTGTCCCTATTTCTTGGGTGTCATAAGGTCAACCTGTATTCGCTTAAGATTTGTATACTCGTAAAGACCGTATAGAGAGCCTTCTTTGCCGATACCGCTCTCCTTGTAGCCACCCCAAGGTAATTCTGCTCCTCCACTGCCGGCATTGTTTAAGACTACAGTCCCGGCAGCAATTTTATTGGCAAACCGCATCGCTCTTGCATTGTCTTTAGTCCAGACGTAAGAAGTAAGTCCGAATGTAGTGTCGTTTGCCATTTCGATCACTTTATCATCTGAATTAAATTTTTCCATTATACAGACAACCGGGCCAAAAATTTCTTCTCTTCCAATCTTCATTTTCTGAGTGACATTGGTGAATATTGTTGGGGTCACGTAGTAACCTTTATTCATCGGTGGTTCTGTTGGCCTTTTCCCACCGAAAACGAGTTTGGCTCCCTCATCGATTCCGGATTTGATATATCCTTCAACTTTGTCCCGGTGTTCAGCGCTGACCAATGGTCCCATCTGTGTTTTTTCATCCATCGGATCACCGACTACCATCTTCTTTGCTGCCGCAGTGACCTTCTCAAGAAATTCATCGTAGACTTTTTCGTGGACAAAAAATCTGCCGGGTGCCGCGCAAATCTGTCCAGAATTTGCGAACTGAAACATCATCATTGCGCTTACCGCTGCACCCACATCGGCATCATCTAAAATAATGACCGGGTTCTTTCCACCCAGTTCGAGTTGCAGACGCTTGACCGTTTGGCTGGCGAGAGCCATTATTGTCTTGCCTGTTTCACAGCTTCCGGTAAAGGCCACCATATCAACCCCACGGTGAGCGGCCAATGCTTCGCCGACCGTACTGCCCGGCCCTGTAATAACATTGACTGTTCCTGGAGGCAGTCCCAGCGTATCCAATAATTCTGCTAATTTGAGGGCCGGAAGTGAATCAATACTGGGGGGTTTGATAACACAAGTGTTACCCAGTATGAGGGCCGGAGCCAATTTCTGAATAATCATTAACAGGGGCAGATTCCATGGCGTAATCAGGGCGACGACGCCGATCGGCTCACGCTGCAGATATGCCAGCTCATTCGGGCCTGATGGGACAGTATTACCCATCAGCGACCGGGAGTTATATGCTGCCCATTCAAACCACTCTGCTGTCCCGGCAGCCTTAGGTATTGCTCTTAGTAAGGGAGTACCATGGTCGAGTGTATCAATCATTCCCAGTTCTTTAGCGTTTTCCCTTAGTAACATCGCAATTTTCATTGCAACCTGAGATCGCTCGGCTTGCGGCTTTTCTGACCATAAAGGAAATGCTTTGCGGGCAGCATCGACCGCTTTGTCAACATCACCTTTACCCCCAAGCGGAACTTGAGCAATTTCCTCCTCCGTCGCCGGATTGAAAACCGGATACCTGCGGCCTGATTCTGCTTCGACCCATTTACCCGCTATCCACATTTTGTATTGCTTCATGTTTTTCCTCCAGTGATATTAAAATAACTGTTAAATAGCATCGATTACTTTATTTTTTTATTGATGAACGCCTTAAAAATTCCCGCAACCTACGTATTTTCTTGCATATGCCCTTTACATTCACCCACATGCAAGAACGTAGTGCTCTGTCTCCGGGTTTTGAATAGATTTTTCCCATCGATGCGGTCGGAAATAAGTTCAATAGCTACATCATCACCATTATTTATTTGGTCACCAATCAACCATTCTCCGTAAATCCGCAAACAATATAATCCGCTCACTTTTTCACTCAGCTAACATCTACTTTCCGAATAAAAGCATCTCTTAATTCAAACGCTTGGGCTAATGTTGGGGTACCGGCATTTATGAACCACTTCACCGGCAATTTCACTATTTCGGATAAAAGAATCTAAGGTTGCTCAGTATCCCTTTATAACCTACCTGCCAATTCCACTGGCTTCATATTAAGCCCATCTGCAAATTTATGGCCCAAATCAGAAGACAAAGGTATCCGATCTTCCGCTCTCTGTTTGAGATAATTGCTACCGATTTTATCCCACCAGTTTTTTTCAGTTGATGTTTGCTGTTCTAAATTACTCAAATAATCAAATGAAATGTAAGGCTGGCTGTGCCACTGACCCCGATTACCCCCAGGGCTCCGGACACGGGAGGGGACATCAACCACACTTAGCTGAAAGTCCAACCACAAACTCTCAGTACCCTGGTCTCCCCTGACAAAGCCAGCCTTACAGGCGCTAACAATGTTAACCTTCTAATACCCAGGTAGAACAATTTCTATTGTCTATTCCAGACTAAATATGGTATAGTATTCAGTACCGAATATTGTAAGTTAAACAGCAGTATATCACCAGCCTGGATTTTTGTCAAGAGGTAGAATTATCAGACCTGATAATCATATTTTTGGCCTCAAAAGGAGCTATAGACGATGAAAAC
>Ga0187855_10002454_pt1 | contig 14019 bp, 10 predicted proteins | sample June2016WEW_8_10_2_FD_132969 | JGI IMG/M metagenome (GOLD analysis project Ga0187855, IMG submission 132969) | Peatland microbial communities from SPRUCE experiment site at the Marcell Experimental Forest, Minnesota, USA - June2016WEW_8_10 | ecosystem: Environmental > Terrestrial > Soil >...
GACTTTTTAGTCGAGACCTATGCCACCGAACGAATCAAGGTCATCAGCGTGTGGAGCGAGTTCCGCGACGACGATCTTCCCGTCCGTCCCCGCCTCGATGACCCGCGAGGACGCAGTGTTCATGAGCAGATGGTGCATCAGTGCGTAAGCGAGGACTTGTGGTTCCGGACCATGCTTGGAATCGACGTCGACGCGCCGCCATTGCCCAAACAGGAAACTCGACTGCAGTTCATGAAACAGTACGCAGGGGACAGCGGCAAACGACTAGCGCAACTGGAAGCGAAGGACGACCCTTGGTGGGAAGGCGCCACTAACTTTTTCTCGGTGCAGCGTTCTCACGCGTGGGTCATGACTCGGCGCATCGCCCACACCTCCCATCATCGCGGACAACTGATGGCCATTCTTCGCATGCTGGGACGCGATTTGCACAGCAATTACGGCCCCACAGCGGACACGGGCGGCCTTATGCAAAATCACGCGCCGACAATTTACGCCTATGCCACTCTGGACGCGCTGCTCAAAAGCGAGGCAGCCGGAGGCTCGAAAACTCCGTTGCCAGGATCGGGCGGCAAACCCGTTACCGAGCGCCCTGCATAGCTAGCTCTTAGTCGAAAACGCCAACGAAAGCAGCGTCTTCTGTTCCATCTCGTGCGCCTTAGCTGATCCCGTCGACGGACTGGCGCTGGCCGAGCGCTTCACCGAAAGCACGTGACGTTCTCCAGCGAGATGGCGTAGTCGTGGCAACACGTAGGGCATCGCGCCCATATTTGCAGGCTCTTCCTGCACCCAGACGATGTCGCGCGCGCTAGCATGCCGCTCCAGTTCCGCGCTCAGTTCAGCCTCGGGGAACGGATACATTTGCTCCAGGAAGACAATCGCCGTCGAATCATCTTTTCTTTTCTTGCGCTCATCGCGTAACTCATGACCGATCTTTCCCGTGCAAAGCAGGACGCGCGTAGCTTGGCTGACTTCCGTATCCGGCAGCACATTCAGGAAGTGCGGATGCGCAAAGTCCTCAATCGGCGAAGACGCATCCGGATGCCGCAACATGCTCTTCGGGGTGAAGACGATCAGCGGCTTGCGCCACTTCCGCAACGCCTGTCGTCGCAGCAAATGAAAATATTGCGCCGCATTCGAAGGCTGGCAAATCTGAAAATTGTCTCGTGCCGCGAGCTGCAGAAAACGTTCGATACGCGCGCTGGAATGCTCAGGTCCTTGTCCTTCGTAACCATGCGGCAGCAGCATTACCACGCCTGAAAGCAACTTCCATTTCTCCTCGCCCGCGCTGATGAACTGATCGATCACGGCCTGCGCCACATTCGCGAAGTCGCCGAATTGTGCCTCCCACAAAACCAGCGCCTCCGGATAATCCCGGCTGTAACCGTATTCAAACCCCAGCACGCCAGCCTCAGAAAGCGTGGAATTGTAAATCTCGCAGCGCGCCTGCCCCTCAGAAATATGCTGTAGCGGCATATATTCCTGCTCGTTCTCAATATCCAGCAGCACCGAATGCCGCTGATTGAATGTGCCGCGCCGGCTATCCTGTCCACTCAACCGCACCGGCACGCCAGCCTTTACCAGACTGCCAAAAGCCAGAGCTTCCGCCATCCCGTAATCCACAGGACGCTTTCCTGCACCCATCTCGGCGCGTTGTTCAAGCAGCTTCTTAACTTTGGGATGGATGTGAAAATCCGCCGGGTAAGTCGTTAACGGCTCCGTGATTTCGCGCAGCTCTTCTGACGAAAGTCCAGTTTCAACTTCATACTCCGGCTTGTATCGTCCCCCCGTGTAATCATCCCAATAGCTTGGCAACTCGCGGAGCGTCGGCTTCTTGGTAAGCGAGCTCGCCTGTTTCTGCGCAGCTTCGAATTCGGCTCGGATGGCCTGCAACCGCATCTGCGCGTCCTCGACGCCAATGTCCTCGGAGTAAATTTCCCACAGCGGCGGATGCTCTTTGATCGCCTTGTAAAGCAGCGGCTGCGTGATCGTGGGATCATCCACTTCACTGTGCCCGTGCCGCCGATAGCCCATCAAATCCACCACCACATCCGTGCCGAAAGTGTAACGATAATCAGTCGCGATGCGCCCCACGCGGATCACCGCATCCACATCTTCGCCATTCACATGGAAGATGGGGATAGACTGACGTCGCGCGAGCTGCGCCGAAAATCGCGACGAATGCGATTCTCGGGGCAAGGTAGTGAAGCCGATCAGATTGTTGGCAATGACATGTATCGTTCCCCCTACGGTGTAGCCGGGCAGATCGGCAAAGTTCAAAGTCTCGGCAACAATTCCTTGCCCCGCGAAAGCAGCGTCGCCGTGAACCAGCAACGGCAGATATTTCTTTCGCCCCACTTCGCCCACACGATCATGCTTGGCGCGCGTGCGCCCAATGGTCACTGGATCGACCGCCTCCAAATGGCTCGGATTCGAAACCAGGTGAATGTGAACCTTGGCGCCGCTGCGAGTCAGGTACTCCCCGGTTGCGCCCATGTGATATTTCACGTCCCCACTGCCCAGCACACTGCGCGGATCGACATCTTCAAATCCGGCATAAACCTCTTCCGGCGCGCGCTTGGCAACATGCACAATTACGTTCAGCCGCCCGCGATGGCTCATGCCCATCACCAGTTCGACTGCACCCTGCTGCCCGGCCGATTCGATAATTTCGTCAACCAGCGGAATTAGCGCAGTGACGCCTTCCAGCGAAAAACGCTTGTTGCCCAAATAGCGCTGTTGCAGCACCTGCTCGAACACCTCGGCCCGAATAAGAAGGTCCAGCGCATTTTGCTGATCCACGTTCGCTTGTGGGCCTTCCAGCCGCTCCTGAATCCAGCGCCGTCGCGCGGGATCGGTAATGTGCATGAACTCTGCTCCGACCGTGCCGCAATAAACACGGCGCGCTTCCTGCGCGAACTCGCCGTCGGTGGGCAGATCGGAATGAGGCACCGGGCGAATAAAGCCGAGTGGATCGAGGTCGGCTTCCAGATATCCCCAACGGCGGTATGCGTCGAACACGCGTTCGCGTTCGCCGTTAGGTGCGTCCAACACTGCGGTAGAGGAAGTTTGCGTGCCAGTTTTCAGTCGGGCCATAAGGATGCTACTAGAATAATGGATGAGAGCCAGATCGCGTCAGATTCGCCGGTAAGCAATTTGTTTGTCATTCCGAACAAGCGGTCTTAGCACAGTCTGCGACTCACTTGTCATCCTGAACAAGCCTTCTTTGCGCAGTGAAGGATCCGAGCGAGCCGCGCGACGGGTCGCGTTCTTTGCGACCCAATAATCGCGCGTTTGGCTCGCTTCCCTATCGCGGTATCCTGTCCGCTGCCGTTTCTTACTTGGGAATATGAATATGTATTCAGCGATGACCCCTGCCGGAGCCGACAAATGAACCCTTCCAATCCCACGTTGCTAGGAATTCCTTTCGACGCGAATTCCTCCTATCTGCGCGGAGCCGCGGATGCCCCACCCCTCATTCGCGAAGCCTACCACTGCGATTCCTCGAATTCCTCCACCGAGATCGGGATCGAACTGAGCCCGGAATCCGTATTGGACGCGGGTGATCTGACTCTGGCATCGGATGGCGCATTCCCTGCGATCGAAAGCGCAGTCAGCGAGTTGCTCGATAAAGGGCAGGCGCCGGTGTGCCTCGGCGGCGATCACTCCATCACCTATCCAATCGTACGGGCCTTCGCCAAGCGCTTCACCGATCTCACCATTGTTCACTTCGATGCCCACCCTGACCTGTATGACGAATTTCAGGGCAGCCGCTATTCCCATGCTTGCCCATTCGCCCGGATCATGGAAGAAGGTCTGGCAAAACGGCTGATTCAGCTCGGCATCCGCACCATGGTTGCGCATCAACGAGAACAGGCGGCTCGCTTTGGAGTTGAAGTTGTGGAGATGCGAGAATTGCCTGCCCTCAACAAACTGAAGCTTGCCGGGCCAGTTTACATTTCCTTCGACATTGACGTGCTCGACCCAGCGTTCGCGCCGGGTGTCTCGCACCGTGAACCCGGCGGGATGTCGGTTCGTGAAGCCATCTCGCACCTCCACGCCATCACCGGCGACTTCGTCGGAGCCGACCTCGTAGAGTACAACCCCAGGCAGGACGTATCGCAACTCACCGCCATGGTCTGCGCCAAGATCCTGAAAGAAATTCTGGGCAAGATGATTGCTGGACCTCCGGCAACAGCCGCGAAGCGGCGCAAGAATGCAGCCCATGGCGCAAGCCGTGGGTAAAAGCTGGAACCAAACAAGCCCCAGCGGGGCGAAAGACTGCCTACGAAACAGCCTCTCTAGCTCCCCACGCGCCCCCAAGTGCTATCATGGCCCAATCCCTCGGCCCTCTGGCGTAAACCGGAGCGGCCGCGCTTACATGCGAATACGACGACGCCTCCCCATTTTTCTGGCCGTTCTGCTGATTGCGGCAGCGGTCGCTCTGGCTGTCGTGCTGCGCAAACATGCCCCACCCGAGCCAGCCCGGTTGCTTCCCGGCGCGGATGGCTTCGTCTACGTCAACCTGGGGTGGATGCGACGTGCCAATATCACCGGCGAACTCCCGCCTGTACCTCACGATCCGGATTATGAAAAGTTTATCCAGGCGACCGGATTTCAGTTCGAGCGCGATCTGGATGAAGCCGCTCTCGCGATTCATTATCCTGCAAGCCTGCCCGGAGCCAAGCCCGACAACGCGCAACCCCGTTACTCGGAAGTGTTTGTTGGGAGAATCGATGACGAACGGCTCCGAGCGTACCTGCGCCAGATCTCAAGTTCGGTCGAAAATTACGAAACTCGCGACATCTACAACATCCCTATCGAAGGCCGCACTGTGCGAGTCTCTATCCTGGGCGTGGACACGGTTGCCGCATCGAACCTCGACGATCCGCTCGTCATCCGCGGGATCATTGCCCGTTCTCGCAAACTGGCATCGCCCTTCGGCGGACCCGCGTTGCTGCGCCAGTATTACAAAGAAGTCCCGTTCGCCAGCGTGGGCTGGGCCGTCTTCAAAATTCAGCCGAGTGGAGACGTCTCCACCAGCCCCACCGGGTTGTCGTTCCTGTTTCAAAAACCCGCCACGGTCGTGGCCTCGGTGCGCTATCTGGGAGCCGTCCATTTCAAGGCCCAGGCATTCACCGGCAGCGATGAAGAAGCCAAGCAACTGGCCGAGCGCATCGACGCCTTTCTGAATCTTTTTCGCACCGCCGAAAGCACAGTCTCCACCCCCGGACCCGATCCCGACATCAAAGCATTCTTCGACAGCTTGAAAATTCGACCGGAAAAGGATCGCGCCGTGCTCACCGCGACCGTGCCCCAGGGCCTGATTCGCAAAGCCCTCGCCGAGGCTCCGGTGACGGTGCCCCCTGAATCCCAACCACCCGAGAGCCCCGCCCCATCTTCAGGCGACGGCGGCAAGACCAAAAAGAAGAAGTCGATGTAGGCGCGGGCGTACTCGCCCGTGCGGAGGCGCAAAAACTTTACATAAATCGCTCGCAACTTTTTAGCGTGGCCCAAGTCCAATAACCACGCATGATCAAATCCGCATTTATTCGCGAGCGCAAATCCATCCGGCAGGTAGAATAGCCCTGTAATGACGAGCCTTCCTCTTCCTATTGCGGCCTTTCTCGCTGGCCTGGTGTCATTCCTGTCGCCATGCGTCTTGCCACTCGTGCCCGGATACGTGTCGCTGATCTCCGGCGTCGGCGTTGAACAACTCAAGACCCAGGAATCCCATCTGCTGCGGAAAGTCATGCTGAATTCCGTCGCCTTCATTCTCGGATTCAGCGTGGTCTTCATCACTCTCGGAGCGGTCGCGACCGAGGTCAGCCAGATGCTGTCGCGCTACCGCTCGACCCTGGCCCAGATCGCCGGCGTAGTCATTATTCTGTTCGGTCTGCACCTGACCGGAGTATTCAAGATCAAAGCTCTCTACACGGACGCTCGTCTGCACAGCGTGAAAGGCAGCAGCACCGCCTGGGGCGCGTTCGTGATTGGTTTCGCGTTCGCCTTCGGCTGGACCCCATGCGTGGGACCGGTCCTGACCGTCATTCTCACTTTCGCCGCCGCCCAGGACTCGATCACAAAAGGCATCGCACTGCTCGCCATCTATTCGCTGGGACTCGCCGTGCCATTCTTACTGACTGCGCTCTTGCTCGAGCGCTTTCTCAAGTTTTACAGCCGCTTCCGCGTCCACATGCATGCCATTGAAGTAGCCAGCGGCACACTGTTGATCGCACTGGGCGTATTGTTAGTATTAGGACGCTTTACCATCATCTCGAATTACTTGTCGTTCCTGAATCGATTTGCGTTGTGATTGGAGTTTTCCGTGAAACGTGATCCGGTGGTCATCATCGTTGTGGCGATGGTGGTTGCTCTCATGCTCGTGTTCGGTTTCAACCGGGCTCGCCGCTCCTCGCAGGCAGCGACCGTTGGCAATGCTCAAATGAAAAGCGGGGTCGCTCCCGACTTCGCCCTGCAATCCCTCGACGGCAAAACCGTTCGCCTCTCCGACTATCGGGGCAAACCCGTCGTCCTCAACTTCTGGGCAACTTGGTGCGGGCCGTGCAAGATTGAGATGCCCTGGTTTGTTGATTTCCAGAAGGAGTATGGACCGACGGGGCTGCAGTTTCTGGGGGTCGCGATGGATGATGCGAGTACCAAGGACATTGCGGAATTCGCCGAAAGCATGAAGGTGAATTATCCCATTCTGATTGGTAAAGACACCGTGGGTGACGCTTACGGCGGAGTGCAGTTCCTGCCCGAGACGTTTTTCATCGATCGTGACGGAAAAGTCGTCGACAAGGTGTTCGGACTAAAAGGCCGGGGAGAAATCGAAGATGCCATCAAGAAAATTCTTGGCCCGGGCGCCGTTGCGCAGACGCAGAAATAAACATTGAAGCCCACCGCAAAAATCGCGCTTCTTTTCTTGCTGTCCACGGCTGCGCTCATCGCGCAGGATGAACCGGGCAGAAAAGCGCCTTCGGTTACGCTGACCACCCCGCCGATTACCACGGTGATTCGCGGTAAGGCTACGAACGTGGTGCTGCGATTCCAGGTCGGGTCCGGCTTCCACATCAACTCCAACACGCCGGCGGCCGACTATCTGATTCCCACTACCCTGAAACTCGATGTGCCTACCGATATCGTGGTGGGGAAAATCATCTATCCGGCGGGCGAGCAAATGAGCTTTGCCTTTGCTCCCGATGAAAAGATCAGCGTTTACAGCGGAGAATTCGACCTGTCAGTGCAAGTGCGGCCACTGTCCAGCATGCTGCCGGGCAAGTACGAGATTCGCGGACGATTGAGATATCAAGCCTGCGATAAGGCTGCCTGCTTCCCTCCGAAACAGTTGCCGGTCGCGTTCGAAATCAAAGTGATCAAGGCTCCACTCGCGCCCAAAGCAAATCCGGCGCAGAGTCCGCACGCCCATAACTAATAGTCCACTAATTCAGTCGATAAACTGCGGGGCTCTCGCAATCGCCCATGAGCGTACCCCGCGACCTCCCAAGCGCAGAGTCTGCAACCGACAAACGCCCCCGCACCAGGCGACAGGGGGGGTTGAGTGTAATGGCCTGGCTACAACACCTACGAAATGATGTCATGCCGAAGACATTCAAGGCTCTTAAAAAGAGAGCAGTAGTTGCGTTAGGGTTGGCGTTCTTCTGTGATCTCGAATACTACCCCACAGCCTTTGCCGTATTCCCCGTCGCACTTCTTGAGCTTGCCCCCGAGCTGTGTCGTGCCGTACAAGTTGCCGGACGCATCGAAGATCAAGCCAGCGTAGGGAAACCATCCATCCTTGCCACTGAAGGCGTGAAGCACAGTCTCAGTCCATTTGCCATCTTTATCTGGAACGAGCTCGAATACGACGCCACCGTACCACGTCGCTCCGTACAAGTTCCCAGCCGCGTCGAAGATCAAACCAGCGTAGGGGAATGATCCGTCCGTCCGACCGTTGAACGTGTGCAGCACCTTCTCGGTCCACTTGCCATTCGCACTCGGAATCAGTTGGAAGACAGTCCCGCACCCGTCACCCGAGCATGTTTTGAGATTCCCGCCCGAAGTCGTCGTGCCATACAAATTGCCCGCCCTGTCCAACACCAGAGCGGACCCAGGCCCACTCCCGCCCCGGCCCCCGAACGAGTGCAGGACTGTCTCGGTCCACTTACCGTCGGTTGCAGGTGCGAGCTTGAAAACATTCCCGCAAGCACTACCGCTACAGTCTGTGTCGTAGGCTCCGACGGTCGTGCCATACAAATTCCCAGCGGAGTCGAAGGTCAGAGCACCCAAGGGGTCACTTCCGTCTTTGCCATTGAAAGTGTGCAGCACCGTCTCCGTCCACTCACCATTCGCTGCGGTTGCCAGTTTGAAAACAATACCCGAGTCATAACGCCCTCCCTCCCTTGTTGTGCCGTACAAATTGCCGCTCTTGTCAAAGATCAAACTGGCGGCGGGTGCCTCCCCATCCCAATTGTCGAAGTCGTGCAGGACCGTCTCCGTCCACTCGCCGTGCCCGCCTGGGGCCAGCTTGAAGACGGTTCCCGAACCTTTGGTGCCGCCTGAAATTGTCGTGCCGTATAAATTGCCCGCCGCGTCGAAGATCAGGCCTGCACTGGGATAGGCTCCGTCCTGACCTTCAAAACTATGAAGTATTGTCTTGCTCCATGTGCCCTGTTCTGCTGGTTGCAGTTTGAAGACGGTGCCGCAGCCCATATAGAGCTCACACCGATAATCGCCTCCATTGACAGTCGTGCCGTACAAATTCCCAACGGCGTCAAATACCAACGTACCCGAGGGCGAGATGCCGTCCGCTCCGCCGTCGAATGCATACAATACCTTCTCCTGATCTGCCGCCGACGCAGGCCTCGGTGCAAACAGAAATCCGGAAATGGCAACTAAGGCGGCAAGGAGAAATTTCTTGTTTGGCATTCCGGCCTCTTTCACATGTTCAAAGCTGTCTGGAACTGGTACGGGAAACAATATACCAACCTCTGCCTTGGATCGAGCCAACTGGCGTAACATCGCGATTACACTCAAAACCACTGGACAACCGCTAAAGCCCTCTCATCCGAGGAGCGCTTCACTCTATACTGATAGGAAATTGGGATCGGGACTGCACGTGGCTTTCGGTCCCACCCTGTTTAAAGGACTTCATGGCCGCGCTAATTGATGCGATTAATGTCAAACGTAAGACGTTGTTTGAGCTGGAGAATACTCCTTTCTGCTGCCTGGAAGCAGACGTAAACACGCCTACCGCTCGTGGCGGCCAGACTCTGGTGCGCCTCAAGATGCGTAACCTCCTCACCAACGCAGTCTTTGAAAAGACATTCAAGGCAAGCGACAAATTCAAGGAGCCGGACCTGCAGTCGGTGCAGGCTTCCTATCTCTATAGCGATGGCAATGGTTCTCATTTTCTGGACCAGGAAAGCTACGAGACCGTCACCCTTAACGGTGAGATGGTCGGGGACGCATTGGACTTCCTGGTAGAAGGCGCATTGATTGAGCTGCGCAAGTTCAACGGCAATCCGATCGGTTTAGAGCTGCCAATATTCGTCGAGCTGGAGGTTGCCTATACCGAACCCGGGATTCGGGGCGACTCTTCGGGAGGCGGGACCAAGACCGCTAAGCTCGAGACCGGCCTGGAAATCCGCGTTCCCCTTTTCATCAAGGAGGGCGAAAAGGTGAAAGTGTCCACGGAGAACCGCGAGTTTGCCGGGAGGGCATGAGTCGGTACGGGATCGTTGGCTAGATCGTTGGCGAAAAATCGCGATTACACTTATTTGAGTCCCAGCCGGGAGTCTTGAGTGTAATGGCCTGGTACAGATGTTTTGGGCTGCCTCGCGTTCACCTGCGACGTAGTGGAAGGGCGGGGAGGAGTGGCCTCCGGGCACGATCTTTGTCAGGGGGCTCACCGGGCTCCCGAGGAGGTTGCGAAGCTCTGTTGGCGCTCGGAGTCGCGGCTATTCCGTCGTCATCACGAAGAAGAACGTTAAGCAGCGAACTGTTAACCTGTAGATGATTCCCATGGCGGTAGTTGATAAAGCCCATCTTCCTGAAGCGGTTCATGAAGAAACTGACCCGCGAGCGTGTCGTCCCGACCATCTCCGCCAGAGTCTCCTGACTTAGTCTTGGGACCGACATTTCCGGAGCCTCCTCTTTGCCGAATTGCGCCATCAACAGAAGCACCCGAGCCAGCCGCTTTTCGCTGGAATTGAAAAGTTGATCGACCAAGTCATCCTGATACCGGATGTTGCGTTTCAGCAGGTATTTGACGAACATCGCCGACAGTTTTGGTTGCAGGTTCATGGCATGCACCATCGTATTCCGCTCGATGTGCAGCAGGACGCAGTCTGTCAATGCAGTTGCAGACGACATGCGTAGGGGCTGACCGGCAAGACCACCTTCTCCGAAGAAATCGCCTTCTCCTAAAATGCCAAGGGTTGCTTCTCTCCCGCTCTCCGATACCACGCTGAGTTGAACCTTCCCGGTTTGGACGAAGAATATGCCGTCTCTGGTATCGCCTTGAGCGAAGATCGTCTCCTTCTTTTGGAAGGACACCATCTCCCTGCCCCTCCCCGCCGTTGAAAGGAAGGCGTGAGGGCTGAAATCGGATTTTCTCTTCGCGGTCGCAATTTGCTTGGTCAAAGCTGTCCTGACTGGAGAGGTTCCCTCACGTAATTATGGGGGAAAGGCTAGCGCGAAGTCTGGTCTGTAATGCTCACAATCGGGCACCAGAAACGAACCGAACTCGTGCGAATTCGGCCTAAACTGGCGCAAAATCGCGAAGGGGCGAACATACGGCGTAAGCTTGTGCTGACGGCCTGGTCTCGACAGTTGGGAGCCATGAAGTGCTCCCGCCCGACTGTTTCGAATGCGGCGGACAGGAGCGTCCGCCTACACTTATTTCTTCTTTTCGATTTTGGCCCAGGTGTCTTTTAACGCGACTGTGCGGTTAAACACGGGCTTGCCGGGAGCGGAGTCGTGATCGGCGCAGAAGTATCCCAGGCGCTCAAACTGATAGCGAGTGCCGGGTGTGGGGGTGGCCAGCGATGGTTCGAGCTTGCAGTCGGTCAACACGTCGAGCGAGTTTGGATTGAGATTGGCGGTGAAATCCTGGCCCTCTTCGGTTTGATTGGGATCTTCTTTGGTGAAGAGGTTTTCGTAGATGCGCACTTCGGCGTCCACGGCGTGGGCGGCGGAGACCCAGTGAATGGTGGATTTCACCTTGCGTCCGTCGGGGGGATTGTTGCCGCCTCGGGTTGCCGGATCGTAGGTGCAATGCACTTCGATCACTTCGCCTTTGTCGTTCTTAACCACACCGGTGCAGGTGACGAAGTACCCGTAGCGCAGGCGGACCTCGCGTCCCGGCGACATGCGAAAATACTTCGGCGGCGGGACTTCACGGAAATCGTCCTGCTCGATGTAGAGGACGCGGGAGAATGGGACCTTGCGGGTGCCCGCGCTGGGATCCTCAGGATTGTTGACCGCTTCCATCTCTTCGACTTGGTGCTCGGGATAGTTGTCGATCACGAGTTTCAGCGGGTGCAGTACGGCCATGGCGCGCGCGGCGCGTTTGTTGAGGTCTTCGCGAACGAAGTGCTCGAGCATGGCTAGCTCGATCGATCCGGTAGTTTTGGAAACGCCGATGGCGCCGCAGAAATTGCGAATCGCTTCGGGCGTATATCCACGGCGGCGGATGCCGGAAATAGTGGGCATGCGCGGGTCGTCCCAGCCAGTGACGCGGCCTTCGCGCACGAGCTGCAGTAGCTTGCGTTTACTCAGCAGAGTGTAAGTCAGGTTGAGGCGGTCAAACTCTATCTGCTGCGAAGGGAAAATCCCCAGCTCCCGTATAAACCAGTTGTAGAGCGGGCGGTGGTCTTCGAATTCGAGCGTGCACATCGAATGCGTGACCTTTTCGATCGAGTCCGACTGCCCGTGCGCAAAATCATACATTGGATAGATGCACCACTTGCTGCCGGTGCGGTGGTGGTCGGCGTGGAGGATGCGGTACATGACGGGATCGCGAAGGTTGAAATTGGGCGAGGCCATGTCGATTTTGGCGCGGAGAACGCGGGTGCCGTCGGGAAATTCGCCGGCGCGCATGCGTTCGAAGAGATCGAGGTTCTCTTCGATGGAACGATTGCGGAATGGGCTGTCTTTTCCGGGCTCGGTCAGGGTGCCACGATATTTGCGGATCTGGTCGGCGCTGAGATCGTCGACGTAGGCCTTTCCGGCTTTGATGAGTTGCACGGCCCAGGCATAGAGCTGGTCAAAATAATCCGAGGCATAGAAAAGGCCACTCCACTCAAAGCCGAGCCACTTGACATCCTGCATGATGGAGTCGACGTACTCGGTTTCTTCTTTCTCGGGATTCGTGTCGTCGAAGCGGAGATTGGTCTGGCCCCCGAACTCGGCGGCAAGGCCGAAGTCGAGACAGATGGCTTTGGCGTGGCCGATGTGGAGATATCCGTTCGGCTCGGGAGGGAAACGAGTTTGCACGCGGCCGCCGTATTTGTTGGACTTAACGTCATCGAGAATGACGTCGCGCAGGAAGTTCGAAGGGCGAGACTCGGGGGACGGAGCGGCGGAGGTTTCGGTCTCGGGATTCGAAGTGCTCATAAAGGCTTTTTCGAGGCGCAGAGTGGTGTTTAATATTCGCCGCCTGGACGCCCGGAGATGGCCCTGCGAGGGCCAGAATCTCATGTGGAAATAACACTATAACTCATCTGGGCGGCGGGTGTCCGGAGTTGTCGCGGGCGGTCTTTCGTCCCGCTGGGGCTCAACCATTTCGCTGTCACCCACCCCCGGCTTGCGCCGTGGGGCTGCATTCTGGCGCCGCTTCGCGGCTGGTGCCGATCTCATTTATCGAACGCACTTTTGGCAAGTATCGATGGTAACCAGGGGCGGTTACTTCCAGATGACTGTGTACTGGCCGTTCTCATCTAAAGACTATTGTTTTGTGTAGGAGGTTATGAAAATATTGGGGTCGCAGATTTCCTATATCTAATGCATTTCAGGGGAGCAGCAGAGAACTGTTCCCAAGAGTATGGATAGCACTACCCCCATCGCCGTGGTTGTCCTGCCGGGACTCGTCGCCCTGTTGCTCTTCCTGTTGTTCACCTACCTCTACGAACAGAGCCGGCACCAATATTTCCGCGCCTGGCAGTTGGGTTGGGCCGCATACACGCTGCATTACGCCCTCGATGCCTGGGGAGCAGTGCATAAGCCGTCGGCGTTGGTTTCGTTTTTGAGTTCCTTGTTGCTGATCGCGATGGCGCTTTGCATCTTTGTTTCTACGCGGCTGATGAAGCGGCACAGATTCAAGCTGCGTTGGTACGACGTGGCCGTGGGCCTGGGCGGCATCGCACTGGCATTGTGGAATTTGAAAGGGCAGATTGTGGGAGGTGTATTTCATCCCGAGGCGGCGGCCAATTCGCGTCTGCCGTTGGAGGTTGGTTTAGGCGCGGTACTGTTGTATTGCTCATTTTATTTCTATCATTACGCGCATCGCGCCACAGTGAATTCGCTGGCCTTCAAGTTTCTGGCAATTTCGCTGGCTTTGTGGGCTGTGTTGATGATTTTCAAAAATCCGTTCGTTACTGTGCTCGGGGATGCGGGGGGGCATTTCCTGGGACCGATTCCGCAGATGCTGCTGGGCATCGCCATGGTGATGGTGCTGTTTGAGAGCGAGCGCAACGCGGTGCAAGAAAATGCGCTGGCTTTCTCAAGGTTGGGTGTGGATCCCATGCGGCTGCTTTCGGCAGAAGATCTGGTGCCGAGCCTGCAAAACATTTTGGAGCGGCTGGTGGCGCCTTTGCCCACAGGCCGGGCAATGATCTATATTACCGAGCGCTGGCGGACGGTTCTGCCCTCGGTGCAACGAGGATTTTCGCCGGAGCTGGTCACGAAAATGGAGAAGGGCGGCGCCGGGGAATATATTGCCGAACTGGCCTACCGGCGTGGCGGATTCGTGACCTTTCACAACTTCGCGGAGATGTCGGAGCCGCTGCCCGCGTTTCC
>Ga0187855_10002458_pt1 | contig 14012 bp, 15 predicted proteins | sample June2016WEW_8_10_2_FD_132969 | JGI IMG/M metagenome (GOLD analysis project Ga0187855, IMG submission 132969) | Peatland microbial communities from SPRUCE experiment site at the Marcell Experimental Forest, Minnesota, USA - June2016WEW_8_10 | ecosystem: Environmental > Terrestrial > Soil >...
CTGGCAAGGTCCCCGCTGCGTTGATGCCGACCCCGGAAAGTCACGACGATGTGCGGCGACCGACAGCGGCGACAGCGCAGCCACTCGCCCACGTCCATTAGCGGGAGGTCATCCCCGCGGTGAGAACGGAGCTTCACCAACGACAACGGCGCCGAGTGCTTGCGCTTACCGGAGAACGTGCCGTAGTAATAGCTCTCGTCCACATGCGCAAGCGCAGCGGATTCAAGCGAAGCATGGTCCATGCGCGCAGCGTGGCGCCCTGCGCCTGTGGGCATCCATTGGATAAGTCGTACAGTAGTTGGGGACGCAAAACACTGTATAGACACCAGATATGCCCACCTGATCGGGCGCAGAGCTGTACGCGCATTTTGTCCGCTATGAATGAGTACCGGCGTACGTTACTGTGGATGCGGAGGCAGGAGCGTTCCGGGGTAGGAAGAGCTTTGTACTATCAAATCGAAGGGACCAACGTCCGTTTGGCGGGGTCATTGCACCTGGTCCCCGGGGGGGCAACAATTCCACTGTGGGTCGTGAGCGCGTACCAGTGGAGCAAAGAGATTTATCTGGAGAACAACACGGACACCCTCCCCGTCCACGGCTTTCTGCCCGCCGGCCAATCGACTCAGACTCGAATGCCCGCTGACCTGTGGGCGGCATTAAATAATGCGTGGCCCGCGAATCATCCTCTAGGCCCACTGGATCGGCAGAAGTTTTGGCTTATTGCGATGGTAATGGCATTTGCGGGTGTTCCCCTTTTGTTAGGCGTTGAAAACTTCATTACGCGGCGCACTACGACAGAACCCAGATCAATGCGATATCTAGAGACCCTTGAGGAGTTCGCGCAAATCATGGAGGGCATCTCGGATACCGACTATCTGAATGGCTTGCTGTCGATTTTGAAAAGCCCGTCCGAAACGCGTGCAGGTAATCTTAGTAATTTGTACGTGGCGTGGAACACCAACAAGGTAGACGCGATTTCTGCCTTAGTTCGAGCCTCCCCGATTGTTCAAGTTCCAGCGGCAATGCGCGCAGTCTTCGAGGTGCGTAACACCTTGTGGCTGTCGAGAATTACTGCGCTCTTTGGATCGCAGAAGCGTACCGTGATATTTGTCGGCGCGGGCCACCTGGTTGTCGGGGGTGGCGGGCTCCTGGCGATGCTCAATGGTGCCGAGCATGCGACGACGCTGGTGCTGGGCACGCCATAAAAAAGGCCCGCGCGAGGCGGGTGCAAGTAGGTCGACGGTGCGTGATGCGTCAGTGAACGTTCGGCCGGCAATTGATGTACTCGTTGGCTTCCACGTCAGTGACATTATCATCGCCAATTCACAATCGCAGTACTCTGATGGTTTTCGCTACCGAAGGACGCGGCGCCAACATATCCCCTTGGGCCCTCTCCCACTCCTGCATTGTCGCCGCGAAGGTGTGCTTACCGATCGCGGTCTTCAACGCCGATGGATCCAATCCCTGGGCGAGCAGGTTGCGAGCAAACTCGTGATGTGATCTAGCTCGCTCGAGAGAAACGACGGGGTAAACCCCCAAAGCGAGCGTCTTGTATTTTCCCGCAAAGCGGTAAGCGTACCGCCAGCATCGACTGCCTTTCGGAGTCACCAGCAGGTACAGGCCCCCACCATCGGACACTTTTCGTGAATAGCGAACCGGCTTAATGGCTCGCACCTCGGTCTCGGTCAGCATGCGAGCATCTGAGTTCTGGTGCAGTGGCGGCTGAGCGCTACGGCAGTGGGCTTATTCCTGTCTGTCGCGAAGTCCTGACGCGCCAGCGCGCGAGCCCACAGATTCTTGAGAGAGGAAAACTGGCGCGGCCCGTCCGGGCCGAATGAGAACTGGCGCTTGCGAATGCGGTGTGCGAGTTCCACGCCGGCGAGCGTAATGGCTGCCGTGCGAAAGGACTTCAGCGCGAGCATCGGCGCGCAGCGGCTCTTGATCGCTCGATGATCCTGCTCGACGATGTTGTTGAGGTACCGGCGACTTCGTACGACGACAGACCGCCACTCAGGATTCTCTTGCCGTAACAATCGGAGCGCCCTGTGACTCGCCGCGTTGCCGTCGAGATTGAGCTTACGGGGCAGCCGCGGCTGGTGGGTCTTTAGGGCCTTGCTAAAGAAGGCCCTGGCAGCCGACTCGCTGCGATCCGCGCACAGTAGAGAATCGACAGTCTTGCCGTACTTATCGACGGCCCGGTACAGATAGTGAGCACCGCCTCGCACCGAAACCGCAGTCTCGTCCATCCTCCACGATGAATGTACACGCCGGGCATAGCGACCCCAACGCTTCTCGAACTCGGGTACGTACCGCTGCACCCAACGCAGAATGGTCGAGTGAGATACGGTGACGCCGCGCTCGGCCACCATCTCGACGAGATCTCGATAGCTGAGCCGATACGTGAGGTACCAGCGCACGCATAACTCAATGATTTCGGATTCGAATCTGCGACGCCGGTAGATCGGGTCCCGCGGGATGGCTCTGGTCATTGGGCATTCTCACGAAAGGCCGAATTCTAGGCCCTTCCCTCAATGCACCAGAACCCAAATATGCCCCCACGCTTGAATCGCTGTCAACGCTTATTTGTGGACGCCTGTGGACAATCCTCCGAAGCGTAACTCCTTGCTCTAACTGTATTTTTCCAGAGATTACGGACGTCCATGGACCTCGGTGGACGGCGCTGGAAATGGGGGTATGGTGGGACGGCTGGGACTCGAACCCAGGACCAAAGCCTTAAAAGGGCCTTGCTCTACCAACTGAGCTACCGTCCCGATTTCAGGCGCGCATCATAACGGAACTTCGCCCAAGGATCACCGCTAAAGCGCATCGGACATCACCGGCGATCAATTGTCGCGCCGGGTATCAGGCGCCGCGGGCAATTCAGGCACTGCTGGCGAAGCGGGCACGGCGGACACTTTAGGCATAAGCGGTCGGATCCGGCACTCCGGCGTCGGCAAAACCTGCGGCCCTGATCCGACAGGAATCGCATTTACCGCAAGCCCGGCCTTGCGAGTCGGCTTGGTAGCAGGAAACCGTGATGCCGTAGTCGATGCCGAGCTCAAGTCCGGTGCGCACGATTTGCGCTTTGCTCATGTGGATCAGCGGCGCATGCACCGTGAGTTTGGCTCCGCCGACACCGGCCTTGGTCGCGAGCCGCGCGAGATGTTCGAAGGATTCGATGAATTCGGGTCTGCAGTCCGGATAGCCCGAGTAATCGACGGCGTTGACGCCGACGAATATGTCCTCGGAGCACAATACTTCAGCCCACCCGAGCGCCAACGACAAGAACAAGGTATTGCGCGCCGGCACATAGGTGATCGGGATTCCGGTGGTCGGCGATTCGGGCACGGCGAGGCGCGAATCGGTCAAGGCCGATCCGCCGATGCCGGCCAAATCAACCGCCATGATGCGATGCTCATAGGCTCCGAGGCGCGCCGCGACCCGCATGGCGGCATCCAATTCGACGCTGTGCCGTTGCCCGTAGCGCACGCTGAGTGCGTAACAGCGAAACCCGCGCGCGACGGCAAGCGCCAGCACGGTCGCGGAATCGAGTCCGCCGGACAGCAGCACGACAGCCGGACGCGCGCTCATTTGCCGGGCGTATCGCCCCACAACACTTTGTGAAGCTGCAATTGAAATCGCACCTTGAGCCGATCCGCCAATATCCATTCCGCCAATTCCCGCGGCGAGATCTCGGTATAGCTCGGCGAGAACAGAATTTGGCAGCGGCCATGCAATGCGTGAGTCGCCAAAAAGTCCTTGCTCCATTCGTAATCGTCGCGCGAGCAAATGACGAACTTGAGCTGATCGCCCGGGCGCAAAAAGCTCAAATTCTCGAGTCGGTTGCGGTGCGCCTCGCGCGAGCCCGGCGTCTTGACGTCGACGACTCGCGCGACGCGCGCATCCACGGCGGCGATGTCCATCGCGCCGCTCGTCTCGAGCGACACCTTGAAACCCCGCTCGCAGAGCCGGCTCAGCAGTGTCAGACAATTCGGCTGTGCGAGCGGCTCGCCGCCGGTCACGCAAACATACTCGGCGCCGAATGAGGCGACTCGGTCGATGATCGCATCGATATCGACCCAATCTCCGGCGTGAAACGCGTATTCGGTATCGCAGTATTGGCAGCGCAACGGACAGCCCGTGAGCCGCACGAAAACCGTCGGATAGCCCGCGGTATCCGCTTCGCCCTGCAGTGAATGAAAAATCTCATTGACGCGCAAGCGGTCATGCCTGGCGGCGCGCCCCGCTGCGGTGGTAGGCGCTACTGCGATCAATGCTTTTCGGCTGCGAGCTTCTCGAGACGCTGCTGCGCCAGGTGCCCGGCGGGCGTGTCCGAGAATTTCGCGACGACCTCCGAGAGTACTTTCTTCGCCTGGTCCCAGCGCGCAAGTTCGTAGTCGCAGTAGCCGACCTTGAGCAACGCATCCGGCAACTTGCGCGACTGCGGATACTTGTCGATGAGAGTCTGGAATGCGCTCAGCGACTCGGTGAAGTTCTTGTTCACGTAATAGGCCTCGCCAAGCCAATACTGCGCGTTGTCGGCCAGCGCGCTATCCGGAAACGCGATCAGAAACTGCTGAAACGCGTTCACCGCCTGGTCATATTGGCTGTCCTTGAGCAGCGCGAATGCGGCCTGATAATTGGCGCGATCATTGCCGTCCGGCACCGGCAGCGACGCACCGGCGCCAATGGGCGCCGTGGCACCGGCTGCTGCGCCCGACGCAGGCGCGCCACCCGCCGCCGGGCCGCCACCCGCCGCAGCGCCGCCCGGGGCAGCACCAGCAGCCGCGCCGCCACCTGGGCCGGCGCCAGCGGCCGCGCCGTTCGCCGACGCATCGGCAGTCGAAGCAGCGCCGCGATCGGCAGAGGCCATGCCGGACAGCGCCGCTGCGCCGCCGGGTGCTGCGCGCCCTTCCAGGGCTTTCAAGCGGCGATCGAGATCCGCATACAGATCCTTTTGCTGCTTGCGGCTCGCCGCGAGGTTGTTGCTGACTTGATCGAAGTCATTGTGCAGCGAGCGCACGTCACTGCGGGCAGCCTCGAGTTCATTCGCAAGTTCCAACAAACTCTGATTCGCGACCACGCGCTCGATGCGCACGAGTCGCGTATCGAGATCATTGAGCTTGATCTGCACGGGATCCTTTTCCGGCGGGGTCGCGCAGCCGGCTACTGCGAGCAATCCGCAGCAAATCAAGCAGAGCCGGCAAGCGCGCGTCGTCACGGCAGGTAGACCAATTCGACGCGGCGGTTCTGGGCCCAAGCCGTCTCATCGTCGCCTTCCGCGGCAGGACGTTCCGCGCCGAAGCTCACCGTGGTCAATTGCGATTCGGCCACGCCTTGCAACATCAATGCGCGGCGCACGGCTTGCGCACGGCGTTCGCCCAAGCCGATGTTGTACTCGCGCGTGCCGCGCTCATCGGTATTACCCTCGAGCCGCAGTTTGAGATTCGTATGCGCGGTCAGATTGCGTGCAAAGTTGGCGATCAGGTCCGCGAATTCGGGCTTGATCTCCGCTTTGTCGAAATCGAAATAGACGACTCGCCCCGACAGCGGCCCGTTTGCGCCAGCCGCGCCCATCGCCCCGCTCTCGCCTCCGAGCGGCGTCACGGTCGTCGAGGCCCCCCCCGACTGACCCGAGGTCGCACCGCTCGCCGGCACCTGACTGCCGCTGCTGGGCGGTTGGACGACCGTCGGTTTCTTCGGGCAACCCGCCAGCAGCATGGTGCCGGCGACTAACAAGCTGATCGCAATCATTCGCTTCATGACTTTCTCCATCGTAAATTCTCGACTTAAACCCAAGCCTACCCGAGGTATGCCTGACTTAGAAAGGCCCCCATGCGGGCTCCTGCACTTCGCCCTCGGGCGACACCAAACGCTGCTGCACCCGGCCGTCGCTGCTGACCATTGCGAGCACGCCGCGGCCTTGATCGCGGCTCGCGTAGATGATCACTGCCCCGTTCGGCGCGTAGCTCGGCGACACGTCGAAATGACCCTTGGTGAGAACCTGGACGTCATTGCGACCGTTCAAATCCATCGTCGCGATGCGATAGGCACCGTCCTCTTGAGTCACGAACGTCAGCTGCGACTCGTCCGGCGACAGCCGCGGCCGCGCATTGTAGACGCCTTGAAACGTCAAGCGGCGCGGCTTGCTGCCGGGAGTCAGCGATATTTTATAGATCTGCGGGCCGCCCGAGCGATCGGACGTGAAATAGAGGCTATTTCCATCCTTGGACCATTGCGGTTCGGTGTCGATGGCCGGATCGTCGGTAATGCGAGTCAAGCCTTGTGTCGTCAAATCGAGCACATACACATCCAAATTGCCGTCCCGCGTGGAGAGCGTCAGCGCAAGCCTCTTGCCGTCCGGCGACCACGCCGGCGCCTGATTGACGCCGGCGCGCGCCGAGACGCGGTGCCTTTCGCCCGTCTTCAGGGTCTGCACGTATACCGACGGGAGCTTATCCTCGAATGATACATAGGCCAGGCTTTGGCCGTCCGGCGACCATGCCGGCGACATCAGCGGTTCGTTCGACTCCATGATGATGCGCGGATTATCGCCGTCGGCATCGGCGACGATGAGACGGTAGCGCCTGTTCGGCAGATGCCCGAGCACGGAGATGTAGGCCACGCGCGTCGCGAACGCGCCACGCACACCGATGATCTTTTCAAACACCATGTCGGCGACCTGATGGCTCGCCAAGCGCAGGCCGGCGCGGTTGGCGCTGATTTGGTAGCCGAGCAACCGCTGCCGCGTCAACACGTTGTAGAGTTCGAAGACGATATTGAAGCGGTCGGTCCCTTGCACGATCAACTGCCCCACGACCATGTAATCGCTATTGAGCCTGCGCCAGTCGTCAAAGGCGATCGCCGCGCCGCTATGCGGCTGTTCGAGCATGTCCTTGCGGTCCATGGCGTTGAACCGGCCGCTGCGCGTCAGATCGTCGCTGACGAGATCGGCGACGTCGAACGAGGCCGCGGTCTCTTGCGGCGATGAAAACGGCACGACGGCGATCGGGATCGCCTCGGACTGTCCGCGCGTGATTTCAACGACGAATTCAGCGCGCGCCGCCGAGCAATACGCCAATACGGCGAGGATCTGCAACGCTCTCAGGGGTTTAATCATTGGGCTTGAACTCGAGTACGAACACTCTGTGAAACAGGGATGGGTCCGGCGGATCTGGTAATGGCGAGGCACGATATACCGCATTCTCGATCGATTGGCGAACGGCCGCATCGCCATTGCACTGCGTGACGCGCGCGTTGGTCACTTCACCGCCCGGAATCTGGGTGACTTCGACCCGACAATCGATGCCGGAGCGCGCCGACGGCGGCTTGATCCAGGCGTGCGTAATCCGGTTTTGCAGGCTCAGCCGGTAGCGATCTCCGAGCGGGCCCGCCTCGACCTCGCTGACGTGCTCCTCATCCTGAATCTGGCGACGCAGTTCCGCTTCCCGATCCAATCTGGCGCGTTCATCGGCCGCGCGCTTAGCGTCCGCGGCACGCTTGGCATCGGCGGCCTGCTTGGCCAGCGCGGCTTGCTTGTCCTCCGCGGCCTGCTTGGCTTCGGCCGCCCGTTTTGCCTCGAGGGCCCGCTGCGCGTCGGCCGCTTTGACCGCCTCCGCGGCGCGAGCCGCGTCGTCGGCCGCTTTGGCGGCCTCGACTCGCTTGGCATCGGCGGCTTGCTTGATCACTTCGGCCTTCTGCACTTCGACTGCATGTTCCCGGGCCGCCGTCGCGGCCTGTTCGGCCGCCTGCGCATCGGCGGCGGCCTTGGCTTGGGCGGCGGCTCTTGCCGCGGCCTCCTCTTGCGCCCGTGCGGCCGCATGCAGAATTTGCGAGTCGACGACGGTGGCGCTCACGGGCAGGGGTTGCAAATTCGAGGGGTAATGTGTGAACGAGAATTGCGCAGAGAAAACCAGCGCCGCGATCATCAATCCGTGCAGCACCATCGAGAACAGCACCGACGTGGAATATTCGCGCAAAAAGTCCGGCATCTACTGCGCCCCCGCGGCCGCCCCGTCATCGGCCCGCGGCACCGGGTTCTTGATCTTCTCGGGATCCGTCAAGAACCCGAGCTTCGCGGCACCGGCCCGCTGCAACAGCACCATCGCGTGTATGACCATTCCATAAGGCACGGTGGTATCGGCTTTTACGAGTATCGGCGTCTGCGGGTCGCGATGTAACACGGCCGTCGTGCGGCTGCTGACGGTCGTCTCGGACACCGGTTGGTCGGGATTGTGGCCGATGTTCACGTAGAGGCGCCCGTGCGCGTCGATCGTCAGCACCAGCGGCTCATGCTTGTTGAGAAAGCTGGGATCGAGCGGCTTTGCGGCCGCCGTCGGCAGATCGACCTTCACCCCCTCCTTGAGCAAGGGGGCCGTGATCATGAAAATGATCAGCAGCACCAACATCACGTCGATATAGGGCACGACGTTGATTTCGGCCATGAGCTTGCGACGGCGGCCGCGCACCGGTATGCCCCTCACGCCTGAGCGCCACGGGTCGGCCCATAGCGCTGCAAAATGGTCGCGAACTCTTCCATGAAGGTGTCGAAGCGCAGCTCGAGGCGGCTGACCTGATCGCCGAAGCGGTTGTAGGCGACGACAGCGGGAATCGCGGCGAACAGCCCCATCGCGGTGGCGATCAAGGCCTCGGAGATTCCCGGCGCAACCGCAGCCAGGGTCGCCTGCTGGGCATTACCGAGGTTGTGGAACGCGCTCATGATGCCCCAGACCGTGCCGAACAAGCCCACGTAGGGGCTCGTCGAGCCGACCGTCGCGAGCAGCGCGAGATTCTTCTCGAGACGATCCAGTTCGCGCAGCTGCGCGACTCGCATCGCGCGCTGAGCGCCCTCCAGCAGTTGCTCGGACGGACTGGCGAGCTGCCGCAGGCGGCTGAATTCGCCGAACCCGGACTCGAATATGCTCTGCAAACCCGTGCCTTCGCGGCCCTTGGTTTCGATGCTGCGGTAAAGCGCGCCCAAGTCGCCGCCGGACCAAAAGGCGGTCTCGAACTTCTCGGCCTGGCGTCGGGATTTGGAGATGATCCGGCTCTTCGCGAAGATGATCGCCCAAGATGCCACCGATGCGATGACCAACAGCACTATCACGGCCTGTACGACGGGACTCGCATCGAGCACCAACTCCACGACCGAAAAATCATTGCCCATCGCGCCACTCCGTAAATAGATCTCGAGGGATGGCACGCGGCTTCAAACTATCCGAATCGAGACAGGCCACGCGCGTGCTGGCATCGATCAACTGCACGTCTCCGCGCCATATCGTTTGCTTGAAATTGATTGTCGCACCCCCGAGGCGCTGCAACTCCGCCGTGACGGTAATTTCATCATCCAGGACCGCCGGCTGGAGAAAATCGACGTTGACGCTCGCGATCGCAAACTGTAAGCGCCGCTGCTCACGCAGCTGTTGCTGGCGGATCCCCAGATGGCGCAGCCATTCGGTGCGGCAGCGCTCCATGAATTTCAAGTAATTCGCGTAATAGACGACCCCGCCGGCATCCGTATCCTCCCAGTAGACGCGGTAGGTGCAGGAAAAGTTCGGCGGCGATCCAATCATTTTCCGCTTCCGCCTTGCTCGTTCTTGAACAGCGATAGGTTCAGCTCCGCGTCGGCAAGGGGTTCGCGCGACGGCGGCGACAGCCCGAAGTGCAGATAGGCACTGCGAGTGGCGACGCGGCCGCGCGCGGTGCGCATCAAAAAGCCCTGCTGAATCAGGAACGGCTCGATCACATCCTCGATCGTGCCCCGCTCCTCGCTCATCGCCGCAGCCAAGCTGTCGACGCCGACCGGCCCACCGTCGAACTTTTCGATGACCGTCAGCAACAGCTTGCGATCGAGCGTGTCGAAGCCTTGCGGGTCGACCTCCAGCATGTTCAGCGCGGCTATCGCAACCTCGGCGCTGATCAGACCGGCCGCCTTGACCTCGGCATAATCGCGTACCCGGCGCAACAGGCGGTTGGCGATGCGCGGCGTGCCGCGCGAGCGCTCCGCGATCCGCTCCGCGCCGTCCGCTTGCAAATGCAGTTTCAGTATCGAAGCGCTGCGAGTCACGATGCTGCGGAGTTCCTCGGTCGAATAGAACTCGAGTCTCTGCACGATTCCGAACCGATCGCGCAATGGCGAAGTCAACAGCCCCGCGCGGGTCGTCGCCCCGACCAGCGTGAACGGCGGCAGGTCGAGCTTGATCGAACGCGCTCCGGGTCCCTCGCCGATCATCAAATCGAGCTGAAAATCCTCCATCGCCGGATACAGCACTTCCTCGACGACCGGGCTCAAGCGGTGGATTTCGTCGACGAACAAGACGTCCCGCGGCTCCAAGTTGGTCAGCAAAGCGGCCAGGTCGCCGGGGCGCTCGAGGACCGGACCCGAGGTTTGGCGCAGGTTCACCTTGAGTTCATTGGCGATGATGTGTGCGAGCGTCGTCTTGCCGAGGCCGGGCGGCCCGAAAATGAGCACATGATCGAGCGCCTCGCCGCGATTTCGGGCCGCTTGAATGAAGATGTCCATTTGGGTCTTGACGTTGGGCTGGCCGATGTAATCGGCGAGCGTCTTCGGCCGCACGGCACGGTCGACGACCTCGTCGTCTCGCCCGCCGCTACGCGCCGCAATGATACGATCCGGTTCGATACCCATCGATTCAACCCTTCCCGGCGGTTTTCAGAGCGCGCCGGATCAATTCCGTGGTCGACAGACCCGGCTCGTCGGCCGCCTTCAGAAGCCGCATGACTTCCGGCGGCTTGTAACCGAGCGCAACCAGCGCGGCATAGGCCTCGCTCTGCGGCGATGCCGGCGCCGCAAATGCGGGCGCGCTGTCGGCCCCTGAGGCCGACATGGTCAGCTTCTTGACGCTGTCGCGCATTTCGATGATCACGCGCTCAGCCGTCTTGCGGCCGATGCCGGGGATGCGTGTCAGCATAGCGACGTCCTCTGCCTCGATCGTGCGCAGGAAATCCTCGACGCTCGCACCCGATAAGATGCCGAGCGCGATCTTCGGGCCGACGCCGGAAACCTTGAGCAGCCCGCGAAACAATCGGCGTTCGCCCTCGGTGCCGAACCCGAACAGAATGTGGGCGTCTTCTCTGACGACCAAGTGCGTGAACAGCGCGACCCCCTCGCCCGCGGCCGGCAAGCCATAGAACGTCGACATCGGCGCCTCGAGCTCGTAGCCGACACCGTTGACGTCGATCAACAAAAAGGGAGGATTCTTGGCTGCCAGTCGCCCCTTCAAGAATCCGATCATCGGCGCTGCGCCCCGCGTATCGCGGCCGCGCGCACGCGCGCGCGCAGCGCGTGGCAGACCGCCGTCGCGAGCGCATCGGCGGCATCCGCCGCGACCGGTCCTTCGAGTTTCAAAATGTTCTTCATCATCAGCTGCACTTGCGCCTTTTCTGCACTGCCCGACCCGACCACGGCCAGTTTGATCTGTCGCGGGGCGTACTCGAAAATTTCGGCCTTGGAATCCGCCGTTCCGCAAATCGCCGCGCCGCGCGCCTGACCGAGCTTCAGCGCGCTGTCGGCATTGCGATTCATGAAAACCCGCTCGATCGCGATTTCCTGCGGCTGATAATCCGAGACGATGGTTTGCACGCACCGGAAAATCTCGCACAAGCGCGAGGCGAAATCACCGCTCGCCGTGCGGATCACGCCGCTCGCCACATAGCTCAATCTCGGTCCGATCGCGTCCAAGACACCAAAGCCCGTGCGCTGCGACCCCGGATCGATGCCCAGCACCCGCACTCTAATGACTGCCATCCCGGGTATGATACCGGCAATGGCTGCCTAAACCCACCCAAGCCGACGGCGCGATCATCGTGGAAACCACCCCTACAAGCCGCGTTGGCCCCAGCGAACCGGTGTTCGCCGCGCTCGCCGCCGTGAACGCACTCGATCTGCCGCCGGAAGCGCAAGCCTTGCGCGAAGCGGCCATCGAAGTCGCCGAGATCGTCCGCAGCCTCGACGCCGACGACGCGGTCGTGGTCGCCGCAATGCTGCGCCCCCTGCTCGAGGCAAAGCTCATTGATCGGGAGAGCGCCGAAAAGCGCTTCGGCAGCGAACCCAGCCGGCTCGCTCGCGAATTGATTCAATTGGGTCAGTTCGGCCTGCCACCCGATTGGACGCCGGAGCTCGGACTCGAATCGGGCCAATCCGAGGCGTTGCGCAAGATGCTGCTCGCGGTCGTCGGCGACGTGCGCTTGGTCGTGGTCCGGCTCGCCGAGCAATTGCAGAAAATGCGCTCGGCGAAGCGCTGCAGCGAATCGCTGCAGCGAAAATACGCGATCGAGAGCCGCGAGGTCTATGCGCCGCTCGCGAATCGGCTCGGCGTCTGGCAAGTCAAATGGGAACTCGAGGATCTTGCCTTTCGGTATCTGCAGCCGCTCGAATACAAACGAATCGCGGCGGCTCTCAAGACGCGCCGCTCGGAGCGTGAGCATTACATCGAGGACCTGAAGACGCTGCTCCAAGGCGAGCTCAAAGCCGCCGGCATCGAGGCGAGAATCGAAGGAAGACCAAAGCATATTTTCAGCATCTGGCGAAAGATGCAGGCCAAACACCTGGCGTTCGATCAGCTCATGGACATTCGCGCGGCGCGTGTGCTCGTGAACAGCGTCGCCGAATGCTATGCGGCCCTCGGCATCGTGCATTCGCTATGGCAATTCATACCCGGCGAATTCGACGACTACATCGCGACACCGAAGGACAATCTCTATCGGTCCATACACACGGCGGTCATCGGGCCGGGCGACGAGCCGGTCGAGATTCAAATCCGCACGCATGAGATGCACGCCAATGCCGAACGCGGCGTGGCCGCGCATTGGCGCTATAAGGAAGGCGGGCGCGGCGACCAAGCCTACGAGCGGAAAATCAATCAATTGCGTAGCCTGCTCGCGCCCACCGAGGGCGGCGAGACGGAAAGCGATTTTCTCGATCGGGTGCGCGTCGACCTGTTCCAGGACCGGATCTACGTTTTGTCTCCGCGCGGGGAGATCGTCGACGTTCCTGTCGGCGGCACTCCGCTCGATTTTGCGTACCAGGTGCATACGGATCTCGGCCACCGCACGCGCGGCGCCAAAGTCAACGGCCGCATGGTGCCGCTCGATTATCGATTGAAGAACAGCGATACGGTCGAAATCATCGCCGGCAAGACGCTGCAGCCGTCGCGCGACTGGTTATCGCCGCAATCGGGCTATCTTGCGAGTCCGCGCCACCGCAACAAAGTGCGCGCGTGGTTTCGCAAGCAAAACGAGTCCATGAACAAGGCCGAAGGCCGGGCAATGTTCGATCGCGAATTGCAGCGCCTCGGCGTGGGCACGGTGCCGATTCCGGAGCTGCTCGGGGAACTCAAGCTGCCGAGCACGGAAGCCTTGCACGAAGCGCTGGGCTTGGGCGATATCAGCGCCGCGCAGGTCGCCGGCGCAATTCAGCGCCTGCTGCATGCACGCGAGGAGCGCCCGGAGCCCGCGCCGCGACCGCGCCCCGGCGCGCATACCGAGCCGCAAATCGAGGTCCAGGGAATCGGCGATCTGCTCTCGACCTATGCGCGCTGCTGCAAGCCGGTGCCCCCCGAGCCCATCGTCGGCTACATCACGGTCGGCCGCGGCGTCAGCATCCACTCGCAATCTTGCGCGAATCTCGCCCGACTCCGTGCCAAAGCGCCGGAGCGGGTGCTCGCCGTCGGCTGGGGCAAGGTCGGCAATGGAGAATTCCCGGTGGACATCGAGGTCCAGGCATTCGACCGCCGTGGCTTGGTACGCGACGTCAGCGCGGCGCTCGCGGACGAAAAGATCAGCATTCAAGGCATGACGACCGGCACGGACAAACGCGACAATATCGCGCGCATGCTGATCGGCATCTCGATCACCGGCCTACCGCAGCTTTCCAAGGTGCTCGCCCGCATCGCGCAGCTACCGAACATCATCAGCGCCAGGCGCAAGAAATAGCCTCGCCGCGCGGCATCGGACCGGCCGCCCGCCCCTCGGCTACGCACGGCCTCATCGGC
>Ga0187855_10002460_pt1 | contig 14008 bp, 7 predicted proteins | sample June2016WEW_8_10_2_FD_132969 | JGI IMG/M metagenome (GOLD analysis project Ga0187855, IMG submission 132969) | Peatland microbial communities from SPRUCE experiment site at the Marcell Experimental Forest, Minnesota, USA - June2016WEW_8_10 | ecosystem: Environmental > Terrestrial > Soil >...
ATACGTTCCGGCTGCGCCAGGGATTGCCGGTCGAAGAAGTTGCGCGCATCGAGTGCCGCGTTGCGCAGGAACTCGAACACCGAGCCGTGCAGTTCGTTGGTTCCGGACCGTGTGATGATATCGGTGAAGCCGGCCGCGCCGCGTCCGATCTCGGCGGGCATCCAGCCGGAGCTCGACCGGATCTCTTCCACCGCATCCACGTTGAAGTTCGTGAATGTGGCGCCGCCGATCTCGGGATCGCTCGAATCCGCGCCGTCCATGGCGAAAACGGCCGCCGTGCCGCGCTGTCCGTTGACGGCAAATTGCTGCGTGAAATTCGCGGCCCCGTTCGTATCGGTCATGGTGCCCGCGGCCAGCAACAGCAGTTGGCTGAAGTCGCGCTTATTTAGCGGCAGCTCGGAGACGGCTTTCGCGGATAGCTTTTCGCCCCCCGTGCCCTCGCGCGTCTGTGCTTCGCCGGCCAGCGAGAGCGCGTGGCCCGCCGATAACTCCAGCATGGCTCCGGAATCGCGCGGCAGTTGGACTTTTTGTGGGCTAACGGCCGCCACGCCCTGGTATTCGACGGCCACCGTGTATTCCCCAGGGGCCAGCGCCGCAAACGTGAAAGTGCCGTCCTTCGCGGTGGTCGCGGTTTCACGCCGGCCGCCGGATTCCAGACGCACCACGGCCCCGGAAATCGGCTGGCGATGGTCGTCTCGTAGTAAGCCGGTCCACGGCTTGAGTTCGCTCTGGGCGGTGGCGGACGCGCCGGCCAATAACACGATTCCGGCGATCGCGGTCAATTGACTGATAGGCAAACATTAGCATAGCGTGGCGCACGCTTCAGCGTGCCGGCGGGACTTTTAAGTCCCGCCGCTGTCGGTTTTAGCCGACAGAACGGGCGAACCAAAGCTCAGCCGCGTCCCCGCATCCACGCACGCGCCCGTGCCACCGCCGCGTCGCGCTCCGCAAGGGGCATCCGATCCCACTCCTTATATCCGAACTTCTGGCCTGTATATCGTTCCAGCAACGCGCCGCCAAAATCGCATGTGCGTACGTCGGACCACGGCGAGTCCCTTCCCGGGTCCTCCAGAATCACAGCCAGAATCCGCAAGATACGCGGCGATTTATCCTCCCATGCCGGCTGCCACATCTGCGCATACCGGCTGCGATCGTGAACCCCCGCTCCCCGCATGATCGCCAGGTACTGTTCGAACTGCGCGTCGCTCCCGCGGCGGATCAGCAGCCTGCAAGCGCTGTCTACGTCGGAGCCATCCGCGCGCCTGTCGCGTAGAACCGTCAGCGCGGCATCGAACGTTGCGGCCGCCAAAGCGAGCTGGCCGTCGCCGGCCAGGCCGCACGCAATGGTTACCGCTCCTTTCTGCCGCTGTTCCAGATATCGCGGCAGAAGTTCCAACAACATGGGATCGTCCTTGAACTCCGGCAATAAATTCATTTCCGATGCCCGCGGGTGCAGGGCGCTGTACCGCAGCATGTTGCGCAGGATGCCTTCCTTCCTGCGCTCCGCCGGAACTTCCTGTAGTGTGCGGGCAGCCAGCGCCGGCGCTGCGTCCGATGGAGCCCCACCCGGTGACGCCGCCATCCACGCGGTCGAGATGTCCAGCCAGCGCGCATTGCCCGCCGGCAGCGCCGTTACCAGCCCCGTCATGATCTCATCGTTCATTTCCCTGGCGAGCCGGAACTGCATGTAGCCTCCGAACCGGAACAGGTCCCGATAGGTCCCGTGCAGCAGCGTGTTCATGATTTCGCGAAAAATGAACTCGCGTTTTGAGGCGGGCGGTTCGCCTCCAGGCCCAGCCTCAATCACCGGCACCACCAGCCCCCAACCCTCCTCGGCCAGCAGCTTCCACCCGTTTCCACGCGGCGCCAGAGGAAAAACATAGGTCCGGCCGCGTTCCAGATTCGCATAGGCCGGATGCCCGTTCGCCATCCTGTAGACCGGCCCGTGGCAATAGTGGTCCAGGTAGATGTGTGTGCCCGGGAACGGCGGATCGGCTCGCAAGACGCGCAGACTTGCGAGGCAATGGCGTGCGCCGCCGGGCGCGATCCCTTCCACGCGGGCGGCCACCACAACTGGCGCACCGGCCAGGGTTTCGATCGAGAGCGGCCGGATTACCCCGGCCTGCGCGCCGGCGACCATCAGCGCTCCGATGGCGATGCATCTTGGCACGCTGTATTCGACAACACGGCATGCCTGGAAGTTCCCCCTTCGCGCCGGTGCCGGCTCACAACAGCTTCGCCACCCGTTCCCGGAATCGTGTGTAAATCCACGAAACCGCCAGCAGGATGACTCCCAGCAGGATGAGCGATAGGATGCGCGGCAGCGTTTCCAGGTGCCGCAGGTCCCATGCGAACAGTTTCACGATGCAGGCCAGCAGCAGCACCAGCCCCGATATGCGGAATACCCGGTCGCGCAGGGGGAAGCCGGACGCCAGCAGGATCACGCCCTGGATCCCGCAAGCCATCGTCAACAAGCTGCCTTGGATCCGGTAATACAGCAGCAGGGTCGTCAGCGTGGTGGCCATCAGCGAGAAATACAGGCGCTCCCGCCCGTCCCGCTCCGACGCCAGTTGCGCGGTGTAAAAGCAGGCAATCGCAGCGGCGGCCGGCCACGCCACGGCAGCCATGTCGGACAAGTTGGCGATGGAGAGGAGATAGGCCAGCGCGGCGGCGACACCTCCCTGCCACTTGAAGACTTCCCGCTTCCACTCGCGTCCCGCGACGATCAGCGCCAGCGCCGCCGCCGCCCACGATGCTGCCACCATCTCCGCCGGCGCCAACGCCCACAGCGCTACCAGGGCGAACGCCAGTCCGCAGGACGAGGCTCCGGTCAGTACCATCCCCTCTTCTTCCCGGTGTGCGCGCGCGGCGATGCCATAAGCCAACAGCGCGGCCCACAAGGGAATCAGGCGCGGAGCCCATGGACCGGAGTTCGCGAGCCCCAATATAGTGTGTAAACCCACCAGGCACGCGCCCGCCGCCGCGGCCGCGTATGCCATCCGCCGAAAGTCGCCCGGCAACCGCCGTAGCCCCAATTCCAGGATCGGGATCGCCAGCGCCATCCAGGCAATCCCCAGATATGGGTCAGGCACCAGCCGCCACACCAGCGCCATCAGCGCCATTACCGCCAGACCGGCGCCGCCCAACCGCAACAGGCCGCGTTCGTCTTCTCCAAAACGATCGGCGCCGGACCACAGCGCGCACAACGCCGCCGCGTAGCATAGCCCGGCGGCCGCCGCCAGCGGTAGTTCGCGCATTTCCAAGGCTGTGCCCGCCAAACCCACCGCCAGCAGCAGATACCCCTGTAAGCGGAAATCGACGAACCGCCGCCACCAGCCGAAAGCGAACGCGCCCAGCGCCGCAAGTTGCCACGCCACGCTGCGCGACGGCTCCGGCATCTTCTTGCCGATCGCCAGCGCCACCATCGCCGCGCCCGCGTAGCCGTAGAACGTGTCCGCCGCGTACAGAGCGCGGTTGGCATAAAACACCACGGCATCGAGCGACGCTACCGGCAGCCATTGATCCGCCGGCAGCGTCCACATGTCGATTGCCAGCAGCCGCAGCGCCTCCACGCCGAATAGGGATGTGCCCAGCCAGCGCAAATAAGGCGCGCGCAGCCGTATGCCTGCCAGGTAGAACAGCTCCGCCTCCACCACCAGCGCCGACGCGATCCGTTCATGGTCCAGCTTTAAGAAAATGGCGCCCGCAGCCAGGGCCGCCGTCAGGGTGGCCGCGCCGTGCCATTTGCCCGATCGAACCCGCACCGCCGCGCTCACCAGATAGGCCATGGCCGCTGCCGCCAGCAGAATCCACAGGCGATCCGGCGCCGCCGTCTGCCATTTCAGCACCGAGAGCCCCAATCCACCCGCCGCGTTGAGCGGCAGCAGCCAGGCCTCCGGATGCCATATATCGAAGATTTCGAACAGCAGCCAGTACACGATAAACATGGCCTGCGCCTGCCACAATGGCGCCCCTGTATCGCCTCGCATCACCACCACGGCATAGGTGGCGATCAGTCCCAGCATCGCCATCCGGATCCAGCGGAACCGGTGCGCCACATACAGCAGCGAGGCCGCCAGCGGGACCAGCGCCAGGAAGGGCAGAGAACTCATGTCCGTGATCGCCAGCGTGCCGAACGCTACGAAATAGGCCAGTCCCGTTACTGTCTGCGAACGGTAGCGCAGTGAATGTACGATCATGCCGGCGGCTACTGCCAGCAGCAGGATGGCACCCACCACCGCGCTGTCGATCACGCGCGCCGCCTCCACGGCGTGCATGGCGTAGACCGTCACGTACAGTCCCGCCCAGCCGCCACCCAACAGCCCGCGCGCGAAGACTTGGTAGCGTTCCCACGATTCGAAAATCACCCCGCACGCCAGCAGGGCGCAGCTTGCGGCCAGGCAGATGCCTACGCGGCCGCCCGGCCCGAATTGTGTGAACGAATAGCGCAGCAGTGTCGCCAGCCCCACCACCAGCACAAACACGCCGATCTTGGCGAACCAATTGCCTCCCAGAATGGCTTCCCAATCTCGCGGGGCAGGCGGGGGTGGTGGCTCACGCAGCGGGACAGATACGGGCTCAGTGTGCGCCGGTATTGCCGGTTTGATCGCCCGCGGTTCCGGCGCAGGCCGGAAAACTGCGGTTTTCGGAAGCGTTAGTTCCGGTGCGGGCCTGGGAGCCACGGGCGCGGGCACAGGCGCCACCGCCTGGCTCTTACGGTAAATCTCCGCCAGCGCCTGGCTCTGTGCGTCGACGCGCCCAGTCAGCTCCTTGATGCGCGACTCCATCTCCGCCAGGCGATCCCGCAGGATCGCCCAGCGGATCAGCAAAACCACAATCAAGCCAAGGACCAGAAAGATTTCCATAACGCGCTCCTTTCAGGGCCGTGGCGCGGCCACTTCCGCCGCCACTAACTCCTCCGCGCGCATTTTCAAGCCGCGCAGGTCCAGCTTACCCGTGCCAAGCTGCGGCAGCGACTCCACCCGGTACAGATTCTCGCGCTTCGGAATCCACAAGCGCGGCAGATCCGTCTCCGCCAGCTTCTGCCACAATTCCGCCGGCTCCATCTCGTGTACGTACAGCGCGGCCAGCCGCTCCCCGCGCCGCTCGTCCGCTACCGAAGTGACGGCGCAAGGCGCGGCCCCTAACACGACTGCGATGGCATCTTCGATCCGCAGGTGCGGCACCATCTCGCCCGCGATCTTGCTGAACCGCGACAGCCGGTCGGTAATGCGAATGAATCCTTCGTCGTCAATGGCCGCGATATCGCCGGTGATATACCAGCCCTCGTGCAGCACCTCGGCCGTGCGCTGCGGCTCGCCCAGATAGCCGATCATGCGGTTCGACCCTTTTACCAGCAATAGCCCCGGCTGATCCGGCCCCAGCGCCACGAAAGTCGCCGGATCCACCACCTGCGCCGCGACACCCGGCATCGGGTGCCCCACCGTGCCCGGCTTGTTGCCGATTTGCGAATCCTTGCCCGCCTGGAAATTGGGTGCGTTCACCGCCACTACCGGCGCCATTTCCGTGCAGCCGTATCCTTCGAGCAACTCTACGCCGAACTTCTCGCGGAACGCCACGGCGATGGGTTCGCGCAGCTTCTCCGCGCCCACCAGCACGAATCGCAGGCTGGCAAATTCCTCTGCCGTACACTTGCGCGTATAGCCCGCGCAGAACGTGGGCGTCGACAGCAGGAACGTCGCCCGATACTTCGCGATCAGCTCGCCGATCGCCTTAGCGTCCGTGGGATTTGGATGGTAGACCACGCCGCATCCCGCAATCAGCGGGAACCAGATCGTGACCGTATATCCGAACGAGTGAAAGAAGGGCAGTACGCCCACGATGCGATCCTGCTCGCCGATCCAGAAAAGCTGCGCCATCGCATCGATATTGGCCAGCACGTTATAGTGCGAGAGCATCACGCCCTTCGGGATGCCCGTGCTGCCGCTCGAAAAGATCACGGTCGCCAGCGTTTCCGGACGCGCTCCGCCGCCGAGCAGGCGCGCCGGCGCCAATCGCGCGGCCACCAGTGCCTTCAGCTTCGCCAGCTTGCCCGTGCGCGCCAGAATGTCTTCCACGAACACCATGCCATCCTGCGCTTCGATCCTGGCCTTTGCCAGAAACACGCGCGACGTGACCACCGTGCGGACGTTGCAGCGTTCGCGCGCGGCCGTCATCGCCTCCGGCCCGGCCGTGAAGTTGAGATTTACCGGCACGCGCCCCGCCAAGGTGATTCCCACGTTCGCCAGCGCGCCCGCCGCGCTGGGCGGCAGCAGCACGCCGATCATTTGTTCGTCGCGCCGCGTGCGCGCCCAGCCCGCCACCAGCACCCCGGCGGTGAGCATGCGACCGTAGGTCAGCTCCCGGCCGGTCGCATCGGCCATCGCAAAGTGGCTCCAGTTGCGCCGCGCGCTTTGGATCAACCGGCGCGGCAGCGTATCGCCCGCGGTCTGGCGATGCGCGTTCGCTTCCGACGCCAGTTCCTGTATCGCCTGCCGCACTTCATGCGCGCTGGAATTCGTCGGCATCGGATTGCCGAACGAAACCGTCACCGGATACGGAATCCGTTTGGGCCACTTCCAGAAAAAGCGGCCGCGCTCGAAGCTGAAGATGCTGCCCCATAGCCGGTCGAGGTGTACCGGGATGATCGGCACATCCAGCCCTTCGACGATTTTCTCCATGCCGCGCTTGAAGGGCAGGATATTCCCCGTGCGGCTGATGGCCCCCTCCGCGAAGATGCAGACCACGTGTCCGGCCGCCAGTTCGCGCCGCGCCGCGCGGATCGCCTCGATCGCCTCGCGGCCCCCGCCCACCGGGATCGCCTTCGTCTTACGGAAGAACCAGTTCAGCGCCTTCAGTTGGTAATACGGCTTCCAGACCATGAAGCGGATGAACCGCTGTACGCACGCGCCCACCAGGAAGCCGTCCACGTGCGACATGTGATTCGAAACCAGCAAGGCCGGCCCCCGAAATGGCACGTTCTCCTGCCCCACGATGCGGATGCGGAAGATCGTGTGGGTGACAAACCACAACACGAATCGGATCAGGAAATCGTCCACCACCGTCACGATGTAAACCGTGATAGCCACGCTGACGAATCCGAACGTCAGGATGATGTGCGGCGGGCTGATGTGCAGCCCGTCCGTGCAGAGATAGAACACCGCCGTGGCCAACAGCATTCCCAGCGTGTTGTAGATGTTGTTGGTGGCGATGATGCGGCCCTTTTCGCCGCTGTCGCTGCGCTGTTGCAGGTAGGCGTTCAGCGGCACAAAGAAGACACCGGCCGCCACGCCCAGCATCGACAGCATCGCCACCGACGCCCAGTAAGAACCGCGCGCGCCGTACAGCGCCAGGCTGAATACGCCCATGCAGATGGAGCCGAGCGGCACCAGCCCGATCTCCACTTTGTCGCCCGAGAGCCTGCCCGCCAGCATACTGCCCGCGCCGATCCCCACCGACAGAAACGTCATCAACAGTCCCGCGTGCGATTCGTCGGCTCTCAGCGTTTCGCTGCCGAACAGCATCAGGTCCATCTGGAACAGCATCGCCAGGAACCAGAAGTAGGAGATGGCCATCACCGCGAGCCACAGCGGGCGGTCGCGCAGCAGGTGCCGGGTCCCTTCCGCGATTTCGCCCACGGGATTGAGCCGCCACGGTTGCCGCGCGCCCGCCGCCGGCACCCGCGTGATACGGAAACTGGTCAGGCAGCCGATCACCGCCACCGTGGTCAGCACCACGCCCACCTTCCATTCGGCCGTCTTCCATTGGGCGAACAGGAATGGCCCCACCGACGTGCCGAGCACGATAGCCACCAGCGTGGTCATCTCCAGCAACGCATTGGCGCGCGAAAGGTCGCGATTCGAGACCAGTTCCGGCACGATGGAATATTTGGCCGGGCTGAATATCGTATAGTGCACGGCCATCAGGAACAGCACCACGAACATCAGGGGGACGCTGTGCGAGAAGAAGACCAGAATGCCTAGCCCCATCACGGCGATCTCGAAAATCTTGACGGCGATCAGCACCGTGCGTTTGCTGATGGCGTCCGCCAGTTGGCCGGCGTATCCGGTGAACAGCAGCGAGGGCAGCACGAAGATGGCCCCGGCCAGCGCCACGTACTTGCCGCTCTGGCCGGCTTGCGCGACGATATACACCGCGCGCAGCGAAACGATGATGCGGTAGGCGTTATCGTTGAACGCGCCGAGGAATTGGGTGCAGAGGAAGGCGACGAAGCCGCCGTTCTTGAGTACGTCTTTGAATCCGCCGTGTGCCATGGCCGGTACCAATGCACGGCGCAAGCCGTGGCGCCGGTGTGGCAAAGATACCACGGGTCAACGGGTTAGCGATAGGCTGTTGGGAGTTAGCGGAAGATGCCGTACATTTTATGAACGATTAATGTACATCGACCGCCCATTGGCGCCAGGGTCTCCTTAGAGCGACGGCGAGCGCGGCTCCGCGCCGGCAATCTCCGCCTGCTCCGACGAGATGTGCCAGACTCCGGCCGTCCGCACCAGCGTCATGCGCTCCTGTTCTTCACCGCCTGATTTTCCGTGCCCCGACATCCGCCAATGCTTGCGGAACGTCGCCACCGCGCGATCCTCGCTCACCGGCGTGATCCCTAGGTCGGAGATGCGAAAAACGTCCAGATGGCCATAATGCGCGTGGGGCTTCCGTATGCTCTGGCCTACGGCCTGGCGCGTCACCGCATGGCGATCGAAATACGTGCTCACCACCGGTGCATAACATTGCGCCGCGGCATCCGCGTCGCCGCGTTTCAGTGCGCCCGCCCAGCGATCCAGCAGCACGCGAATCCCGGAGGTGTCCGGCGCGGACGGAACCGGCGTGCCCTCCACGATGCCTTCCGCGCCCGCCGCTGGCGCGACTGTCTGCGGCGGTTGCTGCACCGCCGGCGTTGCGGCCGTTGCTACTGCGATCCGGGCCGGGCCGCTCGCCGGATGCCGCCATAGATAGCCGAGTGCGCCCAACGCCAGGCCGAGCAGCATGGCCGCGGCATACCAGGGCCAGCGCTTTCTGACGGAACGCTCCGGATCGGGATCGCTAACCGACTGCCGGGGACGCGGCGCGGGCCAACTCATCAACGGCGGTGGGGCGGGCGCCGCGGGCGCGGCGTCATGGGGAACGCACCGCCGGAAGCAGAAGTCCTCGTCGCTGATTCCCATCAGGCTGGGTTTCACCAATAAAACCAGGTCCTCGTCGCCGGCAAAATACGCGTGCCGCAGTTCCTCGTCTTCGCGCGAAAGCTCGAAGTCCGGCGCCGTTTGGCTCCGATAATAACCGAGAACCGACAGCCCGGGCTGTGCGCCGCCGCGAAACCACTCCACGGTTTCTTCGAGTTGCGCCCGGTCCGCATCCGAGAGGCGGTAGCAGGGGCCGAAGCGATGTTCCGAGGGGACCGGCTCGAAGTCCTCTACCACGATCCGGTCCTCCGCGCGCCGCCCGAGCAGAATCCCGCCCGTCTCGGCGCTGCGATGCGGCGCGGATGCGAAAGCTTCATTGACTTCCCGGTGGATACCCTCCATCGCGCGCCGGCGAATATCGATGGGAGGCGACTCCGGCGGGCGCCAAGTCACATATTCGAGTTGCATTTCCTGGCTGGAAGACAGTCCGGGCATGGGTTGGTAGCTACGTCTTCAGACGGCTGCGGGTTGTGGTCCGTTGCGCAAACTAGTACTCCGCGGGATGCCTCAAGCCCCCATACCCGGCAGCTTGGTCGTGCTGTGGACGCGTGCCAGGTGCACGAAGGCTTCCGCCGCGCCGCAGCCGCACTCGCGCCCGCGCCAGCTTTCCATCAATTGGTGAAAATCGCGGTAAATACGCTCACCATCCTGGCTCCGGTGCGCGAAAAGGGCCGCCTTTTTCTTCTCTTGCACGCTGGTAACATCCACATAATCAGTAGGATGGAAGCCCATGGTCTGCGCACCCAGGTCGACTTCATAATAATACAACTCGAACCGTCCCCTCCCGGCCAGCCAGGCACGGAAGGCCAGTGTGCCGGCGGCCTGATGGTCCAGGTGCGAGTCGATCGGCCATTGGGTGAATACCACGTCCGGATCTTCTCCGTCGACCACCTTCCGCAGCGATTCCGCCGCATTCCGGTCCACCACCGTCGCGCCATCGATCTGGCCGGCGAAGACGGCCTTGGCGCCCAGGATCCGGCACGCGGCTTCGCACTCGGCCGACCGGATGGCGGCCGCCTCTTCATGAGATTTGCGCGGAATTCCGGCCTCTCCCCGCGTCAGATAGACGATCGTTACGCTGGCCCCCAGCGCGGCATAGCGCGCCAGCGTACCGCCGCAGCCCGATTCCGGATCGTCCGGATGGCCGCCCACGCAGACAATCTTCGTGGCATGCCCCCCGGACGTCTGGCCGGCGGCGAGGGCAGGTAAAGAAAGGAACTGGCGGCGCGAAGGTCCCATCAAGAATTCTCCCAGCGCTAGATTATACCGTCTGCGCCCTGCGCCCGCCCGGCGCCTAGTTCGTGGGGCGGCCAATCCTGGCCGCAGCCGCCTTTCCTGGCGGCTAGACCCGCTGGAAAGCGGGTCCCTGGACTTCGGCCTTATCTCGTGATGACTGGCCTCGGCCCGTGGCGCACGCTTCAGCGACGCTTCAGCGTGCTGCGGCGGACTTCATCAGTCCGCCGTTAGACCCGCTGGAAAGCGAGTCCGCGAGCTGAATAGCCCGCCCCACAATTGCAACGCATAATCGTTAATCTCTCTGACGCACTACACTAACTGCCAGCCTTCAAAGCGCGCGCGTATTTCTGGTCGTGCTCCATGATATGGTCCGTCAACCAGTGCCGCAAAAACAGCATTAGCGATGCGTTTGAGACGGCTCCTCCGGCCTGGATGGTCTGCTGGATCTTGGACACTTGGCTAACCATCGCCCGGTGCAGTTCGAGATGCTCGGCAAACCCCTCGTAGCCGTGCTCTCTCATCAGGTTTTCTTCGAAGCTAAAGTGTTTGTCAACATAGGCTACCAGGCGCTCGATCAGTGTACGTTGAAAAGCTCGCCCGCGGCCTTCCTCCATGGCCTCCTGCAGTTCGCGAATCATGCCGACCAGCCTTTGGTGCTGGCGGTCGATCGCGTCGATGTGGACGCTGTACTCGGGCTTCCAGGTTATGAAATGCGTGTCGCCCGTTCGCTTTTCCGTTTCCATCAGGCGCCTTCCTTTAAAGGATCATCGGCTACCGGGTCTCGGCACTTTAGGGCGTCCACTCCCGCCGCAGTTCTTGCGCGAACCGGTCGGGATCCATCGCCTGGTAGAGGACCGCCGTCCCACTGCCTTTGGGAGGAATCAGCACCAGGCGCTGGCCACCCGCGCGATACATCCGCACGCTCGCGCCGCTGGTCACCCGAAACCACCCGGATTGGTAATTCCTGTTGGCGAACCCGTTCGTGCGCAGTGTCGGCCGCCACTCCAAATCCTGCCTCAGGTCGACAATCCGCACCCCGGCCGCGTCCGTCGCGTCCGCATGCAGAGTCACCGGATAGAACCTGTCGTGGATCGTCAGGGTATCCCGTGTCAGGGTGTAGCTGGGAGGCCCCGGAGCGTAAGCCACGGTCATTGCCACCATTGCCAGCACGATCGCCGCCACGGAGATCGCCACGATCTTGCCGATAGCATTCCCCGTCTGGGACTGCGGTCCGCTCCCCGCGGCGCGCGTCGCAGGCGCCCCAGCCGCGCTGATGAAACCCTGCACATCGTCCGGGCTCAGCACCAGCGTTCGGTGCGACGCCACTACAATCACCGTCTTGCTCCGGTCCGTCACATACCAATTGCACTTTCCCAGTTTCGCGGTGCGGAATAAGCCGTAGAATCCGAAAAGTCCTCCGTTGCCAAATAACCGGATGACGCCTGTAAAATCGTCCGGGGTGCCGGCGCGGACCTCCCGAATGTCCGCCAGCGGCACGCGCACGTTCCCGATCGGCCTTTTCACCATGATCGCGCCTCCTGCAATCGCGTACCCTCTTGGAGAATACGCATAGGCCAGCCCGATCAACAACGGAAACAATAACGCGATGAAGATGATGTGGACCATCCACGCTACGACGATGAGAAGCAGGCAGACGACGGCGGTGATAGCCTTCGTAGTGGAATCGTACGAGGCGGAGAACTCACGCACCGGCATTATTGGCCTACGACGAACAGATGTCCGTCGTTCTGCGAATAGATCTTGCCGTCGCCGCCGATCGAGGCCGGCGTATACGCCGCGCCCAGAGCCAGTTGTTGGAAGATCTTCCGCAGCATCGATCCGCCCTGGCCGATAGCGAAGAGGTTGCCGTCTTCACTGTTGGCGTACACCACGCCATTCGCGTCGATCGCCGGGCTGTTGACGCACCATTCGAATCCGGCTGGATGGTCCGATACACAAGTCAGCGATCCGTCCGCGTTGCGCGTGCAGCTCTCCGTATTCGCGTTTTGATAGCTCCACTCGATATTCAGGTTCGCGTCGAGCTGCGTCACGAAGTACTGTTCCGGCGAGGCGGGATTGTTCGTGGTGCGGTCCGAGGGGCACGCCGTGGAGTCGTTGCAGTAAGATCCCAAGCCGCCATAGTGGTTGTTCTTGGTCACCGCCGACCAGGTGCCGTCGTGCGCGTAGATTGCCGGCGTCGTATCCCAACCGAATCCGAATGCGCCGAGGTAGTTACCGCTGGCGTCGAAATGCATCAGGTGGCCCTGGGCATAGTTGTAGCGATTCCAGGCGCCAAACAGGATCGTACCATCGGGCGCCACCACCGGCGTCGATGACGCGTCGTCCAGAACGCTGCCGTCGCCGGGCTGATTCGTCAGCGGATCCACGCCCGGCAAGGCGCCCGCGCTGCAACCTCCAGGCGTCCCGTTGGGCGGAAGCCACCCTCCATCGGCCACCGAAACCCCGCAGCCATCGTGGAACCGGTTCCGTAGCGAAGCAATCCATTTCACGCTGAGATCCGGATTCAACGCCAGCAGAAAAGCGTAGCGGTCGTTGAAGTGCGCCCGGCTGACCGTATAAATCGTGCCGTCCGGCGCCACCGCCGGCGACACGTTCAAGCCCGCGCGCTGGCTGCCGCACGTGCTGGCCTGGGGAACCGCCGTGGTACTGGGCGGCCACGGCAACTGCGTATCGAAGGATGTCACGCATTGGCTGGCCGCGCCGGGCGCCTGGGACGCCGTCAGCGCCGGATAGCTCGCCATCGATACCGCGCCGCCCGAAGAGATCTTTACCACCCAGGAATTGGTGGAATCGTTGCCATAAAATCCGTTCGTCGTCACTACCTGGACCACGTTGTAATACAGGTTTCCGCCGGAGTCTATCGTGATGGGCCCCGTCTCGTAAGTGTTCGGATCGGTTCCAAACGGGGCGAAGCGCTGGATCAAGGCCCCGCTCGCCTCGTCCAGTTCGATCACGCTGCCGCTGGCCCCAGGCAGATAGATTACCCCGTTGCCTAGCGCGGCATGGAACACCGGCTCCCAAAAATCGTTGCTCGACCCCGGCGCTTTCCAATCGCTGGCGTAGCCCCATTGCTGGACGAGCTGGCCGTTCTGCCAGGTGAACTTGTTCTCACCCCAAATCTGCGTGGAAAAGGAGCTGCTGGTGTAGCTGCCGGACTTATACTCCATGTACAGATCGTTCCCATCCACCAGCGGAACCTGATAATGCGCCACCAGTTCGTTGTAGTTGTACTGTTGTTCCTCGGGCACCAGCGGATCGTAAATGATGTTCTCCAGGATCTCGTTCAAGCTCTGCCCGGCCACGCCCAGGGCGCTGGTGTGTTGCGGGTTTTGCGCCCACTGCGGCCACCCCGCGCCGATCGCGATGGTGCTTTGGACCGCACCGGTCACCCCGCCGGCTTCGATCTGGATCGTCGCGGCGCTCACGGGCGTCGCGGTGGACGGCACCGTCACGTTGATCTGATAGACCCCCACGAATTGCGGCGACAATCCCGCAAAGGTAACCTGGGCAACCACACCCCCGATGGTCACCGCCGGCGAATTCGTTACCCTGCG
>Ga0187855_10002461_pt1 | contig 14002 bp, 10 predicted proteins | sample June2016WEW_8_10_2_FD_132969 | JGI IMG/M metagenome (GOLD analysis project Ga0187855, IMG submission 132969) | Peatland microbial communities from SPRUCE experiment site at the Marcell Experimental Forest, Minnesota, USA - June2016WEW_8_10 | ecosystem: Environmental > Terrestrial > Soil >...
AGAGCCACGAAGTGCTGGCAGGGCTGGTGAGCGGTTGTCATAAGGTACAGGGCCAGCAAGGCTACTACCGCGCAATCTCCGGCATGCGCACCGCCTCCTCAGGCGCGTTCGACCGCGCGGCCGCGCGCATGCCCAACGCCGCGCAGCGTTTGCTCCGCGGTGCCGAACTGCGCAAGATTATCGACGTACCACGCGTTTCCTTCGAATCCATGATGCGCAAGCGCACCCGCACAGCCTTGGGAAGGTTCAGCGGAATCCGCTGACGTGCAACCACGATGGGTCCCCCGGCGCGTGGGACAGTGACCTTGCGTGCATCCTGAGTAGCGGGTCTCCCATTCGCTACACTCGACTTATGCTCCTCTGCCCGGTTCGCGGTTGTCACATGGCCCTGGTGCATGAGGAGCGGCGCCTGTTCTGCCCGCGCGGACATTCGTTCGATGTCGCGCGTAGCGGATACATTAACCTACTCCAGCCGCAGGAGCGGCGATCGAAGCAGCCGGGCGACACGGCGGCCGCAATCGCTGGGCGGCGGCGATTGCACGATAGCGGCGTCACCCAGCCGCTGCTGCAGGCGGTCGCGGAGATTATGGCCGCATCGCCCGCCGACATCGTTCTCGATGCCGGCTGCGGTGAAGGTTTCTACCTCGGCACCATCGCGCGGCGGACCGGCTTCCTGGCGCATGGCATCGACATCTCGGTTCCGGCGATTGAGGCGGCGGCCCGGCGCTACCCCGGATGCGAGTGGATCGTGGCCAATGCGGATCGCTTCGTGCCGTATGCCGACTGCTCGTTCTCTATCGTCATGTCGATCACAGCGCGGGTGAATACGCGCGAATTCCAGCGTGTCCTGCGCGGCGACGGGCGCCTCCTCGTCGTCCTTCCCGCCCGTGAGGACCTCGTCGAGTTGCGCGGCGTGGGCCGCGACCGCGTGGCCCGAACCGTCGATACATTGGCACCCGGCTTCACGCTGGTCAATCAGCGTTGCGTCGCCACCACGGCAGATTTGGACGCTGCCGGTGTTCAAGATGTCCTGCATTCGATTTACCGGCCAAAGCAACCGCAGCCGGCCAAGGCCATGCGAGTGACGTTCAGTCTGGATCTGTTGCTGTTTCGGCAAACGGCTCGGAAACACTAATTTAGCGGCATTGGTCGGCGAGATTCTTGTCTTGCAGCGGTACATTAGGGTGCTATGAAGCTCATCCGCGGCGGCCGCGCAGCGCCATGTGCTTCCAGCCCTTTGTGAAAAAATAGAAGTGTCCGGGACGTATATAAGCCGTGCATATAGCGGTCGATAATGCGACTAAGGCGTTGCATCGCATCATCGACCTTCTACACGTTTCGCGCTTTGGCGCGACCAAAGACTGATCGAGTGCATGTACTGCCCGCTTTCCATTCGTTGGTCAAATTCGTGCGCCAGGCCTCAGATGGCGGTTTAGCGGGCCTGGCCGACGATATGCGTTCCGCAGCGAGCGACTGGGCGCTGCTATACTTACACCAGATCTTCAATTGGGCCGGAAATGAAGCGCTGTACGATCTGTCACGCCACGTATCCCGCGGCCTTCACGCATTGCCCTCACGATGGCTCCGTCCTGACGGAGGCCAATGAGTGGGCAGAGGGAACCATGATTCGCGGCAAGTATCGCATCCTGGGCAAGCTGGGCCAGGGAGGGATGGCGACCGTCTATAAGGCGCTGCACGTGGGATTTGATGAGGTGTGCGCGCTGAAGGTGATCAACCTGGAGTTAGCGAGTGATCTGTCCTTCGTGAAGCGCTTCGGCCAGGAAGCCGCCCTCACGCGCAAGCTGCAGCACCCCAACGCGGTGCGCGTGGAAGACATCGATCAGGCTGACGATGGGCGTCCTTTCATGGTGATGGAGTTCATCGAAGGGGAGAGCCTGAAAGATGTCATCCAGCACCAGGCGCCGCTGCCGGTGCCGCGCGCCTGCCGGATCGCCAAACAGGTGGCGGCGGCGCTGGATGCGGCGCACCGGCTGGGCATGATCCACCGCGATATCAAGCCTGGGAACATCCTTCTGACCCGCCCCGCGACCGGCGCCGGAGAGGAACTGGCCAAGGTCCTTGATTTCGGCATCGCTAAGATGAGGGAAGCGCACCTGGCCGCCGGCGCTGCGACGCTCACCCGGACCGGCACTTCGATTGGCACGCCCGCGTACATGTCGCCGGAACAGGCCATGGGCAAGACCGGCGAGGGCCTGGATGGCCGCGCCGACCTTTACTCGCTGGGCGTGGTGATGTATGAGATGCTGACCGGCGATCTGCCCATCAAAGGAGAGTCGGAAGTACAGATGCTGATTGGGCAGATCAACGCGGCGCCGCAGCCAATCCGGACGCTCCGCCCGGAGCTTCCCGAGGGCATCGACGCAATCGTGATGCGATGCCTGGAAAAGGACCCTGCGCGGCGGCCGGCGAGCGGTGCGGCATTGATTGCGCTGATTGACGCTTTCGAGAGAGGTGTCGCGGTAGGCGCTGGGCCCGACGAAATGCCGACGGTGGCGACGCCGCGGCCCGCGCCGGTGGAAACACCGAGCGTGGTTCCGGCGCGCGGTCCATCCCGGTGGGTTGGAGCGTCGGTGTTGCTGGCTTTCGTGGTAATCGCAATGGCGGTCGCTGGCGGCATCTTGCATTTTGGAGCACACGGGAAACACGGGGCGGGTCCGTCTACGGCTGCCGTGCCGCCGGCGGCGAGTTCACGGCCATTGTCCGAAGCCGCGCCATTCCAGCGGCCTGCTCCCGCGATGCCCGCACCGCAAGGGGCTCCGCCTGCGCCGGCGGCGGCGAGCCCGGCTGTCCCGCCGCCTGGCGCAGACGTGGGGTCAAATCCAGCAGACGATATTCAGCGCGTGCTCAACGCCGTGCCCTTCGATCGCACGACCAACAACCAGGTAAAGGACATCTGGCGCCAGGCAAGTAAGCTGATGAAGAAGGGTGATTTCGACGGCGCGGCCGCACAATATAAGCGACTCACCGAATTGCGCCCAGGTCTGGGGCCGGCCGTGGCGGCGTTGACGGCACTAGCTGCCCAAGGCGGTTCAGCAGGGGCCGCTCATCACAGGGCTGCTCGGACCAGTGAACTGGCGGGCGAAGTGGCGCATTACAGCATAGAGGCCAGTCTCCACCCGGACGTGGCGGGCAACCACTATAAGCTGGGTGCTGCGCTCCGGAAGATCGGCGATCTGGATGGAGACCTGCGCGAACAGCAGGCGGCGCTGAAGCTGGATCCTGGCATGGCGACGGCGCACGCCGAGCTCGGCTCGCTTCTTGCGCGCAAGGGGAGCTGGAACGATGCCGCACGCGAGTACCGCGAGGCGATCCGCTTGAAACCGAGCCTGGCGGAGGCCCACAGCGGCCTCGGCGATGCGCTCGGACACATGGGCGACTGGACGGGAGAGATAGCAGAAGAACGAATCGCCATCCAGCGAGCCCCAAGCTCAGCCATAGCGCATTTCCAGCTTGCCACGGCGTTGGAGCATGAAGGCGACTCTTCGACGGCGCTTGTGGAATATCGCCGCGCGGCCGAGTTAGACCCTCGGGAGGCGAACTTCCAGGCCAACTACAAACGTCTGGCGAGAGAGATCAACGCCAGGTAGCTCAGCCCGTTCTAGCAGCCACTGCGGCGAGACCGACCCTCGGCGATTTTAGACGGGTCTCCTCGATGGGACCACGTTGTGCGGCGTTATCCGAAGACAAGCGAGGCCGCCGAAGCCCACCCTACACGGCGTCGGAGATGCTGGCGAAGTTGAAATCCGTGGCGAGTATGGCCGGAACGAGTGAGGAGCCGGCTTCCGCGCCTTGCGTCCGTACCGGCGTCGACAGCATCTTCGTGTTCTGCAGCACGCGTACCGGGCTTTCATTCCAGCGGAAGTTCATCACCGGCGCCGTGACCTTGCCGTTTTCCACGAGAAACACACCGTCGCGCGTCAGGCCGGTCACCTGCAGCGTCTGCGGTTGCAGCACCCGCATGTACCAGAGCCGGGTCACCAGCAAGGCCTTATCGGCCGCCTTGATCAGGTCGTCGAGCGAGTGATTCTGCCCGTCCAGGACCAGGTTATTAGGGTAGGGAGTGGGCTTCTTACCGGCCTTCTGCGCCCAAAAGCGGTCATAGAAGAGGTTCTTCACCACGCCGTTCTCAATCCAGGACATCTTCTCATTGGGGAGCAGCGAGCCGCTCCAGGGCGATGAGGACAACTTGGGATTGAAAGGATCCGAGCGCAGCGTAACGTAATCGGGAAACAGCTTTTCGCCCAGCAGCGTCTGCCCGGGCTTATCAGCCTTCTTGCTCAGGAACGATTGGCCCTGCTCGGCGCTCCGGGCGCCGAAACCAAACCCGAGGTAGCCAATGATGTCGCTGACCGCCGCCGGTTCCAGAATCACCGTGTACTTGCCGGGCTCCAGTCGCCTCTTGCCATCGCCCTTCACGCATTTGTCGACGGCTATGCGGGCGGCATCTTCGCCGTTCAGATCGCGGATCGACGTGGAAACCTGCGTGGCCCAGCCGGAACTGGTCCCGCTGGCGTTACGCATGGTGTTAGTGAGGGTTGAGTCGGTGTAAGTATGGTAGCCGAACAGGCCGGCCTTATTCGCCACCGCTACCCGGTTGGCCGAACGCTGCACGAATCCCGCAGCCGTGAGTTTGCTGCCGCGGGCTGCGTCGATGACGGCCTTGACGTGGCCGATCAGCGCGTCGCCCCGCGCTGCGTCAGTGGCGGTATCGAAATTGGCGAGCTCCGGATATTTTTGCGGGCCCAGCGGCGGCATGTACTCCGGGTCGGGTTGCGACACGCGCGCCAGGCGCTCGGCCAATTCCATGCCGTTGCGCAAGGCCTCATCGCTCCACTCGGTGACATTGGCGCTTCCGCTGCGCTGATCTTCAGTGGTCGACTCAATTGCTACGGATTGGTCCAGGCTGTAGCCCGACGTGGTGATGCCGTTATTGGCAAACCGGATGAAGACATTTTCCGATGTGTTGATATAAACGTTGCAGCCGGGCAGTTTGGCGTAGCTCAGAATCTTATCGGCGAGATTTTTAGCGTCCTGGCGAGTGAGCATGATCGGCCTCCTTCAGTCTGTAACCAATACGTTGATCCCGCGGAAGCGGGCCGGCGCGCATCCGTGGCTCATCGAATTGCTCTGGCCGGGCTCGCCCTTGCCGTCCCCAAACAGGCCGTATTGCTGCCAGTAAGCCCGCCCTCCGATGGCGTCGCACGACTGCCAGAAATCCGGCGTGCGCGACTGATAGGCCGCACGCGAAATCATGCCGCGCTTTTTGCCGCCCTTGATCTCCCAGAATGCATCGCCGCCGAACTGGAAGTTGTAACGCTGCTGATCGATCGAGTAGCTGCCGGTGCCTTCGATCAGGACCCCGTCGTCGACGCCTGAAATCAGATCGTCGGTGGTAGTACCGCCTTCGGAGTGATTCAGCCAGACGTTGGGCATGCGCTGGAACGGGACGCTGCCCCAGGAATCGGCATAACAACATCCGCGCGATTCGGTCTCGCCGATCAGGTGCGCCTGATCGCGGATGGTCTGGTAGTGCTTGAAGATTCCTTTTTCGATGATCGGGAAGCGCATGGTCTTCACGCCGTCATCGTCGTACTTGACGGTGGAAAGTCCGAATTCGGTGGTGCGGTCGCCGAAGAAATTGACGATGTCGCTGCCCACCCGGAACTTGCCCATCTTCTCCGTGGTCAGAAAGCTGGTGCCGGCATAGTTGGCCTCGTAGCCCAGCGCGCGGTCCAGCTCCGTGGAGTGCCCGATGGATTCATGAATCGTGAGGCACAGATGGCTGGGAAGCAGCACCAGGTCCTTCTTGCCCGGGGTCACCGGCGGTGCGGCCAGGTGCTCGACCACTTCATCCGCGATGCGGCGGGCGTTCTCTCCCAGGTTGCTCTCCACCACGTGCTCCCAACCGCGCGACAGCGGGGCCACCTGGTAGGAACGGTCGCGCGAGATGCCGTTTTTCGAGTCTACCGCATTGGCATTCAGAAACGGGTTTGACTGGACGATGAACTGCTGGATCGAAGAGCCTTCCGTCGAGGCAAAGTATTTGTCCTCGGAGTGGAAAAAGAGCCCGCCGAATGAGCTGAATACCTTTGGATTGCTTTTGACTGTGCGCGCGGCCGCGTGTACCAGCTCCAGTTTCTCGTCAATGGGAACGGCGAACGGGTCCTTTTCAAATGGCGAGACCCAGCGGTCGACGTAACCCGGGGTCGGGGCGAGTTGGACCGGTTGGGCTTGCAGGATCGAATTGGCCTTGGCTACCGTAACCGCCTCGCGGGTGATGCGCGCAATCTCGGCTGCGTCGACGTTGGGGGAGGCGGCGAACCCCCACTGGCCCTTGGCGATGACGCGGACCCCGAACCCAAAGCTGCTGCCATCGTTGACGAAAGGCACTTCGTCGGTCTTGGAGCCGTCCCGCTCCGGCGACAGGCGGTAGCCGGTGAACTGGTTGCGATAGCGGTTGATGCGAATGTCGCAGTAGGTTGCGCCCTGCTTCTTGGCTTCGGACAGGGCGATCGCCGCCAGCTTTTCAAGCGCGGGATTCGGCTTGCTGGAGTTCGTATCCGGCTCGCCGAAGAGCTTGTGCGCGAAAAGCAAAGATGCTGCGGTGGTGGCGGATTTGGTGAGGAACGCCCGGCGGTGGATCGGGCGGGCTGCGTCTGGGAGTTTCATTTTGGTTCCCCTATCTAAGGTACTCCACTGCGGAGGTATTGAGCTATTTGCGTCTGTCCGCCAAGGTATTGCATCCCGCAAGGAAACCCATGGCTGCGCCTCGATATCAGGCTATAACGGAGACTATTTCACGGAGCCGGGTGAACGCATATCGTGACGGCGACGGCAGGCTGTGGAACCTTCAAATCCGAGTCTTTGGGACTGGGGCTTACTGCTCTGGTATCGTTAATTATGGGTCGAGCAGCGGCATTTCTATTTCTGGCCCTGATTGGCATGAATGGACGGGCCAGCGATGCACCCGCCGATCGCGCCACCCTGCGCGGGCTGAAAGCCCTAAAGGTGGCGGTGGATCCGCCGGGACCGGAACTGGAGGCCGAAGGGGTGCGTGCCACGGATCTGCAAGCGCGCATCGAGGAGCGTCTGCGCCGGGCCGGTGTTGCTGTGGACCAAGCCGCCCCGGAATTCCTAGGGCTTCGCGTCATGGCCGTGCGGGAAGCTAAGGGTCCCTACGGAATCTGCCTTTCGCTGGGCTTGTACCAGAGCGTTCTTCTGGAGCGCGATAGGACCATCAAGACGGCGATACAAACCTGGGAGACTCAAAGCGTGGTGTTGGTTCGTCCGAAACAGGTGCATACGGCGATGGACAGCACCCTTGACCAACTTGTCGACCAGTTTGCGGGCGCCTACGGGTCCGCCAATCCCAAATAGACCTGCAAGACGTTCACTGCCGTCCCGCTAACCGCGCGGTCAGGACTGAGCGGCAGGATCTCGCGAACCTGCGCCACTGGCTCGGCCCTCACGACGTCGAGACGGTCCGCGAGCGCGCCGAGAGCGGGGTTGGAGATCTCCTTAAGGTCGCCCTGGCTGAGAAACTCCTCAAGCATTCGTTTCACGTTTGTGGCAGGCATCGAATCGGGCGGAGCAAAGAACAGCAAGCCCGTCATAACATATAGGGTTAGCAGAGCCATAACGTTCTCCCTAGTGCGCCGGCACCTGATAGGTGCTGCCAGTTACTGGAGCAATATAGCCGTTGCCCGAGAGGCAGCCTGTGATATAAATCAGCGAGTTGCTCGTGGGCTGGTAGCTGTAGATCGTGTTGCCGTAAAAGACAGGAGTCAGAAGGTAGAACCGGCTCCGGCCGGCGCGCTTCGAGAGCGCCTGCGTCGGCAGGCTCAGCCAGCCAGTGCGAGACAAATGCGACGGATGGGCTGCATGGCCGACTTCTGGTCGGAAACCAGTGCGTGCCGGATACTGGCCATCTCCATGCCGAGTCGTTGGGCCCGGTCGATGCACTGTTCGCAGACCAGTAGATGCTCTTCAATCAGGGCCAGTTCGGACTCGTCGGTAACGTACCCAAGGAGGTATTGCTCCAGATCGTTATCGCACATGCCATCTCCTTTTTACCATTAAGTTCATTGGGAATCAATGGATTTTCCGTACCGTGAACCACGGAAATCGAAGGAATAAGTGTTTGCAGACTATTGAAATACTTTCATTTGAATGGCTTTACGTTCACTCGTCCGGTTGCCTGGCCGGTTTTGAGGCGTTTGCGTTCGGGGTTTGCCCCGACATTGGTTACTACTGCACGCATCTGGCTCCTCGGAAACGGCTGCACACTTCCGAGAGCATGGAAGTCCCGACCGCGCGCTCTTCGACGCCGTAAATCGGGGCGATGTTGAGATGATTCATCTTGCGCCGCTCGATCGAAGATCGGGAAGTCGTCCAGATACGCCCCTGTGACGGTCTACTTGCCGGGCTCGTGGGATTTCAGAATCCGTAGCACGGAGAGTATCGTGTTCCAACTGCGCGTTGTCGCCGGCGCCCCAAAGAGCCGGTCGATCTGGCCGAGATAGCCAATCGTTTTCATGTGGCGGCGGTACACCCCATACACGAGACGGTTCTTCGAGCCAATGACTCGCACCAGCCACTCCCCACCTTCGGGAAGAGCAATCGGAAGAGAAACTCTGCGGCGTCCAGCCTCCGCCAGGATGCTTACAAATTGAACAATATCGGCGGACGGTGGCTCAGTTCCAAACGGATTGTCCATCTCCAGTCGAATCAGATCGCTGCCGTCGCAGACAGCGATGGTTGCTTCAAACGGCAGCTTCCGGCGCAATTCGGCAAGGAACTTTGCGCGCAATCCAGGTTTGCGAACGACAAGCGTGCCTGCGGCGCCCACATTCACGGCATCGTAGATGCCCAGATCTTTGGCGAGCACGCTGGGACGAAAAGCCCTGTGTCCTCCAACGTTGATACCCCGGAAGAAAACGATCAAGGCCATGCTGCCTATTGTCGCAGCACCGAAGTATCGAGGAGTGGCAGGTGTCTCTTTGGCCGCGAGGCGGACTCCACGGGACTGGTCTCCCACGATTGGTGGCACAGGCTTCAGCCTGTGAGAGCCTTTTCAGCATCCTGCTAGTGGCCGCCACCGGAGAGTTTGCGGTAGTACTCAGCGACGGAGTCCCGATAGCCGGCGGGAACGTTGGCCGGGTCCGTGTTGCGGATCGTGCCGCCGTGGTTTTCGTCGAGTTGGCGGCGCAGTTGCAATTCCAGCGCGTCCACTCCGCTGACAAGCTGCTGGCGCATCTGCTCGACCAGGGCGGGATTCCCGGGGAAACGGCTGGGATCCAGATTGCGCATTTGATCGATCAGAGTCTGCAACTGTTGCCGCGCTTCGGGACTATCCTGCACCGCGGCGCGCAGGCGGTTGAGAAGGTTCAAGCCCTGATCAATCTGGCGCTGGGCATCGGCCGGGTTGGGACCTTGTTGGGGCGCCACAGCCTTGCCCGAGATGCGCGTATTGCCGGTGTCATAGGCGCCCAGCACACGATCGCGATTGGTCGCGCCCCCGGTCTGTAGCTCGCCCGGTTGCCCGGCCTGACCAGACTGCCCGTTCCGGCTGCCGAGGCCCGTGAGTTGGTCGCGCAGCCGGGATAGATCGTCCATGGCTCCGTTGAGCATCGCGTCCTTGGAAGTATGCTGTGCGCTGCCCAAGGCCCGCGCCGCCTCGCCGACCTGTTGACCCAGCTTTTGCAGGTCGCTGGTGAGGCCGGCTTCGAACGGATCGGAGAAGCTGCCGCTGTGCAGCCGATCCGCGCTACGCTGCATCCGCGTGCCGAGATCGTTTTCGTCCATGCCATCGAGCGCGCTCCGCAGCCTGTTGGCAGCCGATGGTTGCGTGGGCGCGAGCTCGCGCGCCGCGCCGCGCATTTGCTCGGTGAGTTGCCCCAGGCCGTCGGCCAACTGCTGGCGATCGCCGACCATTTTGTCGATTTCCTGAGAGGTAGGGTAAGTCATCTGCCGGCCGGACGTGCGTGCGGCATTCTGCTGAGCCAGCAAGTCGCGCACGTGATCGGCTTGCTGCTTTTGTTGGGCTGCCAATTGATCGGCCGTTTGGGCCATCGAGTTGAGCCGGCTGGCGGCGTCCTGCTGCTCGATGCCGCCCAGGAGGTCGGTGGCCTGGCGCAAGCGGTCGGCGGCCCGGCGGGAGTCGGCTGCACTGGCATTCTGGGAGATGGCCCGCCGCATGTCGTCGCTGGCTTGCCGCAAGCGGTTGAGCGCCTGTTGCGCCGCCTGTCCGCCCGATTGCGAGGAAGCGGCACCGGTCTGGCCGCTTGGTGGCCCCTGTTGCTGCTGTTGCCCCTGTTGGTCTTGCCGGCCATTCTGAGCAAGTTGTTGTTCCATTTGCTGCTGGAGTTGCTGCGCCTCGCGCTGCAACATCTCCTGTTGCCATTTTTGCTCCGCGGTCTGGGCGCCATTGCGTTGCTGCTGGGCCAGATCTTCCTCACGCCTGGCCAGTTCGTCGAGCTTCTTCAGCGCGTCGGCGACTTCCTGCGCCTTTTGCTCGGCGGTAGTCGCCGCGGTCTGCCGGGTCTCATATTGATTCTTCTCGGTATCCAGCTCCAGATCGAAGAGGCTGGCCAGATCGCGCGCCGCACCACCCCCGCCGCCACCAGCGCCGCGCCCTCCAAATGCAACCTCGATTTGCCTGAAAGTGGCCTCGGCTCGCAGCAGAAACTGCAGCGCCTTCTGCTCGTTGGGGATGGCATCGGTCCACTTCTTTTGCTGCAACTGTTGCGCGGCCGGCGCCATGGCCTCGGAAGCGGCCACCATGTCCTTCTGGAAGTCGCTGATGGCGTGCACCTGGTCGGTCAACTCGCGAGCCTGCAAGCGGCCGGAGAGCGAGACGGCCTGATCGCGCAACGTCGATTGCGATTGGGCGAGCAGCTTGGCGATGTCCGCAGCCTGCTGTTCGGTCGAGTTCTTGTCACGCTGTTGCTTGAAGGTGGCAAAGATAATCTCCTTCTCGCGTTGCGAGATCTGCGCCGATTGATTGCCCTGCCCCCCTCCGCCCCCACCCGACTGTTGCGATTGCGAAAACTCGCGCTCGAAAGGCACGGTCTGGATGAAGATCATATCGGTGTGGGCTTCGGCGTTGGCATCCTTGGCGGTGGCGTAAACGCTAACCAGATCGCCTGGAACGAGCTTGAAGTTTTCCAGCGAGAGGGTGGTCGAGCCGTCGGCTTGCTTCTGGCCCTTTTGCCGCAGCAAATCCACCGTCGTTTCGGCGCCGCCGTTGACCGAGTAGTGCAGCGCGACGCCGGTGAGCGAATAATCGTCGCTAGCCTTGGCGGCCACCGTGACCTCTTCGATGGGGCTGGCGTCATAGTCGCCCCGGCCGGGACGCACCAGTGCAATCTGCGGCGGGTTGGCTTTGCGGGCTTCGATGAAGAAATCCTCGCTGACGCGAACGGGCTGTCCCGCCTCCACCCCCGCGACGTGGTAGACGCCGTCCCGATCCATCTTGACGGTGGCGCGATAGACGTTATTCTGGCCGCCGGTGAGCTGGATTTGCTGTCCGTTGTCGAGTTGGATCCGGCCGCCCTGCAGGGGGCGGTCGGTCGAAACCGCCAGTTCGGCCTCGGTGCCGGTGACGGCGCGCAGATCGCCGCCGCGCTCCTCCACCTCCGGCGGCATGCCGGTCCAGGCGGGGTAATGATAGGTGACGCGAATCTGTTTGACCGCGGGCAAATCCGAGACGCGAATGCTAAAGTGCTTCGACGTCATCGGTCCAGCGGTGACGTAGTATTCGACATTCTCGGGCAAACCGGCAAATAGGAATTCATAGCCGCCGGCGAAACTGCCGGCCGCCGTGCGCTGCATGGCAATCTCTTCCCACTTGGAGGAGCTCTGAAAGTGGGCATACAATTTGACGCTGGGCGACCGCAGGCCAGTGGGCAGCGCCGAAACCATCTGGTCGGCATGCCGGCGCACGACGGCGTCGCCGGGAGTCACGCGCAGTTCGTAAAGCGCGGGCTTGCCGCGGTGCGGACCGGTCCAAAGCAGTGAGGCGCCAAACCCGAGAAAACCGGGGCCGGCGGCGATCATCCAAACCAGGATGGCGAAGGCGCCGAGGCCGGCGCCCAGGGAGATCCAGAGGCGGCGGTCCGTAACCATTTGCTTGGGCTCGGCGGATCGGGCGACTGCCAAGGCATCCCCGGCCAAAAGTTCAATAAAGGGATCCTGCCCATCGCGCTCCGCGAAGGTGGTGAGGCGCTGCTGGAATTGCGGGAAGGCGGCTTCGGCGGCTCCGATCGCGCGGCGGCGAGTCAACCGGCGCAACGGCAGCGCCAACCCGGCCGCGGCGGCAATCGCCAAAACCAGTATGAGTGCGAAGCGCGCCGCGGTTACGCTTCCCTGCGAAAAGGCGCGCGCATTGGCGATCGTGACCAGCACCAGGGTCGCCGCCAAAGCGCCGCCGGTGAGGATGGCAAAGCCGCGCAGCCAGGTGCTCCAGCGCAGACGTTGTTCCAGTTGCGCAATGTATGCGTGAAGTTGTTCGCGGAAACTCATGGAACCCTCCAACGGCGCCCAGCTTATACCTGAAGGATATCGCACTGGCGAGGGAAACCGTTTATTAAGGCAGGCGCGGACCGCGCCCGTGGCGCACGAGATCGCGGGCGTCGTGGCACACGCGCCCCACCTCGATCACGCGTTCCCCGCGGCGGCGATAGAGAAGAAAGTGGCGCGGCGCCTTTTACGCCCTGGCCCTTCACTCTGCCCCGGCTGAACTCCAAATGGTACGTGCGGGCTCCTTCAATCAGGATCTCCGCGCCTTCCGTCGATCCGGGGCGCTCGGGATCGGCGCCAATATCGCGCAGGGCCTGCTTGATTAGCGCCTTAGGGCGCTCCTTGCCAGACCGTGGGGTCGCATAGTTGCCGCGCTCGATATCGTCGAATCCTTCCTTGGCGGCGCGGAGCCATTCGATCTTGGCCTGATCTTCCCCCTCGCGCTGCTCCAGCAGGCGGAGGCCCTCGGGCACCACCTCGCTTGCGTTGCTGAAGCGGCCGGAAGTGATGCCAGCCTCAATGAAGCTGTCAAAAATTGCCAACTGGAATCTGGGAATGAGCGCGCTAGCGCGCTGGCGGCCTGCGAGGCCGCCGCAGGCTGAGAGCCTGCCCCACTTACGATTCCTCGCGCTGGGTGCCGAGGTAGCGGCTGGCCAGGGCCGATTCGGCGAGAGAGAAAGCGAGCACCAGCAGGATGACGTACCACCACAGGGTTTGCGCCGTCTTGTGAGCTGTGGACGGGATTTGTGAAGATGGCGAAGCTTGGCCGCCGTTGCCCCGCCACAATGCCAACACCGCATCGTCAATAAGGTAGAGGTTCGATTCCTTGGGGTCGGGGTTGACGCCCACTTCATCCTGGCGGCCATTGGCGAGCCGGATCTGGTAATAGCCGGCCTCGGTGAGCTGAAACGATTGGGCAGAGGCGGCCTCGCCCAGCGTGAGCGGGCGCTGCCCCTCGGGGTCGGTCACTTCGACGCCCTGCGCCTGTGCTTTGTCATTGCGGGAATTGCGCAGGTCGAGGTAGGCGTCCACCAGGCGGGCACCGCCCTGCCGCTCGCTGCCCCCCAGATAGCGTGCGGTCTGCTCGATGAACGGAACGAAGGCGGGCTGCAAGGGGAAATCGTTGGTAAGGTTGTCGAGCCCGGAGGTGAACAGCACCACGCGGCCCTCGCCGATGCGTTTCTCCAGCAGGAGCGGGGTCTGATCGCCTAAGCGAACGATCACACGCGCTGCGCCGGGATCCACATCCAGCGCGTAGAAGAACTTCACGCCCTCCCAGCCGCCGGCCTGGGCCACACCGGGATACGAGGAGTCGCTGGAGCCAACCGCCATGTAACGCCCGGGAACGCGGCTGTAGTCGCGGGTCTCGACAATGTGCGCGCCGAAGATGGGAATCTGCGAGCGGCCGCCTGCGGACGTGCCGGCGGCGATCAGCAGGCTGCCGCCGGCGCGCACGTACCCG
>Ga0187855_10002467_pt1 | contig 13986 bp, 8 predicted proteins | sample June2016WEW_8_10_2_FD_132969 | JGI IMG/M metagenome (GOLD analysis project Ga0187855, IMG submission 132969) | Peatland microbial communities from SPRUCE experiment site at the Marcell Experimental Forest, Minnesota, USA - June2016WEW_8_10 | ecosystem: Environmental > Terrestrial > Soil >...
CGCTGTGAGAGGTTCTCCACAGGAGAAAAAGGTTCTCGCTCAAAAAGTGTTTGGCTCGAACCTTGTCCTCGACTGCAAAAAAGCCCGTGGTTCTTGCGTCAAACCGTGGTCACTACTCGTCGATAACTCGTCGAGTGGTGGATTGGTGCGCATAGCAGGACTTGAACCTGCACGGGTTGCCCCACTACCACCTCAAAGTAGCGTGTCTGCCAATTCCACCATATGCGCGCCCGGCTAAATAATGAAGCAGGCCCAACCTGTTCAGGCAAGGCGATTTTAACTGCCGAAAAACCACTGCCAACCACGCCAATGCTGCGGTTGCGGCGCGTTAAACGTCCGGCTGGGCGCGTGGCCCAAATCCAACTGGATTAAAATACCCACGCTGTTGGCCCCGCGCCCGTGCGAGCGGATGGCGTCGATGCCGTACCCGTAACTGGCCATGATTTTCAGCCGGTCAGATGGCGAACGATACAGAATTCCGCCCCCCACGCCGCTGAGCCAGTTGCCGGGCTGGCTCTCACCGGGCAGATAATCCACGAAGGCGCTGGAAGCATTCAAGTCCAGGTCCCAGCGTTTGTCGGGGTCCAGCGGCAACAGGTAATTCGCATTGAGCAGCGCAAAGTTCCGGGCGCTGATCTCCTGAAAATAATAGCCCGGCAATGAGAGCGGAAATTCCGATATCAGGGGCAGGAACCCGCCCAGCCGGTACGCGCTGAAACGGTCGGCGTCCAGGCTCGTGCCAGCGGTCAGCCGCACGTAAAAATTCTGCTGGCTCTTCGGCAGGGTGTAGGCCAGCGCGCCCTCGGCCCAAAACAAATGTGATTGCCCGTTGAATTGGCGATCACCGTTAAAACCGTAGGCACCCGCGTCGGTGCGGAACTGGCCCTCATACCACACGGACAATTCCATCGCCAGCGGCGGAAACAGGGTCGGCTCAACACCGCCCCACCGCAACCCACTGCGCACACTGAAAGTGCCATGGTCGTTGGGTGTCCGGAAATTGGCCGCAGTGCCGTCGTTGGCATCGTAAATCGAATAATGCGCCGAGCCGCGCAACACGAAATTCAGCGGAATCAGTTGGTTGGGATTGAACAGATGATAAATGCTGGCCGAGACTTCCGCGCTGTGGCCGTCATAGGATTCGCCGGGATAATACGTGCCACCGCGGATTTCATCATAGCTGTCGGCGAACCCGCCGCCGGCCAGCCCAAGGCCAAAATCGGTGTTGGGCCCCAGGCCATGGACGAAGCCCAGCTCGGAATCGAGGTACACCGGCGCGACCGCCAGTCGCAACGTGAGATTGGTGCGGAGAAAATCCGGCTCGTTGTGGTAATAAAACGCGTAGCCGGCAAACGGGGCGTGGCCCTCAGCCGGTTGATTATAACCGAGCTGAATCAGGTCGCGCCTGACCGGGTCAATCTGGCCGGAAGCAAAAAGCGGGGCGAACAGCGACCACCACAGCAGCGCGCGCCCGATTCGTTTCATCGCGCCTTCCTAACGCAAAGCGCTCTCATCAGCAAGCGGATTTGAGCCCCAGGGTGGATTGAAAAAAGAAAATCCGGAAGCCATTTCGCCCGGTCCACTATATGCCGGCTTTCTCCATTTTTTCATTCCAGCCTCCGCATTCCAAACTGGACAGGACGGACATCTTGCGGCTTACTATTGGCGCCGATGCCGCCACTCAATTCTGAATTGCTGACCAAAGCAAAAGGCCTGGGCTTTTCCGACCGGCAAATCGCCCACCTGACCGGGCAGACCGAGGATGGAATCCGCGCCTTGCGGAAAAAACTCGGCCTGGTGCCCAGCTACCGGCTCGTGGACACCTGCGCCGCCGAGTTCGAGGCTTACACGCCGTATTATTATTCGACCTACGATCGCGGCGACGATGAGGTTAAAAAAACACCCAAGACAAAGGTGATGATCCTTGGCGGCGGCCCGAACCGCATCGGGCAGGGCATCGAATTTGATTACTGCTGTGTCCACGCCGCGTTTGCGCTCAAGGAGGACGGTTTCGAGACCATCATGGTCAACTCGAATCCGGAAACCGTTTCGACCGATTACGACACGAGCGACAAGCTGTTTTTCGAGCCGCTCACCCTCGAGGACGTGTTGCACATTTACGAACGCGAAGCTTGCTGGGGTGCCATCGCGCAATTCGGCGGCCAGACGCCGCTGAACCTCGCGCTCGGCCTCCAGAAAAACGGCGTCAACATCATCGGCACCTCGCCGCAGAGCATCGAAATCGCCGAGGACCGCAAACTCTTCGCCGCAATGCTCGACAAGTTGAAGATCCCCCAACCGCCCAATGGCCTGGCGACCAATATTGAAGAGGCGCTCGCCATTGCCAAAAAACTGGATTATCCGGTGCTGGTCCGGCCGTCCTTTGTGCTCGGCGGTCGCGCCATGCAGATTGTTTATTCCGACGCCGAACTGCAGCATTACATGCGTTTTGCGGTCGAAGCCTCGCCGGAACGCCCGGTGCTCGTGGACAAGTTTCTGGAGGACGCGACCGAGGTGGACGTGGATTGCATCGCGGACGTCGGCCACGCCGCAAAAGCGGGCGAGGGGACGATTGTGATCGGCGGCATATTGGAACACATTGAATTTGCCGGGGTCCATTCCGGCGACGCGGCGATGGTGCTGCCGCCGCACACCCTTTCCAAAGAAGTCATCGAAACCATCCGCGAACACACGCACGCAATGGCGCGCGAATTGAAGGTCGTCGGCCTGATGAACGTGCAATACGCCGTGAAGGACGAGAAGGTTTTCGTGCTGGAAGTAAATCCGCGCGCGTCGCGCACCGTGCCGTTCGTGAGCAAGGCCATTGGGGTGCCGCTGGCCAAACTGGCGGCGAAAGTCATGGCCGGGAAGACCTTGAAGGAACTCGGTTTCGCCCAGGAAATCTGGCCGAAGTACTGGGCCATCAAGGAATCCGTCTTCCCGTTCAACCGTTTCCATGGCCAGGACATTTTGCTCTCCCCGGAAATGCGCTCCACCGGCGAGGTCATGGGACTGGATGCCGACCGCGGCATTGCCTACGCGAAATCACAGATGGCGGCGGGTTCGCCGTTGCCGTTGAGCGGAAAGGTTTTCATCAGCGTGAGCGACACGCACAAAAAACACGTGGCGCCGGTGGCCAAACAATTTGCCGAGCTCGGATTTGAACTGGTGGCAACGAGCGGTACGGCGGCGGTTCTGGAAAAGGCCGGGCTCAAGGTGCAACGGGTGATGAAGCTGCTCGAAGGCCGGCCGAATGTGATTGATTTGCTCAAGAACAAGGAAATCCAGCTCGTCATTAATACGCCCAGCGGTGCCGCCCCACGCGAGGATGAGGTGAAAATCCGCACCACGGCGATTTACACCGGCACGCCGATCATGACGACGTTGAGCGGCGCGAAAGCCGCCGCGCGCGGCATCGCCGCCCTCAAGAAATCCGGTTACGGCGTGAAGACGTTGCAGGAGTATCACTGAGTCTCGACCGCGAAATACGCCAAATACGCGAACTCAGTGGCAAACGCGTATGTTTTTTGGAGGGCCATAGCGTCAAAAGCTTTTCGCGTATTTTGGGTATTTCGCGGTTGAATTTTGAGCCAGGCAAGATGCCTGCCCTACGCCGACGCCCGTTTCAGCTTCGCCACTTCAATGTCCGCCTGGCGCGTCGGTTCGGGAATACGATGGCGCGTACAACAGGCCAGAACCAATTTAACGGCCGAGGCCAGATCCACGCGATGGCCCACACTCACAAAGACCGGACGGACGTCGTTTTGCGTTCGCAATACCACGCCAATTTGTTCGTCGTCATCCATGAGCGGGGTCGTGGCCCCGGCTTTCAATCCCAATCTCCCAAATGTTCCGATCAGCCGGCTTTTGCCGACGCCGACGCCGGGCTGGTCCAGTTCAATGGCCAGGTGCGTGGCAATGCCGCAGCGCCGCGGATGGGCATAGCCCTGACCGTCAAAGAGAATCGCGCCGAATTCGTGCTTCAAGGCGCGAATTGCCTGCTGAATGGCCGGACCTTCGCGAAAACTTAAAAAGGTCGGGATGTAGGGAAATTCCGCCGCTCGCATCACGCGGGCAACTTCGATGACACGTTGGGTTTCACGGTCATAAACCACGGCGGCGGCAAAGATGGTTTGTTTGTCGGCGGAAAACGCGCAATCCGCCCCGGCGACGAAGCGTGGCAACGGTGCGAGCGGCGCGACGATTATGCGTTCACGCAAACGCCTTTGCGTGGCCTTCCATTCTTCCACCAGCACCGACCAGCCTGGATCGGATTTGCCGCGCAGGGTCATAGGAAGATTTGGCGTTCAGCTTGGAACGCACAGTGAAGCCCTGGTTGGCAAAATGTGGTCGCCGGCGCGCCAGCGTCTTCGAATGCGATGGCCCTCGACCACTTTGCCAACAAACACCGGTTCGTCCAAAGCGCCAGAGGACTGGCGCAGTCCAAAACCTCGCGGCGGTCCGAACAGCTCATGCCTCCGTTTCCTGGGGTGTCGCGCGCAGGACACGATACCGGTGTGTCCAGGGATCAATCCGGCAAACGGCATGATAATCGCAATACTGGCACGGCATTTCGCCGCCTTTGCGATAAGGGTCAACCTTGGCCACGCCGGCAAAAATCGCCCGGCCCATTTCCGTCAACTGCGTTTCCACGCGGTCAAGCAACGCTTCAAATTCCGGGCGGGGCAACGCCTCGACCGAACCTCTGTGCAACGAACCATCCCGGTTCCGGCGATAATTGAATTGATCGCCGGCCTGCATATCCGGACGGCGGTCGAGCCGGGGCAGGGCGTCCACGCTGAAACGTCCGATGTGACGGTAGGCCAGACAGCGCAATTCCCCGGCGCCGGCCAGCACCTCGGCGCGCGTGCCGCCGCCGGCGTATTGGCCGCGCAGATTGACGTAAAAAACGCCGGCGGGCACCAACTTTCCCGCGCCGGTCAGCACGCGTGGATCGGGCCAGTGTCGCAGGGCCGCCAGATAACCAAGCAACTGCAACTGCACACCATGCTCGACCAGAACCCGATCGAGCTTCCGCCGGCCGGATTTGTAATCCATCACCACGCACCACACGTCACCCCCGGTCTCGCGATATACGTCAATGCGGTCAATCCGCCCGCGCAAGGCCAGTTTATGGCCGTCGCCGAGGTTCACTTCCCAGGCCGGCGCGCCGCCCGCACCGAAACCGAATCCCAGTTCGGCCACCGCCGGATCAAATTCGTACTGTCCACGCATCCACTTGACTAGGGTTTCAACAAAATCCTGCAACGACTCCGCCAGCACGCGCGCCGTGAACCGGCCCTGGTCGTCCGCGCGCAACAAACCGTCGCGATAATGGGGCGCGAGTTCGGCCGCGATTTTGCCGACGCATTCGCGCGCCGCCGCCGGGGTCAGGTCGCGCCAGTGTTTCCCTTCAGCGCTCAACTGTTCATGAAACCGCTTAAGCACTTCGTGCTGAAAACTGCCGCGCTCGCGCGCGTCCAGTTCAAAAACCTTCCGTTCCTCCGCGCGCAGACCAGAATGGACGAAGAATCGGAACGGACACTGGGCAAATTCCTCCAGGCGGCTGACCGAGGTTTGCAACCCCGGGCCATAAATCGCCGACGCCAGATCCGGCGAAAGGCTTTCAGCCGGGTCCGGCGCGCGCAATAGCCGCAAACTTTCGGCGAGCGACTTGAGCGCGGGCAGTTCAAGGAGTTCGACCCAATTTTTGTCGCGCCCCTCGCCCCGTCCCTCTCCCCGCCCGGCGGGGAGAGGGTGGCCGGAGGCCGGGAGAGGGGAGTTTAATTTTACCAATGGCGCCACCAGTTCATTCACGTGTTCCGCCTGGCGCCAATCCGTACCCGTGTGAAACTCCCCGACTTCCAGTCCCGGAATCAGCGCCTGCAAATGGGCGACGAGCGCTGACGGATTCAGCGTCCTGCCATCGGCGGCGTGGCGCGAGTAGGTTACGATGAGTTTTTCACTGGCGCGGGTGCAGGCGATGTAACCGAGATAACGCTCGCGCGCGAGTTGTTCGCGCAGATCCGGCCCGAGCGCGGCATCGTATTGCTCCAGTTCCTCGCGGTCGGCGCGGGTCAATATCGGCGGCGCGGCTGGCAATTCGGGAAAAATCCCTTCGTTCACGCCCAGCACGAGCGCGAGTTTCAGATCCGGATTGCGCGCGCGATCCACCGCGCCCATCAGCACCTGATCCAGCGCCGGCGGAACCACGCCGACGGTCAGGTTCATCAACCCCGCTTCCAAAATCGGCAGCCAGTCCCGCAATGACAGCGTTTCATTTGAGAACGCGAGCGCAAGATTGTCCAGCCACGCATTCATTTGTTCCCAAACGGTCGTATGGAGTGACGAGGGACGGGTGACGGGTGACGCGCCTTCTGGTTCAGGCAGGCTCCATTTTTCGAGCGTCGTTTCCGTGCCAAGTTCGTCCCACAATTTACGCAAGGCTCCGGCAAGTTGCGGGCCGGTCGACCGGCCGTCGGACCCTGCCAGTTGGGCGGCGAAGGCTGCAAACGGCGGCAGAATTTTTTGGCGCAGCCGTTCGAGCGATTGGGCCAATCCCGGATCGTTGGCCATTTGAATCGGGTCGCGCCATTTGGCACCGTGCCACCCGAATTCGAGTGCGGCATTTTCCAACCGGTCAATTTCGGCTTCGGCCACGGGCAAAAACCCGGCCTTGAGCGCGGCAAACCAGTCGTCGTGCGACCAGTCGAACGCCACGGTGCGCAACGCGCTGCGGGTCAATTCGGCCAGGGGGTGGTGGGCGATGGATTCGCGCCGGTCAAGGAAGAAGGGAATGGCGTAACGGCGGAACACGCGCGTCAGCGGTTGGTGATAACCGTCGAGATTTCGCACCATCACCGCGGTGTCGCGAAAACGCCCACCGTGGCGAACGAAACGCAAAATTGCACGCGCGGCAAATACGGCCTCGGCCTCGGGATTGGCGCAAACCACCAGTGAGATGGCCGACGATTCGGACTTGCTGCCCGGCATTTGCGACCAATTTTGTTCCAGATGCCGCAACGTGGCATTTCCGGCGAACCGGCTTTTCTTCGCGTCACGTTTGAGCCATTCAACGCTGATTTGGCCCTCTGGCAGACGGTCGAGGCGTTGCCGGCATTGCTGGTACGTTTTGGCGACCGCGGACCAGACCGAGAGCCAGGAATGCCCGGTCCCGGCCTCCGGCGGGGTGTCGAGGCAAAACGCGAGGGTCGCGCGATCGCAATGCGGCAGGAGGGCGGCGAGTAAATCCAACTCTTGCGGCGTCATTTCGGCAAACCCATCGAGCCACAGCTTTTGAATCCGGAGTCTGGCGTCCGGCGTCCGGGGATTTTGACGCAGGGCGGCGGTGGCGAAATCGAGCAGGTGATCGGCGTCCTGCAGTTCGTGCCCGGCCAGCCAGCGGGCATAAGCATCACCCATCAGCGCGAGGTCGTGGAGTTTGTCATGAAGTTCGCGTCGTTCCGCGAACCGGTCGGCGAGCGTGCGCAGCCTGGCGGGGGTGAACTGATGCTGTTGCAGTTCACCGAGCAGCCGGCTGAGTTGCTGCGCAAAACCCGGCCGACGGGCGCTCCGCCGGAACAACTTCAGTTCCCGTTCGTGCCGGAGCAACAACGCCCGCAGCACCATGACGCGGCCTTCGTCGTTCAACTGGCCGGGCGGTGTTACCGCCAGTTGTTCCAGCGCAAACCGGGCCAGCCGGTCAAATGAAAAAATGTGCAACCGCGCGTAGCCGGACAGGGTGTGGTCGGCCAGCAACTGGCGTTCGAGCTGGAAGGTGGCCTGTTTGGGGGCAAGCAGAATCAGCGGCCCGTCTTCACGTTGCTCCGGCGCGACAAGCGGCCCGCCGGCGTCTTCGCGGAGCGCGGCGCGGATTTCGCCGAGGCAGCGGAAGGTCTTGCCGCTGCCGGCCGGGCCGAGGAGAAAGCGCGCCTGCACACCGGATTTTTCACGCAAAGGCGCCAGGGCGGAAAGACATTTATTATGGCCAAAACGGATTTATCCGGACATATTTTTTATTTCCTTTTAATTCCGCTCGACTATGCTTGCCGCCTGTTGGGAAAACTGGAATTGAATTCAACGACAAACCATAGGGAAACCGTATGCCACTGACACATACCCGAGAACTTTTTGCCAAGGCGTTGAAGGGCAAATATGCGCTGGGCGCCTTCAACGTCAACAACATGGAGCTGCTGCAAGCCATCATTGAGGCGTGCGAAGAGGAAAAGGCGCCGGTGATGCTCCAAATTTCCAAGGGCGCGCGCCAGTACGCCAACCCGGTCTACCTCAAGAAGCTCATTGAGGCCGCCGTCAGCCTGTCCACAATTCCCATTGCGGTCCATCTGGACCATGGCGATTCCTTCGAACTGTGCAAGGAATGCATCGACGAAGGTTTCACCAGTGTGATGATAGACGCCAGCCACGAACCCTTCGAGAAAAACGTGGAAATCACCAAAAAAGTCGTGGAATACGCGCACAAACACAATTGTGTCGTCGAATCCGAACTGGGCCATCTGGTCGGCGCGCAGTTCGACGAAGGTGAGGAAGGCGGCGCGCATTCCGTCAGCGGCCATTACACCAACCCGGAAGAGGCCGTTAAATTCGTTAATGAATCCGGTTGCGATTCGCTGGCGGTGGCCATCGGCAATTCGCACGGCGCCTACAAATTCAAAGGCGAACAACATCTGGATCTCGAACGGCTTAAACTCATCAAGAAGGCCTTGATGGATGCCGGCATGGGCGACTACCCACTGGTGTTGCACGGCGCTTCCAGCGTGCCCAAGGAGCTGGCCGAGGAAATCAACAAATACGGCGGCAAACTGGGCCTGGACACCGCCGGGGTGCCGGAGGCCGACATTGAAGTCGCCCGCCGTACCGGTTGCACCAAGGTCAACATTGATACCGATCTGCGCATGGCCATGACAGCCGCCATCCGCAAGGTTTTGTGGGAAAATCCAAAGGAATTTGATCCACGCAAATACCTCGGCCCCGCCCGCAACAAGGTAAAAGACCTGGTCCGGCACAAGATCAAAGATGTTCTCTGCTGCGCCGGGCACGCGTTCGATTAACCGCCACCAGAGCTTTTTTTGAAACGGCCTCCAACAGAAATGTTGGAAGCCATTTTTGTCGCCAACAATCACTGATCGCCATTGTCATTTTGACCCACACTGGTTCGAAGGCACTTTCGATAGTGTCACAATTTCACCATTTTACGTCTGCCACCAATTTTTGAAAATTGCCTAAGTATTTATATTTAAACAACTTAATCTATAATCGCGCAATTGGCATCGCAAAAGCTAAACAGCACTTGAAAAACGTAAACCATTAACGAAAGGACAATTATGAAATTAGTACAATATCAAAGACCCGGATTGGTTTGGCCGAGCTTCGGACGGCTGTCAGACTTGCAGGACGAACTGGACCGCTTGTTTGAATCGCCGTTGACCGGCTGGGCACCTGCGCTAGACGTGCATGAGGACAAGGACAATTTCACCATCCGCGTGGAATTGCCCGGTCTCAAGCGCGAAGACATCGCCGTTTCGCTGCAGGACGATGCGCTCGTCATCTCCGGCGAACGCCAGGAAGAAAAGGTCAGTGAAGGCACCGAAGTCCATCGGCGGGAACGTTTCCATGGGAAATTCCAGCGTGCATTAACCCTGCCCGCGCCCGTGGCGGCGGACAAGGTGAAGGCCGCTTACAAGGATGGTGTGCTCACCATCACGCTGCCCAAGGCCGAGGAAGCCAAGCCCAAACAAATTGATGTGGGTGTCAATTAAGGGGTCAAATCTTGAATCCTGCGGGCAAACCAGCCCGCAGGATTTTTTTTTGCCCGGAACGTTATGGCCGGCAAGCCAAAGAAAGAGATCCTGAAAAGAAGACGGCGGGTGCGGCGATCACACACGAGTTAACATCGCCCACACCCGCCGAAGCGCCCAGTTCTCATTGGGAGCAGAGGAAACCTAACCCATCGCGCTGTTCTGACAAGAGGTTTTTGGGGGAATTTTCGCGCCGGGTCGGCCCAACCTGTCCGCGCAAACAGCTTTACATCCGCCCGGATAGTTCGAAAAATCAAACATGCCGAAGAAACGCTGGCTGCTTCAATGCGCGGGGCCGTTGTTTTGTTTGGTTGCCCTTAACCTTGCAGCTGCGGTGGCCGCCGTCGACCGTTCCGACTCGCCCTTTTCCGTGGATGCCTGGAGTACGGAGCAGGGTTTGCCGGGCAGCGTGGTCATTTCCATGATTCAAACCCGGGATGGCTACCTGTGGTTGGCCACGCAGCATGGCCTGGTCCGCTTCGATGGAATTCATTTCACCGTGTTCGACGAGGAGAATACGCCCGGTCTGAACAATGATCAGATCGACTATTTGTTCCAGGACAGTCACTCGAATCTTTGGATGGGAACCGACGCGGGCGGCGTGGCGCTGGAAACGAACGGCCGGATTCAGAATTTCATTATTGGTCGCAACGGCCAGGAGGGGCGGTTGATGTCGGCCTGCGAGGATGCGACGGGGGCCGTATGGCTCTACACCGCCGACGCTCATCTGGCCCGCTATCAAGATGGAAAAATGGAAATATTGGATTTTAATTTCAAGTCACCGGCCGTTTGCCGGATGATGGTCGCGGAGAAATCCGGCCCGCTTTGGATCGGGGAAGACTGGGTGGACCAGGGACGGAATGTTTCGATTTTATTTTCCTTCCGCCCCGCCAACTTCAGTCCGCCGGCCTTTGCCATTGAACAACAGATTCCGGTTCAGCGGCTGGATTACCTTTTGGCCGGCCAAAGCGACGGAACCTGGCGGCTGATGAATGGCCGCGTCCAAAAATGGGGGCCCATCCAGCCCGAAAAAGATTTTGGGTCGTATCCCTGGGGCAATGCCTTCATCAAGGGCGCGTGTGAAGATGAACATGGCAATTTGATTGTTGGCACGCTCGGGGCCGGCGTCTTTTGGTATGAGGCCGACGGGAAATACCAGCAGATTTCAACCGCGCAGGGTCTGTCGTCCCCCTATGTCCTTTCCGTGTGCCTGGACCATGAAGGGAATCTTTGGGTGGGCACTGATGGAGGAGGCCTGGACCGGATTAAACGAAAGACGTTCAACTCGCCGCCGGGGCTTCCTTCACGGAACGTGCAGTCGTTGTCTCAGGACGACCACGGCGGTTTGTGGGTGGCCTTTGGCGCGCTGGGCGCGGCTTATTGGAAAACAAACCTGGTTCAAGATTTTCAGGTCGGCCCGCTGCAAGACGCCTGGACGGTGCTGGTGGATCATCAGCAACGCGTCTGGGCGGGAACACGGGATGAGGGGCTGTTTCAGTTTGAAACCAACCAATTTCAATTCATGCCCGGCGCGGAAATCCTCGGCCCGCAAATTTCGGCTTTGTTCGAAGGTCGTAGCGGACAATTGTGGGTGGGCACACCCAACGGCTTGGGATGTTGGAACGGACAAACCTGGAAGACGTATGCCAGGCGGGATGGCCTGTCGGGAAACGTCGTTTCCGCGATTGCCGAAGATAACGGGGGGAATCTTTGGGTCGGAACCCAAGATGGCGGCCTGACTTGTTTCAAAGACGGAAAGTTTGCGGTTTATCAGGCATCGGAAAGCGGCCTGCCCGGCAATGATATTTCCTGCCTTTATGTGGATAACGACGGCAGCTTGTGGGTCGGAACTTCCGGTCACGGTCTGGCCCGATTTCATCAGGGACAATGGACGCGTTATTCCAGGCGCGGCGGCCTCGTCAGCAACAACATCGGTTATCTCCTGGGAGACGACGAAGGTAATTTATGGATTGGCTCCAATCTGGGATTGATGCGGGTGGCCAAACAATTTCTGGACGCGGGCGCCAACCCGGCGGCGAATTTTGCTTCCTGTCGCATTTACGGAGAAGCCGACGGCCTGCCGACGCGCGAATGTTCCAGCGGTTCGCAACCGGCCGCCTGCCGCACGGGCGACGGCCGATTGTGGTTTCCCACCACGAAAGGCCTGGCGTATGTAAATCCGTCGGAGCTAAAGCCCAACCTGCAGCCGCCACTGGTCATGATTGAATCCGTGCTGGTGAATGGACAGGAACAAAAAGTCAATCGCTTCGATTCGACCTGGCAACAATCCATCGTAATTCCACCTGGCCACGACCGGTTGGAAATTCACTACACCGGCCTGAATTTCTCCGCGCCGGGCGAAGTGCGTTTCAAATACCGTCTGGAGGGGCACGAAACCGCCTGGACGGAGGCGGGCGACACGCGGGTGGCATTCTACAACAAACTGCCGCCCGGCGATTATCTTTTCCACGTCGAAGCTTGCAACGAAGATGGCGTCTGGAATGAAACCGGCAGCGTGCTGGCGGTGACGGCGCAACCGCAAATCTGGCAGACCGGGGGATTTCGCGCCGTGGTCATCCTGGGTTTTCTCGGCCTGGTCGCCGCCGTGGTGCGTTATCTTTCCACGCAAAAGTTGCAGCGCCAATTGCAGGCACTCAAACAACGGGAGGCGCTGGAAAAAGAGCGCTCCCGCATCGCCCGCGACCTTCACGACCAACTGGGGGCCAACCTCACCCAGGTGGCGCTTTTGGGCGAGATGGCGGCGGCTGACAAACACTCCCCGGAGGAGGTCGGGGCGCACGCGCAGCAAATTTCCCAGACCGCGCGTGACACGACGCACTCGCTCGACGAAATCGTCTGGGCGGTCAACCCTTCCAACGATACGCTGGACGGCCTGATCACCTACGCCTGCAAATACGCGCAGGAATATCTCACCGTGGCCGGACTGCGTTACCGCGCCGAGGTGCCGCCCCAGTTGCCGGCAGCCGTCATCCCGCCGGAGGTGCGCCACAACGTTTTTCTCGCCTTCAAGGAGGCGGTCAACAATGTCGTCAAACACGCGCAGGCCACCGAAGCCCGGATCCGATTACGACTGCAACCCGGCCAATTTACCCTGGAAATTGAAGATGACGGACGTGGCCTGGCCAGACCGGACGCGTCCACGGCCCAGACCCGAAACGGTCTTCGCAACATGCGCAAGCGCATGGAAGACATTCACGGCACATTTTCCGTCTCCGGCGGGGCCAAAGGCGGAACCATGGTGCGACTGGTTGTGCCCATATCAAATCTTTCTTAATTCCAATCTTAATCTTAATCTTAATCGCAATCGCAATCCGCGGTCAGGGGTCAAGATCAGGATTACGAGCAAGATTACAAAATTGAAATGCCCATTGCGGTTTCCATCGTCGAGGACAACGACAAGCTGCGCGACACGCTGGCGCGGGTGCTGAATCGCGCCGAAGGCTTCCACTGCGTCAGCGATTATGCCAGTGCCGAGGACGCGCTGAAGCATTTGCCGCAAGTCCGCCCCGACGTCGTGTTGATGGACATCAACCTGCCCGGCATGAACGGCGTCGAATGCGTGCGGCAACTGAAGCAGCTCCTGCCCCAGACCCAGGTGATGATGCTCACGGTTTACGAGGACACGGAAAACATTTTCAACGCCCTGACCGCCGGTGCCAGCGGTTACATGCTCAAGCGCACCTCCAGCCCCGAACTGCTGGAAGCCATCCAGGAAGTGTCCCGCGGCGGTTCGCCCATGACGATGCATATCGCTCGCAAAGTCGTGCAATCCTTCCAAAAAACCGCGGCCACGGCGCCGTCCGCCGAAAACCTTTCCGAACGCGAACAGCAGGTGCTTGACCTGCTGAGTCAGGGATTGATGTACAAGGAAATTGCCGACAAACTCGAAATCAGCTACGAAACCGTCCACACCTACATCCGCCGCATTTACGAGAAATTGCAGGTACGGACGCGGACCGAAGCAGTCGCCAAATTCCTTCGTCACTGACCGGATTTTCGCAATTTCCCTTTATTTACAAGGATTCTAGTGGGTTTGTGAAGCTGATAGTCCCGCCCGTGCATGTCACCAGTACTGGTGACTAGCAGGAACCAGAGCGTTTGCTAGACTGGCATCGTCGTTGATGCAGAAATGCAGGTTACCGTGTGTGAA
>Ga0187855_10002469_pt1 | contig 13978 bp, 9 predicted proteins | sample June2016WEW_8_10_2_FD_132969 | JGI IMG/M metagenome (GOLD analysis project Ga0187855, IMG submission 132969) | Peatland microbial communities from SPRUCE experiment site at the Marcell Experimental Forest, Minnesota, USA - June2016WEW_8_10 | ecosystem: Environmental > Terrestrial > Soil >...
GCCTCTCTGATTGTTTATCCGCAGTTATCCGATATACAGAAGTCTTTTCCGCACCTCGACCCCAGTCTGATTGGCCACGACATTGCCTTCCCGGCGATGTTGCGCTTCCTGCCGGTCGGCTGGATGGGACTTATGCTGGGCGGCTTGATTGCGGCTAACTCCTCCACCATACTTACACACCTGAATTGGGGCGCATCTTATTTAGTGCATGACTTCTACCGCCGGTTCCTCAATCCAGGCAAGGGTGAGAAGCATTACGTATTGGCGGGCAGGCTGGCGACCATCTTGCTGTTCGTGGCTTCTTCGGCATTGGTCTTCGCGCTGGATACCGCTAAACAGAGCTTTAATATCAGCTTGCAAAGCGGCGCCGGCACGGGTCTGCTATATCTGATGCGCTGGTTCTGGTGGCGGGTGACGGCGTGGTGCGAGATCGTGGCGATGAGCAGCTCGTTCGGCGTCTCGCTGGTCTTTTTGATCCTCGCCAAGAACGGCGTGAACATAGACACTTACCAGCAGCTTCTGATTACCGTCGCGGTCACTACCGTGTGCTGGATTACGACCGCCTATCTGGGTCCGCAGACCGATCCGGCGACGCTTGTCGAGTTTTACAAGAAAGTGCACCCGTTCGGACCGGGCTGGCGCGTCATTCGCGTGAAGGCGGGAATTTCGGAGAGCGAGGCCGCAACGTGGGCGCAGCATGAGAACATTCCGCTCTCGCTGCTTGGCTGGACCACTGGATGCGTGATGATCTGGTCGGCGCTGTTCACAGTAGGCAACTTTCTCTATGGGCGGACGGGGTACACGATCGCGCTACTGGCGGTTTTTGTTGTAAGTGGAGCGGTTTTGATACGGGTGATCAACCGGCTCTGGACATAGTGGCGTGGTGACTTATGCCCGCACTTAGTTTTTGATGGCTCTGTGGTCGTTGTCGTCGAGCTGAAGCTCGCCGTTGGCAGGCGAAAGCACCTGCCCCACCTTACACCACCCCCACTGCCCGCACGGGCGATCCATCGCGCCCCACCAATTTCAGTGGCAGCACGATGAGCTGGAACAGATCCGCTCCGATAGCGTCGAGATTGGTCAGGTTTTCCACGATGAGCACGCCCGCGCCCAGCAGCACACGGTGAGCCGGATAAGGCTCCCGATCGACCGAGGGCAGGTCCACGCCGGCGACCTGCACGCCGCAATCGACCAGGAACTGGGCGGCTTCGCTGGAGAGGCACGGATGATCGCTGAAATAGCGCGGGCTGCCCCATTGCTTCGACCAGCCGGTGTGCAGGACGGCCGCGCGCACGTGGCGCAGCGTATCGCGATGCATCTCGAGATGCTCGCGGCGGATGGCGGTTCCCGGTGGCAGACCGCGCAGATCGATTAGCCGCGCGAGGCCCATGCAGCGCTCCAGCCGCACTTGATCGATGGTCTCAGCGCCTGTGAAGAAGTGAAACGGCGCGTCCATGTGCGTGCCGGTGTGGACGCTCAGATCGATGCGGCTCAGATTGACGGAACCTTCTTCGAGGATGGTGACGCGAACCGGGCCATCCCCGGGAAAGGTCGGGGTGTCCGGATTCACCGGCTGGCTGAGGTCGATGATGCGTCCCGGGCTCATCTTATGTCTACTATGTTAGATGAGGGGGGCGCGCATGCGAAAGGTTCTTCACTTCGATTCACCCAGGGGACATTATCATTGCGACGCGGCCGTGGTCTGGTGTTATGACCATCGCTTTGAACCGGCATTTCGAAAGCTGCTGAAGCGTCTCAACGTGACGCGCTACGACGCCATCCGCATTGCGGGCGGCGCCAAGTGCCTGGCAAGTCCGGAGCAGGAATCCGAGCGGGAGTTCGTACTGGAGCAAATCCGAAAATCCATGCGCCTGCATGGCACGGATCGCGTGGTCCTCATGGTGCACTCGGATTGCGGCGCTTATGGAGGGCTGGGGGCGTTTCGCGGGGATACGCAGGCCGAATCCCGGCATCATCAGGACGAGTTACAGCGCGCGGCGGGGGCTCTGCGCGGGAGTCTTCCGGGCATCGCGGTAGACTGCTATTTCGTTGATTTCGAGGGGGTTTGGGCGGTGGAAGAGGAGGCCGCGGCGGGTTCATAGGCTTGATGACTTCCTTAGGCCTGTCTTATGCGTTCTTTATCGGGCGGAGCTTAACATGGGTTCATGATCGTCATGAAATTCGGCGGCTCCTCGTTAGAGTCCGCCAGCGCGATTCAACAGGCAGCCTCGATTGTGGAGCAGCATTTGAGCCAGAATCCGGTGGTGGTGGTCTCGGCTATGGGAAAGACCACAGACCGGCTTCTGGAAGCGGCACGCTGCGCCGCACGTGGAGATTCGTATTCGGCAAGGCAGCATATCGAGTCACTGCGCCGGATGCACTCGAGCGAAACCCGCAGCCTCCTGGGCCAGCGCGCGGAGCCTTTTCTGCGCGAATGCATCGCGCCCATGTTTCGCGAGTTACTGGGGCTGGTGGTGGAGTTGAGTGAGGGCCGCCAGTTTACGCCGGAGATCGAGGACCAGATCGTTAGCTACGGCGAGCGAATCTCCAGCTTGATTGTGGCCGAGGCTTTCCGCCAGTTGGGCATACATGCCGCACAGGTGGATGCGCGCAAGCTCATCGTCACCGACGGCCAGTTCACGCATGCCACGCCGATGTATTGGGATACCTACGCGCGCCTGCGGCGGACGGTAAGCCTGGTGGCGCGGGACCGAGTAGTGGTGATGGGCGGGTTCATCGGATCGACTGCCAACGGCGTCACAACCACGCTGGGGCGCGGCGGGTCGGACCTGACTGCATCTCTGGTGGGCGCCGGGATTTCGGCGGATGAGATCCAGATTTGGACTGACGTAGACGGAATGTTGACTTGCGATCCGCGGGTGCTGACGGGCGGCTGCCGCATCCGGGAGATTTCCTACGAAGAAGCGCAGGAAATGGCTCGCTGCGGCGCGAAGGTTCTGTGTCCGTCCTCGATTGCGCCGGCTCTGCGGCAGAGGATCCCGATCGTAATCCGAAATTCGCGCCGCCCGGAGGTGGAAGGCACGCGGGTGGTATCGCAGACACGGACCGCGCCGGGCATCGTGAAATGCCTGACATCGAAAACCGGGATGGCGTTGGTGCATCTCCGGGTGAAAAGCCGCGGAATGCTGTCCAGTATCACGGACGGGCTGGCGGATCTGTTCGCGAGCGAACATATCTCCGTCGAATTGATTCAAGCACACGGACAAGGGATTTCGTTTGCGGTGCGAAGCTGGCCCGGCCTTTCCGCGGTCTTGCGGAAGGTGGACGAGAGTGTGGAAATCACGGTGGAAGAGGACCGGGCGGCGCTCTGGTAGGCGAAGGCATTGCGCAGGCGGAGGCCACGGTCGCGCGCGCCACGCAAGCCTTGCGCGTCACCGACGTGCGGCTGATCTCACAGGGGTCGTCTTCGCTGAGCTTGGGGTTTGTGGTGCCCGAGGCGGATTTGCGTGCGGCAGTGGAAGCGCTCGATCGCGAGTTCTTCGCGGCGCCGGATCTTGAGGTTTTCGCCGCGCCGGAGTTCGCTCCGTCGCGCGCCACGCAGCCCGCTAATCGGGGAAGTTATTATCGGCGGGCCGGGCAGCCGCAAGTGGCGCCCGCGCACTGACGAGCGCTTCAGTGAACCTAGCTCCGCCCTAACATAACCCTTATGAGTCTTTCACACATTCCTTAGGATCACCACGCTACGGTGGTTCACTGTCGGGAGTCCGGAAAGGAGCGAAGTGCGTTGCTTGCGCAGGGGTTTGCCGCCACGCGGGTCTCGTCTTATCGAATGATCTGATGAGGCGGATAAGCAATCCCTATCGTTTCTTTATGGCTTCCTAATGGCTTGCTTATGCTTTCGATACCAACTTTCCGCCATACTGAATCCCACGTAAGCACCTCAAGATTCGAGACACCTCCGCTCCGTTCGCGGCAATTTGAGATCCCTGTCCGCAGTTCATTTCAAGGAAAAAAGCGCAGACACATGACACTCATCAACGGCAGTCGGTTATTTCATAAGTCGATACTCGGTTTGTTCGCACTGTTGGCGGCGGCGACGCCCGGCCGGACGTTCCAGATTGCGGCGGATTTGTCCAGCGCTGCCACCGCACCGTCATTTGGCGCACTGCACGGCACTGCGAAGGACTCCCAGGGCCAAACCCTGCTAGCGGTGCAAGTGACTGTGCATAGCGTAGCGGACAAGAGCGAACGAACCGTGGTAAGCGGCAGCGATGGAGCGTTCCTGATCGCGGACCTCAAGCCGGGCGAGTACCAACTCACCGCGAGGGCGAAAGGGCTCGCCACGGCCTCTCCGTACTCCGTAGAGATTTCGCAAAACCGGGTCACCCATGCCGATGTCGAGCTCGCAAAGGCGGAACCGGCGCAGGGTGACTCCACGATAGCCGAGTCAGGGCGGCCAGTATCCGAGTCGTTGAAGGTGCGGGCTCCGGAGCCCGGGCCTTCTCCGGCGGGCGACGCAAACCCCGAAATTTTGAAAGAGCTGGCCGCCATGCGGGCGCGCATCGAGCAACTCGAGGCGGAACTGAAGAGCCGGAGTGGCCAAGCAGAGCAGGCGACAAGCCCGGCCCCGCCAGTTACTCCCGCCAAGCCGGGTGACAAGACGCTGGTCGCCTCGAACTCAACGCCGGTTACGCCTGACGCGCAAACCGCCCGCTCGGGACTTCCAGTGACCGCTCCGACGCCGACCGCGCCTCCCGCGCCAACTATTCCGGATGCCCTGCAGGCCCCTGAAGCCACCACAGGCGTGGACAACTTCACTCCATTCGCGTACGGCGACTTTACCTGGCTCAATGGCTCTTCACGCAACAAAGACACCGTGCTGGACACGAAGTTTTTTACTCCGGAGGTTCGATTCGACACTCACTACATGGAGGATTTCAACCAGCCGCTGGATCACACGATCGTGGGGGCGACCGAGTCATTCCGCTCGGGTGAAGTCCAGGTCGAGCAGATCAGCGTGGGCGGCGATTTCCACTGGCAAAACGTCCGCGGAAGAGTCTTGTACATGGATGGCCTTTTTGCGACCACCACGCCGCGCAACGACGCCAGCGCCGGCGTTGGCCAGTGGGACCTGCGCGACGCCTACAAATACGTCTCGGAGGCTTATGGCGGATACCACTTCAACGTGAATCATGGGCTTAACGTGGACGCCGGAATCTTCGTCTCATACATCGGCCTGTTCAGTTACTACAATTTCGACAACTGGACATACCAACCGTCATACGTCTCTTCCAATACGCCCTGGTTCTTTAACGGCGTGCGCGTGCAGTGGTTCCCCACGAACAAGTTGAAAATCGAGCCCTGGTTCATCAACGGATGGCAATCCTACGCCAAATACAACGGCCATCCGGGATTGGGAGGGCAGCTTCTATGGGAACCGAAAGAGTGGTTTAAGCTCGTGGCGAACCAGTATGGCTACGGACAGGATAATCTGGGACTTCCAAAAACGGAACGTATCCATACTGACGACAGCATCGAGGTAAGATACTTTAACAAGCCCGAGAGCCTGGGTCTCTCCAAGATGGCATTTTCCCTCACGGGCGACGCGGGATGCCAATACGGTGGCGGACTTCAGTGCACCGGCGCACCCAGCAAGGGCAAGTCGACATTTATAGGATGGATGCTCTATGACCGCATGTGGTTCCACAAGGATCTGTGGGGTCTTACACTGGGCGGCGGAGAGATGAGTAACTGGGGACGCTACCTAACGTTGCTGCCGCCGATCGACGGGGCCGACGCCGTATCGGGTACGCCTTACTTCACGGAAAACCCTGGCCAAAGAGCTCACATGTGGGATAGTACGATTACTCTGCAGTACATGCCCAGACAATACATCACATGGTGGGCGGAGGTTGGATATCGGCACTCGGACGTGCCATACTTCGCGGGTCGAGGCGGGGTCACACCTCCGGGCGGAAACAACGGCGAGCCTCAATATTATACGTGTATGTCAGGCGCTTCCGCCGGAACGGCCAGCTTAGCGGCGGCGCAGACAGCTTGCGGCGGAGCAGGGAATGTCTGGTTCCCCGACCTTCGCCGTAGCGAATCGAAGGCCTCTGTTGGCGTGATGGTGAAGTTTTAGCCGGTGTTGCGCTTTACGGGAGCAAACGAATGCGTAGTTTTGCGATGCAATGGATCTGCCTGATGCTAGCCGCGGCTAGCCTCATGTCCGCGGATCCGGTTTGGAAGAGCAAGCCGGCCGCCCAGTGGACCGAGGAGGACGCTAAGCAGATCCTCGCCAGGTCGCCTTGGACGAAGGAGAATAGAGCCACTATCACGCGCCGGCTGACCGAGGATGAACTTAGGGCAGGGGGACAAATGGGACAACCTCGCGGCATCGGCAATGAGGGGGTGGATGCGAAGGGCAGCGGACCAAAGGTGTCGCCGAATATCTTCTCGGGCCCCGGAGGCGACGACCGCAGTTCCCGGTCTCTTCCCCGTCCAATAACATTGAAACTGCGTTGGGAGAGCGCTCTCCCGGTCCGGCTCGCAGAGTTGAAGTCGCACGAGATCGAGCCTCCCACGTTGGAGGGCGACGGCTATCGCATCGCCGTCTACGGCGTTCCCGGCGGCGACTTCAAGGGCGATCCCGCGGAACTGGGTAAACCATTGAAGAACCTGGCCGCTTTGAAGCGCGACGGAAAAAGGGATGTGAGGCCGGTCAGCGTTGAGGTGTTCCAGACGGAAAACGGCGTGGTTGTGGTCTATCTGTTTCCGTTGTCCGCGGAAATCAGCAAGAAAGACGGGCAACTCCGCTTCGAGGCGCAGATCGGCCGGATTGTTGTGGGCCAAACTTTCGAGCTGAGCGAGATGGAGTTTATGGGCAAGCTGGAACTTTGAGGGTGTGACGCACGGGAATTAATTAGGGCGCCGGCCTTGAACTCGACTCCGGCGCGCTGCAGCGCCGTTGCGCCGGGTTCCGATCTTTATGGCGTTTTCATTCGCGACACTCTATAACCCGGAAGGCAATCTTAAGCCCCTGAATTGGCCAAGAGTGGGCGCGGCGCAGTCGCGTGGCCGGGCGGCGCATAAGCTGAGAAGGAAGCTTGTACCCGCACTGCCGGGGGGCCTTGCTCTAGCCGGCGTGGCGGTGTGCACCTGGCTATCGTTTCGCCTGGATCAGAGCTTCGCGTTCACGGGTTTTCTGCATCTCGTGATTGTGGTTTTAGCGGCCGTGTACGGCGGTTTTTGGCAGGCGACCGCGGTCTCAGTTGCCGCTGTGGCGTGCCTGAACTATTTCTTTGTTCCACCGATCTTCAGTTTTGCGAACAGCCCGGCAAACTGGGTGGCGCTCGGCGCTTTTGAGTTTACCGCCGTGGTGATCAGCCGGCTGTCACTCCGCGCGAACCTACGTGCGATGGAGGCAATTGCCAAGCGGCGGGAAACGGAACGGCTCTACGAAACGTCGCGGCGGATTCTGCTCTTGGACAGCTCCGGCGAGCCGGAGAATCACATCACGTCACTGATCCGGGAAACCTTCGAGATCCAGGCCGTTCGATTGTTCGACGCTCTCCCGGCTACGACGTATCAAAGCGGCGACGGTCCACCGGAAGCGGAACAGCGCACACGGGACGCGTACTTTCTAGATACCGATACCTTCGATCCGCAAACGAGGAGTTGGTATTGCGTCCTGCGCCTGGGCACGCGGCCCGTGGGCGGGCTGGCGTTGCACGATACCGATATGACCAAGCTGGCCGCCACCGCGTTAGCCTCGCTGAGCGCCATCGTGCTGGAACGCGTGCGCGCGCGCCAGAGGGAGTTCCGTGCACAGGCGGCGCGCCAGACCGAACAATTGCGCACGGCTGTGCTCGACGCTCTGGCGCACCAATTCAAGACACCCCTGACAGTCGCGCGCACGGCCAGTTCCGGCCTTCTGGCCGTGGGCGGGTTGTCCGAGCTGCAGACGGACTTAGTCACCGTGATCGACGAACAGGTGACGAAAGTGGATCGTCTGGCCTCGCGCCTTCTGGGAGCTGCGGCGCTGGACAGCGCGGAGTGCAAGCCCCAACGCGCACCGTTGCTCTTTTCCCGGCTGACGGGCGCCGCCATACAAAAGCTCGATCAAGAGGCGGACCGGGAGCGATTTCGCATTTCCGTACCCCGCACGGAAGTGCCCGTGTTCGCGGACCGGGAATTAATCCTGACCTCTGTTGCCCAGCTTATCGACAACGCCGTCAAGTACTCGGAACCCGGCTCGCCGATCGACGTCACGTTCGCGGTCGAAGACACAGCGGTGGTACTCACGGTGCGGAGCAAAGGCCTGGTGGTCGCGCCGGCGGACCGCGAACGCGTCTTCGAACGATTCTACCGGGCCCCCCAGACTCACCACCTGCCTGCGGGCACCGGTCTGGGACTCTCGATTGTCAAGAAGATCGCGGAAGTTCACCACGGGAGTGTGTGGGCCGAAAGCTTGACGGGCTACGGAACATCGTTTTCTCTTTCTCTTCCGGCCGCCACGGCCGCACTGACCCACTAGGATGTCTCTGCATGGCAAAATCCTGGTTGCCGACGACGACCCCGAGCTGCGCCGGGTACTGAGGAGAACCTTAACCGCGTTAGGATTCGACGTTACCGAGTCTAGTAATGGGGAGCAGGCTGTCAAGGAGATCGAAACCCACCCATGCGAGGTGGTTCTTCTGGACGTTAACATGCCGGGCATCGGCGGAATTGAGACCTGCCGGAAGATTCGGAAAAAAGCGCCCCGCCTGCAAATCCTGATGCTCACGGTGCGTGATAAGGAAGCGGATCTGATTGAGGCGCTGGATGCCGGGGCGGACGATTATATTACGAAGCCTTTCTCGATCCCGGAGCTCGCAGCCCGGCTGAGATCCGCAGTCCGACGCTCCACCACGGCCTTGCTTGACGCGTCGATACCGATCGCGATCGGAAGCATCGAGCTCGACCCCGTGCGCCGGACAGTGCGCAAAGCTGGCTCCGCCTTACGCCTGACACCCAAGGAGTTCGACCTGCTGCACTACTTGATGAGTCACCCTGGAGTGCCCGTCTCACACGTAAAGCTCTTGCGCGCGGTGTGGGGCGATGAGTATGGCCGGGAGTTGGAGTACCTACGTACGTTCGTACATCAATTACGCAAGAAGCTGGAGGACGATCCGTCGTCTCCCGAGTACCTGCTCACCGAACTTCACTTCGGCTATCGCTTTCGGGAAGCGTCTTAAGAGAGATCCCCAAAGCGTCTGATAGACGGATTCTATGGAGTGGATAGCATTTTTTACTTGAACCTTATGCCATCCTCATGCGGCTTACCTTACTCTGACCTAATGGACTCCCTGTAGCGGGATGAGCTCACTTATGAACAGTAAAGATCTGGGCATTGCTTGTGTTTTCGTGGTTGTCTCGTCAGTACCGATGCTTACCGGCTGTCACGGCGCCAAGGCCGACCAGGCGGCGGAAGCGCCTCCTCCCGCCAGAGTCACGGCCGGCGCGGACATCAATCTCTTCGCCGTGGACCACCCGGAGCAGTTTCCGTTGGCGACGGCCGTCAAGCGTCCCGCCACCTCCGAGTTGGTGGTGACGGGCTCGGTCACTCCCGACGTTACCCGCAACGTCCCGGTAGTCTCGCTCGCATCCGGCCGGGTGGTGTCCATTCACGCGCGGCTCGGGGACACGGTGAAGAAAGGCCAGTTACTCATGACGATTCGCAGCGACGACGTGTCGGGCGGATATTCGAATTACCGGATGGCTGTGGCGGATGAGATTCTCGCCAAGACACAGTATGAACGCTCGAAGGATCTTTATGAGCACGGCGCAATAGCCCTGAACGACCTGCAGGTGGCCCAGGACACGGAAGACAAGGCCAAGATAGCGATGGATACGGCGGCCGAACATCTGCGTTTGCTCGGCAACGACCCGGACAAACCGGTGTTTATGGTGGATATCTTCGCACCTACTTCGGGAATACTTACCGATCAACAAGTGACCACCGGATCGCTGGTGCAGGCGTACAATACACCGTACCCGTTTACCATCTCCGACCTGTCCTCCACCTGGATTGTCTGCGACGTTTATGAGAACGACCTGGCCACTGTCCGCCTCGGGGACACCGCCGATATCAGCCTGAATGCATATCCCGATCGCATATTCAAGGGAAGAGTCAGCAACATCGGCGCCATACTCGATCCGAATATTCGTACGGCCAAGGTCCGCATCGAAGTCTCGAATCCCGGAATCATGCGGCTGGGAATGTTCGTGAAGGCCACCTTCCGCGGCCAGACCACGGAGATGCACACGATTATCCCGGCATCCGCGATCTTGCACATGCACGATCGCGATTTTGTGTTTCTTCCCGCGCCTGGTAAGAAGTTTCGCCGCGTCGAAGTTGTCAGCGGGGATCTCTTGACCGACAACGTGAATTTGCAGGAGATCAAGTCGGGCCTGCAGCCAGGTCAACAAGTGGTCACGAACGCGATCGTACTGGACCACGTGTTAGCTCAGTAAGGCAGGCGTCCGGGCTCGGGAAGAATACAATGATTCGCGCTCTTGTAGACTTTGCACTTAATAACAAGTTCGTGGTGTTGGCTACCGCCGTGTTATTGCTCGGTTGGGGCGCTATCTCCTTTCATAACCTGCCGGTGGAGGCTTATCCGGACATAGCCGATAATTATGTCACGGTCATTACGCAATGGGCCGGTCGATCCGCCGAAGAGGTGGAACAGCAGGTTACGATTCCGATCGAGATTCAAATGGCCGGCATGCCGCACATGACCTTTCTGCGATCCGAGTCCATTTTCGGCCTGTCGTTTGTGATTATGATTTTCGACGACAGCTCCGTCAACGATTGGAACCGCCAGAAGGTTCTGGAAAGACTTACCCAGGTTAATCTCCCGAATGGACAAAACCTGCAGCCTCAAATCGGCACGGACTGGAGTACGACGGGCCAGATCTACTGGTATACACTGCGGAGCACAAACCCCCGCTACGACCTCATGGAACTGCGGTCCATCGAAGACTGGGTGCTGCTGAAGCAGTTCAAATCCGTCCCGAATGTGGTCGACGTTTCCGACTTCGGGGGCACGGTACGCGAGTATCAAGTGCGCGTCGATCCGAACAAGCTGGTCTCGTACGGTTTGAGCATCGGCCAGGTGGAGCAGCAACTATCCAATAACAACATCAACGCCGGCGGCAGCTTTGTGGAAGTCGGGATGCAGCAGATGAACGTCCGGGCGCTCGGACTTTTTGGCGGCGTTCGGGACATCGAACAGACGGTTTTGAAGACCCAAACCGGAACTGCCCTGCGGGTAAAGGACATCGCGGAAGTGACCCAAGGCCCCAAGATCCGATTGGGTCACATGGCGAGAGCCAACCACATGGAGGATGGGCGCATTATCGATGAGCCCGATGTGATCCAGGGCGGCGTGCTGTTGCGCAAAGGGGCGGAAGAGGAACCCACCCTCGAAGCCATTCACAAGAAGGTGGACGAGCTCAACAATGGCATCCTGCCTCCCGGCGTGAAAGTCGTTCCCATGCTGGATCGCAGCGATCTACTGCATTTCACCCTGCGCACAGTGATGCATAACCTCACCGAAGGCATGCTTCTGGTCAGCGTTATCCTTTTTCTGTTTCTGCTTAATGCGCGCGCCGCTATTATCGTCGCATTGACGATTCCGTTCTCTCTGCTCTTTGCATCGATCTGGCTGGATTTGAGTCATATTCCGGCTAATCTACTCTCACTGGGCGCGCTGGATTTTGGAATGGTGGTGGATGGCGCGGTGGTCATGGTGGAGAACATTATCCGCCACTTGAGCCGAAACGGCCGCCAGCCCCTTGTGGGAACTCCGAAAACCACTGCAGAGAAGATTCGCGAGGCTTGCCATGAGGTGCAACGGCCGGTCTTTTACGCCATCACCATCATCATCACCGCATATATGCCGATCTTCACGCTGCAGCGCGTGGAGGGCCGGTTATTCAGACCCATGGCCTGGACGGTGGTTTTCGCCCTTTTGGGCGCGATGACGTTTTCGATCCTGATCGCGCCGGTGCTGGCGGCTACCTTCTTCCGCAAGGGAGTCCGCGAGCGGCGCAACTTCGTAATGGATTTTCTGACGGAGCAGTACCGCCGGCGGTTGCGCTGGGCCGTCCAACATCGGTGGCTTGTCGCTGGTATCGGCATTGCCGCCCTGGCCGGAACAATTTATATGGGTTTTGGCGGCGTGATTGGAGCGGAGTTCCTACCACACCTGGATGAAGGCGCGATCTGGGCGCGTGGCACTCTGGCGAATAGCACGAGTCTTTCGGAGGCCGAGAAATTCACCACCAACGAGCGGTATGTTTTCGCCTCTTTTCCGGAAGTGAGCAAGGTGGTGTCACAGGTCGGCCGGCCCGACGATGGAACCGATACCGGTGGATTTGGCAACACCGAGTACTTTGTCGATTTGAAACCGCACGATCAATGGCGGCCAGTATTTCATAAGAACAAGGAGGAACTGATCGCCGCCATGAACCGGGCTGTAGAGAAGTATCCGGGCGCGATCTGGAACTTCTCGCAGCCGATCGAAGACAACGTGGGAGAGACGATGACGGGCACCAAAGGCTCGCTGGCGCTCAAGGTCTTCGGGGATGACTTAAAGCTGCTCGAGCAAAAGGGCGAAGAAGTCACCAACGTCATGTCGGCGATTCCGGGCATGCACGACGTCAAGCTTTTACGCGACTTCGGCCAGCCGAATCTGGACTTAACCCTCGACCGGCGCCAGGCGGCTCGTTTTGGAATCAACGTAGCGGACATGCAAGACGCCGTCCAAACCGCGGTAGGCGGCAACGCCGTGAGTCAAGTGCTGATCGGCGAGCAGCGGTACGACGTGGTAGTGCGCTACCAAGCGCCCTATCGCAATACAGCGCGAGCCATTGAAAACGTTCGCCTGGTTTCTCCTAGCGGTGAGCGGGTGTCTCTGGCGCAGTTGTGCAAAGTCGAGGTGAAGGATGGCGCGTACGACATATACCGGGAAGGCAACACACGGTACGTGGCGGTGACCTTCAACGTGAGAGGACGGGATCTGGGGACCACGGTGGAAGACGCGGTGAAACAGATCGGCGCAAAGGTGAAGATGCCGCCGGGCTACACCATCGGCTGGTCGGGCGAATACGAGAGCGAAAAGCGGGCGGAGGCGCGGCTGGCCGTGATCGTCCCGCTGACCATTCTGATTATTTTCATCATTCTATACACTATGTTTCGATCCTTTAAGTGGGCGATGCTCATTCTGCTAAACGTAGGTCTGGCCCGCGTCGGAGGCTTCCTGGCTCTGGTTCTGACTGGAACTTATCTCAGTGTGTCCTCGGGTGTCGGCATGTTGGCGCTGTTTGGCGTATCGGTGCAAACCGGCGTGATCATGCTCGAATACATCAATCAACTCCGTGCGCGAGGCCACTCGATCGTGGATGCAGCGGTTGAGGGGGCGGTGCTGAGGCTGCGGCCTATTATGATGACCATGCTGGTGGCGACTCTTGGACTCTTGCCCGCGGCGTTATCGCATGACATCGGATCGGATTCGCAAAGGCCCTTCGCGATCGTCATTGTGGGCGGCCTGATTTCCGATCTGCTGCTGAGCATCGTCCTCTTGCCCACGTTTTATGTCTGGATCGCGGGGGATAGGGATGTGCTGCCGAAACCGGAGGAGTCCTTTGAGCACTAGACGTGGAGCTTGGGCAGTTTGCGCGCTAGCTTGCTTGTGCTGTGCGGGTCTGGCGTTTGGACAGGCGCCGCCCGGGGTCAGAATCACGCTCGACGACGCTATCCGGCTGGCGCTGGCGCATAACCACAACCTGCTGGCCGCGCGAACCACCATCCAACAGAACCAGGCCGCGGAAATCACCGCCAACCTGCGCCCGAATCCGACCTTCTTCACTGATTGGGAATACCTTCCCCTGTTCTCCCACCCCCAAGGCGAGTCTATTGCCTCGTACCTACAAGGCTCGACCGAGGGCGACATGGGGTTGAGCTACCTGA
>Ga0187855_10002470_pt1 | contig 13972 bp, 13 predicted proteins | sample June2016WEW_8_10_2_FD_132969 | JGI IMG/M metagenome (GOLD analysis project Ga0187855, IMG submission 132969) | Peatland microbial communities from SPRUCE experiment site at the Marcell Experimental Forest, Minnesota, USA - June2016WEW_8_10 | ecosystem: Environmental > Terrestrial > Soil >...
GGGCGGTCAACGCTGGTTGAACCTACATTCATAGAACAGGGAGCTCGACTCGACAAATCGGCTCGGTGTGCAGTGTCCGCCAGTTCGGAATGCCTAAAGAGCCGCGGAGAGTTCCCACCGTCTTAGGACGGGTTCACCGGCGCATCGCCCCACGGCCCAGCGGGCCGGTACTCCACCCCACCGCGCCAAAACCGGGCACGTCGGGGGCCCCGGTACTCCACTCCTTACACGCCACGACGAGCGTGCCGCAGTAATCGCAGAACCCCCTCCCCATCGGTGCTAGCTTTTTGCTCTTCCGTTGACGAGTGCATCCTCTTCTCTTCCATTTCGGCCACGTAGCGATTCCGACCTATGGCGTTTGCACGGCGCTGGGTTTGCTGGCGGCGCTAATTCTTTCGGTGCGGACGGCGAAGGGGATGGGGCTGAAATCGGACAAAGTGTGGAACCTGGAGCTGGTGGCGATTCTGACCGCGATCATTACGGCGCGGCTGCTGCTGGTTTTCGGACACCCGTGGCTGTATCACGCGCATCCGTTCTGGTTCCTGGGGCTGATCGCGCTGCCGAATGTCTGGTATTCGCTGGGCGGCGCCGCGATCGGAATGCTGGTGGCGGTGCAGTATTCGATGGCCGAGCGCCTGCCGCTGCTGAGGACGATGGATGCGCTGGCTCCGTCGGCGGCGCTGGCATTTTGCATCAACCGCATTGGAGCTTTCTGTGGCGGAGCGGCGTGGGGCACGCGAACGGGTCTGCCGTGGGGCGTGACCTATCGGAGCGCGGTGGCGTACCTGTGGTATCGGGCGCCGCTGGGGGTAAGGCTGCAACCGGTGCAGCTGTACGACGCGGCGGCTTCGCTGGGGATTCTGGTGCTGCTGCTGTGGATGGTGAGCAGACGGGGGGCGGTACGCAACGGCGAGATCGCCGGAACCTGGCTGTTTCTGTACGGGCTGTGCCGGTATTTCGTCGAGTTTCTGCGCGGGGATGCGGCGCGGCAGCCTCTGCTGAACGGCGCGGTGACGCTGGCGCAGGTGATGGCGGTGGCGGGGGTTATCCTGGGCGGAGTGCTGTGGCTGGTAAGCACACCGGAGCCGGAGCCGATGGAGGAGGAGCCAGAGCGGTACTGAGATTTTGCCGGCGGCGCCTGCCTTATGCTCAGAGATTGTCCTGAACGGGCGCTGAGGCCGTTTTATCGCTTTCCGATATCAGTGAGTGGCAGCCAGCAATAGCAGCGCCGGGGTCAGGGATGTTTCTTCTTCCTGTCGTGCTCAAAGATTTCATTCGCCAGCTCACGGACTTTCTTTTTTGCCTCTGCCAATACTCGCCGTCCCGCGCGGGTCCCGTAGTAAACCTTGCGCCGCCGCCCGTTGATCCAGGCAAAGCTGGAGCGCACCAGGCCGCGAGACTCCATGCCGTGTAACAGCGGATAGATGGTGCCAGGCCCGATCCGGTAGCCATGGCGCCGCAGTTCGTGAATCATTCCGAGGCCGAAGATTCCCTCTTCGCAGGCATGGTGCAGGACATGAATGCGAATGAGACCGGAGTAGAGATCTTTGATCCCCGTTCCTGCTGCTTTCATGACGCGATTGTAAAACGAGCGTGATTCTTCCGAAGCAAGGCTCGTGGTATCTTTGTCGCTAACCGACAGCATTCATCGGCCGTAGAGGCAGCATGGAGCACTCATGCAGATGACATGGCGCGAAATCGTGACGGCGATTCACGGCATGCTGTTTGGCGGGTTCTTCCTGATGGCATGCTTCGGCGTTTTGGTTCTCATGCATCGATCCTTCGCCGCGCGGGGCAGTTCGGAGGTGACGGAACAGGGCCGCCGGCGGGAGCGCATTTTTCTCATTGCAATGGTGGTGCTGGGATGGGCGGCTGTTCTGTCAGGAGCCTACATTGTCTATCCGTGGTATCGCGCGGCGGTTCCGGCGGGAGTGACGGATCTGGAACTGTATCCGCAGCGCCTGCTGATGTCCGATCCGCACACGGCGGGCTGGCACACGCTGGGCATGGAATGGAAAGAGCATGTGGCGTGGATGGCTCCCATGCTGATGACCATGGTGGCCTGGGTGATGATGAAGTATGAAGACGCAGGCGAGGAGCACCGGCGGCTGAGGGCGATCGTAAGCGGATTCGCGCTGGCGGCGTTCCTGGCCGGAGGCGTGGCGGCGGAGTTCGGAGCGTGGATCAATAAGAAGGCTCCGGTTACGGGTGGTCCTGTGATCACGCTCAGTCGGGACGGGAAATGAGTTCTCCGCGCGAGGCGGTAGCGAACGGTGCGGCGGGAGCGGCAGTGCTGGCGGCCGGCGTGGGTTGTTTTGTGCTCGGCGTTCTGGCCGTGGCTGGTGACGGATCGAAAGCGATGGCGAGGCTGCTGACGTTCTATCGACCGACCGGCCCGCTCTCAGGGGTGAGTACGATGGCTATCCTGGTGTGGCTGGCCGCGTGGATTGCAGGGAACCGTTTATGGCGAGGAAGGACGGTTGCTATTGGAAAAGTGAGTGGAGCGGCGTTTGCCCTGCTGGCGCTTGGGCTGTTGCTGACGTTTCCACCTTGCGAAGATTTGCTGTTGGGGAAGTAAGCCGGCCTCGTTGAGGGCCGCAGAGATTCATTCAGAGCTGACCGGGATCAACAATGAAGCTCGATTGGAAGCGATACGCCGGTGTTTGCGCGCTTGTCCTTTTGTCGTGGGCGGCGATGACCGCGTGGGCGCAGGGTCCTCCCTATCAAACCGACGATCCGGTGCCGGTGGATCTGCATCACTACGAGTTTTATATTTTTGGCACGGCGGACGGGACACCGGTGGAGATGGATTCGACGGGGCCGGCGTTAGAGTTCAACTGGGGCGCGATACCGCGCGTGCAGCTGCATGCGATTCTGCCGTGGGGTGTTGTGGCGCCGTCGAACAATCCTGTCTATCTGCCGGGCGGGACCGGTCCGACGGTATTTGGGCTGACGGACACGGAGCTGGGCGCGAAGATCGCGTACTTCAAGGAGAGCAAATACGTACCGCAGATTGGCACCTTCACGATGTTCGAGATGCCGACCGGAAGCTACGACAAGGGGCTGGGCGTAGGGAAGGTGTGGTACAGGCTCCCGCTGTGGCTGCAAAAGAATTTTGGAAACTGGCTGCTGGATGGAGGGGCCGGGGAAACCCTGGTTCCGCAGACCGGCTACCATAACTTTCCTTATGGCGGGTTTTTGCTGAAATACACGTTTGGCGAACGCCTGGAGTTTGGCGGCGAGGTATTTGCGCACGGCGGAGAAGGCGTCGCCGCGCCGCAGACGCAGGCATCGACGCTGATCGACATGGGCGGGGTCTACCACTTCAAGCACAACGCTAACGAGCAGTTTCTGTTTTGCTATGGGCACTCGGTGGCCGGGCAAACGGAAAACTACGCGTATGTGGGCATGTACTGGACGTGGGGAAAAGACAAGGGCGGCGGCAAGAATGGGGATGATAAGGGCGACAATGGAGTGAACGGGCCGCTGAGCCGGACGCTCGCAGGCCGTTGAGTTCGCCAGACGAATGCTGAACGGTCTCGGATCCGATTTTTTCTTTGCTTTGCGGCAACTGCGGCGCTCGCCGGGTTTTGCGATGAGTAGCTGGGGCGGAGGCTGGGAGTGTCGCTGGACAGGACAGCTGCGTGGACGGCTCTCCTCAAAAGTGTGATCGCGAGCCTCGCGGTGAGCTGCATATACTGATCGCAATGAAGTGGCGACTGCACGTTTATTCACTGCTGATGGGGGCTTCTTTGTCATTGTTGGGGCAGTTGCCCGCGGGGATGCCGCAGCCGGTATTTCTGTGGCCGCATGGCGCGCCGGACGCGCTGGGCGAGAGCGAGGCCGATAAGCCGCGGCTGTATCCGTTCCTGCCGGCGACGCGCTCGACGAGCACGGCGGTGCTGGTGATTCCGGGCGGGGGCTATCAGCACGTGGCGATCGGGCATGAGGGCGTGCAGATTGCGGCATGGCTGAACGCGCAGGGAATTCCGGCGTTCGTGCTGGATTACCGGGTCGCGCCGTATCACTCCCCTGTGCCTATAGAGGACGGACAGCGAGCGATGCGGTTGATTCGCGCGCACGCGGCTGAGTACGGCATCGATCCGCACCGGCTGGGGGTTTGGGGATTTTCGGCGGGTGGGCATCTGGCGTCGACGCTGGGGACGCATTGCGACGGGGATGCGGTTGCGGTGAAGACGCCGGATGCTGTGGATGCGCAGAGCTGCCGTCCGGATTTCATGGTGTTGTCGTATCCGGTGATCAGCATGGAGCTGCCCGAGGCGCACGCGGGGTCGCGGATGAATTTGCTCGGGCCGGTGGTGGATCCGGCGCTCGAAAAGCGGTACTCGAATCAATTTGCGGTGACAGCGGAGACGCCGGGGACTTTTTTGTTTGCGACGACGAATGACCCGACGGTTCCGGCAGCGAACAGTGCGGATTTCTATCGGGCTCTGCAACAGGCACATGTGCCGGCAGAGCTGCACATCTTCGACTTTGCCAATCATGGATGCGGATTGTGCGGGTCGTATGGGCCGCTCTCGACGTGGCCCACGTTGTTACGGGACTGGCTGGTGCAGCGGGGATGGGTTCCCTCGACGGCGCCGGCTCCGCCTGCACCGTCGCCGAATCTGCCTTCCTGGATTCCGGGGCTAACGGGTCCGGGCAAGCCCACGGGTCAATCGTAACCATGACGATTACCTATACGGTTCCTGAAGAAGCAGCGAAGCAGCGGCTGGACGCGTGGCTGACCGGACAGATGAGTGGGGTGAGCCGGGAGCGCGTGCAGATGATGCTGGAGCAGGGCAAGGTTCGCATCGCGGGAGGGACTCCGCGCGCGTCGTATCGATTGCGGGGCGGGGAAGCTGTCGAGGTGCTGGGCGATCCTACGCCAAAGCCGCTGAAGGCTGTTGCCGAGGACATTCCCCTGCAGGTTGTCTATGAAGATGACGAGCTGTCGGTGATCGATAAACCCGCGGGGATGACGGTGCACGCGGGAGCAGGCGCGTTGGAGGGTGAGGGCGGCACGCTGGTGAACGCGCTGCTGCACCGGTACCAGACGCTTTCTTCGGTGGGCGGCGATCAGCGGCCGGGGATTGTGCATCGGCTGGACAAGCAGACGAGCGGGCTGATCATCGTGGCTCGGAACGACGCAGCGCACGCACGGCTGGCGGGGATGTTCGCGCAGCGAAAGATGCGCAAGACCTACATCGCGCTGGTGCACGGACATCTGAAGCAGGATCGCGGGACGATTGACGCGCCGATTGCGCGGGACTTACTGCGGCGCACACGGATGACCACGCGCCGGTCGGGGGGACGCACGGCGGTTTCGCACTACACCGTGATGCGGAGGATCAGCTCACGCTTTGGGCAATACACGCTGGTTTCGGTGCGCATCGAAACGGGACGCACGCACCAGATTCGCGTGCATCTGGCGTCGCTGGGGCATCCTGTGGTCGGCGACACGCTGTACGGGGCACCGGCGCGGCTGACGGTGATGCCTTCGAGGCAGAGAACGTATCCGGAACCGGATTGCCTGACGCTCAATCGGAATTTTCTGCACGCGGCGGAGCTGGAATTCGCGCATCCGCGGACGGGTGAGACGGTACATCTGACGTCGCCGCTGCCGAGCGAGCTGGAGACGCTGCTGCGAGAGATTGAGTCAGGGCAAGTGGGGGACAGAAACTGAGAAACGGAATCAGAGCTTCGGGACGCGGAAGGCGAGAAGTTCGCGGAACATTTGCCTCTGCAGATGCGCGCCGAGAGAAGTCGCCGAAAGCCAGTTGCGCAGGGAGATGAGCGCCGGTTGCTCGGTCTGGAGCCTTCGTCCAGTTTTCCAGGAGTTTTTCACGACGGCGGTAGTGCGCGGAATGCGGAGCTTCTCGTACGCGCGAAGTGCTGCCCCCGGCGGCGCAACGCTCCGCAGACAATGGGCGAGCGTGACGGCGTCCTCGAGGGCCTGACATGCTCCCTGGCCGAGGTTCGGCGTGGCAGCATGCGCCGCGTCTCCCAGCAACGTGACGGGCCCGCGACCCCACCCGCGCAGAGGCGGCCGGTCGATAATGTCGTTCTGCAGGACGGCATCGTCACCTGTGGCTTCGATGATGTGGGGAACCGGCGGAGCCCAGTTGCGGCAAAGGGCCAGAGCGTCGGTTCGAGTTTGGCAGGTTGCCGCTGGCGCGTTCTTCGTGAGAAACAATAGATTTGCCCGGGGCGGCATGGCCATGCGCCGAATTGTGACCCCGCAGCCGTGACCAGAAGCGCGGCGCGTTCGGGGAGCACATCTTCGTTGTTGCAAATTCCACGCCAGCAGGTGTAACCGGCATAGCGCGGCGGGTGGGCTCCATGAAGCGCAGCCCGTACCACGGAGGAAATGCCGTCCGCGCCGATGAGCGCATCGCCAGAGATGCGTTCGCCGCTGGCAAGGATCGCGTCCGTGCCGTCGAAGGCGACGCAATTCGAGCCTGTTCGCACTGCGCCCGGCGGAAGTGCCTCGAGCAGCACATGCTGGAGGTCTGCGCGATGAACGCAGATGCAGGCGATGCCGACGTCGCCGCTGAGATTACGGAGATCGATGATCCCGATGGGACGCCCCGACGAGGTCCGCGAAAGAATCCGTTCAACCACTGAGGAGCAAGACGCCAGAGCGGAATCCACGTCGAGCTCACGAAGAGCACGAATCGCATTCAGCCAGATGGAGAGACCGGCGCCGATCTCGTGAATCGCAGGAGCGCGCTCGACGACCAGAACTTCCACGCCCACCTTGCGCAGGGCCACGGCAGCGGCAAGGCCGCCGATCCCCGCTCCGATGATCACAGCCCGCATCAGGCCAGTCTAAGCGACTGATGACTAACGTCCAGCGAACGAGGTTTATCATCCAGGCTCTTTGAGTTCGTGCTGCTTCGGGCAAAAATCGCGATGCCTTGACGGTCTACAACTCGTCGTGTAGATAATCATAGTATGGCGAAACCGAACGATCTGGTGCAGGGAACGCTCGATCTTCTGATCCTGCGAACCATCGCGCCCGAGCCGATGCACGGCTGGGCGATCGCGAAGCGCATCCAGCAGATTTCGCATGAGGTGCTGCAGGTGCAGCAGGGATCGTTGTATCCGGCGCTGCACAGGCTGGAGCAGCAGGGGTGGATTCGCGCGAAGTGGGCGGAAAGCGAGACGGGACGGCAGGCGAAGTTCTACGCGCTGACAGCGGCGGGGAAAAAGCAGCTGGAAGAGGAGACGGCGAACTGGAACCGGCTGTCGGCGGCGATTGATCTGGTCATAGCGGGCGCATAGAGCAGCCGGTAGCGGGTGGCTGGTAGTTGGTAGCGGGGGAGACAGGCGATGCGGTGGGCGGAAAAGATACGGATGCGGTTACAGATGTTCCTTCATCGCGGGCGGGAAGCCGGACGACTGGAATCGGAGCTGGAGTTTCATCTGGAGCAGCAGATCGCGGAGAACCGTGCGGCGGGCATGAGGGCGGAAGAGGCGCGGCAGGCGGCGCTGCGGAGCTTTGGAAATCCGGCGGTGCTGCGCGAGCAGGCACGGGAGACGTGGGGCTGGAACGGCCTCGAGGCGCTGGGGCGCGATGCGCGCATCGGGACGCGGACGCTGCTGCGCTCGCCGGGATTCGCGCTGACTGCGATTCTGGTGATGGCGCTGGGCATTGGCGCGAATGTGGCTCTCTTTACGCTGGTGCGGAGCGTGCTGCTGCGGCCGTTGCCGTTTGCAGAAGCGGGCAGGCTGGTCGGAATCTTCGAGGCGCAATCCGACGGGAGCTATCAGGACAACATCGTCGCAGGCGGATGCTTTGGCGTCTGGAAGGAGCATGCGCAGAGTTTTTCCGGCATGGCCATTGACGACTCAATGGAATACAACCTGGCGGGCAGCGGCAATCAGCTGCCAGAAGTTGTCCATGCGGAAACTGCGAGCTGGAATTTGTTCCCGTTGCTGGGGGTGCGACCGGCGCTGGGGCGGTTATTCACCTCGAGCGACGATCAGCCGGGCGCGAATGCGACGGTGGTTTTGTCGTGGGGACTGTGGAAGCGGCGCTTCGGCAGCGATCCTGGCATCGTGGGAAGGAACATTCTGATCGACGCGAAGTCCTACACGGTGGTCGGGATTCTGCCAGCGTGGTTCACGTGGCCGGATGCCGAAGTGCAGCTGTGGACTCCGCTGTATCACGAGAAATCGCCGTTTCTGATGCAGCTGTTCGAAGCGCACAATTTCGATGTAGTGGGACGCCTGCGGCCGGGAGTGACGATGCAGCAGGCCAGCGCCGAGCTGAACGCGCTGCAGAGGGAGATACGGCGGGAGCACCCGGACGGGCCGGTGAATGATGCGGTGAATCTGCGGCCGCTGGTGGATGCGGAGACGTACGAAATCAAGACGGGGCTGTACGCGCTGCTGGGCGCGACTGGGTGCCTGCTGTTGATTGCGTGCCTGAACATCGCGAACCTGCTGGTGGCGCGGGCGGCGACGCGCAGCAAGGAGGGGGCGATCCGGATGGCGCTTGGCGGGAGCCGGATGCGACTGATTCGGGAGCAGGTGGTGGAGAGCACGATTCTGGCCGGAGCGGGAGGAGTGCTGGGGATGCTGTTCGCGGAGGGGATCCTGCGCTGGCTGATCAGCACGCGCGACGATATTCCGCGCGCAGACGGGATTCACATGGACTGGGCAGTAATTGCGTTTGCACTGGCGGCGATTTTGGGCTGCGGGTTACTCGCCGGTTTGATCCCCGCGCTGACGTCACGCGACACGCAGGTGCTGACAACTCTGCAGGAGTCGGGACGATCGCACAGCGGAGGGCGCGGGCGGGCGCGGCTGCGGCAGGTGCTGCTGGCGGTCGAAGTGGGGCTGACGGTGGTATTGCTGATCGGTGCGGGGCTGCTGCTGCGGAGTTACCAACAACTGCGCGCGGCAGATCTGGGTTTTGCGCAGCATAACGTGCTGACGATGGAGATGAGCCTGCCGAAGAACGGCTATCGTACGGACGATCAGCGCCTGGCGTTCTTCGAGCAGCTGCTGAGTCGCGTGCGTTCGCTGCCGGGCGTGGAGGCGGCAGGCCTGACAAACGTCGTTCCAGGCGAGGGGCGGCACCGCGACGATGTTTTCATCATCAAGGAGCACCCGCCCCTGCCGCGCGGGCAGGTGCTCGACGCACTGACGCGCTTCGCGGATCCAGGATACTTCGAGGCGATGCAGATTCCGTTGGTGGAGGGGCGGAGTCTCGAAGCCAGTGAGCGGCTGGATCATGCGCAGGTGGTGGTGGTGAATCGGGAGCTGGTGCGTGAATATTTCCCGAACGAGGATCCGATCGGGCGGCACATCGAAGTGAGCGGGGTCTTTCCGGATCAGAGTCTGCGTATCGTGGGCGTGGTGGGCAACACACGGGACGAACTGGCACTCGATCCATTTCCGGCGATCTACTACCCGCTCTACAGCGGCGACCAACGGAGTGTGGCGCTAGTGGTGCGGGGCAGGGGCAGGGTCTCAGCATTGGCGCTGCCTGTTCAGAAAGTCATCGCCGGGCTGGACGCGTCGCTACCGGTGGCGAATGTGCTGACGATGGAGCAGGTGCTTGGGGAGTCGACGCTGGGTGCGCGGTTCGACGCGACGCTGCTGATGGCGTTTGCGGTGTTATCGCTGCTGCTGGCGATGGTGGGGTTGTTTGGCGTGCTGTCGTTCATGGTGGCACAACGCACGACGGAGATTGGGATTCGCATTGCGCTGGGCGCGCCGCGGGAGCAGATCATGCGGCAGATGCTGCGGGACGGATTGCGACCGGCGCTATGGGGCCTGGCGCTGGGACTGGCAGCGAGCGTGGGGGTAACGCGGCTGATCGCGTCGCTGCTGTTCGGGACGCGGCCCTACGATCCTGCAGTGTTTGTGGTGGTGTCAGGGACGCTGTTAGTGGTTGCGGCGCTGGCGTGTTTGATGCCGGCGTGGCGAGCTTCGCGGCTGGATCCGATGCAGGCGCTTCGGACTGAGTAAAGCAGGGTACTGGGTGCAGGGACGAGAGACGTTGTTGGAAATTTGACGCTGTAGTTTGACACGACATTGCGTTGCATGAGCGAAAATCTCTGTGGAGGGTTTCGATCGCGATGCAGGTTCTTTATACAGCGGATGTGACGGCGGAAGGTGCGCGGCACGGGCATGTGCGCAGCTCGGACGGATTGCTTGATCTGGATCTGGCGCTGCCGCCGGGGATGGGCGGCAAGGGCGACAAGACGAATCCCGAGCAGCTATTTGGGGCCGGGTATGCCGCTTGCTTTGGCGGCGCGGTCGAGTACATAGCGCAGCAGGCAGGGAAGAAGACGGGCGTGGTGAGCGTGCGGGCGCGCGTTGGCGTGGGGCCGTTCGATGAAGGCCACGGCGAGGGGTTCACGCTGCGTGTGGAGCTGGATGTGACGATTCCTGAGCAGGATCAGGCGAGCGCAGAGGAGTTGGTGGCGGCGGCGCATCGGGCGTGTCCTTATTCGAATGCTACGCGGGGGAATATTGAGGTGGTGGTGCGGGCGAAGGGCGGGAAGCAAGGCAGAGTTTAGAGTTTAGGGATTAGAGTTTGGAGATTAGAGATCAGGGCCGGTGCGAGGCGGCACCGAGCGACTCGCATACGATAGGTTCATGCAGACCGAACGAAGGATTGCCGCGTTTTTTGGGCTGACTGGCGGCATCGTGGCGATTTCGTGGTCGGCGATTTTTGTGCGCTGGGCGCGGATGCCGGGGGTGAGTTCGGCGTTTTATCGCATGGCGATCGCGGCAGTGGTGTTGTGGCCGCTGGTTCCTTTCTTCCGCAAATCGGCGCGGGGCCTGGGGGCCAGGACGTTGTGGATCGCGGCTGCCGGAGGCGCGTTCTTCGCGGGCGACGTTGGATTCTGGAACGTCGCGGTGATGCATACGTCGGCGGGGAACGCGACGTTCCTAAGCAACATTGCTCCGTTGTTTGTGGGGCTCTTCACCTGGGTGATGACGCGGAAGCTGCCGTCGGGGCGGTTCTGGACAGCGCTGCTGGTGAGTCTGGCCGGGAGTTGTTTGATCGTCGCGGGCGATCTGCGCCATGCTCTCGCTCGCACGCACGCGGATGGGCTGGCGGTGCTGGCGGCGGTTTGCTTTGCACTTTTCCTGGTAATCACGGGACGGCTGCGGGAGAAGGTCGATGCAGCGATGCTGTTGGTGCTGTCGACGACCGCGAGCGCGGTCACGCTGCTGATCTGGGCTGTGGGGGCGCATATTTCACTCGCCGTGCCGGAGGCCGGTTCATGGTGGGCTTTGCTGGGACTGGGCCTGTTTTGCCAGGTGGGCGGGTATTTTGGGCTGACGTATGCGCTGGGACATTTGCCGGCAACGGTGACGTCGATCCTGTGGCTGACCATTGCGCCGATGACGGCGGTGTTTGCGTGGCTGATTTTTGGGGAGCGGATGTCGGCGATGGAAATTGCAGGCGGGCTGCTGGTGCTGGCAGGGGTGTGGATTGTGGGGCGGAAAGAGAAAGTTCCGCCGGTCGGCGATGCGGAAATGATACCGCCGGTGGCGCAGATTTAGAGTTTTTGGGAGCGCTGGACATCGCGGACGCCGGGCAGGCGGCGCAGAGCCTGGACGAGACGAGTGAGGTGGCGGACGTCTTCGGCGTCGATGACGAACTCGATTTGCGCGTCGCCGGCGTCGCCGAGATGGGTTTCCATGGTGCGGATGTTGGTGTTCTCGTCGCTGATGACGGCGGTGATTTCCTTGAGCATGCCGGCGCGGTCGTCGCAATGGACGGTGAAGCGGACGGGGTAAGTTTGCTTCGCGCCCGCGGTGTCATCGGCGGCGCGGGCCCATTCGACCGCGATGCGTCGGTCGGCTTCGTAGAGAAGGTTCTGCACGTTGGGGCAGCTGCGGGCGTGGACGGCGACGCCCTTGCCGCGGGTGACGTAGCCGATGATCTCCTCGCCGCGAATAGGATTGCAACATCGGGCGCGATAAACGAGGAGCTCGTTCTGGCCTTCGACAACGAGTGAGTCGGAGCCGCTGGTGGCGGCCACACGACGGACCGCGTCGGCGCCGGGAGTGGCGGGCGTGGCTTCGGCTTCCGGCGGCTGATGGATGAGGCCTGGGGCGAGGCGGTTGAGGACCTGGCGCGCGGAATATTTGCCGAAGCCGATGGCGGACCACAAGTCGTTGGGCGTGGCGACGCTGTAGTCGGCGGCAACGCGGGCGTAGTCCGACTCTTCGAACTGAGAAAGGCCGACTTTGTACTTGCGGGCTTCGCGTTCGAGAAGCTTGCGGCCGATTTCGATGGCGCGCTCGCGCTGGTGCTCGTTGAGCCAGTGGCGGATTTTGTTGCGGGCGCGGGGACTCTTGACGAAGGTGAGCCAGTCGCGGCTGGGAGTGTGACCGTTCTGGGTGATGACTTCGACGATGTCTCCGTTGCGGAGTTTGGTGCGGAGCGGGACCATGCGGCCGTTGACGCGGGCGCCGACGCAGGTGTTCCCGACCTCGGTGTGGATGGTGTAGGCGAAGTCGATGGGGGTGCCGTCGCGGGGAACGACGACGACCTTTCCTTTGGGGGTGAAGGTGTAGACCTCTTCCGGGAACAGGTCGATTTTGAGGGTCGACAGGAACTCGTTGGGGTCGGTCATGTCGCGCTGCCACTCGACAAGCTGACGGACCCAGGCGAGGCGCTGCTCGTCGCGGGCACTGACGGGCGAGCCGCCGGATTTGTATTTCCAGTGGGCGGCGATGCCCTCTTCCGCGATGCGGTGCATTTCCTCGGTGCGAATCTGGACTTCGAACTGGTGGCCGCCTTCGCCCATCACGGTTGTGTGCAGCGACTGATACAAATTGGGGCGAGGCATGGCGATGAAGTCCTTGATGCGGCCGGGGACGGGACGCCAGATGCTGTGGATGATGCCGAAGACGGCGTAGCAATCCTGCACGCTGGTGGTGATCACGCGCAGGGCGAGCAGGTCGTAGACCTGATCGATGGAGGTCTGCGACTTCACCAGCTTGCTGTGGATGCTGTAAAGGCGCTTGATGCGCCATTCCACGCGGGCCTTGATGTTGTTCTCGTGCAGGCGCTCGGAAAGCAGGCCGTCGACGCCGGCGAGAAACTGTTCGCCCTCGGAGCGGCGGGCCTCAATGGCTTCGTGGAGCTGCTCCCAGGTGATGGGGTCGACCCAGCGGAAGGCGAGGTCTTCGAGCTCGCCACGGAGTTTGCCCATGCCGAGGCGATGCGCCAGGGGCGCATAGATGTCGAGGGTTTCGCGGGCGATGGAGCGCTGGCGCTCGGGCGGCAGATGCTCGAGGGTGCGCATGTTGTGCAGGCGATCGGCGAGCTTGATGAGGACGACGCGCACATCGCTGACCATGGCGAGGAGCATCTTGCGGACGTTCTCCGCCTGGCGGTCTTCGCGATTGGCGAACTGGATTTTGTCGATCTTGGTGACGCCCTCGACGATGTGGGCGACCTGCTCACCGAATTTGGCGACGATGTCTTCGGTGGTGACCGGCGTGTCTTCGACGGCGTCGTGCAGGAGACCGGCGGCGATGGCGGTCGAGTCGAGCTTCATCTCGGCAAGGACGAGGGCGACTTCAAGCGGATGCAGGACGTAGGGTTCGCCGGAAGCGCGGAGTTGGCCGTTATGGTGCTCGAGGCAGAACTTCCAGGCGCTGCGAATGATGTCGAGGTCGTCGGAAGGGCGATTGGTGTGGACGGTGTCGAGGAGGCGGCCAAACTTCTCCCGGAACAGGTCAGGGACCCGCTCGACGGGGAGCGTGGTGGACTGGACAACCGCCATAATCCATTATAGGCGGAAGTGGCAAGAGGGGCTTAAACTGCGACGATCCCGGGGTCTCTGAAGCCGATCACTCGGCGACTGCGCGCTGCCTGTAGGCTTCCGGCGTTTCGATGACGAATTCTGTCTTCCCCGCAAGTGCCAGGAGCTCCGAATCTCCGCTCACCACGACATCGGCCTTCCCACTCTGAGCCAAATCCAGA
>Ga0187855_10002475_pt1 | contig 13957 bp, 11 predicted proteins | sample June2016WEW_8_10_2_FD_132969 | JGI IMG/M metagenome (GOLD analysis project Ga0187855, IMG submission 132969) | Peatland microbial communities from SPRUCE experiment site at the Marcell Experimental Forest, Minnesota, USA - June2016WEW_8_10 | ecosystem: Environmental > Terrestrial > Soil >...
AAGGGTCCGACCACGCCGCCGGCGGCGGGCGGCAAACCGATTCTGACAAAAGAAGAAGGCGGCTGGACTCCCGAGGCACCATCGGCCATCCCCTATGATACCGGCTGGCCGGTTCCGCACGCCATGACCAAGGACGACATCAAGCGCTGCGTCGGCGAATTCGCTGCGGCGGCCAAGCGCGTCGATCGCATCGGCTACGACGTGATCGAGCTACATGGCGGCCACGGCTATCTGCTGCACCAATTCATGTCGCCGATATCGAACAAGCGCACCGACGAATACGGCGGCTCGACCGAAAATCGCATCCGCTTCCCGATCGAAGTCTACAAAGCGGTGCGCGCGGCATGGCCCGAGCAGAAGCCGCTCGGCATCCGCGTGTCGGCGACCGACTGGATCGATGGCGGCTGGACGCCGGAGGAAACCGTGGTGCTGGCGAAGGAACTCAAGAAGCTCGGCTGTGACTACATGGACGTCTCCACCGGCGGGCTCGACCCGAAGCAGAAGATTCCGCTCGCGCCGGGCTACCAGGTTCCGTTCGCCGAGAAGGTCAGACGCGAGAGCGGCATTACCACCATGACCGTCGGCCTGATCGCCGGCTACCAGCAAGCCGAGGACATCGTGGCGTCCGGCAAGAGCGACCTGATCTGCCTCGCGCGCGGCGCCATGTGGGATCCGCGTTGGGCCTGGCACGCCGCCGAGGAACTCGGCGCCGAGACGCCTTATGCGCCGAAAACCATGGCGTGCCATCCGAAGTTGCGGCCGCAATTGTTTCCGAAGCGGGCGCAGGCGGCAAGCTGAAGCGGATCAGCTCTTCGCGCGCGATGAACTTGGCGAAGGCGGCTTAATCGGGAACGGACGGCCTCTCGCCCGAGGGAGATTTATCGCAACCCGCTGGCCTTGGCCTGCTCGAACGCCATGACGGCCCAATCCTTGCCGCCGTCGCCGCGCGCAATTGCGCTCAAGAGCCGGTCGCGCCACACGTTCACGCTCGGCAGCGGCACACCCGCCGACGCCCCCGCCGCGAGCGCTAATTCAGCATCCTTGAATCCATTGACCGCGCTTTGGCCGGTCTTGTCGTAGGATTCGTCAACGATGATCTTGCCGTAGACCTTGTAGGCCGGGGCGGAAAACAGCCCGTCGGTCAGCGCGTCGTACAGCACCGGCCGCGCCACGCCGAATTTCTCGACCAGCGCGAAGGCCTCTCCCATCGCCTCGATGGCGCAACCCAGGACGAAATTGATGGTGATCTTGATCGCGGCGGCGGCGGCGGGCTCGGTGCCCGCCTCAAAAGTTCGCCGGCCGATCACTTGAAACAATGGGCGGCACAGATCGATCGCATCCTTGGGTCCGCCGGGAAGTATCCCGAGCTGGCCGGCGGCCGCGACGTCCGGGCGGCCGAGCACGGGTGCCGCCACCAGCACCTGTCCCGCCTTGCGGTGGGCCTCGGTCACCTTGCGGATCGCATCCACGCCGTGGGTCCCCATGACGAGATGGATCTTGCCCTTGGCGAGAGAGGCGAGAAGGCCGCCCGTTCCGAGCGTCACTTCCTCGAGCGCCGCGTCGTTCGCGAGCATGGTGATGATCACGTCCCGGTTCGCGCAAACGGCCGCGATCGAGCCCGCCACCTTGGCGCCCGCCTGGCCGATTCCCGCCGCCTTCTCGGCCGTGCGATTAAAAACCAGGAGATCATGGCCGCCCGAAAGTACGCGCGCCGCGATCGCGCTGCCCATCCGGCCAAGGCCGATGAAGCCGACCTTCATGACGCGCCTCTGAGCACCTTGACGGGCTTTTTTGCGAGCTCGCCCTGCACCCATTCGAGTTCGCGCACGACATAATCGGTGATGTCGCCGGTCTTCAAATGATTAGGCAGCACGTCCCAGGTATAGGTCTCGATCTCGAGCTGGGTCGAGACCGGGTCGGCGAGGTGCACGCGGAGCGCTTCCTCGATCGAGGGGCGCGTGGTCTTGAACTCGCCCAGATCCTCAAGGAACACCGGCACGTGGAAATGAGTGCGCCATTCGCGCGCCCCCGGATTCGCATCCCACGCGGCGAACGCGTCGGCGAGGTCGATGAAGCGCTGGAGCTTGCCGTCCCTCACCTCGATGGTCTGGTGGAGATAGACCGGATCGTCGTAGGCCTTGAGCGCATGAACGATGTCGCGATCCACCTTCGGCATGCGCACCGCCGCCGCGGCCTGGAGCTTCATCACCGGCACCCCCGCCGCCTTCAGACTCTTGAGCGAATCGGCGATGTTCTCGAACTCGACCGCCTGGTGGCAGATGTCGAACACGATGCCGAGATGCTTCCTGAGCGCGCGCTCGGCCTGAACTGGCGAAAGCCCGGTCGCCTTGGCCAGGGTTCCGACCGAGGCGGGCGAATAGAGATGGTCCTTGAAATAGGCGATCGCTTCGGAGGTCAGCTCCATGAAACAAAGCGGCTCGGGCTCGAGCGCGAGGGTCACCGTGCGCCCGGTGCGCGCCTCGAGCGCGATCAGATGCGCCACCACGCGCAAAATTTGGCGCGTATAGGCGTCGACCACGTCGCGCCCCGTGACCCGTGGTTTGAAACCGCAAGGCGGGCTCTGGATCGAGGGCGATACCCCCGCTAAAGCCACTTCGGCCAGGATGTCCGCCACCTTCATGGTGTATTCCGCGCGCTCGTCGGTGCGCCAATCGGGCTCGTAGACCAGCTCCTTGACGCGCTCGCCCTTGAACGGGCCGTAGGGAAAGGCGTTGACCGTGAAAAGATACATGCCGTTATCGGCGAGAAAGGATTTGAGCTTGGCGCGCTGGTCCGGCTCACGCGTCAGCCGCTCGGTCGATTTCGCGGAAAGGCGCAGCGAAACGCCGAATGGCTTGTCGGGCGAGACGCGTTTTTTGACCGCAGGCACGTAGCGCGTAAGGCTGGCCCACATCTCGTCCCAGGTATCGCCCGGATGAACCAGGGTCGAATACGTCAGATGGCCGAGGCCACCGCCCAATTCCATGATTTTCTCCTCGTGCCGCTTGGTTGCGGCGATTGCTCGCCGATACGGGGGCCGGATCTAGGACCTGGCCGATGCGTGTTAGAGCACCTTTTCCTTAACGCCGGAAGCGGCCGATTTGACGATCGCCTCGGTTACCGCCGCGCCGTGAATCATCTCGGCGAGCGGAATCGGATAAGCGGGGCCGCCCTCGACCGCGCGCGCGAAGGCCTCGAGCGCGGCGCGCGACACGTCGTAGGACTCGGCCTGCCAGGTCTTGGTCTCGCCCTTGACCGGCTGAAAGGTGCACGCGCCGAAGAGCCGGCTGCGCCGCTCTTCCGAGGGTGCGCCCGCGATATGGGTCATGCCTGCGATGCGGATGAAGCCCGCCGAGCCGAACACCTGGAGGCGGAAGCCGCCGCCGGTCGCGGTCATGGTGCCGAGATAACCCGACATGCCCTGCTTCATGCGGAACAAGACCGAGGTCGTGTCGTCGGCGTCGATCGCGACCACGCGCCGGAAACTCTCGCAGAACACATGGTCGAATTCGCCGAACAGGTCGATCGCGGCGTCGATCGCGTGCACACCCATGGGTGTCAGGCCGCCGCACGGCGTTTCCGCGCGGCTCGCACGCCACTGGTCCGCCTTGAGCGCCAGCGCATTGGGAAAGGTCATGGTCGCTTCGAAATGGAGGATCGTGCCGAGGGCGCCCGACTTCACGCGTTGGTGCAGGTCGATCATAGTCGGATGAAGGCGGCGATTGTAGCCGAGCCCGAGGGTCAGGCTCGCTTTCTGCATGGCCGAAACTGCGGCCGAAGCCTCGGCCTTGGTGAGGGCGAAGGGTTTCTCGCAGAAGACGTGTTTCTTGGCGCGCGCCGCCGCGATGATCTGGGGCACATGGAGTGAGTGGGGGGTCGCGAGCACGACTGCGTCGACATTCGGCATCGCGAGCAAATCGTCATAGCTCGGACGCAGATCGAAGCCGTGCTTCTGCGCGAATGCGGCAAGTTCGGGGGTGACCGCGCGGCTAGCGCCCGCGACGAACTTGATGTCCTTGCTGCCCTGCGCCGCTTCAACCAGCGTCTTGCCCCACCAGCCGAGGCCGACGATTGCCGCTCTGATCATGCGTTTCCCTCTGTTCCCAATGGGTTAGTTTGCACCGGCGACAGCCGCGCAGCGGGATTTTTCACCGTGGATCGCTTCCCGTATTTTGGAGAATCTATCAGGAGTGGGAGCATGGTATGCGGGCGCGCATTTGGCTGTCAATGAAGCCGGCCGCTTCATTAAGGAATTTTTCTCCGGCGCTTACAATTCGCCCGGGTCATGCTTGGGTTCGCGCTTGGGTTCATGCCCGTGCTCGGATTCGTGAATCCGAATGTTGTATTTCCTCATCAGAGCCTGAAAATTTGCGCGCTGCATGCCGGTTTCGTCGGCGCTCTTGGTTGCATTCCATGCATTCCTCTTGAGCGCATCGAGAACGAACAGCTTCTCGATATTCTCAACCGACTTCTCGCGCGCAAGTTTCTTTATCTGCTTGAGTTCCTCGCCCGTCTTCGGGATGTCGAGAGCCAGCCCCGGCGGCATATCGTCGAGACTGACCAGATGCGCCCGGCGAATGACGGCGTCGGTCGCCAGAACCACCGCGCGCTGCACCGTATTTTCGAGCTCCCGAACATTGCCTGGCCAATCGTAGTTCATGAGCATACCCATCGCCCCTTCGGAAAATTCCGTCACCTTTTTCCCCATCTCCTTATTGAAGATACCGAGAAAGTGGAAGGCCAAGGCAGGAATGTCGTCGCGGCGTTCTCGCAACGGCGGAATGCGAATGGGGAAGATGTTGATCCGATAGAAGAGATCCTCGCGAAAGCTTCCGTCGGAGACCATGGCCTTGAGGTCCTTATTGGTCGCGGTGATCAATCTGAAGTTGGCGGTCTGCGTCTTCGTGCCCCCCACCGCCCTGAACTCTCGTTCTTGAATGACCCGCAGCAGCTTGGCTTGGGTGCTGAGGGAGATATTGCCGATTTCGTCGAGAAAGAGCGTTCCGCCTTCGGCAATTTCCAGCATGCCCATCTTGTTCGCCACCGCGCCGGTGAACGCGCCCTTGACGTGCCCGAACAATTCGCTCTCCAGAAGATTCTCACTGAGTGCGTTGCAGTCCACCGGAATGAACGGCTTGTCCTTGCGCAGACTGTTGTAGTGAATGGCGCGGGCGATCAGTTCCTTGCCCGTTCCCGACTCGCCGGTGAGCATCACCGTCGAATTAGTCGGAGCGCATTTGGCGAGAAGTCGGAAGACGCTCTGCATCTGGGGGCTCGCCCCGATGATGTTCTCGAAGCGGTACTTGGCGCCGACCTCGGTCTTGAGGTTCAAGTTCTCCTGGAGCAATCGCCGTCTCTCCAGCGCGCGCTGAATCACAAGCTTGAGTTCGTCCGGATCAAAAGGCTTGGGCAAATAGTCGAAGGCTCCGAGTTTCATCGATTTCACGGCCGTCTCGATCTGCGACAATCCGGTGATCATGATGACGTCGATGTCCGGGTGTCCCTCTTTTACCCGGCGAAGCACCTCAAGACCGTCGATCTTAGGCATCATGATGTCCAAGATGACGATGTCGTAATGATTCTCCTCGATCTTTCGCAGCGCCTCCAAGCCGTCCTGGACGGCTTCAAGTTGATATTCGCCGCTCCCCAAGATGCGAAGGCAACTGTCGATAATAATCCGCTCGTCATCGACGACCAATATTTTCACGCTCACGAACCGCTCCCGCTACTTTCGGTTTCCGCGACTTCGGGCAACCGGATGAGAGGGAGATAGACCCGGAATGTGGATCCCTCACCCACCTTGCTTTCGACTTCGATCGTACCGCCATGGGCCTCAACGATCCCATGGCTGACGGACAATCCCAGCCCCGTCCCTATTCCGGTCTTGGTGGTGAAAAAGGGATCGAAAATCCGCCGGAAGTTTTCCTCGGGTATTCCGCATCCGGTATCGGTGACCGAGAATTCCACCATCGGCACGGCCGTGGCGCCGGATTGCGGCGTTTTGGGCTGCGGTAACCGCCGCGTGCGGATGATGATGCTGCCCTCTCCATCAATCGCGTGCTGGGCGTTGACTAGCAGGTTTATGACGACCTGCTTGATCTGGTCCGGATCGACCCAGACCTGCGGCAAGGTGCGATCAAGATTCAGGGTGACGGCGATATCGCGCAAATGGGCGGGCCGTTCGACAAGACGAGCGGCATCCTCGATGATCTGGTTGAGGTCGACGAATTTCTTCTCCGGAGGCCTATTCCGGGCGAAATCGAGCAGTCTTCTGATGATGCTGGCGCACCGCTTGGTCTCCCGGATCACGAGGTCCATGTCCTTTGCGTCCTGGCTCCCCTCCTCCATCTTTTCCCGCAAGAGGATCGAGAAGGTAAGGACGCCGGTCAATGGATTGTTCAGTTCATGAGCGATGCCGGAGGCAAGCAATCCGACCGAAGCCAGCTTTTCCCCCTGTGCAGCTTCGGCCTGGGCAATGCGGAGCTGCTCGGTTCTTTTCTTGACCTTCTGCTCCAAGGTGTGTGCCCACTCGCGCAGCTCCGACTGGGAATTCCGCAGAGCCCCCGTCATGGCATTGAAGGAGCCCGCAAGCTCGCCGAACTCATCTCCGCTCCGCACCGGAATCGGCTGTTCCAGATTCCCGGAAGAAATTCTCTTCGCCCCGGATTCCAGGTCGCGCAACGGCAAGTAGACCAGACGATTGATGAAAAGGCCTACCGATAGCGAGGCGACGAATACAAATCCCAGGGAAAAGGCGGTGATCGTAATCGCATTCCTGCGGATCCTCTGATACACGCCGCCCACGGAATAGCGGATTTCAAGGACACCGAGTATCGGGGTATCTTTGGCGTGTTGATGGCAGGCGGCGTTGTAGCAGGAGGGCTCATTGCGGATCACCTCCATGCTGCCCAGCAGGCGCTGCCCCCCGGGAGCCGTAAAGGTCCATGTCCGCTTGCTCTTGGGAACTTCTTCGAGCGGCGTTTCGGTCGCGTGGCAGAGCGAACAGCCTTCGGCCTTGCGGTCCACGGTCTGTCCGATCTCGGGAGCATAGGTCGAATGCGTGATCTTGCCTTCCTTGCTGAAAATCCTGATTCGGTCGATACCGTCTTGCTGCGCGACGTCGCGGATGATCGTATCCACATAGGTGGGCTCATTCTGAAGCATTGCGAAACGAGTGCTTCTGGTAATGACCCCGGAAAGCTGGGTGACATAGCTGGCCACCGTGTCGAGCAGCTCGTTCCGCTGATTCCATGCAACCAGCACGGTAAACAGGATCACCGCCAGGGAAAGGGTGACGGTGAGATAAAGGCCCACTTTGAACTTGAGGGTTTGCCGAGCCATGCTTTCCCTATGCTGCCACAGTTCCGCGCGAAACCCCCACACACGTGAACAGCGGATAGTGTCCCAGTCTGAATCTTTCCGGTCGGCGCGCTCCCGCTATGGTCTCTCGTGCTTTGAAGATTCGCGCGCTTTCCGGCGCCGCCAAGGGCGTATCGCCTTGAATCGTCAACATCCCTGCGGATTTACCATCCGTGAAACAATTTACCGCGCATCCGGTCGAGGTTGATTGATCTAAATCAATAGCTTCGCTCGCTTCGCGAATCACGCCAGGTTCCGAGCCGTTTGCGTATCCGCGCGGTTCCACCCGACTGGAAATGACCGTTACTCCGGACACCAATAGCAACAAGCTGACGCTGCCGGTTCACAGCGAGAACGAGCTATAGTCGAGTGGAGTGTATAAGAATCCAATCACCCCCTCGATCGCCTTAAGCCCTTGAATTATAAGAGCCAACATCGGCCGAGGCCGGCGAAAGTATAAGAAACATATACTAATCGGCGGCCATCGCAGGGATCATCTGCCGGTTCGGATCGACATTTTTGCGTCTAGCATATTGAACAATATGACTGTTTTTTCTGGCCATCCGCTCTGGCATGCGGCTTGCACCTCTTGAAAGCGAGAGTAGCAAACCGGTGCCAGGGTGGCCCACATGAGCAAATCAAACAAAGTTCTGGTCGTCGACGACGACGAAGTGGTGCGCCTCAGTTATCAGAGGTCGTTGCAAGCTGCCAACTGCAACGTGGAATCTGTCCTGAACGGTGAGGACGCGCTGCAAGCATTGGAGCGCCAATCCTTCGACGTCGTGCTGCTCGATCTTCGCATGCCCGGCATGGATGGCATGTCGGTCTTGAAAGCGATCAAGCAAGCATGGCCGGAAAGCGAGGTGCTCGTGATCACCGGCTATCCCACCGTCGAGAGCGCCAAAGAGGCGGTGCGGCTGGGAGCTTACGATTATCTCGCCAAGCCGGTCGGCCCGGCCGAGGTCATCAACGCAACCAGCGGCGCGATAACCCACAAGAAATGGGCGCTGTGCAAGGATATCTCGAGCCCCGACGCAACGATCAATCCCCGTGGAGAGTCGAACAGACTCGCCTCTTAACCCATCGCATGAAAAGGAGAAAGTCATGAATATCGTGAGAAAAGTTCTGGTAGTGGACGACGATCCAACCATCAGCAAGAGCTTTGACCGTGTCCTTGCACGGAAAGGCTACGTGGTTACCAGTGCCGAAAACGCACAGGAGGCGCTGAACAAGGTTTCGAAAGAGAATTACGACGCCGTGTTCACCGACATCAAGATGCCGGGTGGGATGGACGGGATCGATGTAGCGGAGCAGTTGCGGGCGAAGCGTCCGTGGACCCCGGTGGTGATCATCACCGGTTATGGCTCGGCTGAACATGAGGCGCGGGCGGCAGCGGCTGGCGTGCAGGGATTTCTGCGCAAACCGCTTTCCCCGGAAATGATCGAGAGAAGCCTGGATGCCGCTATTGCGACGACGATGCCGCTTCCCGCGGAAATGCTTCCGCAGGTTGCCGGTGCGGCGGCGCCGGAACCGGCAGCGGTCGGCGAAGAGAGCGCGGGCACGAATATCGCCCTGCTCTTGAAGAACATCGGCATGTTCCTTGCCGCACCGTTCATGGCGCTTGCCTTCTTCATCCTGTTCCCGCTCGTCGGGTTGGCGATGCTGGCCTGGACGGGTGGGAAGGCTTGGCTCAACCGGAAGGTTGTCAGCGAAAAGCGCCCGAGCACGGGCATCGTCCTGTTCCTGAAGAATGCCGGCATGTTCTTCGTCTCGCCGTTCCTGGCGCTTGCCTACTTCACCCTATTCCCGTTGGTTGGGCTGGTGATGTTGGCCTGGGTGGGTGGGAAGGCCTGGCGCAATCGGAAGTCTTCAGGCTGAACGGGGGCGTGTAACGGGCTGGAGGCTAATACCCCCAGCCCGTCCCATTTAAAGTCAAGAAACAGGATTGGGGCGCTAAGCCTCATTGCCATGTCTTTTCGCCGGGGGTCTCCGCCGCTTGCGCTGTTCTCATTGTCTGATCTACATCAAGGACGGATAAGCGGATTCGTGAAAAGGAGCAGGTGGGGGCCACAAGGTGGCTGCAATTCGTTCCCGCCGTGGCCGGCGGGAATCGGATGAAAATACGGAGACACATGTGGCGAAGCTCACCTTAAGCGGCAGAACGGGACGCGGATCATTCGTGGCAGGCGCAATCGGCGGGGTGGTTGCCGCCGTCGTTCTGGCTCTTGCTGGGATGTCCATGCCCGCATCCGCCGGCGCCCTTTCCGATGGCGATCAGCAATGTCTGGGCTGCCATGGATCTCCGGGGATCGAGAAGCATCTCGAGGACGGAGAAACGCTCTCGTTGCACATACCCGGCAACACCTTTGCGCAATCGGTCCACGGCGCGATCGGGTGCACCGGCTGCCATACCGATATCAACCTGGCCAGTCATCCTCCAGCGAAGAACACCATCGACACCAAGCGCAAATTTTCTACCGCGATGGTCCAAGTCTGCCGCAACTGTCATAGCGAGCAGTTCGGACAGTGGGAGCAAAGCGTCCACGCGGCCCTCGTTAAGGAAGGCAACTCGGTCGCCCCGCTTTGCACCAGTTGCCATTCTCCCCACGCCGTGATCAAGGGCGCGGCCGAGGATATGGACACGGTTCCCTGCAAGACCTGTCACGGCGACATCTTCACCGCGTATGCCGCGAGCGTGCATGGCGTATTACGCAGCGGCGGCCTGACGGCGGCTCCCCTTTGCTTCAATTGCCACGGCGCCCATGACGTGAGCGTTGCCTCGGCGGGAGTGGGAAGAAGAGATGTCTGTCTCGGCTGCCATACGGAGGCGCTCGCTTCGCATTCGACCTGGCTTCCGAATGCCCAATTGCATTTCAATGCGGTGTCTTGTCCCGTCTGCCACACGCCGCAGGCGCAGCGGGTGGTCGTTCTCACCCTCTATAACAGCGCGACGCAAAAGGAAGTTCCGGGGCCGGCAGGTATACCGGAGTTTGAAAGTCTGAACGGCTCCCCGACGGCAACGCGGACGGGCCTGGATCCGGCGACGCTTATGACGTTGCTCAAAACGCTGAATAGCAAGGACGTCGAGGGTAAGACGATCATCAGGGGCCGATTGGAAGTGCGCACGGGACTTGAGGACCACGAGCTTACCGTCGCATCCAAAGCGATCAGCGATTGCAATGTTTGCCATCGGGAGGGAGCGGCCGCGTTCCAGAGTGTTGAGATATCCGTCGCCGGTCCCTCCGGTATGCCGATACGCTACGGCGCCAGCAAAGAGGTCTTGAGTTCGGCCTTTTCCATCGACTCGATCGGCGGCTTCTATGCCATCGGCGGCACCAGGATTACGTTTCTGGATGTGCTTTTTGTCCTCGCTCTGCTCGGCGGTATCGCCTTGCCCCTCGGTCATCTGACCTTGAGATGGGCCTTCAAACGATACCTGAGCCGGAACCCCCGCCAGAAAAGGAAAAGGTAAGCAAGATGATTAGAATTTACGTTCACCCGCTCCCCGTGAGAATTTGGCATTGGGTCAATGCGGCCGCCTGCGTGATGTTGGTTCTCACCGGGATACAGATTCGCTACGTGGGTCTCGTCAACGTGGTGTCCTTTAGGACTGCCGTTGTCGCTCACAACTGGATCGGCGTTGTTCTTATCGCCAATTTCTTCGTGTGGTTTTTCTTCTATCTTTTCTCCGACAAGATCAGGGTCTACCACCCCGAGTTAAACGCGGTGAAACAGTTTCACGCGGCCGTGCGCCAACTCATCTATTACGGTTATGGCATCTTCAAAGGAGATCCCAATCCGCATCATGTGAGCGCTTATCGCAAGTTCAATCCGCTGCAAAGCATGACCTATCAGATTATCATGCTCCTCGTGCTTCCCATTCAGTTCATCACGGGAATCCTGCTCTGGAATCTCACGCGCTTTGCGGGGATAGTGGCCTTCTTCGGCGGGGTGCGCGTCGTTGATACGGTGCATGTTTTGATCTTCATCAGTTTCGTGTTCTATATCCTGGTCCATGCCTATCTCGGAACGTTGGGCCGGACGCCGTTGGATTACTTCAAGGCGATGTTCACCGGCTATGAGGATATCGAGGAAGGATAAAGCGCCGATAGGGCGGAGCGATGGTTTGGCCCCGGCGAGCGGGATGATCGCGCACTCAGCCTCATTGGAAGGGCATGTCCCGGCGGCGATCATCGAAGAGACCGGTCCACTTCCGGGCGCGAACCGGATTCCAAACATGCTTTTGTTCTACGCCACGCGCGATGGTCAATCCCGGCGAATAGCCGCGCATATCGCCGCCCGACTTGACGAGTGCGGTATCTACGCGCCTCCGCAAAACCTGGCGGACGCATTGCCGGCACCGGCGGCCCTCGCCGCGGCCCCGCTGATCGTTGTGGTCGCGGCCGTTCGATATGGCCGGCATCTGCCGGAAGCGGAACGATTTTTCGCGACATACGGGGAGTTGCTCGCGCGGGTTCCGTTTGCCTTCGTCTCGGTGAATCTGGCCGCCCGGAAACCGGGCAAGGACACGGCCGCAGGTAATCAATATCTTCGGAAATTGATGGCCCGGCATCGGCTGAAACCGGCTTTGGCGGCCGCCGTCGCCGGACGGCTCGACTACCCGCATTACCGCTGGCTCGACAGGCAGATCATCCGGTTCATCATGAAGATGACGGGAGGGCCGACCGATCCGCAAAGCTGTGTCGAATTTACCGCATGGCAGGCGGTGGATGAGATTGCCGCGCGGATTGCCGAGATCATGGCTATGGGACTAAGTGGCTGTGGACGCAGTCTTAAGCGAACCATGCTCTGATCCAAATTCCCTGTTAAACAGGGAATTAACAGGGAATTTTCTCGATTTTTGGCCCTCTGGCGCCAAATTGGAATCCATTAGCGACGGTTTTATTGGCGTTTTTGGGACAATTCCCTACTGAGAGGAACAGGGAATTATTTCAGTGGATCAGGGAATTTATGCGATGGAACAGCGAATTTGAGTGAGGAATACTCGTCATAACTTGTTATTGCCACCCTCACCACCCATCATGAACCTAGTGGCTGTTTCGAAACTGGGAGAATCCGCGCTGTACTTCGAAGAGTGAAATAGGCCGATATCAAAAAGATAATTCCTATAATTACCCCTTCGATCTCAATCCCTGCCAACATCACCATAAAATCCACGGCAGTATCAGTCGCGTTTCCATGCTCCATCTCCATATGAGGTCCAAAAAAAGCAATAAATACGATTCCGACCAGAGGCAGAGTTAAACAAACAAGACCGTTCATTAGGAACAGCCTGCCCCATGCTTGACGGCCTGTGGGTGCGAGATAAGTCACCAACACCGTGGCTGAAACTGCAAGGGCTGGTCCAAGAAATATCCATATCAAGCCAATTGAGCGATTCAGAGCAAGAGCAAAGTTCGGAATAGGAATAATTGAGAATGTTACGTCAACCCCGACGGAATAACAAATAACAAGGCTCATTATTAACGCCGCAATTATTTTATTGTAGACGTTCGGCATAACGCCTCTCCACGGAATAACTAAGGTTTCGACTCATATCCCATTGTCGACTTACGGCACCAATTGGGTCGCAGGCGTAGTCGTGATCTCCTTCGAGTTCTTTCTCAGATTGAGTAGCTGCTCGATCAGGCCGAGAATTTGTAAGGTATGTTCCTTCGGTCCGTCCGGCGCGATATAATAGCTGCCGTCTACGTAAGCGAACGAAACACGCGCATCCGCCGATTGACCCTTGCGGACATAAAAACCGATGGAATTCGTCGCTCCGTCATTCTTTTCACTGTCTTTCACGAGGGCGCCGAGATATTGGATCATGCCTTCGACCGATCTTGTATAGATCGTGATCGTCTTAGTCGCTATCGGATTAGTGGGCGATTGATCCAGGTCATCGTCATAGACGATATTTTGAGATGTGCATGCTTTGGTCGTTTTGGGCGTGACATTGATGGTCGTATTGCTACCGGTCCCCAGAATCTCCGGCGCGATCAATAATATATTGAAGTTTTCTTGTTTCAGTTTGTCCATGAAACGACTGGGAGGACAGATGACGATGTGCTGACTAAGTGCGTAGAGCTGGTACTTCTGGTGGTCCGGATTCTTATCTTTCGTAGGCACCGGCCTGAGCCTAAATTTTTCGGTGTCGAATCCAGTCAGATCCTTTACCCCATTTTGGGCCCCAATAGGCCCACCAATGGGCGTTGCTTGGGTATAGCTACGATAAGTGACGTTTCTTTGCGTGGGGGACTCGTACTTTTCTTTATTATTAGGATCATCGGATTGGAAGATTTCCCATTCTTCGATCGCCTGCGCGAAATCCTTTGGGGGATAGGGGTAAGGCGGACTGTCATTTTTCATCTTATCGTACACCGCCTGGCAGGCGGGGGTGGGCGGTGAGACTTTAGTTGATGTTTGGGCTTCACTTATGTTCGGTATGATTACGGTTATAGTGCATATGCCACCGGCCTTCGGCAGCTCGACGATGGTATCGTCTTCGATCTTGTCGACGAACAGGCTCGCCATCGTGTGTTCGGGATAGTCGAGCCGGTCCCAATAATACTTGGCAAATTGCAATTCGAGCGGC
>Ga0187855_10002477_pt1 | contig 13953 bp, 12 predicted proteins | sample June2016WEW_8_10_2_FD_132969 | JGI IMG/M metagenome (GOLD analysis project Ga0187855, IMG submission 132969) | Peatland microbial communities from SPRUCE experiment site at the Marcell Experimental Forest, Minnesota, USA - June2016WEW_8_10 | ecosystem: Environmental > Terrestrial > Soil >...
CTTTATTGACGGCAAGCTCACGTTCGCAAGCCCATCGCCGCTTGTCGAGGGTCGAATAATCCATGAACGGAAAGCGCACCGCCCTTTTGACTTTGTAGACATCCCTGCCTGCAAGAAAAACCGCGGCGCCATGCGTATCGATGCGCGTGACCGGCTCGCGCAACCCATGCGTCGCGGGATCCGCCAGGAAGGCGAAGACATCGCTTTGGTCGAAGGACGCGCGCTGTTCCAAGTTGGCTCACTTCATAGAGCGCTTTCAGATCACATAAACTCTTGTAATCGAAAAGGAGCCGTTCGAAAGCAAAGATGTGAATATGACGGGAACATGGTATGATTGAACCATAAGTCAAACAATGGCGTTTACCGACGCTCGCGAAGTTCCGGTCTCTTGCCATTGTCATAAATGGGAGGAACGAAATGAAAATTTCCGCGCGCAATTTTCTCGAAGGCACGGTCAAGGACGTTCACAAGGGCACAACCACCGCTCATGTCGAAATCGAACTTAAAGGCGGGGGCGTTGTAACCTCTTCGATCACCAATGAAGCGGTCGCAGAGCTCGGACTTAAAAAGGGCACGCAAGCCTACGCGGTCATCAAATCCTCTGATGTGATGATCGCGGTTAAGTAAGCACGCGCCGGAGCATGATCCCGAAAATGTTGCAGAGTCTTCGGACAAGATCATGTGACATAACTAAGAGTGTAAGACCATGAGCGATTCAACCTGAAGCGATCATGGTCTAAGCGCAATTCGCGCCGGCCCTTTGCCGTTCGCTCTCCTGTTCAGACCTTTGCCTGTTCAAACCTTTGGCGGAGTATACCCGATCCGCAGTGATTCCTCTGCTTTGCTCTTGAGAACGCCTTGGATCTTGTCGGTGAGGGCGGCAAGAATCCAGGGAAGTTGCACTTCAATGCGCAAGGAATCGCTAATGACGCAGATTTTTCCCGTCACGGTTTGTCCAAGCGCCACGACCCGCAAATCCGCCGTGTCGGCGTCCCAATTGACCTCGCTGTACGCCAATTTATCGATGTAATCGCGGCGCAAATGTTCCAACTGCTCGGCAATTCGTCGTTTCGCCTCTTCGACACCGAGGCGATGCGGCACGGTGATGACGATCGAATTCGACATGAGGTTCCTCCGTTGCCTGCTATGTAAGCACTTTTGACTCTCACCGCCAGATCGCGCCGGGTTCGCCGCATCTAAAAAGCGCCAGTTTGAACCCTGCTTTTGCCCAAGCAACAGAATGTTGCCCTTGTTTTCGTTTGCACCGGAATGGTTTTGTCTCTGGCCTGGGGCGGCTTGGCTCATCCCCCTGCAGAAAACCTCCACACGACGGCTCGGATAAGTACGGAAACGTACCGCACAGCCTTCCATGCGAGCTTTTGAAAACTAGGAAAATCCGGCAGGCCATAGCCTCGCTGAACAAAATCTTGCGATGTGTCATAATCGCAACATCACCGAACGGCCGACCCCTTTTCCCGGAGAGAATCATCGCCAATCGGGACCTGCCACCCACAGCCATAGCCGCCTAGGATTTCGATAAGCATCGCCATCCGTGACTGAATCAAAAAGAAGAAAAGCAATAATTTACGAAAGCTAATTTACGTTTCGAGCCAGCAGAACAGCGGCAACGCTTCTGTGTCAAGGAACTCAAATTCGCAGGTGACGCACATGGCTCGTAAATTGGTCCTTTCCACAGCGGCCATTGCCGCGCTTTCGACAAGTGCCTTTGCAGCAGACCTCCCGTCTCGTGCCGCGCCTCCCGTCTATATTCCTCCGCCCGCTTTCACATGGTCGGGTGTTTATCTTGGCGCGACGGCTGGATTTGCTGAAGGCTTCCACACCTTCAATGATCTCAATGACGCCTTTTTTGGCTATAGCGGCCTAGCAAACACTCAGAGCGGCGGCTTTGCCGGGGGCGGCACATTAGGCGTCAACCTCCAAGCGGGAAGTTTGGTCTACGGTCTCGAAGCCGACATAAACTGGCTCAGCAACAAGACGAGCTATTTTGATCCCAACGTCGTCCTCAACGCTTTTCAACCCTACGAAACAAACCGCCTGAATTACCTTGGAACGGTGCGCGGCCGACTAGGTCTCGCGATTGATCGCACATTGATCTACTTCACGGCGGGCCTCGCCTACGCAAACGTGAATAACAGGCTCGCTTATAATTCCGCCAGTGGCTTCTCAACATTTGAGTTGCCCTATTACAACGTCGACTCGACGCGCTTTGGCTGGGTAGCGGGCGCCGGCGTGGAATACGGCCTAACTCCAAACTGGACGATCAAGGGTGAAGCGCTCTATGCGGATGTTAACACTGCGAACGCAACTTTTGTGGTTCCTCCTCCTGGCCTTCTTCCTCCTAGTCGGTTTGCTGCGGGTCTTATTTATGGCGCGCGTTTCAACACCTCGGCAGCCATCATTCGCGCCGGCGTGAACTACAAGTTTGATTGGTTTGCGCCGCCCCCCGCGGTCGTCGCCAAATATTAAGGGCGAGAGCCGTCAGTCGTGGGTGCTGTTCAACGCAAACGGAAACCGGCTTCATGGCCGGTTTTCCGTTGTCGGGGGCGGTGTATCATCGTTGCGCGCCTCCCACACCCCTCAATCCAGCTCAACCACATGCCCATCGTGCAACGTCAGCCGCCGGTCCATGCGGCTGGCCAACTCCATGTTATGGGTCGCGATCAAGGTTGCAAGTCCAGTCGCCCGGACGATCGAGTCGAGCGCGTCGAACACATGGTCCGCCGTCTTCGGATCGAGATTGCCGGTCGGCTCGTCGGCGAGCAAGAGGCGCGGACCATTGGCGACCGCGCGGGCGATCGCCACGCGTTGCTGCTCGCCACCGGAGAGTTCTGTTGGCCTATGCCTTGCGCGCGCCGATAGCCCAAGATAGTGGAGCAATTGCCCGGCCCGGTCAGCTGCCTCGCGCCGGGACACTCCACCGATCATCTGCGGCAGCATGATATTTTCAAGCGCCGTAAATTCCGGCAGCAGATGATGGAACTGATAGACAAAACCGATCTCGCATCGCCGCAACGCGGTTCGTGTGGCATCGTCCATGCCGACCGTCGGTTCGCCAGCGATGAAGACCTCTCCCGCATTGGGCTTTTCGAGAAGGCCCGCGATATGGAGAAGCGTTGATTTGCCGGCGCCGGATGGGGCAACCAGCGCAGCCGACTGTCCGGCCCACAAGCAAAGATCCACGCCCCGCAAAATTTCAAGGGGAGAGCCCGCCTCATCGTAGCGGCGTTCGACCTTATCGAGATGGAGCGCCGGAGCGGACATGGCTATTCGTAACGCAACGCTTCGACGGGATCGAGTTTCGCCGCGCGCCAAGAAGGATAGATCGTCGCCAGCACCGAAAGCGTGAGTGTCATCGCGGCAACAGCGAGGACATCGCGTGGTTCGAGCACGGAAGGAAGACGCGAGAGAAAATAGAGTTCGGCCGGAAACAGATTGGCGTTGAGAAGCCTGTTCAAGAGTTGGCGCAATGCCTCGACATTGCTCGCGACGAGAAGGCCGAGAAGGCAGCCGGCAAACGTTCCTGCAATGCCGATTGAGGCGCCGGTAATGAGAAAAATCCGCATGATCCCGCCTTGCGTCGCACCCATGGTCCGCAGGATCGCGACATCGCGGCCCTTGTCCTTGACGAGCATAATGAGCCCCGACACGATGTTGAGCGCTGCGACAAGCACGATGAGCGTCAGAATGATGAACATGACATTGCGCTCAACGTTCAGCGCATCGAAGAATGTCTTGTTGCGCTCGCGCCAGTCGGTCATGATCATTGGCCGCATCACCGCCGCGTCGATTTTGCTTCTGACAGAATCGAGTTCCTCCGGCACGCGAAGAAAAATTTCAATGACGCTCGCCTCGTTGTCTTTGTTGAAGAAGGCTTGCGCCTCGGGCAAGGCCATATAGACGAAGAGATTGTCGAACTCCGCCATGCCGATCTGAAAGATCGCGGTGACCGGATAGACCTTGCTACGCGGCGTAACCCCAAAAGGCGTCTGCGCACCATTCGCGATCAGAATTTTGACCTTGTCGCCGATCCGCAGTCCAAGGTTCTCGGCGAGCCTTTGGCCGATTGCCACACCGCCCGCCGTGTCGAAGCCCTCAAGCGTGCCGAGCTTAACATTGTGGGCAATGCCGGGCAGGAGCTTGATATCCGCCTCCCTTATTCCCCGCACGAGGGCAAAGGCCATGTTGGAGGTGGAAGCTGCTGCCGGGCTCTCGATCATCGGCACAACCAATTCGACTCCTGGCACCGCCGCCACTTCCTTCACCACTTCGTCAAAATCGGTGAACTGCGTGTCGGTGGCCTGAAGAAAGACGTGGCCGTTGATGCCAACGATCTTGTCGAGCAATTCCTTGTGGAAGCCATTCATCACCGACATGACGACGATCAGTGTCGCGACGCCGAGTGTAATTCCGAGAAAGGAGAAAAGCGCGATGACCGAAACAAAGCTCGTTTTGCGCCGCGCACGCAAATAGCGAAACGCGATCATCCATTCGAACGGCGCGAATGGGCGAGTGCCCTTCAAAGTGTTCATCATGAACCCACAAGCCGCGCGATCGCTGCCGCTGCATCGAGGTTTTCGCGCGCGCCGGTCGCCCTTGTCTTGAGTTCAACAGTGCCCGAGGCCAGCCCCTTCGGGCCGACAATGAGCTGATAAGGCAGTCCGATCAGATCGAGCTTGGCGAATTTGGCGCCGGGGCGCTCGTCGGTGTCGTCATAGAGCACTTCCACCCCTGCCTTTTCGAGCGCGCCATAGAGCGACTCGCAGGCGGCATCCGTGGCGCCGTCGCCAACTTTCAAATTGGCGATCCCCACCTTGAAAGGCGCGACAGGCTCGGGCCAGATGATCCCATTTTCATCATGGCCAGCCTCGATCAGCGCGCCGACGAGACGCGACACGCCAACGCCGTAAGAGCCGCCCTGGAACGGCCGCTCCACGCCATCTTGACCGGTGATCAAGGCTTGCATCGGCTTTGAATATTTATCGCCGAAATAAAACACCTGGCCAACCTCGATGCCGCGCGTGCGAATTCGCTTTTCTTCTGGCGTCTCGCGCTCGAACCTTGCTTGCTCATGGACATCCCCGGTCGCCGCATAAAACTTCGTCCATTGGCGGATGACCGGCGAGAGATCGCCATCATAATCGGTATTCTCAGGCGGAATGGGCAAATCCAAGACATCGGCGTGGCAAAATACGGCCGACTCACCGGTTTCCGCCAAAATGATGAATTCATGGCTCAAGTCGCCGCCGATCGGCCCGGTCTCCGCGCGCATCGGGATCGCCTTCAATCCCATGCGGGAAAAAATCCGCAAATAGGCGACGAACATTTTATTGTAGGACAGCTGCGCGGCTGCTTCGTCGACATCGAAGGAGTACGCATCCTTCATCAAGAATTCGCGGCCGCGCATGACGCCGAAGCGCGGCCTTTGCTCATCGCGGAATTTCCATTGGATGTGGTAGAGGATTTTGGGCAAATCCCGGTAGCTTCGCACATAGGCGCGAAAGATCTCGGTGATCATGTCCTCGTTGGTCGGGCCATAAAGCAGTTCGCGTTCGTGGCGGTCCTTGATTCGCAACATTTCCGGACCATAGGCCTCGTAGCGGCCAGTTTCCCGCCACAAATCCGCAAGCTGAAGAGTCGGCATCAACATTTCGATCGCACCCGCACGGTCCATTTCCTCGCGCACGATCTGCGCCACCTTTTGCAAAACGCGAAGCCCGAGCGGCAGCCATGCATAGATTCCGGCAGCCTCCTGGCGGATCATGCCGGCTCGCAGCATCAAGCGGTGCGAGAGGATCTCAGCCTCTTTCGGCGTCTCGCGGAGAATTGGCAGAAAATAACGGGACAGGCGCATTCTGGGACAAGCACGATGGGAAGGAGGAAGGGAGGGCAGCAGAACTTCGCTTTAGTCCCGGGTTTAATCTCGTGCACCAGGAAAGGCAAAGGCGCGCGGAGAGCCTTAAGCCAAACTGCGGTGTTCCGCCAGTGCCGTCCTTGAAACTGTTCCGGGAAAGCTGCAAAATTTTTTGGACGAGATCATGCGGTAAAACAAAGCGATAGAGACAACAAGCTCTTGAAGCGATCATTGTCTAGCCCGCGGGGGCCAGGAAGATTCCGCCCGGTGTCAGCAGACATTGCGGCTTGAGACAGCCGCACATGTGATTCCAATCACTTAACCTTCTGCTGGGACAGAATTGCAGACATTTAAAGTGAGTGTTTGGTTCGCTTCGGACTTTTAATGCAAGGTCCCAATCTCAAGGGTCAGTTTGATTCGAGGCTGGAATGGGCGACGTTTAATCCCCAGACATCAACAGGCCGAGGGTTGCCGCCGCCATGATAGCGTCCAATAGCTCATCGAACGGCACCCGAAGTTGCTGTCAAGATTCGGACCTGGAAGAAGTCGCGTGGAACTCGGAGTTAGCCGCGCGGTGCTAGCACGAGATCGACAAGTCTTGGCAGATCTCGGGATAACCAGAAGCTATTCATGACTGAGTCACCCGCATCCATTATACCTAGCTTGTTCTCAAGTTGAGCGGCCTTAATCTTTACAAGACCTTTAAATGCGCCGCATCTGTCACGAATTGATTGCGTTCAAGCTTGCGAGACCCGCAGCTTCCGGCGCTGCGCAAAATTACCCGCCGTTCCCGGAACAGGGCTGACAAGATCATTCGCCTTGCCGAGCACTTCGCGCAGATGCGTGCCGGCGCGCGCGCAAATATCCGTCATAATGTCGGGGCGGGCTTCGCCATGAGTCTTGTAATGGCGTCTGATGACGGCCACCGCGCCAAGAGCCTTGCGGTCCAAGTCATCGACCACGCCTTCAAAATTTTGCCGCACGCAGCGGTTCAACGAGGCGTAAACATCAGCCGCGGAGACGCGTCCTGGCATGGCAGTGGCGTTGAAATAATCCTGAGAGGTCGTTGGATGCCAGTTCAATAGATCCCCAATCAATTCTGGCGTGTCCGGCAATTGTTCGATCAGCTTCACCATTTCCGTGAACTTATTAAGATAGGCGCCGGTGAGGCCGGAGTCTGAATCGGCCGAAGCGGCTGGCGGCGGTACTGTCAGACAGGCTTCTTGCGTCACTGCTGTTGGCGTCTTCTTTGCGGTTGGCGTCATTTTGCTGGGCCTCGTTACGGTCATCCCAAATTAGCCCCGTATCCGATAATAATTGGTTGCCGGCGATATTAGGTTGCGACCGACACCTCAAACGCCACCACCCGCGCGCATGAACGTGCTTACCCTTCACGCGGCATTCTGCGACCGGGAAACAATCGCTCAAAATCAGAGAATTGGGGCAGGTCTGAATTGAATCAGGGCGAGCAAGTTCTTCAAAATGTGTTTTAGAGCACGTATGCTCGCGCAAATTCGATCCCGGGCGGCATCATAAGCTTGCGTGATAAGCTTGCAATCCCTTGGGGGAGTTCCTGAGGATGGCCAAAGCCAAGCCTTGCCAAGGGCTACAAAAAAGAGGCATAATATAAAAAAATAATTCACTATTCGAATATCCGTTTTTGGGGGTCGAAAAAAAATATTTGCACTAATTGCAAATATTTGGAGGGGGAACATGTCCAACGTTGCGGGCAAAGCTTACGGCATGAACGCCGTCACGCCTATGCGGCCCTATAAGACTTGGGTCCAGCGGACAATTTTCATGGCGTCACGCGCGCTTCCCTCCGGCTTGGCAGGGCTGCTTGGCCTTTCGATCATCCATTTCGCGCGATGGGTAATCATCAAAAGGAATCAATGGCCGGACCTCGGCCAAGGCAAGCAGAATCTGCAAAACGATTACATGTTGTTTTGCAGCAATTTTAACGGCACCTGGGACCAATATATCGACGCCTTTTCGGACGGGATTCCAAACGGCCTCGACTTATTCTGGTTTACGAGCACGCAATATCCGCACTCGATCCCCATCACACCCTTCAAAGATTATATCCGGGCGAATCAAATCGACACGGATTACTACTACAATGCGACTCCGGGTGCGGCACAACGCGACATCAAATCAGCGTTGCGCATCCGGCGCGCCATTCTCTCTCTCGCCGGGCAGCATAAGACCCTGACGCCCGAAGATTTCCAAAAGGCCTATATCGCCGAACTGTGCAAGCTGCAGAACGAGCTCGGCTACCAAGGATATGCGCCGGTCGCCAGCAACGACACGGAGAACGCCGACAAAAACCGCAATGCTTACATCACGGATCAGCGTGACGCCGCCCAAGCGCTTCTCTGACCCTGCCGTCTCGCTAAGGAGCCGTTCATGCCAACATTTGATGGCGGACACTATTTCCTGACGGTTCTCGTCCCCGTCAAAACCGATCCGATTCCGGCCGGATCCCCATTCACGTCACCGGTTCATGCGCTGCGCAAAAGGCTCGCCATGCTGCCGCCCGCCCAGCAGACGCCCGCCTGCTGCGACGGCCAAAGCCCGTTCGCGCGGAACACGCGCAACCATTTCGCCCGCTTCGTCGTCATCGATGATATCGCCTACAATGGGCGCGTGACGCAAAATTCCCTTGGCCTGGCACTCCAGAATGCCTTGAGCAAGGTGAAGATCAACCTCGTGGTCGCGCAACCACAGGATCATCTGAGCTGCCCGTTTCTGCTTTTTTCCGTGGATTTCGACGCCGAGAGCGGCGCCGATTCGGAGCGCGACTCTTACCTCGCAACTCTGTGGAACACGATGGAAGCGGAATTGCGCGAGATCTTCACCCATTGCGAGGGCTTCGACGGCGTGAATGACGAGGTGTCTTTCGCGAAATATATCGCGCGTTGCCAGATCGAAACGACGATGCCCTTCAACGATTATTACGTCGATCTCGATGCGACGGTAAAAAGCCTTCCGGTATGGCCCGTGGACAAAAATCTCATACCGGCCGGCTCCGGCGCCATAGTGATTGTGTTGGGTCTTATCATCTTTTGTTTTATGTCGGGGATGTCGGGGTTGATTGTGATGCTACTCGGCGCGGCTGTGCTCGCCGGCGGCCTCTGGATGGCCTATGCGAGCATCTTGGCGGCGGGCGCGAAGCCGTTTCCGGCGGCACCAGACTCGAATCTTCCAACCGTTCTCAAGGGCCTCCATCTGCAGCGGACATTTACCCGCTTCGCGATCGACAAGCAGATGCTGGCAGCGGACCCAGCGTCGGCGCAGAAATTCCACGCTGCCTTCGGGGACTTCGTCGCCGAAAATCAACCAGATAATCTCGGCGTGATCATCAACGATCGGCCGGACCCGAATTACAGGCAAACTCAAAAGCCGGGCATCATCGGCATCTAGAGGCTCAATATGGCCGTCGAACTCGATCTCGCCGATATTCAAGGCAATATCCTCATTCCCTATGCAAAGCAGGGCTTTCTCAAAGGCCGCTTCATGCTCTTCCACATTGATAACGACAATGCGGATGCGGGACGCAAATTCGTGACCGGATTGCTGCCGAAGATCACGACCGCGTTGCATTGTCCATCGGCGCAGCCTCCCGAAGTGGCGATTAATATCGCCTTCACATGGTATGGTCTGCTGGCCCTCGGTATTCCGACGCGCACTCTGCGTGGGATGCCAGACGAATTCATCGACGGCATGGTCAAACGCGCCCCTATGCTCGGCGATGATTTTCGCAAAGGCTGGAAAGATCGCTGGGACGAAGTTTGGATCAAGAGCGGGGACAGCTACGGCCCGAATGAGAATACGGTCCATATCCTTGTCACACTCAATGCGCAAATGGATCCGCTGACTGGAGCGGCTGTCCCAGCTCTCGCTGAGAAAACCTCGGAGATCAAGAAGCTCGCCCAGAAAAACGGCGGCATAACGCTACTTGCCGGACACAATCTGCCAGGACAAGAGCCGCCGATCGAGTATCAGGATCTAAGCGCCATTCTTGTACAGCAGAATGGCAAATACATACCGACGCCGAAGGAGCATTTCGGCTTCACCGATGGGATTAGCGATCCGGTTTTCGAGGGTCAATATCCCAATGGCGATGAGCAGGCGTTGGCCGTAGGCAGCGGCGCACTCGACGGCAAGGGCAATTGGCGGCCGCTTGCGACGGGCGAATTTCTGCTCGGCTATCCCGACGAGGCGCAGGAGACCCCAGACGCCACAATGCCTCTTGATTTCAGCCGCAATGGCACTTTCATGGCCTATCGCAAGCTGCATGAGAACGTCGCCTCGTTCAAAAATTTTCTGGATAAGACCGCGGCGCAGTTCGGCGCCGTCACCGGCATTCAAAGCCACGACGACGCGCGCGAGACCGTGATGGCGAAGATGGCTGGCCGCTGGTCGGACGGGGTGCCTCTTTCGCTCGCGCCGACAGCCGACGAGTGGCGTAAGTTCAACGATACATATAAGGTTGTCGACCCGGCGGTTGATCCAGCGGGCGCGGCAGTTCGCGAGGCAGCTCTCTCGAATTTCTCATATCACGACGATCCGGAAGGCACCAAATGTCCGCTCACCGCTCATATGCGACGAGTCAATACGCGCGATATGATGGCACCGACCCCCGAGGATGGGTCGGTTTTGAACAATCGCCGCCGTATCCTGCGGCGCGGCCTGCCCTATGGCGATTCGCCAGAGGGCACAACGGACACAGATGAGCACGGAATCGTGATGCTGATTGTCTGCGCAAACCTGTTCCGGCAGTACGAATTCGTGCAACAGCAATGGATCAACTATGGCCTCGATTCGCGGGCGGGCAGCGACACCTGCCCGATCGTCGGCAACCATTCGGACGGCACCGGCAAAGAACCTGCCCCCAAGGCCAAATTCGTGATCCCAGCCGATCCGGCATCCGGCCATCCTCCCTTTATCGCCGATGGCCTTCCGCAATTCGTCGAGACTCGCGGCGGCGAATATTTCTTCGTGCCGAGCGTGACCGCCTTGCGTATGATCGGCATGGGCGTGGTCGACCCCACGTAAAACGACGGGAAGGAATGAGCGATGCGAGTGCCGATTTTCGTCACGGTTGCGGTTGTGCGCCTGCGCATCATTGCCGAGGGACTCGCCGCCTTATATCAGATCCCCATGGCAGTGCTTTCAGCTCAGGGCTCTGGCCTCAAGGAGAAGACCGCGGCCGCGCTCCAGGAGCCGCTGACCCAGAGGCTCGGCTTCCGGCTGCTTCGCGCCTTCCTGCCCAATTCTCCGGTCTTCTCTAAGAAGTTCATCACCACCTATCCAAATACCGGCACGGCGCTGGTGACGCGCCACGATGACGTGATTGAAGTGCTCGATCGAAACGCGGATTTCGAGGTTGTCTACGAACCCCGGATGCGGGCAATCACAGGAGGCGAGAATTTCTTTCTTGGGATGCAGGACACGGCGCATTACACGCGCGATGTCTCCAATATGCGTCTTGCGGTACGGCGTGACGACGTTGCCGTGATCGTCGAGCCGCTCGCACGCCAATTGGCGGCAAAGCTTGTCGCCGGAAAGGCCGGCCGCATCGATGTGCCGCCGGAGCTCAGCCTCCCCGTGCCGGCGGCGATCGTCACCGATTATTTCGGCGTCACCGGCGCCCCCGATAGCGATCTCATGGAATGGGCAACACTCATGTTCCGCTATCTTTTCACCGATATCCAGGGCGATCCGGCGCTGGAGCATGACGCGCTTGACGCTGCGGCCGCCTGCCGCTCCGTCCTCGATGCAGCCATCGCCAAACGCAAGACGTCGGGCGAAACGAAGGACGATGTGATCGGACGCTGCCTTGTCATGCAAGCGGCTGGCCTGCCTGGGATGGACGATCCCAGCATTCGCAACAATCTCATCGGGCTCGTGATCGGCGCGATCCCCACGATCTCCAGGGCGGCCGTGCAGGCACTCGACCAATTGCTCGACCGGCCCGAGGCTTTTGCATCGGCCGAGCAAGCCGCGCATGACGGCAACGACACGCTCTTTGCCGCGCATGTCTTCGAGGCGCTCCGCTTCAACCCCATCAACCCAATCATCTTCCGGCGCGCCACGCGCGACACCGAGATCGCGGCGGGAAATTTTCGCGCCCGAAAGATCCCGAAAGATACCATGGTGCTGGCGTCAAATCTTTCCGCCATGTTTGACCGTCTGAAAATCGAGGCACCTGAATCTTTCCGCACCGACCGGCCTTGGGGCGATTACATTCTTTGGGGATATGGGATGCATGGATGTTTCGGCGCCTACATCAACCGCGCCGTCCTGCCGGCGATCCTTAAACCGCTTCTCGTAAAGCCAGGCCTGCGGCGTGCCGCCGGGGATGCCGGCCAAATCGACACGGGCGGGACACAATTCCCGAAGCATTTCGTGGTGGAATGGGATTGACGCAAGACTTGCGTGCAGGAATGCCAAGTCAAGTCGTTGCGACCTGCTCCACGATCGCCGACAGCGATTTGCGATAAGCGTCGAACGCAAAGCGCTCTTCATAGATACGGCGGGTGGCCGCCTGCTGCCGGCCTGCACCAGGCAAATGGCGATAGGCATAAACACGGCGCAGGGCCGTTGCGAAAGCGGCGCCGTCCTCCGTCACAGTCACATGTGGAAGACCGGTTATGCCGATCCCAAGTCCGCGAAATGCGAGCGGCGTCGCGATCAGTGGCGCGCCGCAAGACAGCGCTTCTATGGTCTTGATCGAGATCCCGTGCCCGGCGGTGGCCGGGAGCAGAACGGCCGAGGCGCCACGATAAGCGGCATGGAGATCCTTGGCCTCGACTCTGCCGCGGAAGAGGCCCGCATGCGCCTTATAGAGATCGGGCGCGCGCGATTGAAGTTCGCGGTCGATATTGCCGAGGATTTGCACTGGAACACCGGGCGCCAGCGGCAACACCTCCCGCAAGAACCAGCAAAGTCCAAGAAAATTCGGATAATTGGCGCTCGCGACAATGATGGGATCGCCGCCCCCCAGCCCGGCCGGCATAGCCTTTATGGTGGGATAGAGCAATGCGTGCCGTTTGTCCGGAACGAGTTCTTTGAAAGCCGCCGCCTCTTCGTCGTTGAGATGGAGCAAAAGCTCCGCAGGACGCATGGCATTGAGCTCGATTGCGAGCATGTCTTCATAGCGGACAGAAGGAGGAAGCCTGAAGCGCGTGCGATTGCGCAGCGCATATTGGCGCGCTTGCAGATCATGCGTGTCGAGAAGGATCGGACAAGCACGCTGCTCGCGCAGACGGACCGCAGCCGGCATGCAGAAAAAATGATTGCAGTGGATGAGATCGATCCGGGGTGTGAAAGCGCCGGGGCCGGGAAGCGACACTCGCCGCGCGACCTCAACCCGCATCGCGGCATCATTGCCGTGCAGCCATTGCTTGGCCGCACGAAGAAAACCGCCATGCAGAATTTTCCGCAGGGGCATGCCCGCGAAAAGGCGGGCGTCGGCTTCAAGGTCGCCTGTCGCGCCGATATAGACCTTGGAAGCGCGCGATCCATCGACGCAGCCTGGCGTATCAGCGATCGCGAGACTAACGACTTTCGCGCCGAGGCTGCGATAGGCCCGCGCCTGCGAGACAAAAACCTGGTGGCTGCCGCAAGAATGCCATGCCGGATGGACGATCGCCACGACTCTTCCTGCGAGCGGCAGGGAAGCCGGCGCACCGCTTCCGCCTCGCAGGTCATCCCCGTTCATTCGCGGAGCCAGCGGCGCTCGGGCCCACATTTCATCTGTCATACAACCTTCACGGACATTCTCACCCGGCAAAGCTACGGCTTGATCCAGCCGCCCTCCTCAAGCTACAGGAAGAGCAAAGCGCACCCATCGCTTGCGCTGAGTTTCGTCCTGAACACGCCACGCCGTCAATACAGACGGATCCTGCCGCCGCCTGTTGCCGATCCGGCTCAATGCAAGTTGAATTCAAGAGCGAAATGCAAAATTTCCCGCCTCCTTCTAAAACCTATGGCATGGCGATCATCGCCAATGATAAAATTATCAATTGGCTTCTGCCATTTCTCGAGAGCTATCTCGCGACCAATGCGGCGACACC
>Ga0187855_10002478_pt1 | contig 13949 bp, 10 predicted proteins | sample June2016WEW_8_10_2_FD_132969 | JGI IMG/M metagenome (GOLD analysis project Ga0187855, IMG submission 132969) | Peatland microbial communities from SPRUCE experiment site at the Marcell Experimental Forest, Minnesota, USA - June2016WEW_8_10 | ecosystem: Environmental > Terrestrial > Soil >...
AAGATCATCGGCACATCGCTGTTCTGGCGCAACCTGCTCTCCGGAGCGCAAATCGCATCGTCCATTGCGCTCGCGACCGCAGTCGCGACGGGACTGTAGGCTCGGCATGGATACGGAACTGCTCGAGCCCGTCACGACTGAGCCGGTCGACAGCAGCGTGCCGCAGCGGCCGCCGAACTGGGTCGCCAATGCCAACGTGCTGTGGGATCATCGCCGCACTCTGGCGCGGGTGACGGCGGTCGCGCTGGTGGCGAGCCTGCTCATCGCGTTCACCATCCCCAAGCGCTATACCTCCACGGGCCGCATCATGCCGCCGGATAATTCCGGGTCAACCATGGCGATGTTTGCCGCGCTGGCGGGGCGGAGTGGCGGAGAATTTTCCGGACTCAGCAGTTTGGCCGGCTCTCTGCTCGGCGGCCGCAACTCGAGCGCGCTTTTTGTCGATCTGCTGCGGAGCGGCACGATCAGCGGAGCGCTCATCGACCGCTTCCATCTGCAGCAGGCATGGCACAAGCGCTATCGCGTGGACACCGCGAAATACCTGGCGCACCACTCGACCATCGTCGATGACAAGCGGAGCGGGGTGATCACCGTGGAGGTCCAGGACACCGATCCGCGCAGAGCGCGAGATATCGCGCAGGGCTATCTCGACGAGCTGAACGTATTGCTGAACCGGACCAGCATCTCCGCGGCGCACCAGGAGAGGGTCTTTATCGAGCGGCGCCTTCAGGGTGTGGAAGTGGACCTCGAGCAGGCGCAGGCAGCTCTGAGCGATTACTCGAGCACGCACACTACCATCGACCTGCCGAACCAGACGCGGGCCATGGTGGACGCGGCCGCCCACCTGCAGGCTGAGCAAATCGCCGCCCAATCCGAGGTCGATTCGCTGCGGCTGATCTACGGCGACACCAATGTGCGGCTCCGTGCCGCAGAAGCGCGCGCCGCAGAACTGCAGCGCCAGCTGGTGAAAATGAGCGGCACGTCGGCGCCTCTTCCGAAAGAGGGCGACAAGAACTCCGAAGACGCATCGGCCAACGCCGACAGCGGAGAGCTGTATCCACCACTGCGACAGCTTCCACGCCTGGCGGTTCCCTATGCGAACCTGTACCGGCGCGTGCGCGTGGAAGAGACGATCTACGAATTGCTGACCCAGCAGTACGAAATTGCGCGCATCCAGGAAGCCAAGGATGTGCCAGTAGTCAGCGTGATCGACATGCCGGGAATTCCGGAGAAGAAATCATTCCCGCCGCGGCTCTTGGTCGCCTTCACCCTAACGATGTTTGCGGCCGCCGTGTCCGCCGCGTTTGTGCTCTTTCTCCATCGCTGGCAGCTGGTCAGCAGCACCGATCCGCGGAAGATCCTCGCGCAGCGGATCGGTGAAAGTATCGGCGACACCCTGCAACAGCTGCGCAACCGCACGAGAGGACCGCGCTGATGTTCACCCGCTCCGCATCGCGATTGCCATGGTTCGCTCCGGCGGAAAGGGTCTCCGCAACCGCGGCGGTTTCTGGGCTGCTGCCAGGCGCGATCGGCTTCTACTTCTCGTTTCGCGTCGCCATCGTGCTGCTCACGGTGCGGCTCTTTCTGCAGGATGCGCAAACCGGCGTGGCCGCGGGACTGGTGTGCAATTATCTCCTGCTCGTCGTCGTCAGTTTTGTTTCGCTGGGCCCCCCCGTTTGCCGTGTGCGATCGATGGTACGAGGTCCGGTTTGGTGGGTCCTCGCCTTTCTGGGGTTCTCGGGCATCAGCCTTCTTTGGAGCAGCACCGCATCCCTGGCCGCCGCCGCGGCGTTCTGGTGTGCGATGGGGGCGGACGTCGCCATCCTTGTGCTCCTGCTGCGCAACGGATCTGCGGACGAAACGGGCCAGGCTCTGATGCGGGGATTCATCTGGGGAACCTGCGCGTTCGCCGCGATAGCATGGCTGCTGCCCGCGCAATCGGACCTCCGCCTCGGCGACGAAGAATTGCTGGGCCCCAACCAGATCGGCTATTCGTGCGCCTTTGCGTGTTTCCTTGCGCAGTATCTGATGTCGCGGCGCGGCCGCTTGTGGGGCTTTCCCGCGGCATTTCTCGCGATCACTTTGCTACGCAGCCTCAGCAAGACCACCATCGTCGCCTTCATCGCGGCCGAAGCATTCATCCTGCTGCGCGATCGGTCGATGACCCGCACCAGAAAGCTGGTCTTGCTCGGTCTGGCTCTCGTAATCCTTTTCGCGTTCCAGGGGTTGATCGCGTCCTACTACACCGTCTACACCAACGCGGGCAGCCAGGCAGAAACGCTCACGGGCAGGCTCGGCATCTGGGCGTACTTCGTCACGGAGGCCGCGCAGAAGCCATGGATCGGGCACGGCTTTCATTCTGTCTGGAAAGTCGTCCCGCCCTTTGGCCCCTTCGAGGCGCGCCACGCTCACAATGAATTGCTGCAGCAGTTCTACGCGTATGGCGCGGCGGGGATCATCCTCGTCGCGGGCCTCTACACCAGCGTCTTCCTGCAGATTCGGCGGCTACCGCGCGGTCCGGTTAAAACATTCTTCCACGGATTACTGATTTTTGTTTTGGTTCGAGGTCTCGCGGATACCGAACCCTTCGATCTGTCGCTGCCTCTTTGGTTCGTCTGCCTCATCGCACCGGTGCTGATGCAGTGGGCCGCGCAGCCGCACGAGAGGCCATGGGCGCTCGCAACCACGACACCGATGCCGCTCGTGCCGCTGGCGGAGGAGCCGCTGTTATGAAGCTCGTCCTGGTTTCCGTCTCCTCCAACACGCAGCTCTCCGGAGTTTCGCGCCATGTCGCCAATCTGGCGCGCTGTCTGCTGGCGCATTCCGATGTGGAGACGATTCATCTGGTCGCCGCGCCGTGGGAGAGAACATTGTTCCGGGACGCCATCGCGCAGGAAGATCCGCGACTGCACATCCACTCGGTTTATGTGGGAACCAGCAGTTTCGCCCGCAATCTGTGGTTCTGGGCGGACCTGCCCTCGATCGCTGATCAACTGCATGCGGACGTCGTCCACCTGGGCTATCCTGCGCCTCTTCGCCGCGGCGAATTTTCCTGCCCCGTCGCGGTCAGCGTGCACGATCTGTATCCCTGGGACATCCCCGAGAACTGGGGTTTCCCCAAGGTCTTCTTCAATCGCATGGTGTTCCGGCAATGCGTGCGAGCAGCCGACGCGCTGGCGTGCGTTTCCGACGCGACCCTTAACCGGCTGCGCGAAAAAGAACCGGCCATAGCAAAGGACAAAGCAAGAAGAATCTATAACTGCGTCGAGCCAGCCAGAGTGAGGCTGGGGCGCAGCCCATTGCCCGGGTCGTCGCGCGTTCCGTTCTTTCTTTGCGTCGCGCAGCACCGGCGCAACAAGAATATTCTTCTTGCGCTGCGGATTCTGGTTCGGCTTTTGCGCGAGAAGAACATCCATCCTGAAACCAGGCTAGTCATCGTTGGAATTGCCGGGCCCGAGACGGCCAACATCCACCGGTTCATTCAGGAAGCTGGAATCGGCGGTCATGTGGTGCTTCTGAACGGAATCTCCGAAGCGGAGCTGCAGTGGTGCTACCGCAACTGCGAGGCTTTGCTGGCGCCATCGCTCACCGAGGGCTTTGGTTTGCCGGTGGCCGAGGCGCTGCTGGCCGGTTGCCGCGTGGTGTGTTCCGACATCCGGCCTTTCCGTGAGTTGGGGGGCGGCGACTGCCGATATTTTCCCCTGGGCCCGAATGCGGAAGCAGACTTCGCGACTGCTGTTCGGCTCACCCTCGCGGAGCCCCGCCGCGGACCTGTTTCCCTGCCCCAGCTTTCCGGGCGAAGTGTCGCCGGAGAATACATGAAGCTCTACCGCACTCTGGCCGGAAGTGCCTGCCGCTTGCCGGCGGCTCCAGACCCTGAGGCGCTGCCCATGCCAAAGGTTTCGTCATGAAAAGGGGCGTGAAGACCTTGGGCCGCTTGAGAACGTCAAATGTCAAGGTTTTGTCATTTGTAGCTTTCCAGTTGTCAATTATCCGGTGCGCTGGAGCAAAATTGAGTCTATGGCAATGGCAAGAGAAGCAGAACCCGACGAACTCATCCCGGTAGAGAATGCGCCGGTCCCGGAGCTGGGGACTATTCTCGTTATCGAGGACGATCCTCGCATGCAGAAGGTGCTGCGCCGGATGTTTGCCGAAGAGAATTACTCCGTTCTGATCGCCGGAGACGGGCAGGCGGGGCTGGATTCGTTTCGCGTTCACCGCCCCATGGCGGTGCTCCTCGATCTGATCCTGCCGCACATTTCCGGCCGCGAGCTGTGCCAGAGCATCAAGGCGATCAGCAGTGAGACGCCGGTCATTGTGCTCAGCGCCGTTACCGAGGTCGTGGATAAAGTTCTGCTGCTGGAGCTGGGGGCGGACGATTACGTGACCAAGCCCTTCAGTCCGCGCGAGCTGATGGCCCGCGTCCAGGCAGCCATTCGCCGCCGCAGGCGCAAGACTTCCACGACCGTATACCGCTTCAGCGACTGCGAGCTGGAATTCGAGAAGATGGTGGCGCGGCGCGGAGGCGTGCCGGTGGTCCTCACCTCGCACGAATTCAAGCTGATGAAGTTTTTCACGGAAAACGCCGAGCGCGTGCTCACCCGCGATGTTCTGCTCAACGAAGTCTGGGGCTACAACTCGTATCCGACCACCAGGACCGTGGATAATCAGATACTCAAACTGCGACAGAAACTTGAACCCGACCCCGCGAATCCGAGGCATCTGCTCACCATCTACGGAGCCGGTTACAAGTTTGTCCCGTAAGGGCTAGCAGGATTTTCTCGGGTCCGGAGTATCACGCATGCAAGGGAGCAAAGGGGTCCGGACGCGGGTTCTTCTGATTGCGGCCATGGCGCTGGTTATCGCCACCGCCACTCTCGCCAGCCTGCTTCTGATCCGTCACCGTCTGCTGAACGAGGTGACGGACGGGTTCTCGCGCGATCTGCAGCGCTCGGTCGGAATCGCTCAGGATTTGCAGGCCCAGCGCCTGAACGGGCTCGATCGCGAAAACGCTCTGCTGGCCGATCTGCCCAGCCTCAAAGCCCTCATGACCACCCACGATGTTCGCACCATACAGAACGGAGCCGTCGAATTCCGGAACGTCAGCGGGAACGACCTGTTTGCGCTGGCCGACGCGGAGGGCCAGGTCGTCGCCGCTTATACCAACACCTCTTTTCATGCGGATGCACAACTGGCATCGCAGCTGGAGCCCGTCCTCGCGTCTCCCAACATGCTGTACCTGATCAGTGGAGACAGGCTTTTTGCCTGCTCCGTGCGGCCCCTTTACTTTGGCAGCGAGGCCAGCGGGGCTTTGCTCGGCTACGTCATCAGCGGCTTCGCCATCGACCGCAGCCTGGTGGAGCGGATCAGTCGAGCCACGATGGTGCAGGCGTCGTTTGTCAGCGGCGGCCGCGCCCTGGCGAGCACCATCGCTCCACCGGCACAGGATTGGCTGGTGAAGTCGGTTCCTGGTTCGCATGGCTCCGTCACCAGCTCGCTTACACTGGGAGGCGAGCGATATCTGGCTATCACTGTGGACCTGACTTCGAGGTCTTCTGCGCCGCTGCAGCTGATCGTGCTCAAGTCCTTTGCTGAGGCCGACAATTCCATTCGGCAAATCGATCACCTGATCCTGATCGCGGGCCTGTTGGCGATGTTGCTGGGAACCCTGCTGATGCTGGCGCTCTCCCATGCCGTGACGCGCCCGCTGGAGCTGCTGGCCGCCGGCGTTCGGGCGTTCGGCAGCGGCGACAGCGCTCATCTTCTTCCCCACCGCGGCACCCGGGAAGTCCTGGATCTGAGCACGTCCTTTTCCAGAATGCGGCAGGAGATCCAACAGACAAACAACGCCTTGCTGGAGGCCGAGCGGCTGGCCACCATCGGACGTATGGCCAGCTCTGTTTCTCACGACCTGCGCCACTACCTGGCTGCTGTGTATGCCAATGCCGAGTTTCTCGCTTCGGCGCGGCTCTCAGAATCGGAGCGAGCCGACGTCCTTGGCGACATTCGCAGCGCAGTCTTCGGCACAACCGAGCTCCTGGAATCGATGCTCACCTTCGGCAGAACCGGCTCCGCGGTTCGCCGAGCTCCAGAAATGATGGCGACTTTACTGGAGCGCGCAATCGATCTGGCCGGGAAACATCCCGATGCCGCCAACGTTGCTCTCGTCGCGCGGTATGGTTTTCCCGGGACGACGCTGGCCGTCGTCGATGCGCAACAGATTGAGCGCGCGGTTTACAACATTCTTCTGAACGCCTGCCAGTCGCGTTCTTCGTCGCCGGCCGTGATTCACGTAACCGCGACGCTCGAAGTTCAGGAGGATCATATCGTTCTGGAAGTCAAGGATGACGGCGCGGGCGTGCCGGACGATATCCGGAGCAGTCTCTTCGAGCCGTTCGTGAGCCAGGGCAAGCAGAAGGGATCCGGTCTTGGACTGACGCTGGCGCATTGCATTGCGGCCGAGCACGGCGGCTATCTGGTGCTTGTCAGTAGTCGCCCCGGAGAAACAGTTTTTCGCATGTGCATCGCGCGCGGATTGGCGCCGGAGGAATCTGTCTTCCCCGAGAGTTCAACACCAGAGGTGGCCAATGAGGCAAAATTTTCATAAAGCCATATCTCCCTGGCTGACAAGTTTCACGGGCTTGCGGCGCACACTGTTGGTTTCCGCTCCTTTGTGCGCATCGCTCGCCACGTTCGCTCCCACGAGTTATGGTCAGACGGACGTGGAAAACAAGGTTCAGCTACTCACAGATGCCCTGAACCGGGCGCAGGACCAGCTGGGTCAGGCGCAGCTGCAGCTCCAGGACTTGCGCCGCCAGATTGCCGACTTGCGTGAGCAGGTCAGCAGTGCGAGTGAGAGCGCGTCTGCCTCTGCGGAGCAGCAGCGGTTGTCATCGCAGGTGGAAGCGTTGAAAGAGAACCAGGAACTGCAGGCGTCAGAAATTGCCACCCACGAACAGTCCAAAGTGGAGAGCGAGTCGAAGTATCCCGTCAAAGTCACAGGCATGGTTCTGCTGAATGGATTTGTGAATACAAATCAGGTCGACATGCCGCCCACCCCGACTATTGCGCTTCCCGGCGCGGGCACCACCGGGGCATCGCTGCGACAGACGGTGCTGGGTCTCGACCTCCTCGGGCCGCATCTTTTCGGCGCACATAGTCACGCCGATGTACGTGCGGATTTCTTCGGAAGCATCGACAGCAGTAATATCGGAGCCTACGATACAGCGGGATTGCTGCGGCTGCGCACGGCCCACGCGGCGCTCGCGTGGAACAGCACTGAAGCCTGGTTCTCTCTCGACCGACCGATGCTCAGCCCCAATGAGCCCGCATCGCTGACCGCCGTGGCCGTTCCACCGCTGTCATGGTCGGGCAATCTGTGGACGTGGAATCCCCAGGTCGGTGTGAATCGTGATTTCGGTGCTTTTTCCGCTGAGCGCTTCCGGGTTCAGGGCGCGCTCATCGATGTGTCGGATCCCCCCACTTTGGGTGTGGCAGCGACGACCCTTTATTCCGCGTCCAGCGCCGAACAAAGCCGGTGGCCGGGGGTCGAAGCCCGCATGGCATTCGGCTCCCAGGAGGATGCGGGCTTTCGTCTCGGAGCGGGCGGATACTTCGCTCCGCATCGAACGCCCTACGGTGCAGAATTCGATTCATGGGCAGGGACGCTGGATTACCGCCAGCCGCTGCCGGGCAGGATGCAGCTCAGCGGCGACTTCTATCGCGGATCCGCGCTCGGGGGACTGGGCGGCGGAGCGTACAAAGACTATGGAGTGCGGGCGGACCTCGATCATCCCGGCGCTTTTTATGTTCGGCCCCTCGACGCCGTGGGCGGCTGGGCCGAGCTGAAAGAGCGAGCCACCGAACGCCTGGAGTTCAACGCCGCGCTTGGAACAGATAGCGTGTTCGCCGGAGAGCTGCATCGTTATCCGGGGCCAGCCGTGGGCGTCTATCAAAACCTCAACCGGACGCAGACATTCACCGGCAATGCCATCTACAGCCCCAGTGCCTGGTTGCTCTTCTCCCTCGAATATCGCCACCTGGAAAGCTCAACCCTGGATACTCCTTCGGCTGCCAGCAACATAATCGGTGTCGCTGCGGGATACAAGTTCTAACCATGCGGCGACTGCGGTTGCTTATCATGCTGGCCATCGCGGCGGCGCTGCTGCCGCGCACTGAGGCGTTCGCGCAGCAAGCCACCAACGATGTGCACCTGCACCTCGCCTTCCTTGGGAATGCAAAGCGCCCCGCACCGCCTGCCGTGGTGTGGCTGAAGCCGCTGCAGCCCATGCCGGAGCTGCAGTTCCCGCCGCACAAAGCCTATACCCTTCTCCAGAAGAATCGGACATTCATTCCGCATTTGCTCGTCGTTCCGGTCGCCAGCCAGGTGTTGTTTCCTAACGCGGACCCCTTCTACCACGACGTGTTCTCAGATTTTGACGGCAAGCGATTCGATCTGGGATTGTATGAGGCCGGCTCTACGAAAGGAGTTACTTTTTCCCGCGAAGGCGTTTCTTATATTTTCTGTAACATTCATCCCGAAATGAGCGCTGTCGTGGTGGCTCTCACCACGCCGCTTTATGCGATCGCCGATTCCGCCGGGGGTGTCGATATTCATGATGTTCAGGCAGGCGACTATGAACTGCATGCCTGGGTGGAGGGGGTGCCGCAGGCCATCCTCGATCGCCTGGCGCATCGCGTGCACCTTGGTCCGAATGGGGGCGGCCTCGGACTAATCAATGTTCCGATCACGCCCCTCCGCTCGAATGCGCACACCAACAAATTTGGACAGCCCTACGATAAGGACTCCAAACCGACTTACTGATCTCCTCTTGCCTGATGTCCAGTTGCGAGTAGCCGACGCTGCGTCGGCCAGGATTCCGTTGACAGTGCGGCCTGCCCTCGCAATCGCGCGGCTAAACCTCTATTCCGAACCTGTTTGTCTCAGAATCGGCGACGGTTGGCCGGTCGGACTTGCCAGCTTTCCCTCCATCTGCACCGTCCGCCCAGGGCTGTAAGTGCGTATACCCGTCAGTTGCAGCATGATCTGCCACAGGAAAACCGGGTTATTGCGCAGATAGCGCCGCCATAACCGGCGCGGATCCTGCAGCAGGCGATGAAGCCATTGCAGGCCCGCGTGCTTCACCCACTCCGGAGCGTCTTTGATGCGCCCGGTGTGAAAATCGAAGGCCGCTCCGACTCCAAACATTAGTCGAGTCTCCAGCTTCGGAAGATACTGATGCATGAATGCTTCCTGCCGGGGTGTGCTGATCCCAACCCAGACGATATCAGGCTTCAGAGTATGAATCCTTGCGATCAACATGTCTTCTTCGTTGGGATAAAGCTCACGAAAAGGCGGCGTGAACGTGCCGCAAACTCGCAGCCAGGGGAACCGTTGCTTCAGATTGGCGGCCAGTTTCTCCGCGACACCTGACTGGCCCCCATAAAAGAAGTGGGAATAGCCGGCTAGCTCTGGGCTGCGGCAAATCTCCAGCATCAGATCCGGACCAGCGACTCGTTCCATTTGCGAGCAACCCTGCAGGCGTCCCACCCATACCGTCGGCATCCCGTCCGGAACCGTAATTGCAGATTGTGCATAGATCGTCGCGAGGCGCGGATGGCGCTGCGCCTCCATGATCCCGTGCACCCCTACAACCGAGACATATCCTTTCTCACGGCTCTCGAGAACCTCGGCCACGCGTGAAACAGCACGATCCATGTTGAGCGCTTCCACCTGCACGCCGAGGACATTCGCGTGGCTCGCCGGAGAGCCACTCTGAGACAGAAGATATGGAGTCGCGCCTCCCGCCTTCTTCTGTTCCGCAAACCAGAAGCGCCCAGAGGCGGCGCTCGGCAGCTTCAACGACCATTCCGGGTTCAGAAACAGAAGCAAGGGAAGGTATAACAGCAAGGCGGTTCCACCATACGCGAAGCGCGCCATCGCGATTCCATAGATACCGTGGCTTCGAATCAGCCAGCCAAGCGGCAACAGCATCGCGCAACCCCCGGCGATGCTGATGAACGTCACGGTGCGCACGCGCCCGAAGGCCAGCAGCGCGTAGTAGGCCGTGACGCTCATCCCGAAAAGCGCCGTGCTCCACACGATGAGTGGCAGCACGGGCGCCGCTGCAGCCGCTACCGCATTGCCGGCCAAAATTCGAATGAGCCGGTTGCCTGCCACGAGCAGAACCGCGGTCCCTGCGGCCGCGATGAACAGGTTCGCCAGGAATGCGCGGCCCACGATCTTCCTCAGCATCGCCGCGGACGATGTCGCTCGTCGGCTGGCCAGGTGCGGAAAAAGAAAGTGCAATCCCGAAGAGGTCAGGCCGTAGAGCGGCTGGGCGATCTGCACGCACAGTGCGTAGGAAGCCACCGCCGTGGCTCCGAGAGCGACGCCGGCAACCAGCCGGTCCGCCTGGCCCACAACGATTCCCGCCAGCGCCAGCAGCCAGCTGAAGATTCCGAAGTGAAACAGCGCCTGAAACGAGTCGCGATCGAACCTTGGAGAGAGAGCGTCCGCGTTCAAAAGAATGCGCAATCTGTTCAGCTGCATCCACACGCTGGCGACGATGACCACGAGGCTTGCCAAAAGAATGCCGGCTACGCTGTGACCCACGCATGCCAGCACAGCCGCCAGGCCCAGCGCCAGCAGCCGCCCGCCGATGCTGACGTAGACCGCGGGTCCGTAGCGCTCGAAGGCGCGCTGCGTGCTGATGCAAACGCTCTCAATCGCTCGCGCCAGCATTACAAGGCTCGCGATGCGCAGCGACCACAGGCAGTCGTTCCGCAGCGCCGCATCGTGCGCGACCACGTGCCGCGCCACCCAGGGTGACAGCATCCATCCGATCAGTCCAATGCACAAACCCAGAACGACGTGAATGCCCATCGTGCTGCGCACGGTTTGCAGCAGGCGCGAAGAATCGCCGGCTCCGCGGTCGCTCGCAATTTGCTGGATGTTCGCGTCGCCGAAGCCCGAGGCCAGGATGGAGCCCGCGCCGATTGCTGCTGTCGCGACCGCCCAAATGCCATATCGCTCCACGCCAAGGTGCCGTAGAATGACCGGCGCAACCAGGAGCATCCCCACCGGATACGCCGCGTAGTCCAGCACGCCACAAACCGCGTTCGGAAGGTGTTGCTTCGCCAGGAGCCGCATCACCTGTGACACTAGCGACCTACGCGGTCCTGGCTGTCAGCTAATTGTTATCGCTTTGTCAAATGTCGCAGGGAAAAGGGTTAGCTGGCCTTCGGCGCCGGCAGCCGCGCCATGAGTCCACCGCCTAGCCAGTCAGAGTCCCGCTCGCCGGAGCAGGCGTTTCCACCGGCGCGATTCGTACAGGTACCGCAGATCCTCGACCATGTGAAAGCGCAGCCTTTTCAGAATGTAGCGAAACTGTCTCCAATGGCGCCGAATTCGCGACGCCAGCGATTCGTTGTCCGCCGCCAGCGCGATCGGCGGCGGCAGCCTGCGCGGCACCAGCGCCCGTTGCGCCGGACGCCCGCCGCTCCCGCTAGCCCGCATTAGCTCCTTCTGCAGCAGCAGGTACAACTTGGTCCCAGGAAATCCCGCTAGAAGCGCCTGGCGTCCATAAACATCGATCCACGAGCGAACGGAGTCAGGCACACGATTTACGGTCCATTCGGCGAGCGCGTCCGGAGCAAAGTTGCCCATGATCCGCGTGATCCACTGCGTCGCCACACCCAGCGCCAGCGGCGCGCGCGGATCGGCTTCCGCGAGGGTGCGCAGACGATCCCAGAACCCGGCATCGTGACGGCGAGCCATCACGTGACGGCGAAATTCGAGCACGTGCGCCGCCCGCGAGAATTCGCTGCACAGATGCTTGAAAAGATGCAGGCCCTGGCCCAGAAACAAATCCTCGGGAGCGAGAACGGGAAACCACATCCCATGCAGGTACTGTTGTTCGGTCCGCGCCAGCAGCGGGCGTTTTGCCGAGATGGGCTCGATGTGTAACTCCGCGCACCTATGCGGCGAGGCTTTGTAAAGATCCTTCAGCGAAGCGCGGGGCATCTCCCCGGCCATGAACTCCCAGCTCCTGCCGCTGATCGCATGGAGTCGGTACCCGCGCTCTTCGAGGATGCGTCGAGCCTCCGGCGCGCTCTCTTCAGCGACAAGAAAATCGAGATCCAGCTGCGACCGAAGCTCCAGCCGAGGCACGGAATCCGGCCAAAACGTGAAACCCTTGAGTGTGGCGCAGGAGAGCCCCGCATTTTGAAAGCTGGTGTGGATCGCGTTCGCCTCCGCAATCATCTGCGCTGTGCGCCAGCTGTTTTCCAGCAGATTCTGTTGAAGACGCGCCAGAACGCGCCGCGGGATCATGTCCTGCAGTCTCTGCTCGATGACCCGGTCAAGAAAATAGAGCGCCAGCCCGCTCATATCCAGCCATTCGAGCGCCTGACTCCATTGTCTGTCGCTCAGCAGCCACAACCGGCTGCACTCCCTGGGAACCGGATCGCAGAAAGTCAGCAGCAGCGCTTCGCGTATCTTCTCCCGGCCGCTCAGCGAGCGGAGCCGCGCATGGCTCTGCTGCACGGAGGCAAAGGACGAGGGCTGCTGCCGAGCCAGATACGGAGCGCCTGGCGCGGGATCGACGCGCGTTTCAGCCTGCGCAGATTTCCATTGGGTGCGGAGGTTGAGGGGCGCTGGCTGCGGCACGTTGGTCTCCGTCGTCGTTCTACCAGCCGTATGCACTGCCGGTACTGGTTATCTCAAACGTAAACGGCGGCTGTTGCGCGCATGTCACAGGTCTGCAATCGGATTGTCACAGCTTTTGCGCTGTCGCCCATGACAATGCTTTTACAAAATGCAGACGGCCAGGCGACACGCCCGCTGCCGGGACCCGTTAGCTTCGCGATTATGGAGCTTCGTAACTTCACACGTCTCGCGCGAACGCTGCGGGTTTCGAGCCTGGTGGTTGGCATCCTCGCGCTGGGGCTGGGGCATCTTGCCTCCGCGCAGGATACGCCTTTGCTCTCCGGAGGCGTTGGGTTCTTCACCAACACGCCCGGAGGCAACACCTCCGCTTACCCCGTCCTCGAACCTCTCGCCGCCGTGCCCGTAGGTCCGCACCTGCTCATCGAATCGCGGGCGGCGCTGCTCGAAACATGGGCCCCCAACGGTCAGGGAGGATACGACCACGCCCACTTCATTGGGCTGACCTATCTGCAGGGAGACTACGTCGCTTCACCACACTTAACTGCGGTCGTGGGCAGTTATCTGTTGCCCTTCGGCACCTACAACGAGCGCCTGTCGCCGATTTGGATCGGCAATTTTCAGGACGGCCCCCTTATCTCCAGTCTCGGACTCTTGTCCACCGGCACGGGACTTGGCGCGCAATTGCGCGGAAACGCGATTTCCCGCGCGAAGTACTCCATCGACTACACAACGTGGTTTTCCGCACGGAGTGCGAACTCCCAATTCAGCGCCGAGCGCTCATTTGGCGGACGATCCAGCCTTTATCTTCCCGAGCAGCGCCTCGAAGTCGGTCTTTCCTACGACCGATCGCTACAGGACACGCAGGAGAACTTCTATGGCATGCACGTCTGGTGGGAACCGAAGGACACCAACTTCCGCCTGCGCTCCGAATTCGCGCGCGGCCATCACGCGCAGGGCTACTGGATCGAAGCCGATTACCGCACCGCTGCCTTTGGCGGGCTCGACAGCTTCATCGGCCGGTTCGAGCCGCTCTTCAGGATGCAACAGACCTTTCGCCGCGACACGATTGTCAGCGACGGCCTGCCCCTGGTGAACACGCAGCGCGCCGACTTCGGGCTTGACTATAACCTGCCCCACAACGGCAGGATCCTGACCAGCTATACGCGTCAGTTTTCTTCAACCAGCAACGAGAACATCTGGGAAACCGGTATCGTCTATCGCTTTCTCTTTCCCGCATGGAGAGGAAAATGACCCTTCGAGCCAAGCATCTCGTTCCGGC
>Ga0187855_10002483_pt1 | contig 13942 bp, 16 predicted proteins | sample June2016WEW_8_10_2_FD_132969 | JGI IMG/M metagenome (GOLD analysis project Ga0187855, IMG submission 132969) | Peatland microbial communities from SPRUCE experiment site at the Marcell Experimental Forest, Minnesota, USA - June2016WEW_8_10 | ecosystem: Environmental > Terrestrial > Soil >...
CGCTTGACCACCGCACCCCACAGCGCCGGCGCCGCGCCGCGCAGCAGGATCTCGACGCCGAGCGTCAGCATGATGATCATGATCACCGGCTGCCCGACCATGCGCCGCAGCGCCACGCGCTCGATGCCGCGGCCGACTCCGAACATGACGACGAGGCTCAACGGAACGGCGAGCCAGAGCGGCGCTCCCAGTGCGGCCGCGAACCACCACAGTACATAGCCGCCGACCATCGCCAGCGCGCCTTGCGCCAAGTTGGCCACGCCCGAGGTCTTGAACACGAGCACGATGCCGAGCGCGGTGAGCGCATACATCAGGCCAACCAGCGCGCCGTTGATGGCAAGCTCGGCGAAATAGCTCACGGCTCGACCTCGCACACCGCCAGCTGGCGGCGCAGCACGCCGGTGCCGCCGCTCTCGTAGGTGATCTGCGCCTCGAAGGCGACCTCGGCGGCGCCGTCATAGATCGCGGCGATGACGGCGGCGTAGTGCTGCTCGATGACGCCGCGGCGCAGCTTCCGCGTCCGCGTCACCTCGCCGTCGTCCGGATCGAACTCCTTGTGCAGGTTGACGAAGCGCTTGAGGCGGAGCGGTGCCGGCAAAAGCTCGTTGACATGGCGCAGCACGCCGGCCACCAGCGTCGCCACTTCCGGCTTCTGCGACAGCTCCGCATAGGAGCTGTAGGCGACGCCGTTGACTTGCGCCCAGTGGCCGACCGCGTCCGGATCGATGCAAACGATGGCGGCGAGTAAATCGCGGCCGGCGCCGAGCACGGCCACATCGCGCACATACGAGCTGAACTTGATGCGGTTCTCTACATAGTTCGGAATAAAGCGCTCGCCTGATTTGGTATAGACCACCTCGCTGACGCGCCCGAGCACGACGAGCTGTCCGTCGTCCTCGAGATAGCCGGCATCGCCGGTATGCAGCCAGCCGTCGACCAGCGCGCGCGCTGTCGCCTCGGCATCGCCCATATAGCCGTCGAAGAGGCTGGCGGCGCGCACCAGGATCTCGCCGCTGTCATCGATCTTGATGTCGACGCCGGGGAGCGGGCGGCCCACCGTCTGCAATCGCACGCTGTCGCTCGACTGTGCCACAGTGAGCGCGCAATTCTCGGTCTGGCCATAAAATTGTTTCAGATCGAGGCCGAGCGCGCGGAAGAACAGAAAGGTGTCCTCGCCGATCGCCTCGCCCGCGGTATAGGCGCGATGCGCCCGGCTGAGGCCCAGTTGATCGCGCGTCGGGCCGTAGACCAGCGCTTCGCCCAGCGCGCGGAGCGCGCGGCGTCCGAAGCGCGGCGTTTCGCCGGCGAGGCGACGGCGCTCCATGTCGACGGCGAGCTTCATGAAATAATTGAACAGCCGCCGTTTCAGCGGCGTCGATTCCGCGACGCCGACTTGGAGCCGCGTCAGCAGATTGTCCCAGCTGCGCGCCGAGGCGAAATAGAGCGTCGGTGCCGCCTCGCGCAGATCGCGCAGCACCGTTTCCTGGCGCTCGGGAATGCTGACGGTGAAGCGCATGGCGACGGCGGCGGCCACCGAGAAGACGAAGTCGCCGACCCAGGCGATCGGCAGATAGGCCACGTATTCCTCGCGGATGCGGAAATAATCCGCCGCCGCGGCATTGGCCACCGCCGCGGTCAGCTGGCGATGCCTGAGCAGGATGCCCTTGGGCCGTCCGGTGGTGCCGGAGGAGTGGAGTAGAACGGCGCCGTCGTCGGGGCCCGCGCGGGCGATGAGCGCCGCTGCGAGGCCCGGATCGCCGTCGAGCCGCGCCTGGCCGCGCGCGGCTACCGCATCGACGCTCAGGAGACCCGGCGCGCCATAGTTGGCGACGCCGCGGGGATCGTCATAGAGGATGTGCGCCGGGGCGCCGGTGCGTTGGCGCAGCTCCAAGAGCTTGTCCACCTGCTCCTGATCCTCGGCCACGGCGAAGCGCGCTTGGCCGCCGCGCGCGAAGTGCTGCAGCTCTTCCGGCGGCATTTCGGCATAGACTGGCGCCGGATAGCCCCGCAGCATCGCCGCCGCCAGCATCGCCACGTACAGCCGCACGCGATTGTCGCCGATGACAACGAGCGGCTCGCCGGGCAGGAAGCCCAGCTCTTCGAGGCCGGCGGCCAGCGCCAGCACCTGATCGAGATAATTTCGCCAGCTGTATTCCTGCCAAATGCCGAGAGCGCGCTCGCGCAACGCGATCTCGCCGGCATGCCCGGAGGCGTTCTTCGCCAGCAGCGTGAGCAGCGTCGGCCCGGCCGGAGCGGCCAGACGCTGCTGCGGCGTGTCAAGCGCGAGTGCCTCAGGCGGCATGACGCGCCGTCTTGCCGAGATATGCCGCGACGACGCGGGGATCGCTGAGCACGCTGCGCGGCTCGCCTTCGGCGATCAGCTCGCCATAGCTCAGCACCACCATGCGGTCGCAAATGCTGGCGACCACGTCCATGTGGTGCTCGATCAGCAGGATGGTGGTGCCGTGCTCCTCCCGGGTGTCGAGGATGAAGCGCGCCATATACTCCTTTTCTTCCTGGTTCATGCCGGCCATCGGCTCGTCGAGGATGAGTAGGCGCGGCTCGGCGGCAAGCGCGCGGGCGAGCTCGACCCGCTTCTGCAGGCCGAGCGGCACCGCGTCGATTGGCTCGCCGCGGACGTCTTCAAGCTGGAGGAAGTCGATGATTTGCTCGACACGGCGGCGCTGGGCAATTTCATCGCGCTCGGCCCACCACCAGTAGAAGAAGGTGGCGAGCGCGCTCGGCCGCATATAGATGTGCCGCCCCATGAGGATGTTGTCGAGCACGCTCATGCCGCGGAACAGAGCGAGGTTCTGAAAGGTGCGGGCGATACCGAGGCGCGCCACGAGATGCGGCTTGGCCCCGGTGATGTCGCGCCCCTCATAGAGAATGCGACCGCGCTGCGGCGGGTAGAAGCCGGTGATGGCGTTGACGAGGGTGGTCTTGCCGCTGCCGTTGGGGCCCACCAGTCCGAAAATCTGGCCCGGCGCGATGGCGAGCGAAATGCCCTCCAGCGCCTTGAGCCCACCGAACGAGCGGTCGATCTCCTGGCACTGCAGGCTCGGCACCTCGGCCATGCCCCGCAACCCCCTGTCGCCGTTTCTATTCGCCAGCTTAGCAGGCTGACCGCGGGCTTGCGCTAGGGCGTTCGCGCCGCCGACGTCGATTATTCCACCGATGACCAGGAACACCGCGTGAACAATCGCAATCTGCTCGGATAGCCGAAAGCCGACGAATCGGTCGCTTGCGCGAATTCCGCTTTCGCGGACCGGACAGACGAAAGTGCATCAGCCAATAAATGGGTGAACTCGGGATTTTGCCGGTACGCGCAAGCCGCGTCGCGATTTCGCACGGATCAAATAATTATGATAGCAGTGGTGCCCAGGGGCGACGTTAAATACCTCTCAAGTTCCAGCGTCTTAGCGTGTCCCACCCTTGCCGAACGTCCCATTGAATACCAAGGCTTATTTTCGAGATTGTCCCACTAGTGGGGTGCGCGGCGGATTGACCTGCCGATGCCGCGTTCACTGTGGGTTCATTTGAACCACGATATCCAGTAACTGTCTACTACCAGGAGAAATTCCATGAAGAAGTTTGCTATTGCCTTGGCGGCCTTCGTTTCGCTTGGCCTCGCCGTTCCTGCCGTAGCGATGGAAAAGAAGGACAAGGTGGTCGTCCACCATCATCATCACCACCACCATCACATGATGAAACCAGAACCGAAATCGTAATAGCGACCATTACTCGAGCGGTAGAGCTGGTTTGATGGCGGAGGGAACCGTCTCCATATTTTTTGGTTATTAGGCCGACCGGGTGGCAACCCCCATCCCCCGACACCTTGCCGCCCGGCCAAAGAGCCTAAGTTGAGGCAACAAACTCCCCAAGCCCCAAGCGTGTAGACTGCTTGGGGTTCTTTTTTGTCGCAAGCCCGGCTTTTTGGCGGCAGCTTGAATTACACGGGTTGTGGTTTTTTTAGATACACGGCCCACGGCCTAATAGGCGGCCCGCTAATGAGCCCAACTATGCAGGCGTTTCCGATGTTGCTTCGGACGGCCAACAGAGTCGGCCAACGTGTTTTGGTGTTCAACCAAATCAGCAATGCAAAGCCATCTCTCGGCCAGTTGGCGCCACACGGTCTTATTCTCTGGACTGTGTGAGAATTTGGCCATGGCCTCGCACTCAGCGGCAAATCTCAGGAAACGTTCTGAAGCGTTCATTGCAATACCCCTGGGTCGAGACATTCTGAAAAATCCAAACTCCAATCCCTTTGAATGGTCCCGGCTGGAATGAACGAAATTTTTGGCCCAAAACCTCGTCGAGCAATCGAGGTAGTTCGCACGACATATCCGAAGGGGGCCGATTTCGGCACGGGGGTGGGCCCTTTTTGCCCTTCCCGCGACAGACGAGCAACGACTGGGGATAACCGCCAAAAACAATTGCGCGGTATCCGCGACTCAGTTCTAAGTTGTATCGATTGACCTCGGAAACGGTGAAGCCGCCCAGCCCTGGCAGGCGAAGCGGCTTCTAAGTTTCCGACCCGCACTAACCCCTAGCCGGGCGCGGGACATTTGTAGTGTTGCGTGCCCAGTTAGAATCGAATCGCGCGTTGTGGTCAAGCCCGGCTTTTCCACAAAGAGGATAACTGTGCTGACAGTGGTGGTGCTGGAAGACCGCGCTGATAGCTAAGAACCAGGAGGCCCGAATGAGCAATAAAGACCTGTTTGTCGAGTGGCGACCCGAAGGCGACTTTGCGGTTCGGAGAGCCAATTCCAAGCGAGCCAGCGTGGTCGCAGATACGGAGGCCGAAGCAGTAGCGAAAGCACGAAAGCTGGAGCCGGACGCAACGGTTTTGGTTGAACGAGTTCGTCATACCTCCGTTGGAACTCCAGATAAGTGGCGTAAACCTTAGCACGCTAATGGGGCGCTTCCGCTGCTCCAATTGAAAATAAGGGGCGAGCGAGATATGGCGAGCGCAAAGCTTTATTTGGTCTTGCACAAGGACAAAGCGGGCAACCCATCCGTGAGCAAGCTCGAAATCACCGGGACTCTAGCCAGGGCTATCCGATGACAAAATTCGCCACACGTCATTCAACCAATCGAAGGAGTCCGTCACGTTGTTGGAGGCATGTTGAATCCAGGAGCGGCTGAGTAGTGCCTCAGTTTGAAATTACGCCCTACTTGCCTATCCGATGCGAGCGGCGATACTGGAATCCTGGCCCCGAAGCATCCCAAGCAGGAGGCGGCGCGATGAGTAAGACAAAGGCGGTAGTCATCATATTGGTCGGAATTGCACTTTGCATTCTCGGGGTACTCTCGTCTACATCTGGCTTTCTTTCCTACGTAATGTGGGTAATCGCTATCGGCCTAATTGTGTGTGGCGTCATTCTCTACGCTAACGAATCTCGTAAAGAGTGAAACTGAGGCACCACAGATTTCCGTAGCCGATGCATGATTGGTGTTTTGGTTTCTCACTTGACACAAAGGGCCAAGGCCGGGCCGCGACTATGGCTGCATGTCGCCTCTTCGGCATTTTTTGAGAACGAGATTGTTCCGCCCGGGCACGTAACCGAAGCAAGCTTTTCGCCCGGACCGCAGGCCAGATTACAGCCGCGCCCAGTATCACACGAATCCTGCCGTAGCACATGCAAACCCGTGCTGGAGCCCGGAGGCCCAGGCGGCCCTTGTTCGCCTTGGGGCCCTTGCGGTCCAGGGGCGGCCTCGCCGGTAGACTTTCTTCGGCGGGGCCAACCTCTCCGCTGGCTCTCGAACTGGGCTTATGCGACCAGCCGGGAAATCTCGCCCGTCACTCGCTTGGTGTCGACGGCGGTTTCAAAAACGCAGTCACATCTCCAACAGTGCCAAAGATGGCGAATTTGCCGCTCATTACGGTGCTCGGTCCATTCCGGGGCGATTATGTAATTCTCGCAATGGGCGCAACGCATTCCAAAGCTCGATTGGCGAGTGGATGCTTTCGCGGTCATGGTAACAATCTTCCCTTTTCCGCCTACTGCGGAGAAGTAACAAAATAATGGCAGAGGGGGGTGGCCTGTGAATCTGTGTGAATTGCTGTGGAGTTCGATGAAGAAAGCAGAGCCGTTATCGTGAGTTGCAGATATCCCGCCGAGTGTTAAAAATGAGTGTATTGCCGCTGAGAAACGGCTTCCGTTATGGCCTGCCCCGTGCGCTCGGCACGGGGGCGTGGTCGCGCCATGGCATTTGTATTTATGGCGGACACATTAGTTAGGGCGCATAAACCTGCGTCCAGTTGTCGGATGACTCCAGAGCAAGAATCGTCCTAACCTCGACGACATAAGCCCCGGCGAACAAAACAAAAGCAACGAGCCCTAACATCGCGGTCATCATTGTCCTTTTCCTAAGTTTCGTAGCCTCTTGATTGGCGGCACGCTGCACAATCGGTTGGGTTTGAGTGACAAGGGTCGCCATAACTACCTCCATCCCGTGGAACCAGTGCTGCCCTCCAACCGCTGTGGTTTCAAGTAGGAAGCGACCCGCATTTCCGCTTGTGACGGGCATCACAGAAATTGCTTTTGAGGGGCCGAACTCACAAAAAGCAAGATTGTTTTAGGCGGTTTCTTTTCTGGAGAACTTTTATTGCCGCGTGCCTCGGCAATTCGTTCCCCCAACAGGCCGTCCGGTTTCTCAGGCTAGGCGCTTGACCAGCGTCAAATACCGATAACCCCGAGGGTGGTCTGCAACAGCCCCAATTACGTCAAAGCCGAGTTTTTGGTAGAAACCCGGCGCTTGGAAATCGTAGGTTTCGAGCATGATTTGCTGACATTTCCGTGCCTTCGCTTCGGCTTCGACGGCGTGCATCAGCCGCTTACCCTGACCCTGTCGGCGCATCTCCTCCGGGACAAAGAGATAACGCACATAGCAGGTGCCTCCCCAAGTCCAGCCATATACGCCTCCTAGCCGCAATCCGTTGGCTGCACGAAGAAAGAAGCCGAACAAACCTCCGTCCTTTATGCCGGTCGTTTGCGTGTTAAACTCGTAAAGGCACTCCTCAAGAAACTGGATGTCCTCTGGACGGGGTTCCGTCTCCAAAATCAGGTCGTTCCGTAGTGCCTCAGTGTCACCTTTTTTCATTTGATGAGCCATTCCCGTAGCATTCTAGCGTTCAAGTGCCGAATCTCCCGTCATCAGCTTGTCATCAGTTCCCAGGCCAAAAACGTAAAAATCCAGCTACACACCGCCGACCGCGACCAAGTAGTAAACGACATTTTGAAGAAGGTGGTGCCCGGGGGTCAAGCCGGGCACCACAGACGCCAAAGGTGCGCCGCCGCCAAACCAAAAACGGCGGCTCCCCAAAACAGATTCACGATTTCAACCAGCACGGGCGGCTGTCCGAGGCCCGGCCACAAGTAGGCGGCGGCCTTCTTGGCCACTGCCCGTTCCTCGTAAAGATTGATGAAGCCGTCCCGAGGTTTGCGCTGGAATACTTCACCAAATGGCGGATACGAGGCGGCTCGAACACGTTGATAAAATTCGTCTGGCTTCTCGGAATGCTCACCAACAACGGGGGCCGTGAAGCATTTTCCGAGGGAGCGTGCCGCCCGCTGGGTTGGTAAATTTCCGCGCACACCGAAAAGGATGTATTCAACGTTGTTTCGGAAGTAATGCCCGAGGCCCAATCGAGGTATGCCGCTCGGATAAGTCTTGTTCCAAGCGTGAGTCTCTTTAAACACGATGCTCCAATGATCGAACAGGGCATGGGCGTTTTTGCAGTTCTCCCCGTCCAATATCCACAAGTAAACGTGGGCGTCGTCCATCAACCATTCCGGCACTGGGAGGTCGAGCAAATCCGGTTGGCTCATCGTGGCGGACGTGCTCAACATTGCGCTCTTGCCCCTCTTGCCAGGGTGGGCTATCTGTGAGTTCGTTCTTGGTGCACGTTCTTTCAAACATATTGTTTGAACGAGGTCAAGCCCCGATGATTTCAGGCGTTGCCTTCGACCTTTATAGGCCGCTGTTCCCCCCGAGCAGAGTGGCGGAACTTTGCGGCGTCAAACGGCCCGTGGTTGATACGATGAGCACCCGTGGGTTCATCGCCCCAGAAGGTCGTGAACGAGCAACCGAGCGACCCCTGTTCTCATTTCGTGATGTGTTCAAAGTCGGTTTGATGCGCTCCATGGCTCCATTGGGAATGGGGCTAAAAGAGTCGTCCCTCATGGCGGAGGCGTTAAAAAAAAGGAAGATTGATAAGTCCGAAGCAGCCACGGACTGGATGGCGGAGTTGGCGGATATGGCTGATACGCCAGCCATGAAGGGGGAATGGATGTGGGCGATGGCCCGAAGCGTTGAAAGGGGCAAGCCCTTTTACATTTACGCTTACGCCGCCCGAATCAACAACAAATGGCAGTTCGATATGCACATCGAAAATCCCGGCACCGAGAGGCCGAGTGAGCAGCCGTGCTTCGGTTGGAAGGTCCCGCACATTTATGTGCCTGTCGGCAAGATCTTCATCACCGCTTACAACGAGTCAAAAAAGGTGCTCGGCCTGACGATGGGCGAGGAAGCGTGACGTGCATCGAGTCGAACAGCAACGAATCGAACCTCGGGGGTTTTCACGAATTCAGGCCGCCGCCTACATTGGCGTCTCGCCCACTCTGTTCGACGAGATGGTCACGGACGGCCGTATGCCTCAGCTCAAGCGTATCAATACGAGGATAATCTGGGACAAACGGGCCTTGGACGAAGGCTTTGAAGCACTGCCCCAAGAAACTGACCAAGCCGGTGAAGACTGGACCGCTGCCGTATGAGGACGGTAGCGTCCCCGACATGCCCCGCCGCCTCCCAGCCGGTTGTTACGAAGATACCGACCGGCACGGCAACGTCCGAATTTACTATCGGGCCAAGGGCACCCCGAAGAAGACTCGCATTCGCGGCGTGCCGTGGACCTCATCATTTATGGCCGCCTACGAGACAGCCAAGGGCGAAGCCGTGCCGATACAGGGGAAGGGAATCACCCCCGGCACATGGCGTTGGTTGTGCGTCCGTTATTTTGGGGAATGTGCGGAATACAAGCGCCTTGACGCGCGGACTCAGCACGTTCGTCGGCAAATACTCGAAGCCACGTTCGACGAACCGATTGCACCGGGCTCGTCGAGGTTCTTCCGTGACTTTCCGCTTTCCCGAATGACGGCGGATGCCGTTGAAGTTCTACGTGACCGCAAGATTAACACACCGGAATCAGCAAATGCCCGCATCAAGGCAATGCGGCAGGTCTTCAAATTCGGAGTGAAGAAAAAACTTGCCCCAAACAATCCGGCTCGTGATGTTGAATATTTCAGGTCTGGCTCCGAAGGATTCCACACCTGGACGTTGGATGAGGTGCGGCAATTCGAAGAGCGCCACCCGATTGGCACCAAGGCAAGGTTGGCAATGGCTCTAATGTTGTTCAGTGGGCAACGCCGTTCCGATATAATCCGTTTGGGAAAACAGCACGCCAAAGACGGCAAGCACCTCACGTTCACTCACATAAGGGGCGCAATCGGAAGCCTAAACGGCTCACTTTGCCAATCCTTCCGGTGTTGCAGCGGATTATTGACACCACGCCTTCCGGCGACCTCACCTTCCTTGTGAACGATTGGGGCCGCCCGTTCACAGACGCCGGGTTCGGAAATTGGTTTCGTGACCGCTGTGTTGAAGCGGGCGTTCCTGGCCGTGCCCACGGTTTGCGGAAGGCCGGTGCAACCATTGCGGCAAACAACGGTGCAACGTCTCGACAACTAATGGCTATCTTTGGTTGGGACACTCCGAAGGAACCGGAACGATATACCCGCGCGGCCGACCAAAAACATCTGGCCGAAGCCGCCATGCATTTGCTCGAAGCGCCAGAACAAAACGGCACAGAATCGTGTCCCACCGAGGAGGCAGGTGGGACAATTTCGGAAAAAAGTTGAGTAGAATCAAAGCCAAAAAACGGTGGTGGTGCCCAGGGGCGGTGTGGGACAATTCAGGAATATCAATTGGTTACGACTCCCAACCCACCGAACACATTCCATTGAATTACAATACCTATCAGGGAGTTTTCCCAACCCCAGCCGTGTCGCGGCAGTGCGCTCGGGTCCAATGGTCAAGTGTGGTTTCCTGCTTTGTCAGTGGTTCGATTCCCATCGCGAAACGTCGATTGTATAAGCCGCGGCATCGATGGCGAAGTGTAGCGCAGTCTGGTAGCGCACCACGTTCGGGACGTGGGGGTCGCAGGTTCAAATCCTGCCACTCCGACCAGCTTTCTCGAAACGGCGCTCGCTACGGGGCCTGATATGGGGAACGAAACTCCATGTTGCCGCTCGACCAAGCGCCCGCCTGTCGCAAATCGCGCTCCACGATCACCATCCACTTCACAATTCATCGTCCGGGTAATTTGCCCTATATCGGTGTCTTGCGCCCACCTTGCACCGAAAGGCATGTTCGATTTCGGCGATTCTGTCTGATCGGTCTTTTGAGCCCAACCCGACGTATTGAATCCAGTGATTACGGCAGCGATCATTAGCCACCTGGATGCCGTTGCCATGGTTGGTTTCCTCTTGCGCTCACCCCAATCGATAGCGCGGCGCTCGCATACCAACTGTCGGATTTGAAGCGTGCTGATCGTTTCGCAGTCTTGCGCCGAACGCGGCGTGCTTTCTTGGATTTTGAGTTCGGTGGTTTCAGCTTAAGCTTCTTTGATGTGACTCGACCTACTCGCGCTCCCGCACGCACAAACGCCTCCCCGTTAGCTCAACAATCGGCGCCTTATTGACCACTGTAGTATTAGGAATAAGAACAATAGTCTGCGGAGGCGTCACCCGTCAAATATCGTTAAATATGCCCAAGAATGCGTACTTCGAGTGACCAGATCGAGCGGTTCTATGCCCGCAATCTGCTATTGTTCAAGGGGAGATGGCGATCAACTTGGAGAGTTTTGGCGGCGCCAGTCAGTGACGTCTAATGGGCACGCAATGACGTTTTCTCACATGACTCGCGCAATTTGATGCTGCTGTTCGGAAACTCTTGCTTGAGCTGCAAGCCTGCCGTCAGTGCTTTTACAAACACTCGATATTCCCATTTCGCTATTCCGTCGATTTCGACGACGTAACGTTCAGAGTGCAGGTCATTGGCGAGTTTGTTCTTCATGAGAACTATCGTCGTTCGCCGCGACAGCCGACACATTCAAACAATCTGCGCGGCTCTCGTCGCCATCGTGTAAACATCTAAGTTAATTTTGTATTAACGCTGCGCGATGCCGCCTAAAAGCAACGCAGAACGCCCTATCAAGAGCGCGATGCCTTTTCGCGGGGATGACGCGTGTTCGCGCGTTTCACCGCGTTACGCTGAAGATCGGGCGCAATGATCCGTGTCCATGCGGATCAGGCGAGAAATTCAAGCCGCGCTGCGGCAGGACCACACTGCATTAGAACTTTTTCGCCCCGCGCGCCAACTCGCGTTCAAATAGCTCACGCCTAGTCAAGATTTTTGAAAACGCTCCTTAACCGCCTCTGTTGATGCCTTTGTAAATGTCTCGGCGAGACCGCCTTCGACGAGATCATGGCCACGGCCGTCAAACGCCAGCATGAACCCCAGCGCATAGACGCCATTTGGATTTCGGAAGTCAGAAGCGCGGTTGGCAATTTGTGCCCCCATTTCATTGAGAACGTTCGATAGTTCGACGACCGCGGAACTCCCTTTTCCTGGCGGATTGCCCTTGAAGCAGGCATACAGATCGAGTGCCAGTATTAGCTCGTCCCGTGACCATGTGGGATTTTTGGTTTGGATTGGTTGAGCCATCATTTTTGACCGCGCTTACGAGGCGAAAACCGCATTGCTTTGGGCGTCTACATTACGCTTCGAAACTCAACAATCCCCAAGATGACATCGACGATTAGGGCTTAGAATTCACAGCCATTGAGGGGCAATATGCCCGACAGATCAATGCGATACACTAAACTGGAATTTCGTGACCGCCAACACAACCCGCGCCTGGGGCTGCTGGTAGGCTGATAATGACAGTTGAGGGAGGTTTCCATGGTATTCGCCACCAATCGAAACAGGACCCCGAAAGTTCGCAAGAATTTCGGGGAGAGAATTTTCCACCCCGTCATGGATCGCCTTTATGAGGCGGGCATGCGAAGTCAGTTTTTGACTTTTCCCTTCGCATCCTAAAATACGAGTGGTGATCCTTGCGATGTTGGAGTCGCCTAAGGTGTTTTCCGCCTACCGTCGAGGATGCTTACTCGTCAGTTGGAACCCAAAGCGCAAACAGGATCACATCACTTCCTTGGATTGAACTAAGGGTATCGGCGAAAATGGAAAGTTGGTGAATTTTTTCCTCGTGCACCAAATATAAGGCTTCCTAATATTCGGATGAGGTGTTACAAATAACAATTGATTCGCGTTCTTGACATTGATCGACGCGAATTGTTTGCATAATCCAATCGCTATAGCTCGGTCACCACTTCGCGTCACAGCGATGGGGAACGGGGGGGTCTACCATGACGACGATATTATTCCATCGGCTTTCCAACTTCGGGATAAACTGCGTTCAATGCAGTAATGAGCTGATTGCCCCCGAAAGGTCCGAATATCGGAATGAGCGACAAGTCCATCACGTTTGGCACTGTCCGAAATGCAGCGCCTGTTTCGGGTCTCGGGTCGTGTTTCCTGCCGTCTCCAAGTCAATGAGGGATATCACGACGGGGGCGGTTATTTTCCCCTCGCTGTTCCCGTCACTGCTTGTCGCTTAGGGTAGTTCAAGGGGAGCAGGACAAAACCCACTCCCCATTTCCTGTGTCACGCCACCCGCTTGCGCCTTGGAAACGTGTCGCCAATTGCGGCGCTGACTATCGTCATCGCTCTTGCCATCAAGGACCATTGACAGCGGAAACTGTGAAGATCGGGGATCGTTGTTTGCCTTTTTGATTTAGATCAAGGCGACTCACGCCGTAAAGAGCCTGCGATATTCCGTCCTCTTCGCGCTACGTCGAAGCGAAATGCGGGAGGTTATTATGTTGATAGTGCGATCCAACTATCGTCCCATCTTCGGGATGAACTGCACTCAATGCGGCGATCTACTGATTGCCCCTGAATGGTCGGAATACGAGGACGCTGCCAAACCTGGGCAAGGTGGTTCCCGCAAGGGGATGCGGCCACTTCGGCAACGAAACGGGTCGCGCGAATTGTCAGCCCTCCTCGGGAAACCGGCGGAGGGTTTTTGTATGTCCAAGTGTAAATCGGATGGCAGAGCGGCGGAGTCACCTTCTCCACCGGTGATTGTCTGCGTCCTCGTGGTCGATAGCACGTTTGACGAATTTGAAGTCGAGATCTGCTGCCAACGAGCCGATGGAGTTGATCAAGCTTTTTCAACCTCCAAAGACTTGAACTGGTTGCGTGCTGAAAGGCCAAGCGAATCCAGCTTAGCTTATTCTGCCGAGACCCTCTTGTTCAGCATCATCTGGAGTTGCCTCTACTATGTCGGCGAACCGGTGGATGTCCGAGCCGGATTGCTCACAAGCAACGCGTTGAGGCGATAATCAGCAGCGTTCGTCTCGAGATGGAGGAAATAAAGAAAGAGAACCGGGTGTGGCGGGAAGCAGAAATTGTAACCAAGGCTGCCCAGTTGGGACTTTCGCCGATGGCCTCAAATCTCGGCGTAGGAACCTGGATCGCACGTTGTCCCGGGACAAACCATACCCTGCAAATGCAGCCAAAGCGAAATCTGTTCTACTGCGGCTACTGCAGAGTCGGAGGCGGCATAGACGAACTCGACGAGTTCGCTGCACAGAGAAAGGAATACAGCTGGCGGAAGAACTTGAACTGACTAGCTGTGAGCTTTCAATAGGTTGTCCATCCGGTTCTGACCGAGGAAACTGAGGTTGCTGAAGCTTCAGATTCCCAAGGAGAACCGGATGAACGTGCACAAGAATGCCCGGCTAACGCCACG